>Ga0310690_10000276_pt1 | contig 118080 bp, 99 predicted proteins | sample AusTroGonzalo_MG_2_FD_207661 | JGI IMG/M metagenome (GOLD analysis project Ga0310690, IMG submission 207661) | Bovine rumen microbial communities from tropical cattle in Woodstock, Queensland, Australia - Gonzalo_04 (v2) (version 2) | ecosystem: Host-associated > Mammals > Digestive system >...
GGTGGCGAAATCGTTTCCGGCAAATGCTGTTGAATCCGAAAAAAGATTTCCGGTAAGTTGCATACCATCGCCCGAGTCGCCCGAAAAACGGATGACGACGTGTTCAAGGGCTACAACCTTACTTTTTGCTGTCATAATTATCGAATTAAGTTATTACTTTTACTTGATTGGTTCTTAACGACTTATTTGACTTCGGGACTTCGAAACTTCGGGACGCGGGACTTTTCAGTCTCGTAGTCTCGCAGTCACGTAGTCTCGAGTCCTTTTTTTCGCTGCAAAATTAAGCAATAATAAGGTGCAAAACCAAAGAAAACGTGTTTTATTTTTCATTTTAACATCAACTTTGCACCATGTTAAATATCAACGCCTTAACCATAATTCTTATTTAGACTGAATAAAAATTTCCGAATCGGGCGCAATGGAATGAAAGTTGTAGTATTTTTGCGGCTTGAAAAACGAAAACTCATTACAAACCTTTAAATTAAAAACATTATGGCTTACAAAATCACTGATGCCTGCGTTGCTTGCGGCACTTGCATTGACGAATGCCCTGTGGGCGCTATTTCGGAAGGCGACATCTATGTCATCGACCCTGACACCTGCGTTGGTTGCGGCACTTGCGCCGGCGCTTGCCCGAACGAAGCAATCGTTGAAGACTAATCAGAAAATGAAACTGAATTAAAAGGGAAAAGCCTGCCTGAAACCCGCCCTGACACCCTTAGGGAGGGGAAAAGGCAGGCTTTTTTTTGGTTTTTTTGTCAGTTTCGCACACTTTGGCAAAGAATTTGCTTATCTTTGCCTCGTTCTTTGAAACAAACATTTCAACAAATAACCTAATTACTAACTAAAATCATCAAAACAATGAAGAAATTAGTTTTAGCACTCATGTGCTTTGCCAGCGTTGCTTTCTTTGCAAGCTGCAATCCGGTTGTCGAAAACCCGGAACCCACCATCGCCGTGATGTCGGCTGAGAACTATGTCAACGGTACCGTTGAAGAGCCCACCGTCATTAACGTCTATGACGAGAACGCCCTCAACCTCAAGTATGGTTTCCACGTTGAATCCAACTCCCAGACCAAGAAACAACTTGCCTCTTTGAAGATCACCTTCGAAGAAGTCTACGGCGAGGAAACCTACACCTCCGACACCACCATCGACCTCACTGGCATGACCTCCTATGACTTCTCCGAGTTCCTCTTCAAGCAGGAAGAAAGAGAAATCATTGGTTCTGTCACCATCACTGCAGTTGTGACCGACATTAACAACCAGTTCAACACCGCCGTCATTGCTTTCAAGTTTGACCAACCCGCTCAGCCTCTGATTGGCAACACCATCGAGTGGGTCCGCAACGGTTCCAATGTGGAAGCCGCGACCGCTGCTGCACTGAAGGCTATTGGCTTAGAGTGGACTGGCAGCTATAAGGATGTCATGGCCACTATCAGAGTCCTCCAGAATGAAGATGTCGACATGTTCATCTGCCCTGGCGACGACTATGAGACCATCACCACCGACGTGGAGAAGTTCGCTTACTTCGTCAATCTGGCCGAAACCGGCGAAAGCGTTGACAGATATCGTAACATCAACACCAACGCCAGCGCTGACTACAACGACATGCTGGCCGTTAGATATGGTGACATTTACACTCTGATTCACATCACTCACGCTACAATTAACTACATCCCTGGTGTCCAAACCGACATCACCATCACGGGTGAAATGAAATAAGTAGAACACTTATTCAACAAAAAAGAGACGCGTCAAAACGCGTCTCTTTTTTTTGTCATTCCGCGAAAGCATGACTGATTTTCCGATTGATTTGTAGCAGCCGGTTCTGGTCAAGTTTGATGACAGCGCGGTCGTAGGTCATCAGGCCGTTCAACTCGGTCTCGCAGTCGGTGGTCTGCGTGTAGACGGCCGCTGAGAAGCCCTGGAAGGCCATCCTATAAAGCTGCTCGGCATATTCCACATAGGTGTCGGTCACCTTCTCCTCGGTGTCGAACTCCACATAGCCCCAGCCTTGGTCCGCCACCCAGGTGTGGCCTTCCACCTTACGGCCGATGCCGCCATACTCGCCTAAGACGGTGGCGCGCGTCGGGTCGTAAAGCACCATCTTAGGCTCAGGATAGTGGTGCAGGTCGAGGATGTCACCGCACTGGTAGAAATTGCCGCCCGAGGCGGGATTGACGAGGCGCGTCGGGTCGAGCCGCTTGGTCATCGCCACGATCTCGGGGGTCTTGAACTGTCCCCACGACTCGTTGAACGGCACCCAGACGCCGATGCACGGCACCGACTTCAGGCTGTTGATGATCTCCGTCCACTCTTTGATATAGCATTCCTCCGACTCTAGGCTGCGCAGGCTCTCGGGGCCTTGGTAGTATTGTGTGGTCTGCCACTCGGGGCCGCGGCCGCCGCTAGGCATGTCCTGCCACACGATCATCCCTAGACGGTCGCAGTGGTAGTACCAACGTGCCGGCTCCACTTTCACATGCTTACGGATCATGTTGAAGCCAAGGTCTTTGGTCACCTGGATGTCGTAGGCCAAAGCCTCGTCGGTGGGCGCGGTATAGAGGCCATCGGGCCACCAGCCTTGGTCGAGGGGGCCGAACTGGAAGATAGGCAGACCGTTCAGCGTCAGGCGCACGATGCCGTTGTCGTCGCGCATGGTGCCGAAGCTGCGCATGGCGAAGTAGCTGTCCACCACGTCGATCACCTTGCCCTTACGCAACACCTTGACTCTCATGTCGTAGAGGAAGGGATGGTCGGGGGTCCAACGCAGGAAGTCCTCAGGCATGTTCACCTCGACGGGCTGCCCGTTGATGGACTTCGCCGAAGCCACCAGCTGACCTTCGTACGACACCTCCACCTGATAGAGGTCGTCACGCGTCAGGTTGGTGAAATCCACCTCTACGCTGACCGTAGCCTTATCGAAATCGGGCGTGGTGACGATGTTCTCAATGTAATCCTCAGGCACGTTCTCCAGCCACACGGTCTGCCAGATGCCGGTCACCGAGGTGTAGAAAATGCCACGAGGGTTAATAACTTGTTTCCCATGTGGGATATAGCTGCTGTTGGTCGGGTCCCACACGCGGATGACGATGGAGTTCTGCTTGCCTTTCAGGGCCTGGGTGATGTCGAAAGTGAAAGGCGTGTAGCCGCCAGTGTGCGAGCCCACCTTGATGTCGTTCACCCACACGTCCGTCATCCAGTCGACGGCGCCGAAATGCAGCAGGATGCGGCCATTCTTCCAGTTGGAAGGCACCGCGAAGGTCTTCTGGTACCAGAGGGCGTTGTCGGGCCCGACTTCCCTTTGCACACCCGACAGCGACGACTCGATGCAGAACGGCACGAGGATGTCGCCCTCATACTGCGTGGGCGCCTTCTCCCCTTTCGCCGTGATGGCGTACTGCCACAGGCCGTTGAGGTTCTTCCATTCGGGGCGCACCATCATGGGTCGCGGGTATTCCGGCAGGGCGTTTTCGGGCGACACCTGTTCCGCCCAACGGGTCCTGATCCTGTCGCCAGCGGGGGCGTATTGCGCCAAGGCGGCGGTTGTTAGTAGCATTGAAATTAGTAGTAGTTTAATTCTCATAACTTTATTTTTTAATCACAAAACACCCAAAACCCACAAAACTATCTTTTTGATTGAGGGAAGCACGCCAACCGGCTGCTTCCCTGCGGCGGTACAGTTGTGGAGCCGCCTTTCCATTTTACATTGTTTTGCATTGTTTCGCTTGTTTTGTGATACAGATTAATCATCAGTCATTTCTTTTGAGAACGCTTCGGCGGCGGCGATGAGACTGTGGACGGCGCGTGGAATCAGTTCCTCAACCTGTGGCGTGCTGTCGAGCACCTGCTCGAAGCACATCCACACCGAGGTGCCTTTATCGTGCTCGTCCTCATATTCATAGAGCACCGCCTTCACCACCTTGTAGTTCCAGTTGACGTTGTTGCAGGCCATGATGGCCTCGGCAAAGTTGTCGTCGGTCACGTCGAACACGCCGGGCAGGATGAGACGGAAAAACAAGGGGTCGTCGGCATCGTTCCAAAGGAGGAAGTTCCAGCCTTCATAGCTGAAATTCAATCCCAGGTCGTTCTTTTTCGCAACGACACCTTTGGATTTCAAATACCTGGAAACCAATGTCTTCGTATTCATCTCGCTTATTTCTTGTTGAATCCGATGCGGGTCTTGGTGGAATAGGTCGGGTTCTTGTATTTCAGCACATCGACGAGGATCTTCTGCGAGATGGGCACATCGTTGTAGGCGGCGGTCATGGCAGCCTCGTTGACGGCTTCGGTGATGTCGCCAGCGTTGAAGTCGTCCGACATCCTGGCCAGCTCATCGTAGTCCAACTCGTCGCAAGGACGGTCTTTCAGGTGGTCGATGAAGATGTCCTTGCGGGCCTCGAAGTCGGGCTGCGGCACGAAGAACACGCGGTCGAAGCACCCGATGCGCATGATCGACTGGTCGATGAGGTCGGGGCGATGGGTGGTGGCCACCACGAGGATGCCCTTCTTGGAGCATTCGTTCATCATGCCATACAAGGCCGAGATCTGCGGGGTGACGTTCTCCTCGCCTTCGGCGTTGGGGTTGGGCGCCAGGAATTCCAGCTCGTCGATGCAGATGACGAAGGGGGCCTTGATCTCAGCGGCGTCGAACACCCTTTGCAGGTTGTCCAGCACCCCTTCCTGGTAGATATGGCCCATCTCAGGACCTCTGATGATCGTGTAGTTGTAGCCCAACTCCTCGGCGAAGCTGCTCAAAACCAGACTCTTGCCGCATCCGGGAGGGCCATAGAGCAGCACGCCGTTGATGGTGGGCAGCTTGTACAGCTCAGCCTTTTCGGGGTTCTGCAAGGCGAAGAGCACCTCCTTGCGCAACTGTTCCTTCAACTCGTCGCGACCCGTCACGTTGTCGAAGCCCTTGCCCGAGCCTTTCTTGAAGGTGATGGTCGGGCCGCTGTTCACCTGTTGCGGCTCCTCCTGTGTAGCGTTTTGGCTTTCCTCCTCCATCCTTTTTGCCAGTTCGGGCATTACCTGTTCGAACAAAGCCTGGGCAAACTCGCCAGCCGAAGCGAAGCGGTCGTCGGGTTTCTTGGCCAAGGCCTTCAGCAGGATGGCTTTCATATAGTCGGGGATCTTCACCTTATCCGTCTCCAGGACGAGCTCTTGTTTCCTCGCCTTCATCACCGCCTCGGCCACTTTCTGCTTGTCGCCGTCAAACACCCTCAGGTCCATCTCCTCCCAAGGCGACTTGCCGAACATGAGGAAGTAAAGGAGGGCACCCGTCGAGAAGATGTCGCTCTTCACCGTGTAAACGGCGCGGAAGGTCTCAGGCGCGCGGAAATACGGCATGAGGTCTTCGTCGGCGAAAGTCGGGCGTCCCTTGACCATATAGGAGATATGTCCTAGGTCGATGATGGTAGGCATCAGCATGCCGTCGTCCAGCTCCTGGAGCATGATATTCGACGGCCGTATGTCGTTGTGGATCAAGGCACGGGAATGGATGAACGACAGGCCGCTCAGTACGCACAGCGTAATCTGGACGGCATCCTCCAAATCGAAGGGTCCGCCTTGCCTGACCGCCTCGTAGAGCAACATGCCGCGATAGTATTCCGTGACCAGATAATGGTACACCATATTGCTCTTCTTCACCTCGCCGTTGTCGACATAGCGGATGACGTTTTGGTTCTCCGGGGTGTTCAGCTCCTTGCAGAGTTGTATCTCGTAGACCTCCTTGCCTTCGAAGAGCTGCTCGTGGGGGATGCTCATGAGGTCGAACACCTTCATGAAGTACATCCTATCGTCGGGGCCGAGCACCGTATACGACTCAGCCACAATGCCTTTCTTTATGAATGAATTGACGACATATTTGCCAATCTTCTCACCTTTCTTGAATGTTTCCATAGCAACAGATTTATTGGGCAAAGGTCACGATTTAATTTGAAACTTACAAGAGGCGAGGACATTTTTTCTCCAAAAAACAAAAAAGGACCGCTTTCGCAGTCCTTTTTGCTTTCAGTGGCCGACGTCTTAGGCGTCGATGTTCGCATAGGTGGCGTTCTGCTCGATAAACTCGCGGCGCGGTGCCACTTCGTCGCCCATCAGCATGGAGAAGATGTGGTCGGCTTCCATGGCGTTCTCGATGGTCACCTGACGCAGCGTGCGGTTGGCCGGGTCCATGGTAGTCTCCCAAAGCTGCTCGGGGTTCATCTCACCCAGACCTTTGTAACGCTGCACGTCGTAGCCGCTCACCGTGCCGTTCTTGGTCAGCTCGGCCATGCTGGCGAAGCGCTCCTCGTCGGTCCAGCAATAGCGGATCGGCTTGGTGCCACGCTTGATGAGGTACAAGGGCGGCGTAGCGCAATACACATAGCCGTTCTCGATCAACTCACGCATGTAGCGGAAGAAGAAGGTCAGAATCAGCGTGGTGATGTGGCTGCCGTCGACATCAGCATCGGTCATGATGATGACCTTGTGGTAGCGCAGCTTCTCGAGGTTCAAGGCCTTGCTGTCCTCTTCGGTGCCGATGGTGACGCCAAGGGCGGTGTAGATGTTCTTGATCTCCTCGCTGTCGAACACGCGGTGTTCCATGGCCTTCTCCACGTTCAGGATCTTACCGCGCAGCGGCAGGATGGCCTGGAAGTTACGGTCACGGCCTTGCTTGGCGGAGCCGCCTGCGGAGTCACCCTCGACGAGGTAAAGCTCCGTCTTGGAAGGGTCGCGCTCCGAGCAGTCGGCCAGCTTGCCCGGCAGGCTGAAGCCCGACAGGGCACCCTTGCGCTGCACCTTCTCGCGGGCGTTGCGTGCCGCCTGACGTGCCTGGGCGGCCAAAGTCACCTTGTCGAAGATGGTCTTGGCCTCCTTGGGATGCTCCTCGAGGTAGTCGGAGAGCTGCTGGCCCACGATGCTATTGACGATACCCATGACCTCGTCGTTGCCGAGTTTGGTCTTGGTCTGACCCTCAAACTGAGGCTCCGGCACCTTCACCGAGATGACGGCGGTCAAGCCTTCGCGGAAGTCGTCGGGCGAAATCTTCACCTTCAGCTTCTCCAGCTTCTCCAGCAGGCCGCTCTTCTCAGCATAGGCGTTGAACGAACGCGTCAAACCCGAACGGAAACCTTGCAGGTGGGTACCACCTTCAATGGTGTTGATATTGTTTACATACGAGTGCAGGTTTTCCTTGTACTCGTTGTTGTATTCCAAAGCGATTTCGACTGGAACGCCGTTCCTCTCACCCGAGATGGAAATCGGTTCGGGAATGAGTTTCTCGCGGTTGGCGTCGAGGTAGGCAATGAAGTCGATGAGGCCGTTCTCGGAGTAGAAGGTCTCGCTGCGGAACTCGCCGTTTTCCATCTTCTCACGCTCGTCGGTGAGTTGGATGGTGATGCCGTGGTTGAGGTAGGCCAGCTCGCGCATGCGGTTGGCGAGGGTGCTGTAGTCGTATTCCGTGGTCTGGAAGATGCTGCCGTCGGGCTGGAAGGTGATGCGGGTGCCGTTCATGTCGGTCTTGCCCACCACTTTCACGTCGTACAGCGGCTTGCCGCACTCATATTCCTGCTTGAAGATCTGACCTTCGCGGTAGACCTCTGCCGTGAGGTGCGTCGACAGTGCGTTCACGCAGCTGACGCCGACGCCGTGCAGACCGCCGGAGACCTTATAGGAGCCCTTGTCGAACTTACCGCCAGCGTGCAGCACCGTCAGAACGACCTCAAGGGCCGAACGATGCTCTTTGGGGTGCATGCCCGTGGGGATACCACGGCCGTTGTCGAGGACGCTGATGGCGTTGCCCGGCAGGATGCGGACGTCGATCTTGTCGCAATAGCCCGCCATGGCCTCGTCGATGGAGTTGTCGACCACTTCATATACCAAATGATGCAAGCCGCGGAAATGGACGTCGCCGATATACATGGCCGGACGTTTGCGCACGGCCTCCAAGCCTTCGAGGACCTGAATCTTACTGGCACCATATTCTTCACTTGCCAATTCTCTTTTCTCTTCTTCAGTCATTTTCTGATTTTTTGCGTTTTTCAATTAAAGGTGCAAAGATACGGATTTTTTCGGCACGATACACAAAAAAGTTGAAAAATTTGTTTTTCGACAAAAACGCCTCTACGAGGCTAAAAACGGGCAAATTTTTGAAACACCTTATTTTCTCATCACGCACGCAGGAAAGAAAAAGCCCCTTCAACGAGAAGAGGCTTTTCATGGCGTTTAAGGCGTTTTCAGAATCTCAGTTTCACGCCAGCGAAGAACTGTATCCCCGTGACGGGATAGTTGTAATACAGATGGTACTTCTGACAAGCCACGTTGTCGATCAGCGCGAAGGCCGTGATTTGGTCGTTCACCTTGTAGTCGGCACCGAGGCTGAGGTCGAAGACGTCTTTCATCTTCTCGGGCTTGAAGTTGAAGTTCTGCCAATCGACGACACCGTCCCAAACCTTTGCGTAACGTCCGCCTTGATAAAGCAAGGTGGCATTGAAAGCCAAGTCGTCGTTGAAGTCGTAGGTCAGTTTCAACCTACCTTCCGTCGTAGGACGGTACCAAGCATATTGCTCCGTTGTGGTTTTACAGTTGTTGTAGGCAAAGCCCAGGTCGGCAGCGAGGCTGTTGCGCAGCTTGACGCGAACATCGGCCATCACCGTCACGCATTGCGTTTGATCGTAAACCAAATCGAAGGTATTCAGCACTGGATTCACGTGATTCGGGAGCAACGGATCGGGCGAAGGGATATAATACACATACAGCGGGTCGTTGTCGGTCTCGCGGTAACGCACGCCCAAGTGGAAGTCGACCATCTCCATGATATTGGTACGCACGCCACCTTCAAAGCCGAGCTTTACGTTTTGGACACACAACGAGGGGTTCAGGTCGGGCGACACGAAAGGATTGCCCTCAACGACATCGCTGAACCTCAGCAACTGGCGGCCACCGTTCAGGCCAGCATAGAACTCCAGTTTCTTGTCTAAGACGAACAGGCTGCCGCTCACGTCGGGACGGACGGCGAGGAAGTGGTCTTCGTCGGTAGCGCGGGTGGCTCCGTCCAAACGCACGCCTAGATGCAGGCGATAGAACTCATTGCTCATCTCGAAGAACGGGGTGACCTTGAACCAGAAACGCTCCACATCGAACAGCTGTCCCTCATGGCCCAGACAATAATCATATTGGAATCCCAGGTCGGCGCCCACCTTCTGAGGATGGCTCTTGTCGCCCCAGAAGTTATTGGCATAGCCAAGCGTATAGCCAAGGTCGACGTTATGCTCCCTATCGAACAGATAGAAATAGTCCAGATGGGCCGCATGGCTCAGTTCGCCGACGCGGGTGGCCGTTGAAGCCAGTCCCAGATGCCCACCCAACTTGTTATAGGTCACTTTCTTGTTGACATAGGCATCGATCTGTTCGTCCGTCAACGGCGTCTCCTTCAGGTTGATGCCATAGTAATGGTACATGTCGTTATTGTAGTACACCCCGCCATCGACTTGGAAACCGTCGAACTTGCTCGTGGTGAGGTTGATGTCGAAGGCGTTGTTCATATAGCTTGAAGGCGCATAGTCCTTGATGTCGAGCCACGAGGAGTTGTGCTTGATGCCCACGCCGAGGCCGAGGGTCTTGGTCAGCATGGAGTTGTGCCTATAGAGGAAAATGGGCGAGAGCCTCGTTCCGACGCCCGCCATGAGGAAATTCTCCGTCGGGGTGACCAGACGGTCGTTTTTGGCGGCGAAGGCCGTAGGGGCGATCTTCTCCAGGTCGAGCGCGAAACGCTGCGAGGCCTCCCTTGGGATGACCTCCGAGCTGGGGAAGTCGTACGAGGGCTGCGGCGTCTCGGGCTGCAGCACGATCTTGCTGACTTTGTTCACCTTGGGGCGGTATCTGCCTTCCACGGTGACTTGTTCTTCGTGTTGGGCGTAGGCCTGCATGGCGAGCAGGGCCAGGGCGAGTATGATGATGTGTCTTTTCATTGTCATTCAGGTTCAATAGGTTCGATTCCGTTGCTGCCTCCGATTCTCGGCTCCAGGCGCTCCACTTGGGCGAGTTTGGCGCGTGCCTCCTCCTTGAGGTCTGCGCCGCGGTAGTTGTCGATGACGCTGCGGAGCGTCTCCTTGGCCTGGAAGAAGTTCTCCTTGGCCACATACACATCCGCCAGGGCGATGAATGACTTGGCGACCCAGTAGTCGAAGTTGGAGAAGTTGTCGGCGATGTCGAACACCTTGTTTTCGGCCTCGTCGTATCGTTTCAACTTGATGGAAGCCACGGCGGAATAATAAGCGCTCTCGGCACCATACACCGACCTGTCGTTGCGGGCACTCTTGTCGAGTTGCTCGATGGCGGCGGCATAATTGCCCTTCTCGAAGTACGACTTGCCCACGATGTGATTGATCTGGTTGACCTGTTCATCGGTCAAGTCACGCGAACGGCGCATGTTCTCGCCCATCTCGATGGCTTTGTCGTAGTTGCCCATGAAGAAGTTGCTCTTCATGCAGCCCTCCAGGGCTTCAAGACGTTTGAGCGGCTCCTCGGTGATGCGGGCCAGTCGTTCGTAGTATTCGCCTGCCTTCTGGTAGTTGTTCTTCCCGTATTCGATGCGGGCCATCTTCAGCAAGGCATTGTCGGTGTAGTCGTTGTCGGGTTGCGACAGGATGTAAGTCAGATGCGTGATGAGTTGGTCCTCCGTCCCCACCCTTTCGGCGCATTCCGAGGCATAATAGTGTGCCTTCAGGGCATAGGCTCCGTTGCGGAAGTTGTCGAAGTAATACTGCAAGGCGGTCTGGGCCTTCTGGTACTGGCCTTCGAGGTAGAAATGCTCGGCGTTGGCGAAAGCCAGCGAGTCTTGTTGCGTGACCCTGACCTGACCCCCGTTGGCGTTGACATAGCCGAAGTACTCATCCAACTTGTTCTGTTCCATATAGATGCTGCGGATGATATTCAAGGCCTCGCGCGACTCGTCGGTGTTGGGATAGGACGAGACGAGGTTCTTGAAGCTAGCCAAAGCCTGGTCGTACTGGTTGTTGTTGTAATAGATCATGCCGACCTTCATCATCGCCTGACGGGTGTAGCTCGAGCGCGGGCGGTCGTGGATGAGGCGGTTGAAGCTGGTGATGGCGGAGCGTTTGTCGCCATGCACGAGATAGGTGTTGCCGATCTCAAACAAGGCCACGTCGTAGTAGGGCGTACTCGGATAGGTCTCCACCAAACTGTTCAGCATGGTGATCTTCTGGTTCACATTTCCTTTGGCACCGTAGCAGAGGCCCTGCTGATAGAGGGCATAGTCGGCATTGCGCTTCCCTACGCGGGTGGCGAGGTCGTAGTAGTTGATGGCGTTGTCGTAGCTGCGTTCCATGAAGAAGCAGTCGCCGAGACGGATGTAGGCATCGGTCTTCAGGTCGGCCTGGCTACCGTCGACGGCTTGGATGAAGCGGCGGAAACAGCCTTCGGCGGCATCGTAGTTAGGCTTTTGGTAGTATATATAGCCTAGGTCATACTCCGCCAAGGCATACTCGGGCAGGCTGGTGGCACCGCTCATCGACTTGAACTGTTTCAGGTATTTCTCCGCCGTGGCAAAGTCGCTCATCTGGTAGGCTGACTCGCCCATCCAGAAGCATGCCAGGGCCTTGTTGGCGGCAGGCTGTCGGCTGTTCAAGATCTTGGAGAAATACACCTGGGCCTTGTCGTAGCTGCCCTTCTGGTAGTAGTCGATGCCTGTGGCATACAGCAACTCGCCGTAGGCGGTCTGCAAGGCCTCGCTCTTGTTTCGCATGGCCTCAAGGCGCGTCAAGGCCTCTTCGTTCTCCCTTGCGTTGAGCAGCAGGTATATGGCCATCTCCTCGGCCTCGGATTTCCTTTCCGATTGGGGGTGCTGCGCGATGAAGTCGTCCAAGTGTCCCACGGCCTCGTTGAAGGGGTCGGCACCAGGAATGAGGCTCAACCGGGCATAGTCGAACAGTGCCTCTTCGCTGAGTTCCTTGTCGAAGCCAGCCGAATAGGCGGTGTAGAACGCCGCTCGGGCATATTTCGGCTCATCGGTCTTGGCATAGCACGAAGCCAGGTAATAGGAGGCGTATTGCGCGAGGATGTCGTTGCTGCCCGCCACTTTCTGCAGATTGGTGATGGCGCCCGCATAGTCCCCTTTCATCATTCGGCTGACACCAATCTGATAGTAGGCCTCGCGCGAGATGCCCCGCGACAGGTTACGCAGGTAGATGTCGTAGTATTCAAGCGCCTTGTCGTAGTTCTTCTGCTGGAAATAGGCATCGGCGACGATCTGGGCCATCTCCGACTTACGCCGTTTCTCAGCCTGGCTGATATATCTCGGCCCGTCTTCGATCACCGACTGGTAGTCGCCTTTGAGATAAGCTATCTGCATGATGTAGGAGGGCACCACCTTGGCATACTCCTGATTCGTGCGCAAAAGCTGGAAATTCTCCAAGGCCTCGTCGTATCTCTCTTTGACGTACTGGATATGGGCATAGTAGTAACGAGCGGCATCCTTATATTTGCCTTCGTTCATCATCAAGCCGTGGAAGTAAGGCATCGCCTTGTCCAACTCGCTCGACTGGAAATAGGCATAGCCCATGTTGAACTGCATCTGCTGAGCCTCGTCTGTAGTAAGGGCCATGGCATCGGTCTTCTCGTAGATGGCCAGAGCCTCCCTGTATTTCTTTTCCTTGAACAAATGGTTGGCATACAAGAAGTTGGCATGTCTTGCCCAGGTACTACCCGGGTTGTCGTTCACAAACTGCATAATCTTGGCGGGACCGTCAGCTTGACCGAGATAGAGCGAGCTGACCGCCTCATAATACTGTGCATCCACGCAACGCTGCGACTTATCATCGGCTGCTTGGGCGCGATATTGGGTGAAAATGGAGAGCGCCGCACCGTATTCCTGATTCTGGAAAAGCAACACGCCTTCGTTGAAAAGGGATTCAGGATCGTAGTCTTCGATATGCTTTTGTGCTGATGCAGAGACGGTTAAAAAAACAACCATCCCCATCACCAAGGCTAACTTATGTCGTAATCTCATAGGTCAAAATTTTTGACGAAAGTACAATTTTCTCTCTTTGTTTCGGCAAAAAAGTTCAAAATTCGTGCCGAACGACGCTATGAGAACGGAATTTGCAAGGTTTTATTATAAACCTAGCGGACGATTACCCTTTGGATCATTCGTTCATCCTTCCATTCGACGGAGACGAAATAGATGCCTTTATCCAAGCCACCCAAATCGAGACGGGTCTCGCAACCATGGACATTGCCCTTCATAACGCATTGTCCGACAAGGTCGAAGACACAATAGCTGAACGCCGAGGCTTCGCTCACGCTCAACGTCAGCTGGCCTTCGGTGGGATTGGGATAGACCGACATGCCCCACTGATGCTCACCCACGCCTTCCACTTGGTTCATGATCACGTGGATGATGAAATCGACATGCTGGCCGTCGCTGGTGGCGCGCATGGTTATATCGGCAACAGCTTGTTCCTCATTCAAACGCTCAAGCTTCAATATCTTGTCGGTCAAAGTGGCCGCGACTGCCTCCTCATTGGAATTGGAGAGCATGGCATATTCTATCAGCTCATCCGGGTCGTCGGGGTCGGTGGCCACGCCGTTGAGGTCGATAAAGACAATCTTCGGGAACTCGTCCATCACCACATCCGGCACGGGATTGACGATATACGGTGGCAGGTCGACGACGGCGTTGATGATGACATGGACGTTGAAGTTGACGTATTGTCCGTCGCTGGTGGCGCGCATCGTGAGGTCGGCCACAGCGGCATTCGCGTTACGGCGTGTCAGCACCAGAATCTTGTTGCTCATGGCAGCCGTCAAGGCGTTCGCGTTGGAGTTGTTCACGATGCTGTAGACGATGTTCTCATCGGGGTCGTCGGGGTCGGTGGCCACGCCGTCGAGGTTGACTTGGATGGTCTGCGGGTATTCGTTGAAGACGACATCCGAGACGGGGTTGGCAATGACAGGCGGCTCGTCAACGTAGGCGTTGATGATGACATGCACGGTGAAGTCGACATACTGTCCGTCACTGGTGGCGCGCATCGTGAGGTTGGCCGTGGCCTGGTTGGCATTCTGGCGCGTCATCACCAAGATCTTGCCGTTCATCGTAGCATTCAAAGCACTCGGGTTGGAGTTGTTCACGATGCTGTAGGTGATGTTCTCGTCGGGGTCGTCGGGGTCGGTGGCCACGCCGTCGAGGTTGACTTGGATGGTCTGCGGATACTCGTTGAACACTACATCCGAGACGGGGTTGGCAATGACAGGCGGCTCGTCGACGTAGGCGTTGATGATGACATGCACGGTGAAGTCGACGTATTGTCCGTCACTGGTGGCGCGCATCGTGAGATTGGCCGTGGCCTGGTTGGCATTCTGGCGCGTCATCACCAAGATCTTGCCGTTCATCGTGGCATTCAAGGCACTCGGGTTGGAGTTGTTCACGATGCTGTAGGTGATGTTCTCATCGGGGTCGTCGGGGTCGGTGGCCACGCCGTCGAGGTTGACTTGGATGGTCTGCGGATACTCGTTGAACACTACATCCGAGACGGGGTTGGCGATATAGGGCGGCTCGTCAGGCGCAGTCCCTCCACCATTGAAGTTGTCCATGCAGAAGTAAGCTGGCGTAATCATATTGTAGCCACTACCTCTCGATGAAGAAAGACTAAAGGAGATGGTAGCCACATTACCCAAGGGGCTGAGATCGAACCACTCCCAAGTATTAAGGACATAGTCTTCCGCATTGTTTGCAAAGCGGTAGTCGGCGAGGTAGAAATCCAATGTGCCGACAACCTGTCCGCTGGCATTCTTACCCGTTGCTGTCACCTTGAACCAGTCAGGATCGTTGCCTGAGGTTCCTCCGTAGGGTGGCTCGCCATACCCGCCTTGAAGAATGTCCTGATAAGTCCACAGATTGTTGGTGACATAGCAGCCTGTGACGGTATGTGATTGCCCATCGGCGGCATAGACATCCGTCTGCACGCCCATGGTATATGCCACGGCATATTGGGTAGAGCCATCATAGCCACAGCCTGTAGCCGCAGTATACTGGGCATCCAAACCAGATTGATTCAAATCCGTGCGGTTGGAGGCCGTGAACCCGCCCCAATAGCCGTTTTGTGTATTATTGGTGAAGAGCCAGCCGCCGCTGGGCATTTCATTGGATCCATATGGTGGTTGCCAAATACCATTACTGCCGAGTTGCACATCTTCGAAAGTGGCCGGATCCTGTGCAAAAGCGAAAACGGTCACAAAAACCATAAAGGATAAAAGTAGACTTTTACGCATAACTAATTGATTATTACGCATTAAACGAATGTTGCAAAACCATCGCAAGCAGCTATGCTAATTGCCGCGCTTAGCGTCGCCCTTGTTCCCGAAGGCTTGCAATTGAACTCACCGTTAGGCAGGTCTTCTGACTCGCCCGAGCCTGTCGCCTTCCCATACGGATGAGCCGCACAGTGGCATGGATGACAGACCTTACACGGGCTTACAGCAGCGGGCACTGTTGCCGATTTGCACGGCATTCCCTTGGCCAAACTGGCGGCAAATTTACGACATTTTTGGGAATGGCAAGTGCCCAAAACAATATTTTGAAGGTTTAGGTCGGCGAATGGAAATAATCTGTACTTTTGCCGCCGATTTGTGGTGTCCCTTGCGGACTCAATAGGGAATCGGGTGAGAATCCCGGACAGTTCCCGCTGCTGTGATGGTTGCAACGCTTGCCATGAATGTCACTGAAAGCCTTGTCTTTCGGGAAGGCGGCAAGAAAAGACCTCAGTCAGAAGACCTGCCTCAAGTCGCGAAACAAGGCTTCCGGGAATTGGAGCTGGGATTCTATTTATAACAAAGGTATGCCCAAAAGTCGGGTACTATCTTCATTTTAGGTATTCCAACAGTTTTTCCGAAAGTTTTGAGGTAACGAACTTAATGTCAAACCTTTAGGATAACTTCATGCATTTCTAATGCTTTTTGAATAACTAAAATCCCTTTTTATTTCCATGTTGCTGCCGGCGGCAGTCTCGGCTGTCGCCGGCTTTTTAAACTTTAGGAAACAAAAGTCTGTGAGAAATGAAGAAACAATATCAAGCTGTTTCGGCTGAAGAAGCCGTCAAAGTCATCAAGTCGGGCGACCATGTCCACATCAGTTCGGTGTCGAATGTGCCGCAATGCCTAGTCAAAGCCTTGTGCGATAGAGGCCGTGCTGGCGAGTTGAAGAATGTATACATCCACCACCTGCACACTGAGGGTGCCGCGCCTTACGTCAATCCAGAGTTTGAGGGCATCTTCCAGCACAACGCCTTCTTCGTGGGCGCCAACGTGCGTGAGAGCGTGCAAAAAGGCCTGGCCGACTACATCCCTGTCTTCCTCGGTGAGACCTCAAAACTCTATCGTGAACGCTACATCAAGTGCAACGTGGCCATGATCCAGGTGTGCCCGCCCGACAAGTTCGGCTATGTGTCGCTCGGTTCGTCGGTGGATGCCACCTTGGCCGCCATGGAGAGTGCCGAGTTCGTCATCGCAGTGGTCAACAAGCATGTGCCACGCACTTTCGGCGACGCGCTGGTCCATATCAGCAGAATCAATATCTTTGTTGAAGACGACACGCCTCTGCTCACCGTCGACATGCCCGAGCCCAACGAGGTGGAAAAGACCATAGGCCGCTATTGTGCCGAGCTCATCGAAGACGGTGCCTGCCTCCAGATGGGCATAGGCTCCATACCCAATGCCATCCTCTCGTGCCTGCACAACCACAAAGACATCGGCATTCACACCGAGATGTTTTCCGACGGCATCCTGCCCCTTATCAAGAAAGGTGTCATCACTGGCAACAACAAGAAACTCAACAAAGGAAAAATCGTCTCCACTTTCGTGATGGGCTCAAAGAAAATCTATGATTTCATCGACGGCAACCACGAGGTGCTGCTGATGGACGTGGAATACACCAACGACCCTTTCATCATCGCGCAACAGCCTAAGATGACCTCCATCAACTCGGGCATACAGATTGACCTGTCGGGACAGGTGTGTGCCGACTCGTTAGGCGAGCGCATCTATTCCGGCGTGGGCGGCCAGATCGACTATGTCTACGGCTCGTCGCGCTCCAAGGGCGGCAAAGCCATCATCGCCATGCCTTCCACCACGCGCAAGGGCATCAACAAGATCGTGCCCACCTTGGACCTCGGCTCGGGCGCCGTCACCACGCGCAACCACATCCACTGGTTCATCACGGATTATGGTGCAGTCAACCTCTATGGACGTTCGTTGCAGGAAAGAGCCAAACTCATCATCTCGGTGGCGCATCCCCAGTTCCAGGAGATGCTCGACGAGGCCGCTTTCAAACGTTTCGGGCCGCATTTCCATTATTTGTGGAATAATATCGGATAAAAAGGCAACACCTACACCTTTACCGTCATGGCGGAGGAACATCCGCCATCTCCTAAACACATACGCAACTCATTTTCACTCAGGAGATTGACTACGTCGAATCTTCGATTTGCGGGTCAGGCCCGCAATGACGGTTAAGGCTTGAAAAACATAAACAACCATGATAAAAAGTATCAACTTCGTAGAGATCTTCGGCGCCTTCATCGTGATGGCCGCCATCATCGACATTTTCGGGTCGATTCCCATCTTCATAAGCATGAAAGAGCAGAACAAGACCATCAAGGCGGGGCAAGCCTGCCTGACGGCCTTGGGCTTGTTTCTAGCATTCTTTTTTGCGGGCGACGCTCTCTTGAGACTCTTCGGCATCGATGCGGCATCCTTCGCCGTCGCCGGTTCGTTCGTACTGTTCATCTTAGCGGTGGAGATGATTTTGGGTCGCGAAATCATCAAAAACGAAGGAGGCAAGGGCGGTGCCAGCATCGTCCCCATCGCCTTCCCGCTGATTGCTGGTCCAGGCGCGCTGACGGCTTTGCTCTCCTTACGTGCCGACTACGCCGTTGTCAACATCATCATCGCCTTGTTACTCAACATCTTGTTGGATTTCATCGTCATCAGTCAACTGGACAGGATCCGGAAGCTGATGGGTGAAAACCTGATTTTCATCCTGCGCAAGTTCTTCGGTGTCATCTTGCTGGCCATCGCCGTGAACATGTTCGTCAACAATATTTCGGTGATTATCGGAAACGTGATGAAATAAACACTACTTTTGCAATATCAAACGACAACCTTTATGTTGAACCTCTTCACTGGTAGCGGCGTCGGCCCTACCATCCTATATCTGGCCTTGTCCATCTTCGTCGGACTTCTCTTGGGCAAAATCAAGATTGCCAAGATCTCGTTGGGCATCACATGGGTGCTCTTCGTAGGCATCGCCATCAGCGCCTGTGGCATCAGCCTCAACGCGGAGATGCTGCACATCATCAAAGAATTCGGTTTGATCCTCTTCGTCGTCGCCGTCGGCCTGCAAGTGGGTCCCGGCTTCTTCCGTTCCTTCAAGAAAGGTGGCTTGGCCATGAACCTGATGGCACTGGTCAACGTGGCGCTGGGTGTCATCATCACCGTCATTATCGCCAAGGTCGCCAATCAAGACCTCGCTGACATGGCAGGCGTCTACACCGGTGCCATTACCAACACACCAGGCCTCTCGGCAGCCCAGCAGGCCGTCAACGACATGGGCATGGAAGGTGCCGCCGACCGTCTGGCGGCAGGTTATGCCGTGGCCTATCCCCTTGCCGTGGTAGGCATGATCCTCACCTGCATCCTGCTGCGTCCGCTCTGCCGCATCGACATGAAGAAGGAGCCTTTCACCGAAGATTCCCTCGAGTCCAAGGCCGAGATACAGCCTACCCCTTCCTCGCAACGCCATAAGGTGAACCTCGTCCCCATTTTCGTCATCATCGCCCTCGGCATCATCGTCGGTTCCATCCCGATCCCCGTGGGCATGAAGGCGCCCATTAAACTGGGGTTGGCTGGCGGACCTTTGGTGGTGGCCATCATTGGCAGCTGGCTAGGGGTGAAGAAAGGTTGGTTCACCACCGAATTCACCGACAGCCACGGCGTTTGGATGCTTCGTGAGGTGGGCATTGCGCTCTTCCTCGCCGGCGTAGGATTGGGTGCAGGAAGTCAGTTTGCGTCCACGGTGCAAGAGCACTACATGTGGGTCGTCTACGGCGTCATCATCACCATGGTGCCTCCGATCTTAATCGGACTTTTCGGGCGTTTGGTGCTGAAGATGAACTACTACACGCTGATGGGTTTCATCGGGGGATCGCACACCGACCCGCCCACCTTGGCCTTCGCCAACACCATGGCACCCGAGGGCTGCAAGTTGCCCAACATGGGTTACGCCACCGTGTATCCCCTGACCATGTTTTTGAGGATCTTCACGGCGCAACTGCTGGTGTTGCTGGCGGTGTAGACGGTCAAATCAAATCCTCTTCGTTGATCAGATTTTTCAGCAGGGCATAGACGGTAAGGCCCGAAACCGACTTGATGCCGGTTTTCCGTGTGATGTTCTTGCGGTGCGAAATGACCGTGTGGATGGAGATGTTCATCTGGTCGGCGATCTCCTTGTTCATCATGCCTTTGGCGACGGCCACCAGCACGTCCAACTCGCGTTTCGACAGTTCCACATCGTCATTTCTCTTGGGGCTGCTATCGTCCATCCATTCGTTCAACTTGTTGATGATCTTCTGCCTCGATTCGTTGATCTCGATGACTCCGCTGTAGGGGGTCAGGCAGGAATGGTCAATGCAAGTCGTCACCAAGGCGACGACGGTGAGATTGGGATGTTCCTTGCCGAGGTCGAGGATGTAGTCCTTGTTTTGGTAGCCCAGAAGCACCGGATTGATGACGAGCAAGTTGGCTTCGGAGGACAGTATCTTCTCAGATAGCCTTTCGGGGCTTTCGAGACGCGCCACCACATCGAACTGCGCCATGCCATCAATGATCTCGGCCAGCCCGTTGGCGATGATTTCAGAGGTTTCACAAATGATGACGCGGTTTCTCATGGCTGGGCGTTTTCAAGCAGTTCGACGTAGGGGGTGAGGATACGGTCCTCGATGAGCGAGTGGCGGTTCAGGTCGTCGCTCAGTTCCATGATGTCAAGCGAGATCTCGATGCGCTCCTTGGGCAGAATGTCGCCAGGCAGATACTTGAGCAGGATGTTCATCATGTCGTCGAGGCAATCCTGGATGTTGGTATGGTTATGCTCAAACTCATTGATATTATAGGAGCCGGTACGTTGTCCGCTGAGCAAAGCCTCGATATACGGAAACACCACTTCTTCCTCGTAGTATTGGATGTGCCGCATCACTTCCCGCTTGTACTCGTCGTAGAAATGGCTGAGCATCGGGCCGTATTTCTTTCCGCAGGCCTCGATGATATGTTGAAGGTGTTCCTCGATATGAGGGAAGCGTTCGTCAAGATAATACCTGTGCGAGGCCTTCAGATAAGAGAGCAGGTTGCCCAAGTCGATTTTTTGGAGCTCCTCCTTCCCCGGCCTGTAACGGCCGTTGGAGTAGACTTCGCAAATCATGAGGAAGAGTTCGGTATTGATCTGGTTCGTCTGGCACACTTGAGCCACGCTACGGTCGCCGAAGCCCAATCCGATACCGAAACGGGGCAAAAGCTGCAACAGGCGACGGTCTTCCGTCATCAGTTCGGCGAATTTGGTGTCTTTCGAGAATGGGGTTTTCTTGTTGAGCATGATGATGTAAATTGTTATTCCACAATGAACTTAGCCGTCTCAAGGCTATTCTCAGCTTTAATCTGCAATAGATAGAGTCCCTTTTCCAATCCCGCAACGGGAATGATGCCAAAGGAGACACCCGTAGCCACCTGTTGGCCCAATACATTGAAAACGGAATACTCCATAGCTTCGCACGAAAGGTTCTTCAAGTAAAGGACATCGGCGACGGGGTTGGGATAAACCTCAAGTGGCTGCTGGTAGGACGACTCGTGGATGGCCGATGGCGTTGTCGTCGGGATGATATTCAGGATAATGCCTTCCACCTTGGTCATTCCGTAGTAGAAATTAGGATCGGGGATGTCGTACCAGTCGTCCAAATAACCGCCATAGCCAAAGTTGATATGGAACTTGCCGTCCTCTTGGCGGTAGCCATCGACCACGACGTTGTGTCCAACCGTTCCTGCAGGATTCTCAACGGCCAGATGGGCGGGATAGCCGGCTTGCAAATTGGAGATCAAGGTGGCATACATCAAAGAATCAGGTTCCCGAAACAGCACACAGTCCGTAAAGCCAAACCTTTGGTAGGCTTCATACGCCTGATCCACATAAAAAGTGCCGGAGCCTTCCGAGGTATAAACCTGGGTGCAGGCCGTGCCGCAAGCAAACACCAAGGCGGCTGCCAAGTATTCGTCAAGCTCTTCACCACGCTGGAATGTGGCGTCGACGGAATCCAACAACACGTTCAGCTTCGGGAACGACGGGAACTGCAAACTTTCCCAATCGTCATCGATAATGTAATTGCGACCAGCGTAATAATGGTCATAGTCATCGCTATCGTCAAAGCGGGTGTCCTGTGTCGTTCGCAAATAGTTGATGATCTGCCCCATGGCGACGGCGGGACATCCGGCATAACTATATGAATTGTTATATACCGGGTCTCTTGGACAAAGCTGATTGTAGGGATAATCCTGCGTCCAGTGCGAAGTAAGCAGGCCTTCCATACGAAGTGGCGGCGTGGCAGCATGTGGGGGCTCCACTGTTTTAAGGAGTGGTTGTTGCGCCCAGCCCGTCATAGCGCACAACAGCAACAAAACGGAAAGAATTCTCGACATAATCTCCAAATTAGATTTGACGGTGCAAAAGTATGAATTTTTGTATCTTTGCGCCAACGAAAAGATGTTATGGACGCAAAAGAATACATCCAAAAGCTCGGCCTTGCGCCCCATCCTGAAGGCGGTTGGTACCGTCAGGTGTACGGCAACGATGAAAACGGCAAAAAGAAGATTTCCACTATCTATTACATGCTCTGCAACGAGGATTTCTCGGCTTTCCATCGATTGCACGATGTGGTGGAGATATGGTATTACCATGCCGGCCAGCCTCTCGACATTTATGTGATTTCACAAAAGGGCGAACTGGCCATACATCACCTGTCAGCTGACGACGAGATGCAAGTCGTCATCGAGCCGGAACAATGGTTTGCAGCGGAATTGCCCAGTAAAAAAGGGTTCTCTCTTGTGGGTTGCGCCGTGGCACCCGCTTTCACCTTTGAGAACTTCGAGTTGGCGAAGAAAGAGGAATTGTTACGCGCTTTCCCGCAACATGAGGCATTCATTGAAAGATTGTGCAGATGAACTATCAGTGATTTTGGTTAAAGCTGGGGCTACGGCTTTTTTTGTATTTTTGCAGTCGATGAACATCGAAGAATACCGTGACTATTGTCTCTCGTTGGGAGAGGGTATCGAGGAGAAGTTCCCGTTCACCAAGTTCAAAAATGGCGAAGGGGTGTTGGTATTTTATGTCTGCGGACACATGTTCTCGTACTTCGACTGCGACGACTTCAAGGTGATTTCACTCAAATGCCAGCCAGAACGGATAGAGGAGCTGAAAGCAGAGCATCCTTGCATCAGCGACCCTTTCAACGAGTCTCCCAAGCATTGGATTGGCATTGACCCAAACACGGCTCCCGATGCCCTGCTGGAAGAACTCACCCGCAACTCGTATGAAATCGTAAAAGCAAAATACAGCAAAACCATCAAGAAGAACAAATGACCAAACAACGCGTAATAGGTATAGGAGAGACGGTGTTGGACATCCTGTTCAAGGACGACCAGCCGCAGAAAGCCGTTCCAGGCGGCTCGACGTTCAATAGTATTGTCTCACTCGGTCGTGCTGGCGTACCATGTTGCATGGTGACGGAGGTTGGCGGCGACCACGTGGGCGATTTGATTTGCAACTATCTGAGAGACAATGGCGTATCCGCGGAATTTGTCTGCCGACATGAGCAGGTCAAGTCACACATCTCGTTGGCTTTCTTGGACGAGCACAACGATGCGCAATATGTTTTCTACAAGGACCACGCGTCGGTCTCGTTGGACGGCAAGTTACCTAAGATGGACAAGGATGACGTGGTGCTCTTTGGCTCCTTCTTCGCCATCAACCCTGCCATTCGGCCTGTCGTGGGCGGGCTGCTGCGTGCCGCACGCGAGGCGGAGGCATGGCTCTATTACGATGTCAACTTCCGCAAGCCACACATTCCCGATTTGCCTAACGTGATGTCCAATATCGAGGAGAACATGCGCTTGTCGGATGTGGTGCGCGGATCGATGGACGACTTCAACTACCTGTACGGCCTGCAAGACGGAGAGGCCATCTACGAAAGGGTGAGCCGCTATTGCCGTACTTTGATCCTGACCGATGGGGCGCGTTCGATACGCATCTATTCGCCCGAAGGCTGCGAGGCCTACCCCGTGCAGGCGATAGAGACAGTCAGCACCGTCGGTGCCGGCGACAATTTCAATGCGGGCTACATCTTTGCCATGCTGCAAGGCATGAGCGACCAAGCCTCTCGTATCGAGATGGCGCAACGTTGGAGCCAGGACGTCTGCCGCCAGATGGGAAACAATATCAGCGATGACTTGGTGGCATCGATTCATGGAAAATCCTATTAACGACACACTGAAAAAAGTGGTACGATGGCCTTGATGCCATTACCCACGGCCTTGTTTATTTCTCGTCGGAACCCAGCAACGCCTCAATAGGCACTGTGCTGTTCATCAAGCCGATTCTAGTATCCGCTGCATGGCGGTTTACGCCAGTATAGGTCAGAGAGGCATCCTCGTAGCGACGGAATTTCAGGATGGCGTCGTTCATTTGAGCGCGGTTGAAGACGCCGACACGCAGCAGCAGGTCGAAGTCGTCGATGGTTAAACCCGTAACACGTTCAAACAAACTCGGTTCCAACTTGCGAATGACATCTTCGAGGCTTTCTTCGCGATAATCGGTAAGATACATGAAGATGGGAATTCTGGTGGCAAATTTCATCAGTTTCTCCTGCACCTCGCGCCGTTTGGAGCGGTATTCCTTCTCCTCTTGCGTTAACTCCTTCTTCTTTTTAGGATCGGGGTTGTCGCCAACCTCGCGTTTTAGTTTCTTGATCTTCTCAGCGCGGTTGACTATGCTCTCGATAATGTCGCCACCCAAGGCACGGAAACCTTCGATTTTCATGATGGTGGCCAATGCCTCTGGGTTGTCAAGGACCCGTTGCAAGGTGGCGTTATCCACATTGACCAGTTGAGCGCTGTTCCAACGTCGCGCCAACAAAGTTCCACTGGTGCCGTTGTCCACAAAGTCGAGAATTTCAGTGGCATCCACCCGTTTCATCGAACTGCCATCGAACTGGAGGATGGGCAGAAAGTTGATGAACTCATCCACCTTGTCGGTGATGCGGCGGTTACTATCCACATCCAACTGATTGGCGTAGGTCACCACCTCGCGCAAGGCACGATTGGGAGCAAAATCGAACACATAGCAGGTGGGTTTGAGGATGGTTTTCTTCGTAGGGTCGTCCTTGTCGGTGGCCGTCCATGGGCTTTGCACACGAAAAGCGGTTTGGAAATATGTCTCTGGACTTGAACAATTGCGCAGCATCAGTAGTCCTCCTAACGGACGCAGCGTTACTCCTGTGGTCAGTTTGCCGCATGTCAGCGTGATGGTGCGGGTTTTCAATGGGTTGTCGCCCATAGCCTCGCGTACTGGACCGAGGGCATCCACACCAATACCAGCTTTGGTGCCGCTACAATTGATGATGGTATAGTTCTGATAGAATCCGTTGGCGGGACGATGCAGCAATGCTTCCATCGCATCGCAAGAAGCCACGTTGGGCAAGAACCACATCGTGTGGGCGCAGAGGTCAAGGAGGCGCGTATCCTCAAACGGCAATGCTGGTCGCACATTGAGGGGCGAACTGCCATCGCCGAAAATAGGTGCTTTGCCACGGATAATGTCGAGCCATTTCTGCACGGCCTTCTCGTGGATGAACTTCTTCCCCTCTGCCCTGAAGAACTCATTCAAGTCGAAGCCGTCCATATCCCATTGTTCAATCATCGCGCCAAGGTCTTGCGGCATCTGGTAGGTCATCATCACCATGGTGGGCATCTCCAGGTAAGGGCCACCAACGGCCTCTTTCCGTGCCTGTTCATCCTGATAAGTCCAGTTGAAGATTTGGTTTTCAATGAACTCACCTGTTGCAAGGGCACGGAAAGGTGTGCCACTTAAATAAAGGTAATGTTTGCCGGTAATGGGCACATCGCTGTCGTCCCAAGCACGACCGCTTTCCACATCGATGCCGCTTTCGCTCATCACCTCATCCTCTTCTGCCTGACGCTTTTTAGCCTCGGCATCACCAAGGTCGAGCAGACTCTTGGCATTGTCGTTCCAAGCACCGAAATGATACTCATCCAGCACAATCAAATCCCAATTGATGCAATGTACCCATTCGTTTTTGGGCTTGATGTTTCCGTAGCGGTCTCTACCGAGGTAGTCTTGAAACGAGCCAAAAACCACCAACGGTTTTGGCGAGGACAGCGACGGAAAACGCTCATCCATTCGACTGCTGTAGTATCGCCAACCCTCGAAGTCACGATGCCGTAGCAGATCATCGCGCCATGAATCTTCTACGGCAGGTTTGAAAGTGAGCACCAACACCCGTTTTGCCCCCATACGTTTGGCGAGTTGGTAAGTAGCGAAAGTCTTGCCGAAACGCATCTTGGCGTTCCACAGGTAATGGCTTGGGCGGTTAGGCTCCTCTTTATCCATCTTGGCAAAATACTCTGCTGTTTGCTGTACGGCTTGTTCCTGCTCATCACGCATAGTGTAGTCAAGGTCACGCATCGTTTCCACCTCTGTATCGCGATGGCGTACTGCCACGTATGCCGCCTGTGCCTCTCGCAGCGAACAGCGGCACCATTCGCCGATGAGTTCCTTACCCATACGGCGCAGGCACTCGTGCAGGTCGTGGTCGCTGAAGCTCTCGCCGCTGCCATCGGCATAGAAGGCGTTGTCGTGCCACAGCAAGTGATAGGTCTTGTAAGGTTCGGTGATGGGGTGTTGTTCATCGATGCGTTCGTTCACATCGTGACGGCCTGTCTGCCCAATCTTTATCCAACCCGGGAAAGCTACGTCGTCATACATGTAGATTTGCGGCACTGCGCGTTGACTGCTGGGGAGTATTTGGTCTATTGATTGCATAGCTTGTTGTTTTCTCACCACACGGCGCTTCGCTTGTATGGTGTTAATTGCACTTTGTGCGTGTCGCCTCTCCGAGGCGAGGTATTACAATAATCTGTGTTATTCATCGTTAGGATTGCATGAGTTACACGCAAACGTATTATCATATTGTCCTCCGTACCCATCGAAGCATCCCAGCCATTGTCGAAGAACATGAGCGAGAGCTTTATTCCTATATGCTTGGTTTTATCAACAATGTAGGAGGCCGTCTTTACCGTGTCGGTGGTATGCCTGACCATGTGCATCTTTTTGTATCCCTGCCAGCGACTTTGGCAATGTCCAAGTTTGTTCAGGAAATCAAAGTCTCCACCAGCAAGTGGCTTAAAGCCAACCCTCATTTCCCTCTTTTCGATGGATGGTCCAAGGAGTATGCAGGCTTTTCCTATAGTCTGCGCGACAAGGACATGATAGTGAGCTATATCGCCAAGCAGAAGGAACATCATCGCAGTAAGGCGTTTCCCAAAGAGTACCGTGAGTTTCTGACCGAGAATGGCGTGGAAATCAAGGAGGAGTACTTCCTCAAGGACTGACAGACGCATCATGCCGGAGGCATGAGACGTGCCGTTAGGCGCACATAACACCATACGCAGTGTGGTGGCAGACGGTGCACACCACTCCAACAGCATATCGGAGATATGCGACATCGCTCCATCTCTATCGCATAGCATAGTCTGTCGCGTCTCTCCGAAACGCATGCCAGATGCACACACCTCATCCACCACACTGCGCCTAAAGGCTTGTATAGTGCATATCGCACTCCGTGCATGCCGCCTCTCCGAGACTATATGTGCCGTTGCCATAATCATACTAGCTTATTCCATCGGGCGTATCATGCTCTCGATAAAGGCAATCTCGTCCTTGTCCAAGTTGTATTTCTTGTATAGCATTTCGTCTGTCCAGGGGTGGGAGAAGTCTTGCATTGGAACGAACCTAAAAACATCTTTGTTTATCATTATTGATGTCATGGCTTGTAACATCATGAACCTACAGAATCTAGTTTTTAAGTATGAAACCAAATTTTCGGCTCCTGATTTTTTATTGAATTTGCCAATGCAGATATATGTTTCTGCACATATCTCATCGACATTCATGACTTTCATGGTGCTTGGTATAATCTGATACATTCCATCAGACATAGGTTTGTTGCCTCCAGACATGGCACGAGTAAGAATCACATTGTATGTGTTAATGGCATCAATATTTTTCGTGACATCTGAACGGTTAACATAACCAATTCCTTCACTATTTATTAGTGCAATACTGCCATGAAATGGTTTGTTTTCGCCTCGAATAAATGTTCTAAATCCAAAAGGATTAGATGAAAGAACTATCGAACTCAACGATGTAAAATGGCCAAGTTTGTGGATTATGTCTATTGCATCATTTGAACGAACAAAGACCGGGTATTCATTAAGACTACGTTGAGTTTCGGAGTATTTTTCTTTGCTAACATTGACCACTGTGCATTTGCCATTATATTCCCTGTTCCAAAGGAAATAACTAACTCCACCACCAATTATTACTGCCGGAAAGCAGTCTTGGGAATCAGCATAATCCACAATTTTCTCTATTCTATTATCATTAAGCATTTCTTCTCGATATGCATCTAACCCCCTTCCTCCTGCGAACCAACGAGAAGGTGTAATCATTATTAGAAAGCGTGGCATCAACTTCTTCGCTTGCAAAACAAAATGTTGATAGATGGGCATCGCACTTGCACTATTTCCTCCGTCGCTCATCTGGTACGGCGGATTTCCTATAATTACATCAAATTGCATATCTTTCTTGAGGATTTCTTTAATTGATTTGTGGATAAAAGGATAGGCGTAGGTCTCAATGGTTTCTACGCGGTCGTATTGGGCACGGTTGGCACCACAATGTTTACATTTGCCGTTCTCCCAAATGTGTTGGCATCGCATATAGCGCAAATTGCCTTGCACATCGCCAAAAGCCGTACAAACACTATATTCACCATTGGCCTGCTTGGTGCAATAGAGTGTACGGCGGCTCATCTCAGCGGTGAGGTCAGTACATGCAATGCCAAAGACCTGCTTTGTCATGATATGGTCAATGCGTTTCTGCAAGTCGGGGATTTGCTCTTCGAGGCCCGTCAAAAGTCGTTTGGCAATCTCACGCAGGAAGACACCGCTCTTGCTGCAAGGGTCGAGAAATCGCGTTTTGCTGGAACGGAACAACTCGGGCGGTAGCAGGTCGAGCATACGATTGGCCAACTCGGGCGAGGTGAAGACCTCGTCACTCGAAAGGTTGGCCAAACAGTTGAGAATATCAGGGCTATAGTTGTTCTTCATATCGATAGAGTTGGGTGTAATGCAAAGAAGGATAGGTGCGCACTGGCTCATCAAAGTTCTGCGCTTCGCCTTGCTCATCGAAGAGGCTGTATTGGTGGCTTTGAGTGACAAGGAAATCAAATTGAAAGTCGCGCCGTGAGAATTGCATACTACCTGCGATAGGTGTCCACTCGCAGAAAGTGATAGGTTTGCCCTCGGCGGTGCGATAGATCAGCGCGTCGCCGCAAACGATATTCATTTTCAACATGTATCGGAGGCTTTCTTCATAGCCGTCCGAATTGTTCTTTTTGCCCATTTGGTCCATCACCTCGGCAAAAAGCCGTTCACGACAAGCCTCGGCGTTGTCGGGCAGAATGTCGATGCCATAGCAGCAGCCTACAGCAATCAAGCTCTTAAACTCCCATTCCGTTTGGGATTTAATGTCTTTCAAAAGGGAGAGTTTGCGGCATAGAATTTCGATAAGGAAATTGCCGTCGCCGCAGGCGGGTTCAAGGAAACGGCTGTCGAGCTGATAGGACTCGTCGCGCACAAGGTCGAGCATAGCGTTCACCTCACGTGGATTGGTGAACACCTCGCCATGGTCAGCCACCCTTTGGCGGCTTTTGATTTGTTTTGTGTTTTCGTTGTTGGGCATAAAAAATCCGTGAACTTCTGTTTAAAGTCGAGGTTCTGGACTACCCTATGCTACAAACAAGAAAGCCCACGGATAACCGTGAGCGTTCCGCTTTCAGTGTAGCATAGTTGAAATTGTCCAGATTTCGACTTTACCTAAAGAGCGAATACGCTTTTATAATATGTTAGTTATGTTATGTTCTATTTTGTTTTTCTATTTGTTCGATATGAATGAATTTAGTTTCTGCTTTTATTTTATGGTGCAAAAATAGGAATTATTTTGGTATAAGAAAAGGTATCTTGAGAAGAAGAGGGAGGATGTTATAGTATCTGATTTATCTGCTCCTTTTTATCTAAAGCGACTAAGTTTTGATAAACCTCGTCAAACCACCTTGTTTTTCCTAAATCACATTTTTTGTTTTTTGCTTCTCGAAACAAGAATTTATTGAACGGAAACACTTGATTAATCTCATCTCGGTTCTTGAAGTCAATATATGAATTGATAAGTGTTGCTAATTTCAATTTGTCATCCGCAAAATAATTCTCAAAACGCATCAATTGTTCTACATTAACCATAACTAAATCTCTCACTATATAGTCAACACTAATAGTCTTTCCTTTGACGATACGCTTTAGTTCCTTGTCAAGAAAATAATTTGGACCTTCCAAATCAAAACAGTCATCAAAATAAACGATAATCGGGAAGATGTATTTCACGCATTTAGGTGCGGTCGTATCTACCATGCTTAATATCTCAGGCAGCTTATCACTAATAACATTGGCTAATTGAGCTATGCCTTTTCCATGTCCTTTAGTATTCTGAACGTATTTTTCATAAATAGCATTCTTCACAATCGTAATATCACCGCTAAACTTCTTGACAGATGCTATTTGGGCATCTTTGCACTCAAACAGGAATATTCGATTGCCCCTTCTTAAATAAAAATCGGGCATCCCTTTGCCAAGCTGTTTCTGCAATTCTTCCCCACAGTAATTCACATACTTTTTGCCAAAACACCTTTTCATTAGAGTATAAAAAAAGAACCGTTCTGAAAAATCCTCTCCAAGCATCGACTTTAGCCTTCCATATCCTTCCCGTTCATCTAAAAGTCCTCGTTTTACCAATACATCCCTCATGTCAAATAGAAGCCCTGTATATGCCTTGTCTAAAAACATCCTCATAAACATGAAGTCATATATGTGTGTTCCTGTCTTGAGCAAAGGTTTTTCTCTAATCATTTTAAAGTCCATGTCATGCTGATAATGTTCAGTATCAATGGAAAAACCATCAAGAAACTGTATTGTTTTCTGATCGTCTGGGAGAACCCTCATTAGGCTAGCAGAGGGGTCTCCACCAGATGAAAGTTCAAGAAAGACATGAAACAATAGGTCTAAATATGCCTTGGATGAGGACAATCCTTTTTCCTTGCAGAATTCATCAATATAGGTAGCAAACTGAGCATGAACCCTTGGAAACTCTATCAAAAGATAATAGCATTTAATAAGCATTAACCTGTAATCGCGTGGCGATTCAAAATCACACGTTTTTATAGCATATGGTAAAAATGCATCCACAAACTTTTCGGCATTCAACTTATTATCAGGAGGTGTTTCGCTCAACTCGAGACGCTCATCACAACAAATCAAATATGAAAGGAACAAGTTTGAAATATCATCTTTCGTCAAATCTTCATGTTTCCCATTATAAGACACCAACAACTTGCTTATTAGCAAAAGCATAGCATATGTATCTATCATCGCATAGTTGGAGAGATTATGTTGCTCAACATATTTTCCCACAGGATTTCTGACATCGCTTCTTGTTTGCATTAACCAAGGCATCCAGATTTCAAAATCATGCTGACCTATCAGCTGATTCATCTTTTGTGAGAGACGATATGATAACACTTCGATAGCTGTCGCAGAAGGAATATCACACAACAAATCCTCTATTCTGTCGTGTCGGTCAGGAAATACAACACTATAAGAAAGTAATATCTTTATTCGTAATTTCATCTTTTCCATAAACTAAAACTTGCTTTTTCACTATAACAAAATTTACATGAGATAAACTATATTACTTCTTGTACTATTTAACCCTCGTTTGAATACATATTATTCTATAAACGGAATCTTTGCTTGTTTTACTAATAGCATATCATCTAATTTTACATAATCCACCAATGTATCCTTAATTCCATTTTGCCTAAAGTAAGAACTTGCTGTCACCTTATCCATATCAGAATAGAAACTTACAACCCACTTGGTCGTAGCACCGTTTATAATGTTTAAAACCTCATCCAAATAAGGCAAATCTACAGGAGAGAAAGATAGACCGTAAACATAAATAGTCTGCACATCTTTCAATGCATTAAAAAAGCGCTTATTCTCTTTAATGATTTTCGCTGTATCTTTTTTAAGGCGGTGTATTTGCGCCACAACTTCATCTCTAACTGTCTGATGTATATAATCCTCTCCGCTATTGCCATTTTCATCATACCATTCAGCCAAATCTTCCGCACTCAAATCATCAGGTGGTTCTGGTAATTCCGGTGCAAATTCATTTTCCAACTCTTCATACTGCCTATTATGTCCAATCACCAAATCCGTACCGTAACTAACATTGCCATGAATGAACAAAATATCAGTTGACTTTACGTTATACAGTTTTTGCAAAGTGTCTGTATAATTGAAATTTATAAAGAACGACTCATCCTTATCAAGAACTATTCTCTTGTCACTATTAGGAGCTGGCAGAGATTCGACCCAGTTGGTAAAAGTTCCTTTTATGTCCGCAACAAGTGAACCAATTTCGTCTTCAGCAGCAAACTGACCAGCATGATAATCACTGTCATGGAAATCATCACTTCCAAAATCTGGTTGATTTTCAAATGCAATCTCATCTATATATTCAGCCATATTTGGATAGCCAAGTTCCATTTCAAACTGATTCCACCACTCCTTGTCATCTACATCATAGAAGTTCCTTAAACGTTCTATAAGTTCCGCATCATTTTCTTCCAACCAATCGAGGTAATTTGAATACCGACTTGGTATATCATGATGGATGTCAAATCCGTTTCCAATTATATATAATTGCTTCATATAATATAGTTTTTTACAACATAATACTTCAATGGCCATTGTTATTTGCAACCCGTTTGGTGTGAAATCTTTCTTTTATTACCTCTACCTCATTTGCCAAACGCCCTACATCCCATACTCCATTTCTCTCATGAACTCATCAGCCACATACAAGTCTCCATAAAGGTAAAGGCCAGTAGACTTGTCATGCAAATCGGCGCAAGATTCTTCATAATTCAACTTTCACAAATGCAAAAATACAAATTTTTCTCTTTTATCAAATATCTTTTAGGGAAACCATACCTGTATTACATCAACCTCCCAATAAACCGCACGAACGCCTCAATATCCTCCTTAACACTTGCCTGCTCCAATGCTGCCATATACTCCTGACGGCGCTCAACTGGGACTACCACCCAGGGGTAGCCTGCCGTTACCAGTTGGCTGTTCATCACAAAACGCGCCGTGCGCCCGTTGCCGTCCATGTACGGATGGATATAGACGAAGAAGAAATGCCCTAAAACCGCACGCACCAACGCGTTTTCCTCTTCCATCATCAAGTCCGACAAAGCACTCATCGCATCCAACACAGCATCTGGATTCAATGGCGTGTGCATCGAATTCTTGATATACACCTGATGCCTACGATACCCTACCAGATCCGAAGCCTTCACAATGCCCGCACGAATGCAGGGCTCGAACAGTTGGAAGTGCCAATCCTGATGCCTTTTCACATACAACCGTGCAGGTGCCTGACCCGAAAAACAGTCAACCACGCCCTGTTTCAGCAGTTCATACGCCTGATAATAACCTCGGGCAGCCAGTGCATTTTTGCGCTCCGTATCCTCTTCATCTTTCTCAGGATCCCAGTTGCCACTGCGAACACGCTCCAGCAGACCTTCCGTAATCTTATAGCCCTCAATCGACAAGGAGTTGTAGCTGTCCTTCACATACGTCGCATCCATCATTTCTAGCACCGATGCCGCATCTTGCTGTATTGGCTTCACTTTCAACGTCGCCAGCACCACCTCACGCATCTGCATCCACATCAAGCGGATGCGCGACACGTATGGCGACACCGCAAATGTCTTCATGCGCACATTCTCCTCAAAAGGATTCTCCTCCGTCACCGTATGTCCCACCTGACGCATCATGCGCAACAACTCATCCGCCATATCCTCCCTGCCGATGGAACGCAGTGCACCTGCCACACGCCCTGCTCGGGTAGTGTGCCCTCCGTCGATTGCCACCGATACCAACGGCGATATATCCCGCAGACTGGCCAGACATGTCCTCGCCTCCAACGCATCACGCCGATAATAATCAGGCCCCACCATCAGCAAGGCATATTCCATTGGATATAACCGCACACCGTAACGAGACTCTCGTACCACCTCTGGCGGCAGCGATGCCTTGATGTCCACAAGCGAGGTTCCGAAGGGCAATTGCAGGATGTTGTTCTTCCCTAACTCACTGCGAACAATCAGCTGTTTGGGAATCACGGTTTTTCCGCTGTAAAAATCGAGCGATAATTCCGGCGAAAGACACCATTTCCCTTCGAATCTATTGTCCAAATAGGCCGTCACGAAACTCCAGTACGACACATACCATACCGTGGAATCGCCCTCGCTCCCAGGCGACGACGGAATATACCATCCCTTGATGACCATTTGCAGATATCCACTGTTCACCAACCGCTCCGTATGCGTCCGTCCCAACGTTTCCGCCCCTTGAATCACCAAATTGTCCCCGTGGGCATCCTGATATTCTTTCAGTACCTCCAGCGACTCCGCCAATTTCTCCTGTATTGTTGCCATACTCGTATTATTGCTGTTATTAGTTTATTTTGTCTTGCTGTTATTAGTCTTTGCTGTTTTACTGTTGTTAGTTTTTATTGTATTACTGTTATTAGTTTTTGACGTTGCAAAAATACAATTTCTTTCTGAAATGAAGAATGTTTTTACAAAAACACATGGTTTTGTGAATGTTGTCATAAGTCCCTATGGTCTTTTTTGTACTTTTGCCGAAAATCCAACTATAATGAAAAAACTACTATTTCTCGCAGTAATGGCACTAATGCTGGCCTCCAGCTGCAACCATCCAGAACAAGAACAGCAGACTATGAATACAGAAAACAACGAATTGACCGCTTTCGATGTGCAGGAAGCGTTTGAGAAGAACGGCTTCACGTGGTTCACCGAAAACCTCATCCTTTGTAGTGGCGACACCACGCAAAGCAACGCCATGACCATCGGTTGGGGCGGCATCGGCAACTACTTGGGTCACGACCGCCCAGCGGTGACGGTCTACGTGGCGCCAGGCCGTTACACTTGGGAGTTTATGGAGAAGTACCCACGCTTCACCATCATGCAGTTCGACGGCCCGCAAGTATGGCAATACATGGGCAGCAACAGCGGACGTGACGGCGACAAAGCCGCCGCCCTCGGCCTTCATGTGGCCTACACCAAAAACGGCACACCATACTACGAGGAAGCCAACCTTGTCATCGAATGTGAGACCATGTCGGTTTGGCACCAAACGGAGCAGGATTTCCGTAACGATACACCCAAGAAATGGTACGACGGTTTTGAGGCTGGCATCCACACGGTCTATGTCGGCGAAATTATCGGGGCTTGGAAAAGACAATGAAAAAAGGCACAATTTTCAGGTGGCGTCTTTTTTGAATCTTAGTCCTATTTTTCGGCTTTGGTGTAACAAAACCCCCTCTTCTACGTATTACAGCAAATCTCTAGTGATGAAGAAATACAAAACCGCCATTATCCTGTTTGCCGTTTTTGAGATTATAGCCATTTCCCTGTGGCTGGCAACGGGTAGCTTGTTTTATTTGCTCAACTTCACCTATATCGGTACCTGCATTGGTGTCGGACTGGCCTTGTCGAAGGCTGGATGGAAATATGCCCGCGAGTTGATCCAGTTTGGCGTGGGCGCTTACATGCTCGTTTTCCTCGGGCTGATCTGCAAGGAAAACATGCAGATTGAGGGTTTCTGGTACTACCTGCTCTCTGGTATGGTGGGCGCAGGCGTGTTGCATTATCTCATCGCCAAGATCTTCGGGCCGCTCCTCTTCGGTCGCGGCTGGTGCGGCTACGCCTGCTGGACAGCCATGATCCTTGACCTGCTGCCCTACAAACAGCCCCAAGGTCCGAGAAAGAAGATTGGCTTCATCCGTTATATCGTGTTTGCCTTGTCACTGGTCCTTGTCCTCCTGCTGTTTCATTTCGACAAAGCCGACAAACACACCATGTTCATGCTGTTCCTCATCGGCAATCTGGTCTATTATGTGGTGGGCATCCTTCTTGCCGTTTTGTTCAAGGACAACCGTGCCTTCTGCAAGTACATCTGCCCCATCACGGTCTTCCTCAAGCCGATGAGTTACTTTTCTTTGCTCCGCATCCATTGCGACGAGAGCAAATGCATCCAATGTGGCAAGTGCCTGAAGGTCTGCCCCATGGAGGTAGAAGTGAACAACGATTCCCGCAAACGCAAAAACGCCACGGAGTGCATCCTGTGCCACAAGTGCACCAAAGAATGCCCTGTGAAAGCGCTTAAATGACCATGTGAGCCTTACGCCCAGCTAAAGTTCTCCTCCCCTGCCCCAATCTCGAAGTGACACTTGGCGATGCCGAGGTCGAGGGCGGCATAACCGATGAATGAGAACTTTGCCTTGGCCTCCACGCGGCTGCCTTCGTGAAGGATGAACTCAAACTTCTGCTGGTTGACGGCCGTGGGAGCGAGCAAAGCGGCTTCCATGCCTTGGCGGAACCATTCGGGCATGGGACCTTCGACATGGCAGAAATGTTCAATGCCTTTCTTTTGCGGATGGGCCACGCCTTGGGTGGCACCATAACCTAACGAGATGACAGCCACCAACGACTCACCATCAAGCACCTGGTATTGGTCGGGTTGCTTCTTGTAGGACAAGCCCACCCAACAGGTGTTCAGACCGAGGGTCTGGGCCAAAAGCACCACTTTCTCACCGTAATAACCGAGTTTCACGTCCTCTCCTTTGGGGCCTATGACGGCGATGTAATTGCCGACGCCTTTGAAACCGCCGTATTTCGCCATGCCGCTGGCAAAGGCTTTCGGCTCGTTGGTGACCAACTGGAGGTGCAGCTGGCCTTGCGCATTGCATTCGTCAATCAAGGCCTGCAACTGTGCGACCTTTTCCGGTTCGATGGGTTTTTCCAAATAATGCCTCACCGAGTGGCGGGCAACGATAGCTTCCTGTAGTGTCATAATGAATTCTATTTCATGCCACAAAGATAAACCATTTTCATGAAACAAGCGTCCATTGGCTCAAAAGGATGATGCACCGGCTCGATGTTGCTTGATTCACCATTATTTATGAATAAAACCCTCTTTTTTCATCAATAATGAGGAGTTTTGTCTAGGAAAAATATTCTCAATTTTGCAGCCGAAATCTTTTGTCATTATGGAACATCATCATCACCATCATCATTCGGCACCGTCGCAGTCAATGAACGGCATATTCATCCTCTCGATCATCCTCAACGGCCTTTTCGTGCTCATCGAGGCAGGCGTGGGCCTGTGGCAAAACTCGCTTTCGCTTTTGAGCGATGCAGGCCACAACCTCAGCGATGTGTTCAGCCTGCTGCTGGTGCTGATCGCCTTTCGTCTGGCCAAGGTGCAGCGAAACGAACGATTCACCTATGGCTACCGCAAGTCCACCATCCTCATCTCGCTCTTGAACGCCGTCATCCTTCTGGTGGCCGTCGGCGCTATCGTGATCGAGAGCATCCACAAGTTTAGCGAACCTGTTGAAGTGAACGGCATTGCCGTGTCGTGGACGGCAGGCGTGGGTATCCTCATCAACGGAGCGACGGCGCTGCTGCTCATGCGTGGCCAGAAGAGCGACCTCAACGTGCGCGGGGCCTTCCTGCACATGGCCGCCGACACCTTGGTATCCGTCGGCGTGGTCATCAGCGGCATCGTCATCCATTACACGGGCTGGACAATCATCGACCCCATCGTGTCGCTCGTCATCGCCGCAGTCATCCTCATCTCCACCTGGGAACTGCTCTCCGACAGCCTGAGGCTTGCCGTGGACGGCATCCCTGAAGGGGTTGACTTACAGGAGATTGAGCAACTTCTTGTCGCGGAAGAACATGTGAAAGAGTCACACCACATCCATGTTTGGGCCATCAGCACCACCGAGACGGCACTCACGGCGCATGTCGTCATTGACGACCTCGCTCGTTGGCCGCAGGTTTCGGAACAGCTCAAACACACCCTCGCCGAGCATGGCATCACCCATGCGACCCTCGAGCCTGAGACACCCGACAGCCACTGTCACGACCATGAATGCTGAACTTTGCATCACAAAGCAGATTTTGCCATAAATCTATAGAATGAGTTTTTGAGTTTTTTCACCGAGCGAGGCAATTCATTTTGCCTCGCTCGGTGTTTATCATCCTCATTATTGATGAAGCATATCGTCCAAAATACCCATTTATGAGGATTGGATTGGGAGGACAAAACCGGGATTTTTGCATTCGTAATTGAATAAAAACGTTCACTATGAAACTGATTACGATTGCAAAATGCCTTGCACTAGTCTTGGCACTGAGTGCCAGCACCTTGCAGGCCCAAGACTCCATCACGTCCCAACCTCGGCTGACCATCGGCGGTTATGGCGAAGCCGTCTACACTCGCAACTTCTATAGCGACAACATGTTCCGCTACTCCCATGCCGATCGTTACAAAGACTCCCCTGGCCATGGGCGTCTCGACCTGCCCCATGTGGTCATCAACCTCGGCTATGACTTCGGCAAGGGCTGGAGCATGGGCAGCGAGATTGAGTTTGAGCACGGCGGCAACGAGGTCGCTGTGGAAATAGAAGCCGAAGAGACCGGTGAGTTCGAGCACGAGATCGAACGCGGTGGCGAGGTGGCTTTGGAGCAGTTCTGGCTTCAGAAGTCGTTCGGCAAGGGCTTCAACATCCGCATGGGCCATATCATCGTGCCTGTGGGCCAGACCAACAACGCCCACCTACCCACACAGTTCTTCACCTGTTACCGTCCCGAGGGCGAGTTCACCATCCTGCCCAGCACCTGGCATGAGACCGGCATCAGCCTATGGGGCCGCCTCGGCGACTGGCGCTATGAGGCCGTAGTGGTGCCTTCGCTCAACTCCAACATGTTCAACAACGCCAACTGGGTGAAGAACGGCTCGGCGTCGGGCTATGAGTTCCGCGTGGCCAACCGTCTCGCAGGAGCCTTGCGCATCGACAACTACAGCATCCCCCACTTCCACTGGGGCGTGAGCGGCTATGTCGGCAACACCTTTAATAATGACATCGTCACCAACGAGTCAGAGAGATACCGCAACGTGAAAGGCACCGTCGTCATCGGCACGGCCGAGTTCGACTACAACGCCCACGGGCTCGTCGTCCGCGGCAACTTCGACTACGGCCATCTCGGTGAGGCTGCCACCATCTCAGCCTACAACAAGAACCAAAACCACCAGAGCTTCTCGCCTTATCCGCGCTCTCTGGTCGGCGAGGCTGCCATCGCCTGCGGCGGCGAGATCGCCTACGACATCATGCGACCCATGAGAAGAAACGACGGTCAACAGCTCTACCTCTTTGGCCGCTACGACTATTACGACAGCTACATTCCCTATAAAAACGCCATCTCTCTCTACGAGTGGACCGAACGCCACGTGATGACCCTCGGCCTGAACTATTACCCCATCAAGCAGGTCGTCATCAAAGCTGAATATGCCAAACGCTTCCTGAAGGAACAATACAACAACGAGCCGTCGTTCTCGCTGGGCGTGGCGTATAGCGGATTTTTCACGAAATAACACATCAAACACCAATAAAAATGAAGAAAGTATTCAAAAACGCAGCCCTTTTCGCTGCAACAATTCTGATGGCAGTGAGCTTCAGCGCCTGCAACAAAACCGATGAAACGCAAGACGAAGCCAACATCGAAACCAAAGACGCCATCATCAAACAGTACCTCAACCACACCGTGTATCCTACCTACGCCAACCTTGCCTCCAAAGCCGAGGCCTTGGTAGACGACCTTGAGACCTTGAAGGCCAACAAGACCCAAGCCAACCTCGAGAAAGCCTGTGCCTCGTTCCTCGAAGCCCGCCACTGGTGGGAGATGAGCGAAGCCTTCCTCTTCGGCGCCGCCTCTGACTTCGGCATCGACCCGCACATCGACTCATGGCCTTTGGATGAGACCGAATTCAACCGCCTGATGAACAACCCCGAGATGCTGGAAGACCTTGACGGTGAAGACGGAGCCATCGTGGCCCGCGAACGTCTCGGCAACGCCCTGCTCGGCTTCCACGGCTTGGAGTATGTCCTCTTCCGTGACGGCCAGGCACGCCCGATCGATGAAATCAACAACGACATGATGATCTATGCCGTGGCTGTGGCCGGCGACCTGCGCAACAGCTGCTTCCAACTGGAAGCGAGCTGGAATGCCGACGCTCCCCAGGCTCATACCGAATTGATGGAAGAGCTGGAGTTCAACACCACCGTCAACGGCAGCAACAACACCTACGGCGAGAACATGACCCTTGCGGGACAAGCCGGTAGCACCTATGCCACCCGCACCCAGGCCCTGCAGGCTATCCTCGACGGCTGCATCGACATCTCCGACGAGGTGGGCACCTCGAAGATCGGCAAGCCGCACACCGGCGAAGACCCAACCTATGTGGAGTCGCCCTACAGCCAGCAATCCATCCGCGATTTCGCCGACAACATCACCAGCATCGAGAATGCCTACATGGGCGGCAACGAAGGCGAACGCGACGAAGACCTCTCCTTGCACCACTACCTGAAAAGCATCGATGCTACACTCGACGCCAAAGTCGTCGACGCCATCAAGAACGCCATCGACAAGATCAACGCGATGGCGGCTCCGTTCGTCAACCATTACAGCGACACCAGCGCTGGCGAGGCCATGAACGCCTGCCAGGAACTCTCAGAGGTGCTCGACGAGGCCAAGGCCGCATTAAATAAGGAATAACACTCAAAAACCATAGAACCATGTTTAACCACAAGCTTTTTAGTTGCATCGCCTTGGCAGGGCTAATGCTCATGATCGCCTGCAAGCACGACGACCCCATCCCGATCGAGGTCACCGAAGACACCTACGCCGGAGGTGAGTTAGGCACCACCTTCAACACTTCGGCTACCGCCTATGAAGACCCGACTCCCGCCACCGAGCAGGCAGGCCTGACCACCGCGTTCAAATATGGCGAGGCCTTCTTCGAGCGCACCTACACCCAGAACAACGAGCCTTTCAAGGGCTTGGGACCGCTTTACATCCGCAGCAGCTGCATCGCCTGTCACCCCGGCTACGGCCATGGCATGCGCATGAACCGTTACCGCGCCGACGACTGGGGCAACGGCTACCTGCTCGTCGTCACCGACCGCAACGACACCTACCTCAGTTCGCTCACGGGCATGCCGCAGACCAAGGCCGTTGCGCCTTTCAAAGCACCTATCGACGAGGCCCAGATCCAAATCAACTGGTTGAGCTACACCGACGAATGGGGCAACCAGTTCCCCGACGGGGAGACCTATAGCCTCACCTATCCCGAGGTCTACATCCCCGAATCGGCTTATTACGTCCCGCTGCAGGTGGGCGGCAACGACATCCCCTACAGCGACGTGGTGGTGCGTCTCGAGTCCACCATCGGCATCTACGGCACGGGCCTCATCGACGCCATCCCCGACGACTCGCTGAAGGCGCAGTACCAGAAGGAATACAACGACGGCTACATGCAAAACGGCCTCAACCCTGCCATGTGGGCTGGTTCTGACTGGGCGCCCACAGGTCTCTACGGCAACACCAACCACCCGAAAAGGTACACCTACGCCCTTACGCGCGGTCCCTTGCAAGACGCCCCTGGTGCCAACGCCATCTGGAACATCACCAACGTGACACACCGCACCAAGATGGGCCACTACATGACCGCCGCCTACGCCACCGTGGCCTCGCAAGACCCCGACGTGCAGGCTGAGTTCTACAACTACTTCCCGCAGTTCAACCTCACGGGCAACGTGGAAACCGACATCTACAACTACCTGATGATGAACGACCAAATCCCCGACTCGCTCAAGGTGCCCGAGATGACGGACCAAGACTATATCAACTTCATGGTGTGGCACCGCGGCCTGGCTGTACCTGCCGCACGTAACCTCAGCGACCCCGAGGTGCAGCGCGGCAAGCAGCTGTTCACCGAGATGGGCTGCGCCTACTGCCACCGTCCTTCTTGGCATACCGGCGACGACATGTTCACCGATCCGACAGGATTCTTCGCCGACGGTGACCCGCGTCTGCCCCGTTATCCCAACCAGAAGATCTGGCCTTACAGCGACTACATCCAGCACAAGCTCCACATGGAGAACGACATCCGCACAGGCTGGTGCCGCACCACCCCGCTCTGGGGCCGTGGGCTGTCGGCCATCTGCACGGGTCGCAGCGACCGTCTGCACGACTGCCGTGCCCAAACCGTCATCGAGGCCATCATGTGGCACGGCAACGTCCAAAGCGACGCCCGCCGCACGGTGGAGAAATTCCGCATGTTGGACAAGAAAGACCGCGACGCGGTCGTGAAATTCATTGAAGCAATTTAAAAACCCATGTTGTAGAGACGGTGCATGCACCGTCTCTACCTATTTTTCCCTATTTTTGCGAAACAATATGAAACAATTACGACACATCGTCTCCGTTCTGGTGATCCTGCTGATTACCACGCTGGCCGTGGGTACCATCATAGAGCGTTTGCACAGCTCCGACTTCGCCCGAAGCCACGTCTATGGCGCCTGGTGGTTCGTCGCGTTATGGGCCGCCTTCGCCGTCGTAGGCGCCATCATCACCTTCCGTAACCAAAACTGGAAACGCCCCGTGGTCTTGACTTTGTACCTCTCCGTGGCCTGCATCCTGCTCGGTGCCTTGCTCACCATGCTCACAGGACAGCATGGCAGGATGTTGCTCGAGCCCAATCGACCTAACAGCCACTTCTACATCCAGGAACAAGGCGAGATATCGAAAGAAGCGTTGCCCTTCAGCCTCACCCTCGACCATTTCGAGATCGAGACCTATGCGGATAGCGAAAGGCACAAGGACTATCTGAGTTATCTTACGCTCAACGACGGCGAGACCCATCAGGATGTCGTCATCTCGATGAATCACATCCTGAAGCACAGACATTATCGTTTCTACCAGAGCGACTATGACGAAGAAGGCAACTCCATTCTCGATGTCGCCCACGACCCATGGGGCATCGCCGTGACCTACACGGGCTATCTCCTGCTTCTCGTCGCCATTGTCTGCATGTTCATCGAACGGCGCAAGACCATGCGAGCCGTCACCCTTTCGTGGGTCTCGGTGCTCGTCGTTCTTTTGGTGGTGCTCTACATCAGGATGCTCACCCATCCCTTGATGCCTGTGCTGCGGTCGCCGCTGTTCAGCCTCCATATCTCCACCATCGTGACGGCTTACGCCTTGCTGCTTGGCATCTTGGTGGTCGGTGTCATTGCCTTAGTACGGCCAAAAGACCAGGCTCGTCTGGAACGGCTTAAAAACATCAGCACGGCGATGCTCTATCCCGCCGTGGCCTTGCTCGCCGCCGGCATCTTCATCGGGGCGGTGTGGGCCAACATCTCGTGGGGCAACTATTGGTCGTGGGACCCGAAGGAGGTTTGGGCGATCATCACCCTGCTCATCTATGCCATGCCTCTCTTCCCCAATGTGTTGCAGGTCTTCCGCAGGCCCTTGTTTTACCACATCTATGGCATCCTCGCCTTCCTGAGCGTCGTCATCACCTATTTCGGCGTGAACTTGATCCTGGGTGGGGTCCATGCATACAACTAAAACAAAAGGGTTCCACCGTGGCGGAACCCTTCGTATAGCGACGACCCAGACGAATAAGCGGGATTCTGTTCCCCTTGCGGGGCGACTGTCATTTCTCTAGGCCTGCGGTCGCCCGCAGGCTCAAGCGCCCTACCCTGAGACGACGGACGAGCAGCCCGTTCGAGGCCGAGGCCCCATTGTCTCTATACTTGGACTTGCAGCCCATAAGGTTTACCTCATCGGAATGTCGCCACCCGACGCGTGAGCTCTTACCTCGCGTTTTCACCCTTGCCTATTGTAGGGAGACGTTTCAGGAAACGTCTCTACAATAGGCGGTATGTTTCTGTGGCACTTGCTGTTGCCCTTGCGGGCACCTTCCTGTTAAGAAGTATGGTGCTCTGTGCTGTCCCGACTTTCCTCGCGCCGGCTTTCCCGGCCCGCGACAGTCTGCCTGAATCGCGCTGCAAAATTACTGTTTTTTTTGATTGGTCGCATTTCTTTTCGGCAGGAGTTGCGCTCCATAACCTGCCTGGTTTTGAGATTTATTTAAAACCGATGCTCATAACCCATCGTAAGAAAGGCACCAAAGAAACCACCATATAAAGAGGATTGGCCTTTTTCGGTCACATGGTTAACACATAACTGACATTGACTGCCTATACGGAGATGGTCGTTTCCCGATAGTCGAATGCGTCCGCCTACTTCAACCTCTGGGCCTACACTAAAATTGACAGTCTCGTTGGCATCATACCGTGTGTTTGTTGCCCGCTCCACAAACAGTCCTGCGTCTGCATAAAACCATTTGTGCGTGAACTCGGCACATACAGGTATTCGGATGAAATGACGCAGTCCTTCCCTGTGGTCAGCTGGATGGAACCAACCACTTGCATTCTCGTGAAAGCCCCAACGGTAATTATACTCAACGCCTGTCAGCAACGACCAATGCTTGTTGAAGCTGACTTTGGCATTCACGCCTACATTCGCGTGATAAACCTCATCCAATGATGCCGTTGATACCGTACCATCCAATACATACCCTATTTTTGCAAAAGGAATAATAGACCATTCTTTTGAGTTTTGTGCCTTTGCCGAGAAGCAGCAAAGGAAAGCGATGGCCATGGTGACCAGAATTCGCTTGTTGAAATTGCTTGTTTTCATAACTTCTTGATTTTGAAATTACAAAGCAATTCTATTGCAAAAATCAAGCCAAAGGTGCTCATTCGGGATGGAGCCGTCGAAATCAGCGGGCGCAACAGAAGCGTACTTTACCAGCAAAATCAAGCATAGTCTCAGCCTCGGCAAAGCCCATTTCGTGGCAGACCCTCACCATGGCCTCCCCCATCCTTTCGTTGATCTCGAACCAGACTTGGCCGTCGGGATTTAGGTGGTCTTTGGCCAAACGAAGAATTTGTCGGTAAAACAGCAAGGGGTCTTCATCGGGGACGAACAAAGCGCTCTCTGGTTCCCAGTCGAGGACGTTGGGCTCCATGGCTGCGCGCTCGCTATCGCAGACGTAGGGCGGATTGCTCACCACCAAATCGACGGGCTGGCTGAAGAACTCGGATGTTGGATTGAGCACATCGTCATGCACAAAACTCACCTTTGCGCCATTGCTTTCAGCGTTTTCCTTGGCGATTTGCAGGGCTTCCTCGGAGATGTCGAAGGCTATGACTTCGGCGTTTTCGAAATGTTTGGCCAAGGCAATGGCGATGCATCCCGAGCCTGTGCCGATGTCCCAAATGCGGATTTTTTTCGGGTCGCCTCCCATAGATTCCATGCCTACGCACATGACCCCGTTGGAATGACATGGAAGGATGGTTGTGCCAATTTTTAGCACAAGCTCCTCCGTCTCGGGGCGCGGGATGAGCACCGACGGCGACACCTTTAATATTAGGTCACAGAAACGCGCCATGCCCGTCACATATTGTACCGGCTCGCCCGACAGCAGACGCTTCACCGCTTCTTCCAACTGGTGGTATTGCCACTCATCGATGCGAAGATCGGGTTCCATCAACTGGCGTTTCAGGTCGAGGTCAAAGAGGTCTTCGAGCAGGATGCGCATCAGTTGCTCCGCCTCGCGCTGCGGGAAGGCCTCGGCCAATACCTCGGTGAAATGCCGTTTCGTTTGCTGCAAATTAAAACCTATCATGGGGCAAAGATACGCAAAAAACTGTACCTTTGCCGAATGATTCATTAGGGCGGACGCATGCGATGCGTCCCTACAATTATGATATATCTGATTCTTGCCATATTGTTTTCGACGGGCGTCTTCGTCGCGATGCGCCTCTTCGAGCGTTTCCATTTGGACAACCACCAGGCCTTGATGTGGAACTACGTCTTTGCGGCCGGCACGGGTTTCCTGATGTGCAAGCAGTTTGACACACCCGCACAGTTGGTTGCTGAGCCGTGGTTCGGACTCTCGCTCATCACGGGCTTCTGGTTCATCTTCACCTACGTGTTGATGACGGCCTCCACCCAACGCTCCGGGGTGACCATCACCTCGCTGTCGAGCAAGCTCTCGGTGGTGTTGCCTACTTTGGCAGGCGTGGTGTTGTTCAGCGAGAAGCTGAACTTCGTCGCCACGATGGGCATCGTGTTGGCGTTAGTGGCGTTGGTGTTGGTGGTAGGTGGGAAAAGTCAAACCAACAAGTCAAACAAAATCAATTGGTTACTTCCCGTTTTGATCTTTTTCGGGACAGGCACTGGTGACATTTTGATGAAACTCACCGAGCAGAAAAACGCCGCGCCCGACATGAGCTTCATGATCGCCTTCATCTATTTCATCGCCTTGCTTTTCGGCATCATCCTCGTCGTTTACGACCTCATCCGTGGCAAGTCGAAATGGCAATGGAAGAGTGCCTTGGGCGGCATCGGACTGGGGGTCATCAATTTCTTCTCGACCTATAACGTGTACCAAGCCATGCGTTGCTTCGACAACGTAGTGCTCTTCCCTGTATATAACATAGGTGTGGTCAGCGTCACCGCCCTCACAGGTTGGCTGCTCTTCAAGGAAAAGCTCATCTGGAAGAACTATCTTGGCCTCGCTATTGCCATCATCGCCGTCATCCTCATCACCCTCAAGCCATGACCCAAGACGACACCTATAATATGTTAGCCACGCGCGGCGACGGCCTTTACAAGGAGAAAGGCAGCAAATTCATCGCCGAGGCCTTCACCGTGATGAGCGAGGACGAGGCCAAGGCCGCCATCGCCGACATCAAGAAGAAATACTTCGACGCGCGACACCATTGCTTCGCCTATATGATCGGTCCCGACAAGAAGACCTTCCGTGCCTCCGACGACGGCGAGCCTTCGGGCACGGCAGGCAAACCCATCCTCAACCAGATCCTTTCGAAGGACGTCACTAACGTCTGTGTCGTCGTGACCCGCTATTTCGGCGGCATCAAACTGGGCACCTCGGGACTCATCAACGCCTACAAAACCGCGGCTCGCGAAGCCCTTGATAATGCGCAGATTGTCGAAAAAACCATAAATAATATTTACAGTTTGGAGTTCGAATACCCCTTGATGAACGAGGTCATGCGCATCATGAAAGAGGAAAACCTGGAGCAGCAAAACCCACGCTTCGAATTGGACTGCTATTTGGAGTTTTCAACAAGGAAAAATGACGCTTCAAGAATTTTCGAAAAATTTGATAATTTGTTCGGGGTAAAAATAACACATATTAAAACATTATAAATCAATTGTTTATATAAATTTTAAATTTTCGAAAATTGAAAACCTCGTATTTTAGGAAAAAGAAAATTGAAAATCAATAGATTTTTTATTTTTTTATAAACAATTAATCCTATATTTTTGCAAAGTCAAAAAAGTTCCAGAGAACGGACTTTACACGACCCATTCACTACCGAAAAAGTAGTTTGAGATTCAACAATTTAAAGCAATGACGAAAGACCATGTAGAAATATGGAACAGGTGTCTGTCTGTGATAAAAGACAACGTCGCAGCATTGGCATATACTACATGGTTTGAGCCCATCATCCCGCTCTCGCTGGTCGACAACACGCTCACCATACAGGTGCCCTCCAATTTCTACATGGAGTACCTCGAGGAGAACTACATCGACCTGCTGAAGATGGTCATCAAGCGCTTCGTGAGCGAGAAAGGGAGGCTGGACTACAAGGTGGTCGTCGACAGCACCAGCAACGCGGGCACCATCACCGTGCCGAGCGCCAACCGCAACTTCCCGAAGAACCCCATCGGGCAGCCTGCGCCTGAGCGCCTGTCGCAAGGTCCCATCAACCCCTTCGTCATCCCCGGGCTCAAGAAACTGCAGATCGACTCGCAGCTCAACGAAAACTACACCTTCGAGACCTTCATCGAAGGCGACTGCAACCGTCTGGCCCGCTCGGCCGGCTTGAAGATCGCCAAAGAGCCAGGCAAGACCGCCTTCAACCCCTTGGTCATCTATAGCGGCACAGGCTTGGGCAAGACCCATCTCTGCCATGCCATCGGATTGGAGACCAAACGCTTGCATCCCGAAAAGACGGTGCTTTACGTGCAAGCCGAGCAGCTCTCCACCCAATATGTGACGGCCAACAAGAACAACAACCGCCCCGACTTCATCAACTTCTACCAGATGATCGACGTGCTCATCATCGATGACATCCAATTCCTTGCAGGAAAGGCCGGCACACAGGACGTGTTCTTCCACATCTTCAACCACTTGCAGCAAAACAACAAGCAGATTGTCATCACCAGCGACAAGTTCCCGAGCGACCTGCAAGGCATGGAAGACCGTCTGCTGTCGCGTTTCAAGTGGGGCCTCACCGCCGACTTGCAGTCGCCCGACCTGCCCACCCGCACCTCCATCATCCGTGAGAAGTTGCACGACAACGGCATCAGCTTCCCCGACGAGGTGGTGGACTACATCGCCAGCAACGTGCGCAATAACATCCGTGAGCTGGAAGGCGTGATGAACTCGCTCATGGCACAGTCGCTGCTCAACAAACGGGCCATCACCATCGAGATGGCACAGCAGATCATCGACCGTTTCGTGCGCAACACCGTCAAGGAGGTCTCGGTGGAATACATCATCAACATCGTGTGCGAGTATTTCAAGATCTCGCCCGAGCAGATGGCGCTCAACACCCGCAAACGCCAAGTGGTGCAGGCCCGTCAGACCGCCATGTACCTGGCCAAGAAATATTCCAACGCCAGCCTCTCCTCCATCGGACAGCAATGCGGCAAGAAAGACCACGCCACCGTGCACCATGCCTGCAAGACCATTGCCAACCAACTGGAAACCGACAAGCAGTTCAAGGTGATGTTTGCCGACATCGAGAAAAAGATTGCCTTGTCATAACCCCTTGTTTTTCCCATGACCAACAACTTCGGAAAACTCTATCTGGTGCCCAACCTGCTCGGTGCCACCAAACCTGAACAAGTCATCCCCACAGGAACGCTGCAGATCGTGAAGCAACTGAAACATTTCGTCGTGGAGAACACGCGTACCTCACGTCGTGTGCTGAGTCGCATCGGCATGGACTGCGCCATCGACGACATCGAGTTCATCGAGCTCGACAAGCACAACGCCCGCAACCTCGACCTGATGGAGCACCTCGGTGCCTGCCTGCAAGGCGAGGACATGGGCCTCATGTCGGAGGCTGGTACGCCCTGTGTGGCCGACCCTGGTGCTTTGGTCGTGGACTTGGCCCATTCCGCAGGCATCCAGGTGATTCCGTTGGTTGGCCCCAATGCGATGATTCTTGCCTTGATGGCTTCGGGCTTCAACGGACAAGCTTTCGCCTTCCACGGCTACCTGCCCATCAAGAGCCCCGAACGGCAGAACGCCATCAAAGACTTGGAGCGCAGGTCGGCGGCCAACAACGAGACGGAGCTGTTCATCGAGACGCCATTCCGCAACAACGCCATGGTGCAGGACTTATGCAAGAACCTCCACCCCGCCACACGTGTCTGCGTCGCCTGCAACCTCACCTGCGACGACGAGCTGATCATCAGCCAAAGCATCGGGGAATGGAAAAACTTCAAAGGCGACCTAAACAAAAAGCCCGCCGTGTTTTTGGTGTACAGCGAGCCGAGAAGAAGTTTTAGACCTCACAAATAATTTAGGTTGCTTCGTTCAGTAATCCCCCGCCCTTCGGGCACCCCCTTAAAAGGGGGAAAAGCGAAGCAACGCTAATTCCCTAGGGAATATTCAAGATTCTATGTATCTGTAATGAAAGCCGCCAATTCGGATGGGCTTTCACGGCTTCTACACAGGCCTGCATGTTGGCTTTCCGTTGCTCCTCATTCGCAACATAACAGGGTTGCAGGAAGCGATGTTCAGCCTCAATATCTTCATATTGCGCCAAATCCTGACCGAGATACACCACTTTCAACTCGTCGCAATGTTTCAACGCACAAGGCTCCATGTCACCACCACGGAAAGCCGACTTGGGCGACAAGGTCACCCAGTCGAGATTAGTTGGAATGGGTCGTGTGCCATTGGTCTCGATGGCGACGGTCTTGCCCGTCTTTTGTTTCAACTCCGCCACAAAAGCCTCGTTGATGAACAAGGAAGGCTCGCCACCTGTCAGCACGATAAGCGGAGCCATCGGATACTTGTTGACTTCATCCACAATCTCTTGCAACGACATCATCGTGCCTTCCTGGTGCCGCGTGTCGCAAAAGATGCAGCGCAGGTTGCAGCCGCTGAAGCGCACGAAGACGGCAGGCGTACCGCTGTGGAATCCTTCGCCTTGCAAAGAGTAGAATATTTCGTTGATACGATACATGGTTTTCTTTTTCTCACAAAACCTACAAACCCACAAAACTGTTTTTAGTGTTGCGGAAGCCCGCCAACCGGCGGCTTCCTGGCGGCGCACAGTTGTGCAGCCGCCACATGTCTTATCTTTGTTTTGATAGTTTTGTTGGTCTTGTGACCATAAAATCAATCAAAATTCTGCGGGGCGTCGTCCTTGATGTAGGACGCCTTGTTGTCGCGCGACTCCCACACATCGGCGCGGTAGCAGTTCGGGACGGTGTCGACAATCCACTTGGCAAGGTTCTCGGCTGTGGGATTGAAGTCCAGGACTTCGTTGAGATTCGTATGGTCGATCTTACCATGGATCAAACGCTTGATCTCAGTGAAGTCGCACACCATGCCATTGTTGTCCAACTTCTCGGCGCGGCAATATACGTTGACCTTCCAGTTGTGACCGTGAAGGTTCTCACATTTGCTCTCGTAGTCGAGATAGAGCTGGTGGCAGGAGGATATCTCTAGGGTTTTTCTGACGTAGTACATTTTCGAATTGAGAATTGAAAATTGAGAATTGAAAATTATGATTCGTATTCAGTGGTGTCGTTGATGCCGGCGGCGCGGAGGGCCTCGATGCGCTCGCGGCAGGTGCCGCATTTGCCGCAGTGTTTCTCGCCGCCTTTGTAGCAGGAATAGGTCTCACTGTAGTCCAAGCCAAGGGCCTTACCGTGTTCGGCGATTTCCTTTTTGCTCAGATGGGTGTATGGCGCATAGACCGTTATGTTCTCGTAGGTTCCCGCCGACATGGCCTCCGACATGGCGTTGACGAAACCCGGACGGCAGTCGGGATAGATGGAGTGGTCGCCGGCGTGGTTGGCAATCATCACGCGCTTCAAACCATTGCTCTCAGCGATGCCCGCGGCAATGGCGAGCATGATGCCGTTGCGGAAAGGCACCACCGTCGACTTCATGTTCTCGTCGTCGTAGTTGCCCTCGGGGATGTCATCGGCGGTCATCAGTAGGGCGCTCTTGAAGTAGCGGTGCATGAATTCCAGCGGGACGATGATATGTTTGATACCCAGACGTTGGCAATGCGTGACGGCGCAGATGCGCTCACGTCCGTTTTGGGTGGAGCCGTAGTCGAAGGTGATGGCCATGGCGATCTCGTCCTTGAACTCGTAGAGCATCGTCGTCGAGTCCATGCCACCGGAGATGATAATTACCGCGTCTTTCATGAGTTATGGAATGCTGACATTAAACGTTGTTTCACCATGTCTTGGTGTTCGGCGTCGCCGTAGTTGGCGAAGGGCTTGATGGAGATGCCGCCACGGGGGTTGAACAAGCCAATGACCTCCAGGTATTTGGGGTCCATCAGTTTGACCAAGTCCTTCATGATGATGTTCACGCAGTCCTCGTGGAAGTCGCCGTGGTTACGGAAACTGAAGAGGTAAAGCTTCAAGCTCTTGCTCTCCACCATCAGGGTGCGCGGGATATAGTTAATGATCAGGTGGCCGAAGTCGGGCTGGCCGGTCTTAGGACACAGCGAGGTGAACTCGGGGCAATCCAAGGTCACAAGATACTCGTTCTCAGGATGTTTGTTCTCAAACGTCTCCAACACCTCGGGCGTATAGTCGTAGTTGTATTGGGTGTTTTGGTTGCCCAGCAGGGTGACCCCTTTCAGTTCTTGTTCGTTTCTTGACATGGGTTGTATATTTGGCGGCAAAAATAATAAAAAAATACGTAGGGCTGCCATGTTATGACAGCCCTACAATTCTATCATATTGGTTTTCAGCATCCCTGCGTGGCGCGCTCCAGCCGTTTCATGATCGAGAAGATGAACACGGCAGAGAGCAGGCAGAACACGACGAGCACGCCCCAGACCATCCAGAGCGGCATGCCTGTGCCCCAGATGCGCGCGATGACGCTAGTGAGATAGTTGCCGATGGCGGTCACGCAGAACCACATGCCCATCATCATGCCCTTGTATTTGGGCGGTGCCACCTTCGTGACGAAGGAGATGCCGATGGGGCTCAGCAGCAGCTCAGCGAAGGTCAGCACGAAGTATGTGCTAATCAACCAGTTGGGCGAGACTAGGACAGGACTCACACCGCCTTGCGATGCCAGCTCTTTGGGGCTGGCCAAGGAGAAGGAGCAAATCACCAAGATGAGGAAGCCAAGGGCAGCCACAATCATGCCGAGGCCGATCTTGCGCGGCGAGGAAGGCTCCTTGCCTTTCTTCGCCAGAGCACCGAAGACGGCCATTGAGACTGGTGTCAAGGCCACCACGAAGAACGGGTTGAACTGCTGGAACTGTTGCGGCAACACGTTGATCGGGTCGGGCATAGTCTTGTATATCACCACCGCCATAATCCATAGGAATGTTGTAACGCCACACAGGATGCCACGGTTCAATGGCTTGGTGGCCTGCGCTGCGCCAAACATCGTATAAATCGAAATGGCCACCAGCGTCAGCGACCAAATATTGAAGCCGAAACGTGTGAAGCCGCTCACTGTGCTTTGCGTGTAGTCGCGGGCAAAGTAAGTCAGGCAGAGGCCAGCCTGCTGGAACGACATCCAGAAGAAGATGACCACGGCGAAGACCATCACCAAGGCGGTGATGCGCTCGCGGGTCTGCTCCTTCGGGAGTTCCACCACGTTCACCGTGGTGCTTTCCATCGCCTTGGCCTGCTTGGTGTTGACGTCGGCATGTTGGAACCACTTGCGGCAGCAGAGATAGATGGCCATGGAAAGGATCAGCGAGAGGCAAGCCACGCCGAAGCCGTAATTGTAGGCTCCCGACAAGGCGTCAATATATCCGTTGGCAAAACCCGCCAAATCATTGACATTGCCACCTTGCTGCACAGCCAAAGCCTCAAAAGTCGAGAGTGCCTCGGGCGTGATGGTGCCATCAAGGTATTGGTGCGCCAGAGAAGGAATCTGCGGCACATAGCTGAAGCCAGCCTTGCCAAGGAACAAATCCGTGACCTTGGTGGCGGTGATGGGTGCGAACATCGAGCCGATGTTGATGGCCATATAAAACAGGCTGAAGCCGTTGTCGCGGAAAGCGCTGTATTTAGCTTCGTCGTAGAGGTTACCCACCATCACCTGCAGATTGCCTTTGAACAATCCCGTACCGATGGCGATGAGTGCCAAGGCAGAGAACATGGTGACTTTCGCCGTGGCGGTCGCCATAGGCACCGCAAGGAGCAGGTAGCCGAGGAACATCACCACGATGCCCGACTTCACCATCTTGCCGTAGCCGAAGCGGTCGGCCAGCATACCGCCGATGAGCGGCATGAAATAGACGCATCCTAGGAAGATGCCGTAGATATTACCGGCTTGTGCCTCGTTGTAGCCGAACTTGGCCTGCAGGAAGAGCACAAAGATGGCCAGCATGGTATAGTAGCCGAAGCGTTCGCCCGTGTTGGCCAATGCTAGGGCGTAAAGCCCTTTAGGATGACCCTTAAACATAGTTTAGAGTTTAGAGTTTAGAGTTATTTTGAACGGTAATAATTATGACAAAGGCTTGCTTGCGCAAGCCCTTGTCATACATTGATGTATTTCAATTATCTAGCTACTCTCTCAAGCCATTTCAGCATGCCAAACATGATGGCCATGGAGGTGAGGCAGATCAAGGCGAAAACACCCCATGTCATCCACTGGTGCGGGAAAGAGTTCAGCATCTCAACACCAAGGAAGATCAAGAGGTTGCCGACGGCTGTCGCCGACAGCCAGAGGCCTTGACACATACCCACCATGTGGCGCGGAGCAATCTTGGAAACGAACGACAGTCCGAGAGGTGAGATGAACAGTTCGGCCACGGTGAGGAAGAAGTAGGTCACAATCATCACCCACGGTCCGGTCTTCATGACAGCCTTGTCAGCTTCCGGAAGGGCCTTGAAGGCATCGCCAGACGGATAATTGTGAGCCACAGCGATGACGATCAAGAAGATGTAGGCGCAGGCAGCAATGAACATACCAAGTGCAATCTTCTTAGGCGTGGAGACCTCCTTGCCCTTGCGAATAAGAGAAGCGAAGATCCACATGACAATAGGTGTCAGCACAATCACGAAGAACGGATTGATGAATTGCAAAATCTCAGGAGCGAGGGCGCTGGTATCCACGAAGTCGCGGGCAAAGATAGAAAGCGACTGTGCATTCTGGTGGAATGAGAACCAGAAGAACACGGCGATGCCGAGCACAGCATACAAAGCAGCCATGCGCTGTTTGATTTCTTTAGCGTCGGCGAGGCGCTCTGCTTCAGTATAGCCTTGCACATCGGCCTTGACCTTCTTCACAGGATTCGGCAGTTTGTGTTTGACAGCGATGAAAATCGCCAAGGAGATCAACATGGCTATGACAGAGACGATGAACGAGTAATGCACGCCCGTGTTATACACCTGAAGGTAGTTTTGGCAGAATCCAGAGAGGTTCTCTGCGGCGCCAGGATAGTTTTGCGAGAGTGCAGTGAGGTTGTCCAAGTCATTGCCTTCTGTAGTTCCCATGATGAACTTGTGGCACAAACGCGGAAGGTCGGCGTTGTAAATCAACCCCTTAGTCTTCAGATACCATTCGCGGATGATAGGAGCCACAAACGGGGCAATCACACCACCGATGTTGATGAACACATAGAAAATCTGGAAACCGCTATCGCGCTTTTCCTTGGCTGCAGCCAGGGCCTCGGGGCCTTTCTTGGCAGCTTCAGCCTCGAAGTCGTCGTACAACTGACCCACGATGGCTTGCAGGTTGCCTTTGAACAAACCGTTACCGCAGGCGATGAGCAGCAAGGCAACCATGGCGATAATAAACGGGAACGACATGGTGCCGCCACCAGCACTGAACACCGGGATGGAAAGCAATGCGTAACCAATGGCCATCACAACGATACCCGAAATGATGGTTTTCTTGTAGTTCTGCGTGCGGTCGGCAATGATACCACCAGGAAGCGCCAACACATAAATCAAGAAGTAGAACACGGCAAAAATAAAGCCTGATGTCCTATCGGAGATGCCAAACTTGGAGCAAATGAACAGCACCAACACGGCATTCATGATGTAATAGCCGAAGCGCTCGCCCATATTACTCAAGGCAGCGGCAATCAGGCCTTTAGGATGTTCTTTCTTGGCCTTGTTCAAATAAAAGATCAAGAAAGGGATGACAATAATTAAGATCAAGACAAAAACCACCAACATTCTGTGGTTCTGCCATAGATTTGCTAATGTACCCATAATTGAGATTTTAATTGATTATTGAATGATTGAATTGATTTCGTTTCCATCAGCGGACAAAGATAGGGAAAAATGTTTTGCGACGGCACAAACGGCAAAAAATAGTCATTCCCTGTCCTCTTTTTTCTCCCCTTTCTTCTTGCTTCTCATGCTTCTGAGCTCTTCGAGATAACTCGCCGTGATGACGCCCGAGGGAAGCGCTATCACCGCCACGCCGAACAACGAAGAGAGCATGCTCACGAAGCGGCCGATGTCGGTGACCGGCGTCAAATCGCCATAGCCGACCGTGGTGAGGGTGACCGTGGCCCAATACAAGGCATCGAAGAAATCCCTGAACGTGGCAGTACCCGTCTCCGGATTGACATGAGGCTCGGCGTTGAACATGATCAAAGCCGTGAGAAACACATAGAAGACGGCGATGCCCAGCACCGTCAGCAGAACGCCTTTTTCTCGTTTTATCACCCTGCCCAGAACCTCGATCTTGTCGGTGTAACGGAAGATCTTGAGCAGTCGCAGCGCCCTCAGCAATCGGGTGACACGGAAGATCTTGAACCCAGGGGACAACAGGCTGAGTCCCGGAAGGATGGACAGCAAGTCGATGATGGCCCACATCGTGAAGGGATAGGCCAAGAAAGGCCTTTTCTTATCGATCAACCGGAGATCGGCAGTGATCCAGCGTAGGATATAGTCGATAATGAAAAACGTCACCGTCACCAACTCGATATAATGGAAGGCCGGATGCTCTTCCACGAACATCAAGGGAACAATACTGACGATGATGGCTATTAGCATCAGAATCTCATAGGCCAAGCTGGCTTTGTCGCCATTTTTTCCCAGGTCTATGATCTCGTAAATCCTTTTTTTCATACGTAACGCTTTATACTGCAAAAATAGCCTTTTAATCAAAACGGCAAGAACAAATCCATAAAAATCAAGATAATTGTGCCAAGTTGCCTGAAAAATGACTACTTTTGCGCTTCATTTTTTACGACTATGGAAATCAGCAGCAAATACAGCCCTCAGGAAGTTGAAGGCAAATGGTACGAGCATTGGATGGACAAGAACTACTTCCACTCCACCCCCGACGAACGCGAACCCTATACCATCGTGATCCCGCCGCCGAATGTGACCGGCGTGCTTCACATGGGCCACATGATGAACAACACGATCCAGGATATCCTCATCCGCCGCGCCCGCATGCAAGGCAAGAACGCTTGCTGGGTGCCCGGCACCGACCACGCCTCCATCGCCACCGAAGCCAAGGTAGTGAACAAGCTGGCGCAACAGGGCATCAAGAAGACCGACATCGGCCGCGAGGAGTTCCTGAAACATGCTTGGGACTGGACCCATGAGCACGGTGGCATCATCCTCAAGCAGCTGCGTCGTCTGGGTTGCTCCTGCGACTGGGAACGCACCTCGTTCACCATGGATGACGTCCGCTCCAAGAGCGTCATCCGAGCCTTCGTCGACCTGTACAACAAAGGTCTGATTTACCGCGGCGTCCGTATGGTTAACTGGGACCCCAAGGCCCTGACCGCCTTGAGCGACGAGGAAGTCATCTTCAAGGATGAGCACAGCCATCTGTTCTACCTCCGTTACTACCTCCACGAGGACGACGGCACGGGTGCCACGGGTGCTGAAGGCGAGATCATCCACACCGACGAGAAAGGTCGCCGCTACGCTGTGGTGGCCACCACGCGTCCCGAGACCATCATGGGCGATACCGCCATGTGCATCAACCCTGCCGACCCGAAGAACCAATGGCTGCGTGGCAAGAAGGTCGTGGTGCCGTTGGTCAACCGCGTCATCCCCGTCATCGAGGACGACTATGTCGACATCGAGTTCGGTACGGGCTGCTTGAAGGTCACCCCCGCCCACGACGTGAACGACTACATGCTGGGCGAGAAGCACAACCTGCAAAGCATTAACATCTTCAACGACGACGCCACCTTGAGCGAGGCCGCCGGCATGTACATCGGCATGAGCCGTGAGGACGTGCGCAAGCAGATCGTCATCGACCTGAAGGAAAACGGCCTCTTGGAGAAGATCGAAGACTATAATAATAAGGTGGGTTACTCCGAGCGCACCAACGTACCGATTGAGCCGAAGCTCTCGATGCAGTGGTTCCTCAAGATGGAACACCTCGCCGACATCGCTTTGAAGCCTGTCTTGAACGGCGACATCAAGTTCTATCCTGCAAAATATGTCAACCTCTACCGTCACTGGCTCGAGAACATCAAGGACTGGTGCATCAGCCGTCAGTTGTGGTGGGGTCATCAGATTCCGGCCTACTACCTGCCCGAAGGTGGTTTTGTGGTGGCCGAGACGCCCGAAGAAGCCTTGAAGCTCGCCATCGAGAAGACTGGCAACAGCAACTTGACGATGAAAGACTTGCGTCAGGATGACGATGCTTTGGACACTTGGTTCAGCTCTTGGCTGTGGCCTTTGTCGCTCTTCAACGGCATCCTCGATCCCGACAACGCCGAGTTCAAGTACTACTACCCCACCAACGACCTCATCACGGCCCCCGATATCATCTTCTTCTGGGTGGCCCGTATGATCATGGCCGGCGAGGAATATCAGAATGAAGTGCCGTTCAAGAACGTGTACTTCACGGGTATCGTTCGTGACAAGTTGGGCCGCAAGATGTCCAAGTCGTTAGGCAACTCCCCCGACCCGATTGAACTGATTGACAAGTTCGGCGCTGACGGCGTGCGTATGGGCATGATGCTCAGCGCCCCTGCCGGCAACGACATTCTCTTCGACGAGTCGCTGTGTGAGCAAGGCCGTAACTTCTGCAACAAGATTTGGAACGCCCTCCGTCTGGTGAAAGGCTGGAATGTGGACCAAAACGCTGCCCAACCCGAGGCTGCCAAGATGGCCGTGAAGTGGTTTGAGGCGCGCTTCAACCAAGTGCTGGCCGAGACCAACGACAACATTGACAAGTATCGCTTGAGCGATGCCTTGATGGCCATCTACAAGCTCACCTGGGACGACTTCTGCTCATGGTATCTTGAGATGGTGAAGGCTCCGCAAGGCCAAGGCATCGACCCCGTAACCTATGCCGCCACCATCCAGTTCTTCGAGCACCTCATGCTGATGCTGCATCCCTTCATGCCATTCATCACCGAGGAAATATGGCACGCCATCGCCGAGCGTAAGGACGGCGACGACATCATCATTGCCCAACAACCAAAGGCACAAGCTGTGGATGAGCAAGTCCTCAAGCAGATGGAGTTCACGCAAGAAGTCATCAACAACGTCCGTAAGGTGCGTTCCGATAAGAACATCGCCTTCCGTGACGCCATCAAGCTGGTGGTTGTGGAAAAGAACGGCAACGCCAACAAGGACTTCGACTGCGTCATCGCCAAGCTCTGCAACGTGAGCGAAATCAACTATGTGGCTGAGGCTCCCGCTGGTGCTTTCAGCTTCATCGTGGGCAGCACCGAGTTCTTCGTGCCGCTCACCGACAGCGTCGATGTGGAAGCCGAGATCAAGAAGCTCGAAGAGGAGCTGAAATACGCCCAAGGCTTCTTGAAGAGCGTTGAGGCCAAGCTCTCCAACGAACGCTTCGTGAATGGCGCTCCTGCCGCTGTCGTCGACAAGGAACGCAAGAAGAAAGCCGACGCCGAGGCCAAGATCGCTGTGATTGAGCAGCAGCTGGCTGGGCTGAGGAAATAAAAAGAAAATGCCGCGCGATTGCGCGGCATTTTTCATTTAGTGACAACCTGAGCAGCTCTCACAGCTGCCTCCGCAGCCGTCGCTGAAATCGTCGTCATTGGTCTCGCGCACGTCGAGAATTTCGCCTGCGAAGCAGAGCGGCACACCGGCGAGGTCGTGGTTGAAGTCCATCTTCACATGGGTGTCACTGATTTCGCGGACGACACCTGCCATAGGACCGTTGTTGGTTTGCATCATCAGTTGGGCACCCACCTTCACGATTTCCAACAGCACGCCGTTCTCCATGAAGATATTCTTGTCGAGGTCGAAGATGTTGCGCTCGTCAGGCATGCCATAGCCTTCCTCGGGCGTCAGGTAGAAACAGTAGTGATCGCCGGGCTCCTTGCCCATCAGGTTCTCCTCGAACTTGGGCAGCACTTGGTGCATGCCGCAGATGAAGGAAAACGGGTTGTCTTTGGTGGTCTCTTGGATAATGCGACCATTCTCATCTTTCTCGCGCAAGACGTAAGTCATAGTCACGACAGTTTGATCTTGAACTTTCATAGGATCTGTGTTTTAATTATTTGATATTTATTGAATTGTATTTCGTTTTTGAGGAAGGACATGCGTATCCGCCCCGACGTTAATATGATCCAAACATTTTTCTCAACACCCATTCCAACGCGGCCAGACCGATGAGGACGAAGAAAATCCATTTGGAATGGATCAGGTCCTCAAAACGGCTCTCGTGATGCTCCACAGAGGTGATGCGCGTGTCGCTGCGCAAATCCGTGGCCAATTGGTCGAGTTGACGGGTGGTATAACAATTGCCATTGGTCAAGCGGGCCAAAGTCCGCATGCGGTCGATGTCGGCGGTGAGTTGCTGTGCCTCGATGCCGATGGCAACCACGCTGAAGGTGCCGTTCACATTGATATGCCTCTCTCCCATCTGTGCTTGCACCTTAAATGTATAAAGTCCCTCGGGCAGCAGACCGGCATTCAGTTCATAGTCGTGGTCGCGCTTCGAGAAGGTATAGTCGTAGGTCTCGCCTGTCAGCTTGTTCTCAATCTGAATGGTCATGTCGGGGTCGGTCACCAACTCATTGTTCGGGTTGCGCAACTCGGCAGTGATGATGACTGGCTCGTTGCTGTAATAGGTCTCCTTGGCATAGATGGCCGAGCCGTCGTTGGCCGACAGCAGCAAGTATTTCAGCGACTTGGAGAACATCTCGTCGAACACGTCGTGGTTCTTGTTCTGGTAATACTCAAACAGCCGCCAACGCCAGATGTTTGTGCCGAACAGGAAGGCCATCTTGCGGCCATCTTGGGCGAAACTCAGCAGCGGCAGTCCCGACTTGATGCCCATCACCTCTTGCAAGAGCAGGTCGTCATGCGATTTCAAGGTGTTGATTTCCACATGCGGCAAGGCCAAAGGCGGGTATTTTGCGATGAGTTGTTCCGATTTTGAATCAAAGGTGAAGGTCGAGAAGGCCGTGTTTTGGTGCGCCTTGACATCCAACTGGGTGTTGGTCGCACCGGAATGAAGGGCGAAGACGCCCTGCAATTTGCACAGCATATCGCGGTCGGTGTCGTTGCCGACGATGAAGAAGACGGGTAACTTCACATTTTTGTCTAGCTGATCTTTCAAAGCATTGAAATCCGTCTTCGCCGAGGGCACCTGATGCAGGATGACCAAATCGTAGTTGCTGAACTCGGGCAAGGTCTCTTTCCCAAAGCAGAAGTCCACCTCATAGTTGTCGTTGAGCACGCTGCGCAGCGCTGCCAAGTCGGGATGCGGCGAGGCTGCCACGCACAGGAGTTTGTACTTCTGGTCGAGCACCTCGACATAGATATGCCGCACATTGTTCAGCAATTGCTCCTCCTCAGCGATGCCACTCACCTCGATGTCGATGGCCATCACACCTTTCTTGGTGGCATCGAGCATGAAGTCGATTTCCTTGGAGAAGCGGTTGGACGGAATCTCAATATCGCGCTTCTCGATGACGCGGCCGCCTTCTTTGAGGGTCAGTTGTGCTTTGCGTCCGGCCAGGTCACGGGCGGCCACCGTCACACGAACGGGGAAGGTTGCGCCGAGCGACACCACCTTATTGTAATGCACATTGCGGATGGCGAGGTCGGGATAGGCCGCCGTGTCGCCCAAGACCACGGTATGAATGGGATACGGGAAATTCTCGGCCAGCAGTTCCGGCTCGAAACCACGGTTGTAGATGCCGTCAGAGAAGAGCAGCACTGCACCGACATTGCGCTTGTAGTAACGGCGGTCGAGGGTGTTCAGCAACGAGGAAAGGTCGGTGAGCTGGTCGGAGAAATCGAGTTGCTCGAAATCACGGACTTCCTCGCCAAAAAGGTATTCATCAACCTGAAAATCAGCGTTCAATTCCTTTCGAAAGGCTTCAAACTGCGTAAGATAGTCGTTTTTGTAGAACGCCGAATCCTTGCAAAGGACCACGGACGAGGAATTGTCGTGTGCAAGGATGAGGATCGGGGTCTCCACCGAGCTGAACTTTTGCCGAATCAGCGGGTTAAAGAGCAGCAACACCACCAGACCCACAATCAATGTTCGGAGTGCAAATAGCATGGCATTCAAGGCTTTGCCGTAGTGTTGTTTCTTGTTTCGGACATACAACACCGCAGCCGCTGCCAAACCTGCCAGCAGCGCCAAAGCCAACATCCAAATGGGGATTCCGATGTTCATCGATTGCACTTATAAGGGCGCAAAGATAGGGATTTTTCGGGAAAGTGACGGTACGTATTACAATTCCGACCGAACAATTGTCCCTATTGCCTGCTCATAATCGACATCAATTAGCACAACCTGTTCTCCAGCCCGTCTAAAGTCTTCAACATATCTTCGATTATCTTTTTTCAAGCTGTCAATGGTACAATCGTCATTCAGCCTTGATTCAATATCAAAGGAATGTCTCTTAATCTCCTCAAAATGCGTCTCGATATAGTTGTCTGTCATGGCAAGGCAAATGAACCGGATGGTAGACAGATATTGCTCATCATAGTCATTCCTCCAATCGAAGGGGATATAGCATCCCTCCACGATAAGATGCTGCCCATTTTCTATCGCCGTCTTGATCATCTCCCGAACAATCGGCCACAAATAATCGATAAGGGCATCATCGTCCTCTGGCGTAAGGCTCGTATTCCCGCTGCGGATCAAGCCCATCTTCAGATGGTCGATGGACAAATAGGGATACTTGTACTTTTCAAGCAACCGCTGGGCGAGAAGCGTTTTGCCTGTATGGGATGCGCCTGTTATCAGTATAATCATAGTCTTGACTTTATTTCGTTTCTGACTTTATCCAAATCGCCACATGAGAGGATGGGCATCAGGCTTTCAATCTCTTCAATGCTTTTATCCCACCATTTGAATTTGAGCAACAATTCTATCAAATCATCATCAAAGCGTTTCCTGACAACATGACACGGATTACCCACAGCAACCGAGTATGGCGGTATGTCCTTGGCCACGACCGAGTTGGCACCGATAATGGCTCCATCGCCGATATGCACACCAGGCATCACCGTAACATTTTGGCCTATCCATACATCATTACCAATAACAGTATCGCCTTTTAACGGCAGTTCATCTTTCACTGGAGCGATGGCAGAGCCCCAATCTCCACCCATAATGTAGAAAGGATAAGTGGACACGCAGTCCATCCTGTGATTGGCACCATTCATGACAAACTCCACACCTTTGGCGATGGCGCAGAACTTTCCGATAATCAATCTGTCACCGATGAAATCATAGAAATGGGTGACATGTTTCTCAAACCGGTCGGCACCACCCGCATCATCGTAATAAGTATAGTCTCCGATGATGATACGCGGATTTTTCACTACGTTTTTGATGTAGCAGAGGCTCGGAATCTTCGGATTCGGGAATGCCTCGTTTGGATTGGGTCTATTCATAATTAGATCATCGAATTGTTTGACTTTGTTATAATAATGGTCAGTATCTATCACCCTGGTCAATCGTGATAGTCGCTGTCTTTCCATTCAAACTTCACTGTCTCTGGCACAAGGTATTTGCCTATCTTGTAGTCAATGTTGGCTTTATGGGCTTGGCTCAACTGGTAGCATCGCGGCACACGAAACATCTTTCCATCCTTGATGAAATGGGCACCCGTTTGATGAAAGCGAAAGGCCACATCTTTTGCGACACATTGCTCGCGAAGGGCAAGCACCCAGTCGTAGTCGCATGGTCGTGCATCCACCCCCGACTCACCGCCCACCGACACTTCATCTATCGTTTCATTCAGATAAGGGGTAAGATCCATGGCTGTAATCAGCGGAGAGGCAATGATGCTCTTGTGTTTGATGGGGAGTGACAAGAAAATGGGCAAACGATAATCCGCCATCTCCTGATTCTCCACCGTGCAGCCCACGATGACATTGTCGTAGCCGTCGCCCCAGTCGTCGGGCACGCACTCCATGAAACGGTCGATGCGCTTGGTGAAGAAGAAAAACCAAAGGTCGCTCCGCTGTTTCATCATCCGCCAGCATTCCGGTCGCCATTCGTCCGCATCTTTCAGAAAGAAATCGGAAGTGAAGCAGGTGAACACCAACTTGCCGCTCTCAATCTTCCATGACTTGTCGCGCTTCTTCTTAATCGGAAGGTTGAAGTTACCCGTTTTTCTGCACTCGCTGCTCGAAATCTCGCTGCCGTACATCTCATCCTGGCGATACACATAGCAATACTTGCATCCAGGGCTTATCTTGGTGCAACCGTGCCACGGATTCCAGTCGGCGTATATTTCCCAATGCTCGGACATAAAGTCTCTAGAAAAGTCTACAAAAATACAAAAACCCTTGATTTAATGAATTCTTTGTGAAGCAATTCCCAAATCTGGCTTTCAGCGATCAGCAATCAGCCTTCAGCATAGAAAACCAAGCTGATGGCTGAGTGCTGAAAGCTTATTGCAAAACCACTATTATTTTGACTTTATTTAGTATTTTTGCACGGAAATTTTGAACACATGCAAACGCTTTCGGTTGTCATCATCACCTTCAACGAGGAGCAGAAGATAGGACAATGCCTTGACTCCGTGAAGGATATCGCCGACGAAATCATCGTCGTGGACAGCCATTCCACCGATGCGACCGAGGCCATCTGCGACCGCTACGGCGTGAAGTTCTTCTCGCAGGACTGGCTCGGCTACTCCGACCAAAAGAACCTCGCCGACGACCTCGCCACCTGCGACCTCATCTTCTCCATCGACGCCGACGAAGCCCTCTCCGACGAATTGAAGCGGTCCATCGCTGAACTCAAAGAGAAAGAGATCGCCGACAACGAGGTGTTTGCCATGAACCGCCTCAACAATTACTGCGGGAAGTGGATCAAGCGCTGCGGCCTCTATCCCGAGACTAAAATCCGCATCTGGCGACGCGGCTTCGCTCAATGGGAGGGCATCATTCACGAATGGCTCAACTACAAAAGCGAACCGAAGAAGACCCTACTGCGTGGCGACCTGCTGCATTATTCTTGGGACACACCCGTGGCCTTCCGCAAGCAGCTGTTCCACTTCGCGGAGCTGGGCGCGCAGTCATACTACGACCGTGGCAAAAAGACGGGACTACTGCCCTACCTGTTCAGCCCGAGCATCAACTTCATCCGCACTTATATTATAAAAGGTGGCTTCCTCGAAGGCAAGACGGGATTCTACATCTGCCGCACGATGATGCAAGCCAATAGACACAAATACAATCTATTAAGAGAAAAAATCAAGCAAAACAAATAAGCATTATGGAAGAATCATTTGAAGAAGAAGTCGAACGCACAGTGGCCGTGCTGAAAGCGGGAAAGACCATCCTCTACCCCACCGACACCATATGGGGTGTGGGCTGCGATGCCACCAACAGCCGTGCCTGCGACCGCGTCTATGAAGTGAAGCAAAGGCCCGCCTCGAAGAGCCTCATCGTACTCGTTGACACGGTGGAACGGCTGAAGGACTATGTCGTCAATGTGCCGGCCATCGCCTACGACCTTATTGCACACAGCACCAACCCGTTGAGCGTCGTCTATGCGCAGAGCAAGAACCTCGCGAAGAACATCTCTTCTGACAAGTCGGTGTGCATCCGCGTGGTGGACAACGACTTCTGCAAGGAGGTCATCCGTCGCCTCGGCAAGCCCATCACCTCGACCTCGGCCAACCTCTCGGGCCAACCCTCCGCCATGACATTCGGCGACATCAGCGAGGAAATCAAGAAATCCGTTGACTATGTGGTACAACTTTACCACGACAGCTTCGCCAAGCCCAAGTGCTCCACCATCATCAAGCTCAACGAGGACAACACTTTTGAGATTTTGAGACAGTGAGATGTTTATTCTAAAAGAATGCGTACTTTTGCAACAAACAAACTCATAATCCTTGATACAAATGAAAATCAAGTCATTATTAACGAGCCTATTATTACTTGTGGCATGTTTTACTTACGCCCAAACCCAACACGACAGCGATACTGTCATCTTTATCACCGTTGAAGAACCGCCCACCTTCCCCGGCGGCGACTCTGCCATGGTGGCCTACCTTACCCATAATCTGCATTATCCGCCAGCAGAAAAAGAAAATGGCATTCAAGGCAAAGTGTTCGTTGGTTTCGTTATCGAAAAAGACGGGGCGGTTTCAGATGTCGAAATCAAAAGAGGCATTGGAGAGGAATGTGATGCCGAAGCGGTTAGGGTCGTGAAAGGGATGCCCAATTGGGAACCAGGCAAACAAAGCGGTGTTGTGGTCAGAACAGCCATGGTCCTGCCCATCAATTTCAAGATTGTCGCGCCTCCCATCGACACAACAATCTATACCACCGTGGAAAAAATGCCGTCTTTCCCTGGCGGGGAATTTAAGATGTATGAATTCCTTGCCATGAATGTGCGTTATCCACAACGCGCCAGAATAGATGGTTATAGTGGAACTGTCTACGTCAGATTTGTCGTTGAGCCAGATGGTTCAATAACAAATATCGAGGTCGCAAAAGGCGTTGGTGGAGGTTGCAGCGAAGAAGCCGTTCGTGTCGTCAAAATGATGCCGAATTGGATTCCAGGTGAGGCTTTCGGAAAGAAAGTCAGGGTGACTTATACCTTGCCTGTCAATTTCAGGTTGCAATAAGAACGGTCTATTCAAGAAAATAGCGTATCTTTGCTTTCTTAATTTTCAAATAATGAAATCACTGAAAACATGTTTTTTAGCGATTATTGGTTTCGTTTTGTTGAGTTTCTCATCCTCTTGTCATCAAAACCAAGATGATTACCTTTCCTCTCTCATGGCGGAGGCCAAATCGGGAAACAAGGAAGCGCAAAACGATTTGGGTGGCTATTATTTCGAAAATCAAGAATATGATGAAGCCTTCGAATGGTTTCAGAAGTCTGCCGAACAAGATTTCATCACAGCCTATTTCAATTTGGGCAGATGTTATCTCAACGGTTATGGTGTTGAACAAGATGTCGGGCAAGCCATTTCAAACTACAAAACCGCCGCAGAGAAAGGCATGAGCGACGCAGAACTTATGTTGGGGTGCATCTATCAGGACGATAGACTTGAGCCATACGTGCCCGAAGAATCCATCTATTGGTTCAAACGCGCCGCAAGCCATGGCAAACAATGGGGTGCCATGCAGTTAGGAATCATCTACGAAACAGGTTTCTTTGGAGAGCAAAACGATTCTCTGGCATTGCATTGGTATCGGGAAGCCGCAAACCATGGTCTCCCACAAGCCCAGTTTGTGATTGGAAAACGCTATTTGGAAGGCAATGGCGTGCCATGCGACTATAACCTTTCGACACTTTGGTTCAGAAAAGCGGCGGAACAAGGCTTGATGGAAGCCCAGTACGCCTTAAGCAACAACTATTTTTATGGCCTTGGCGTTGAAAAAGACCTCGCAACAGCCCAATACTGGCAGGACAAAGCCAATGAACAGCGGGGCTTCGCCGAGAATCTTGCACTCATCAGCCAAATCCCATCACCAGAAATCGCAAGGAAGGAAACCGTCGTCATCGAACCGCTCACCAAAAAAGACATCAAGTCTGAGGCGGATTCACTCTACCAAAAAGGGTTCCAAACGCTATTCGGCAACACCACACAAACAGCCAACAAAACCGCAATAGACTGTTTAAGCCAAGCAGCAATAAAAGGCAACAAAAGTGCAAAAGTATTATTGTCCTATTGTTTCGCGACAGGTCTTGGGGTTCATCCCAGCAAAGTGACCGCCGCCAGCCTTTTTGTTGGCAAAGGCCAAATCAAGTATTCCATCCAAAAAGAAATCTATACCATTGATTTTGAAATTTTCGAAGACGGGACTTTCGAAAAAACCATGGATTTGGAGATAAGAAGTGAGTAAAAATCACTATCTTTGCGCCCCAAAACAAATTCTAATCCATGAAATCACTAAAACTGTTTCTTCTATTTGTAGCCTGCATCTTTACGATGGTGGCCGCAGCCCAAAAGCCACAACAGCAACCCCAAGGGAGGGCACAACTGAATGCCCAGAAGTTTGCCACGACGCTTTTTCTTATTGAAAACTACTATGTCGATGCTGCCGATGGCAACGATCTGACCGAAGAGGCCATCATCGCCATGCTGAAGGAACTCGACCCCCACTCGGCCTATATCTCGAAAGAAGACGTGGAGAAGGCCAACGAGCCTTTGGTGGGTAGCTTCGAGGGCATCGGCGTGACCTACCAACTCATCCGTGATACCATCACTGTCATCAGCCCGACGGCAGGCGGTCCCTCGGAGCGTGTGGGTATCATGACTGGCGACCAGATCCTGAAAATCGACGGCGAAGACGCCTTCGGCAAGAAAATCGACAACGAATATGTGCAAAAGCACCTGCGTGGTCCCAAAGGCACTAAGGTCACCGTCAGCGTGAAACGCGGCAACAATCCGGAACTCATTGATTTTGAGATTACACGCGACAAAATCCCGTTGAACAGCATCAACGCGGCCTATATGCTCGACAACCAGGTGGGCTACATCAAGCTCGACCGTTTCGCCCAAGAGTCGGTCAACGAGTTCAAGGAAGCCCTCGAAAAGCTTCGCGCCCAAGGCATGCAGTCGCTCATCTTCGACCTGCGCGGAAACACTGGTGGCTATCTCAACACTGCCATCGACCTCGTCGACCAGTTCTTCGATGCGGGCCAACTCATCGTCTTCACCGAGGGTCTCCACGAGCCTCGTAGAGAGCAAAGAAGCTCGGCCTCAGGGCTTTACACCACCGGCAACCTTGTCGTCCTCATCGACGAAGGCTCGGCCTCGGCCAGCGAGATCCTCACTGGTGCCATCCAGGACCACGACCGCGGTGTGGTCATTGGTCGCCGTTCGTTCGGCAAGGGCTTGGTGCAAAGGCCTTTCAACCTGCCTGATGGTGCCGTCATCCGCCTCACCACGGCGCGTTACCACACCCCGTCGGGACGTTGCATCCAGCGGCCTTACGACAACGGAGTGGAAGAATACGCCCACGAACTGGCCAACCGTCTTGCGCACGGCGAGTACTTCCATGCCGACAGCATCCACTTCCCCGACTCGTTGAAATACACGACCGACGGTGGACGCACCGTTTACGGCGGCGGAGGCATCATGCCCGACCTTTTCATCCCTGTCGACACGGCCTACAACAGCAGGCTCTACACTAACCTCGTGCGAAAGGCTGCCTTGACCCGCTTCACCACCGACTACGCCCTCAAGCATCGCGATGCCCTCAGGGCGCAATACGGCACCTTTGAGCAGTTCAACCAGGAATTCACCGTCGACCAGGACATCATCGACGGACTGAGGAGTGTTGCCGAAGAGGCTCAGGTGGAATGGGACGACGAGCAGTTCGCCCGTTCCGAGAAGTTCCTCCTGCTGCAGATCAAGGCCCTCATCGCCCGCAATGTCTGGGAGACGCAACAGTATTACCAGGTGATGTCAGCCGTCGACCAAGGCGTACAAAAGGCCTTGGAAGTGCTCGGCAACGAGACGGAATACAGACGCATCCTGGAAGGCAATTAAGTCTTCTCATCAGAGTTTTCACATCATTTGAGGCTTTTTCTGTTGTTTTCGCAACATCCATCAGAAAAAAAGCTTATCTTTGCCGTTTGATTCATTCCCGATTTGGACGATCAAAACAACTAATAATTCAATACTAATTAATTCAAAATGAGAAAATTAAGACTACTCACTGCAGCAATCCTTTTGGCAGGCTTGCTGTTTGGCTCGCAAGTGATGGCCCAAGGGCACATCGAACTCAACGCAGCCAAGTCGGCACAGACCTGTGCCAATGTGACTGACGAAGGCTTCACTGCCTCCTTCTCCTTCAGCAGCATCGTTGCCTCTGAAGTCAACACTGAAAAAGGCGTGTTCTCCCTCATCACGATGGACGACACCTATCCCACTGCTAATGTCGGCGACCCCACATTGCCCGTCGTCAACAAATTGATTGCCGTTCCTTATGGTGTCAGCGACATCACTGTCGAGGTGAAGAGCTACAGCACTACGGTTTATGCCTTGGCCGACTTCGGCATCAAGACGCTCTATCCGCAGCAGCAGGCACTCCGTAAGGACCAACAGCCCAGCGACTTCCCGTTCGCCTATAACGAGAAGACCTACACCGCCAAAGGCTTCGTCGAGCGCCCCATCGCCCAGGTGCAGATCCAAGGCACCATGCGTGGCATCCAAATCGGTGCCTTGACGGTCAACCCCGTGCAGTATGACGCCTCCACCAACAGCATCCGCGTTTATAACGACATCGAAGTCGAGGTGCGCTACAGCCAATATGACAAGTCGGCTGCCTACAACGAGTTTGCCCGTACCTTCAGCCCTTACTTCGCTGGCGTCTACAGCCAGATGTTCAACTGGCGCGACAACGTGTACGACGAGCACCCCGACCTGTGGCAGAACCCCGTCCACATGCTGGTCATCGCCGACCGTATGTTTGAAGAGACCTTGCAGGTGTGGTACGAATGGAAGACCTTGAAGGGCTTCTATCTGGATATCAACTACACCGACGAAATCGGCACCAGCGCTTCCGCCATCCGTAGCTTCATCCAAGGCAAATATGCCGAATTGGCCCCCTCTTTCCTGATGATCATGGGCGACAAGAACCAAGTTGCCGCCAGTGGCACGGGTAGCGAGACCAGCTGCGTCACCGACCTCAACTATTCGAGCGTCGACGGCGACCAATTCCCGGACATGTTCCACAGCCGTTTCCCTGCTGAAACCGTTCCCCAGATGGCTGCCATGATCGAGAAGGCCTTGGAGTATGAGAAATACGAAATGCCCGACCCGAGCTACCTGAACAACGTGCTCCTCATCGCTGGTGAAGACAGCGGCTGGGGTGTCACCGTGGGTCGTCCCACCATTTGGTACGCCACCAACTACTATTACAATACGGAACATGGTTACGACCAAGTCCACGAATACAGCCACGGCACCTATACTGGCTGCTACAGCTGGCTGAACGAAGGTGTCGGCTTCGCCAACTACACCGCCCACGGCTCCAACACCAGCTGGGCTGGCCCGAGCTTCACCGTCAGCGACGTCAACAACCTGACCAACGAGCACAAGTACTTCCTCGCCATGGGTAACTGCTGCGAGGCCGCCGACTGGGGCTACAACGGCACCTGCTTCGGCGAGGCCATGGTGCGCGCCGAGAAGAAGGCTGCTTATGCCTACATCGGCTCCTGCCCCTCGACCTACTGGCTGAACGACTACTACTTCGGCGTGGGTGCCACGGGTCGTGCCGACGGTACCATGCCTTCCTATGAGGAGACCACCATGGGCTTCTACGATGCCATGTGGTACGACGAGGCTTACAACACTGTGACCTCCATGATGTTCATCGGCAACTTGGCCAGCAACGCTGCCCAGGCCCTCGGCTACACCTTGCACTGCAGCACACTCTACGACTGGCAGGCCTACCACACCTTGGGCGATGGTTCCATCTTGCCCTTCCGTGTGCAACCTACCGAAAACAACGTGACCCACATGCCCACCCTGCCCATCGGCATGGACTTCTTCACCGTCAATGCTGATCCCGGTTCCTATGTGGGCATCACCAAGGACGGCGTGCTCTATGGTGCTGGCATGATCGGTGAAAGCGGCACTGCCGACATCACTATCGAGCCTATCACCAGCGGTGGCAACGTCACCATCTGCGTGACCCACCCGCAACGCATCCCTTACGTCCAAGAGATTCCCGCCGCTGCCATGGAAGGTGCCTATATCGCCTTCAACGACGTGCAGTGCGAGCAGCCTCTGGTCACCGGTGCCTATGTGGCTCCTACGGTCTCCCTGAAGAACGTCGGCGTGCAAACTGCCAACGACATCAACGTTGTGCTGAGCACCGAATCGGAATACATCGAGCTGGTCAACACCACGGCTACCGTGCCTGCCATCGCTCCCGATGAAATCTATCAAATTGCCGACGCCTTCTCGTTCAACGTGGCCGTCAACATCCCCAACAAGACCAAGGTGCGCTTCTTCCTGACCTGCACCTCGGGCGACGATGTCTGGGAGAACAAGTTCGACCTCACCTTTGGCGCTCCCGAGTTCGTGGCCTCCAACCTCAGCAGCACCGACCTCAATCCTGGTGGCAGCGGCACGCTGAATCTCGACTTCACCAACAATGGTCTGGCCGATGCCGACAACACCATCCTTGAAGTGTACTCCTGCTCCGACGACATCACCCTCGACGGCAACAGTTTCGAGCTCAACACCGTTGCAGCCGGTGCCACCGCCAGCATCCCTGTCGGCATCACCGTGAACAGCAACGTCGCCGTCGGTTCGACCTATGAGATCAACTACCTCATCACCTCTGGTCACTACACGCTGGCTGGCAGCTTTGTCGTCACCGTGGGCAACATCATCGAAAACTTTGAGACGGGCGACTTCAGCCTGTACAACTGGCAGTTTGCCGGCAGTGCCAACTGGACCATCGTGACCGACGAGGTCTACTCCGGCACCTACAGCGCCAAGTCGGGCTCCATCTCGAACAGTCAGCAGTCAGACCTCACCCTCACCGTCGACATCCTCGCCGATGGCGTGATCAGCTTCTACAGAAAGGTCTCCTCTGAGAACGGTTGGGACAAGCTCTTCTTCTATATCGACAACTCCGAAAAGGGCAACTGGTCTGGCGAAGAAGCCTGGAGCCAAGTCTCTTATCCTATTACCGTTGGCAGACACACCTTCAGATGGAGCTACCAGAAAGACGGTAGCGTGAGCAATGGCAGCGACTGCGCTTGGGTCGACGACATCCAGTTCCCGCCCACCAGCGTCACCCTCGGTCTCGACCCGGTGACCGACCTCGAGGCTAACGTCGAAGGCTTCAGCGTCACCCTCAACTGGACCGCTCCTGCCGATGCCACGAGCTTTGTCATCCGCCGCAACGGCGAAGAAATCGCCACCCAGGCCGGCACCACCTACGAAGACAACGTGGCCGATGGTATCTACACCTACACCGTCGTCGCCACCGATGGCAACGGCCGTTATTCAGCTCCTGAATTTGTCACCGTGAACGTGGGCATCGTCGGCGTCGAAGAGATGGACATCCAGAGCTTTGGCATCTATCCCAACCCCGCCAACAACACGCTGAACATCAACGGCGAAGCCGAATACAGCTACGTGATGTTTAACGGCATGGGTCAGATGGTGGCCAGCGGCAACGCCGAAGGTCTCACCCAGATCAATGTCAGCGACATGGCCAAGGGCATTTACTTCCTCCGCATCACCACCGGCACGCAGATGCGCGTCGAGAAGGTTGTGGTGGAATAAGAACAAGACAACCATGAATGAAAAAAGCCGCTTTCGAGCGGCTTTTTTCGTTTAGAGACCTCTTTGTTTCTTGATTGTTTCGTAGGCTGCGTTGATTTCCTGGAATTTCCTCTCGGCCGCCTGCCTCACCTCGTCGCCGAGGCTGCTCACCAAATCGGGGTGATTCTTCTTGGCCATCTCGCGATAGGCTTTCTTCACCTCGTCGTCGGTAGCCGAAGAGCTGATGCCCAGAATCTTATAGGGGCTGTCGTTCTCCTTGACAAACATGGCCTTCACCGAGGCAAAATCGCTATTGGCGACACCCATATTGACAGAGATCGTATTGATGACACCCAGCTCCTCGGGTGAAATCACGCCGTCGGCGTTGGCAATCCCAAACAGGTAATGCAGCAGTTGCAGCCTTGAGGAATAGTCCATGTAACGACCCACCTGCTGGCTGACCTCATATAGGTTGTAGTCCTTGCTCAGGATCTCGCGCAACATCTTGATGTAGTTCTCGGCGCGTTCCTGTCCGAAGTTCTGCAGGAAGAAACGTTTCACATAGTCGAGTTCGGAGCGTTTCACGTTGCCGTCGGCTTTCATCACCGCGGCCGAAAGCACGAGGAGCGTCACGTTGAAGTCGCGCTTCTCCTCGGTATTGCCGAAAGTATCCGTGACCTCCGAACGAATGTATCGAGGGCGGGAGCCTGAAAAGAGGCTGCCGATGGCATAGCCGATGATGCCGCCAAGCGGCCCGCCAAACGACCATCCCAGCCCCGTCAGAATCAATTTCAAAAAGAATCCCATGACCTTTGGTATTATTCAGGCGGCAAAAGTACACAAAAACGCGGAGAGAGATTGAAAATAATTCCAAAGAAAAAGCCAAACAACGGAAAAAGATTCGTATTTTTGCCACCTTCTATTATTAGATACCGAATTATTCACAACTTCATCAAAACATGAAAAAACTACTATTATCCCTCGTTTTTGTGGCCTTGTCAGCAATGGCATTCGCCCAACAATGGACCAGTCTGGGCCAAGGCAGCCCTGCCGGTCCTGAGGTCAGGCTCGTTTCGAGCACCGAGCAGCAAGTCGTCGTCGACTTCTCGCTGGGCGGATTCTACCTGACCAGAGTGAGCACTCCCAACGGCATCCAACAAGTCGTCTCCGTTCCGAAGATGGCTTCGATGCTTGAGGCCGGCGCCCCCGACCTCCCGCACTTCCCTGTTCCCGTCATCATCGGCGACCTGGCCGAGATGGAGGTCAGCATCGTGAAGTGCCAGTACACGGACTATCAGAACATTGAGATTGCCCCTTCGAAAGGCAACTTCAGCCGTCAGATCGACCCTGAGACCGTGCCCTACACCTATGGTGCCATGTACAACCAGGATGCCTTCTATCCTGCCGCACAGGCCTATCTGGAGACACCTTACATCTTCCGCGACTTCCGTGGCCAAGACATCATGGTGCGTCCCTTCGCCTACAATCCGATGACCAAGACCTTGCGTGTGTATTCAAGCATGACCATCGCGATGAACAAGGTGAGCAACAACGGCGTGAACCCCAAGGTGAGCCGCAAGTCCACACAGAGGATGGCTCCTGAGATGCAGGAAGCCTACAGCCATCGTTTCCTCAACTATGAGGAGACGGGGGCCAAGTACACCTTCGTCGCCGACCGTGGCGAGATGCTCGTCATCTGCCCCGACCAATACATGGAAGCCATGCAGCCTTTCGTGGACTGGAAGAACCAGTCGGGCCGCCCGACCACCATGGTCAGCCTCTCCGAAGTGGGTGGCAACAACGACAACGTCATCAAGAACTACATCAACGACATCTACACCAACCCTGAGCGCAACCTGGTGTTTATCCTGCTGGTGGGCGACTATTCCGACCTCACCCCCCACTCGATGAGCGGCGGCCGTTCCGACAACTGGTTTGGCCAGCTGGAAGGCAACGACAATTACCTGGAAGCCCTGACGGGTCGTTTCTCGGTGCAGAGCGTGGCCGACGTGGAGACGCACGTGGAGAAGGTGCTCTACTACGAGCGCGACATGCCTGAAGGCCTCACCTGGCTCAACCAAGGCATCGGCATCGGTGCCAACGAAGGTGCTGGTAGCGGGCACAATGGCGGTGAAGCCGACTACGTACACATCAACTACATCCGCGACACCCTGATGCACTACACCTATGAGGAAGTCACCCAGCAATACAGCGGTGTGGGTGGTGGCACCAGCGCCAACGCCATCAGCGCCGACTTCAACGCCGGAAAGAGCATCTGCAACTACTGCAACCACGGCTCGCAGACCAGCTGGGCGGTGGCCAACTACAGCAACAGCCACGTGAACGCCTTGGTGAACGACGACAAATGGCCCTATATCTGGTCGGTGGCCTGCAACAATGGCGAGTTTAACGGCACTTGCTTCGGCGAGGCCTGGCTGAGAGCCACCAACAGCGCCACGGGACGTCCCACCGGTGCCGTCGGCGGCATGTTCAGCTGGATCTCACAGCCTTGGGTGCCCCCAATGACGGGTCAAGACGAGATGGTCGACATCCTCACCGAATGGAAGAGCAGCGACCAGTTCTGCCACACCTTCGGTGGAGCCTCCCTCAATGGCAGCATGTACATCCTTGACATGCACCCCAGCGACCAAGGTGCCACCCATAACACTTGGATTCTCTTTGGCGACCCGAGCCTGATGGTCCGCACCGACAACCCCGTCAGCATGAATGTGGGCCTCAATCCCGCCGCTCTGATGCTTGGCATGAACGAATTGGAAATCACCGCTGAAAACACGGCCTATGGCATCGCCACCCTGATGATGGACGGCGACATCATTGCCACCGCCGACATTATCGACGGCATAGCCACGATGACCTTCCCGCCTTTGTCGAACGTCGGCGTCGCCACCCTGACGGTGATTGGCTACAACAAAGTGACCGAAGTCATGTCGGTGGAGATTCTGCCTGCTGAAGGCGCCTTTATCACCCTGAACGGATACTCGCCCAATTTCGCCCCTGTCAATGTGGAGACCAACCTCACCATAAGCTTCAAGAACGTTGGTGTCGATCCGACCGAAGGCGAAACCACGGTTAACCTGAGCTGCACCGACGAGCGCATGCAAATTGTCAACGGCACGGCTCAATTCGGAGTTTTGTCCGCTGGGGAGACCATCACCCTGCAAGATGCCTTTAGCTTTATCGTCGCCGAAGGCGTTGAAGACGGCACCCGCTTCCAAATCGACATTGAGATGACCGACGGCAGAAGCACTTGGAACAGCAAAGCCTTCATCACTGCCGGCCAGGCCATCCTCGACTTCGTCAACGCCGACTGGGCTGGCAGCTACGTCCCCGGTGAAGAGCTGACCATCGTCGCCAACTTCACCAACGTCGGACACTACATGGCCACCAACGCAATCGCTTCCATCTCTTGCGAGAACGAACATGTCACACTGCTCAACGAAACCGTGGAATTCGGCACCATCGATCCCGACGGCATGGCTCCCTGCATATTCCATCTGAGCATCGACTCGCTCTGCCCTGAGACCGAACCTATCGTCATCAACTTCATCATGCAAGCCGATGGTGGTCTGATTACCGACGGCAGCCTCACGCTGAAAAACACCTGCCTCGTTATCGTCGAGATGAGTGACTCCTACGGCGACGGCTGGAACGGCAACAGGTTGAGAGTGTCATTCGACGACGGCACACCTGCCGTTGACCTGACCCTCAGTTCGGGCAGCTCAGGCACCGAGACCCTTGAAATCGGCAGAGGTGTCCACGTCACTCTAACCTGGATCAACGGCAGCTACAGCTACGAATGCTCCTTCGTCATGAAGTACGAAGACGGCTCCATCATCTACCAGAGCACCAACCTCAGCAGCGGTGTCTTGCATGAGTTCGACTGCAACTGCAACAGCGGCCACACCAACGTCTTCGACCCTGTTGAGAACCTTGAGGCCAACCTCGAAATCGGTGCCGTCATCCTGACTTGGGACGCTCCTGAAGGTGCTACGAGCTACACCATCTACCGTAACGGCTTGGAGATCGGCGAGGCTGTCGAGCCTACTTACACCGACGAGGTGTACTCCGAAATCCACTTCACCTACTGCGTCGTCGCCAACTATCCGCGTGGCAACTCATTGCCCGAGTGCATCGACGTGAAAGCCGAGTTGGGCATTGACGAGAACGAAGCCGAGTTCGTCATCTATCCCAACCCTGCCAACAGCACGCTCTACATCAATGGCGGCAACACCGAGTTCAGCTATGAGATGTTTAACGGCATGGGGCAGATGGTGGCCAACGGCAACGGCCAAGGTACCATGGAAATCAATGTCAGCAACATGACGAAGGGTGTTTACTTCCTCCGCCTCACCACGGGCACGCAAGTCCGTATCGAGAAAGTGGTTGTGAAATAAACCTGTTGTTGCTTATTGAAAAAAGAATGGCTGCCCGATCGGGCAGCCATTCTTTTTGTTGTCAAAACTCATGGAAGATTCCTTCTCCCTCGATGACCGAGGTGGCGCTGAACCATCCTATCCCATCGCAGTTGGAAAAGACATTGGTGAACATGGCTGGGAAGGCACCCATCACGGGATTGACTCCTATAGCCAGCTTCTGTGCGACGAGGAAATACATATAGTCTTTCGAGATGCTGTAAAGCTTCACCTTCACCACGTCGCCCTCGTGCATGTACGACTTGTTCATGATGCCCACAGGAATCGGGATGTTGTTCTGGAGCATCTCAGGGCCGTTGAAATAATAGCCTGCATAGCCGCTCATCGGGAAGAGCTGGAACAGCTTGGAGGGGCGGTTCTTGAAGCGGACGCCGTTCAGATACAGCTCCACATTGTATACGATGGACGAGTCGTTGAGGGTCTGGAAATAGGGACAGACGCATACCGCGGCCGAGTCGTCGACCAAAGGGATGTTGTTTTCGTCGAGTTTTGGGAGCAGCCCGACAGAGTCGATGCCCGGAGCGTTGTTTGGCATCTTGGTGTCGACATACATGCGGATGGGGCGGGAAAACAAAGTGTTCTCCTCAACATTGACCTCCAAGTGATACCAGCGGTTTTTTTGGCCTGCCACCGAATCGGTGAGATAATGGCCCGGGTTATCTTCCTGCTCGACATACCAGATGGTGTCGTCATTAGAGGTCACATACACCTCGGCTCCCGTAATCATCTCGAAGCCCTCGGCGCTGTACATCTCGTTGGAATAGCTGAGAATCACCTCATGACGCTTGAATTCATTGGTGATCGAGCCTTCCACCACGGGCACTTTCCTGCCTTCAGGCGTATCCACGGTGATGTCTTCGGTGCACGAGCACAGGAAGCCCAGCCCCAACAGAAAACCCATATGACGCATCCACTTTGCCATGACCCTACTTTCGGAAAACCGTCTCCGCCGACACCACCGACGCCGTGTAGAACCATCCCACACCCTCTCCCTCGGGTTGGATGTTGGTGCTCACATTGGCAGGCGCGCCCATCATGGGATTGCTACCCGACGACATGAGGAGGCTATAGAAATAATAGAAATACTCCGGCGTGATGCTATACAGATCCGCGCGGATCCTGTCGCCGTCCCTAAGCTTCGACCTGAAAAAATAGGCAACCGGGATCTCCTTGTTGGATGCCAGCATCTCGGGGCCGTTCACATAATAACCTGCAAAGCCTCCCTGGGGAATCATCATGTTCATCCTCAGGCTGTCGGAGACCAAGGTGTCGTTGCGCCAAACCTTAGGCATATAGATAATGCTTGGGTCGGGAAGACTCTGGAAATAGGGATAGACCCATTCTATGGTATCGAAAAAGAACACGCTGGGGATGGAGTCGTTGGCGCCGTTGAAATGCTTGACGGCGAGGCTGTCAATGCTCTCCACGTTGTTGGGCATCAGGCTTTCGGCCCAGAGGCGATGTACCGTGCCATCGGGCTCAGGCATTTCAACACAAAGTTTATACAAGGTATTCTTACGTCCCGCGACCGAGTCGGTGAAATAGTGTCCCAAATGCTCCATGTCCTCATGGTAATACACCGTGTCAATGCCATCAGTCACATACACCGTCGCCCCGCTGATCATCTCGATCTCGTCTTGGTTATAAAACGGAGCGGAATAGCTCAAGATGGCCTCATGCCGCTTCAGCTCATTGGTGAACGATGCCTCCACGCCTATCAAGGGCTCGCCTTCCTCCACGTCGATGACGATGTCTTCGGTGCAAGCGGCAAAAGCAGCCAACAGGAACAGCCATGCTATCTTATACAAGTTCTTCATCGCACTCAGAATTGGAAGTTATACGAAATGGAGGGCACAGCCGAGAAGAGATACATGTTCTTGGTGACGATGCTGCCGTTCTCGCCTTCGTCGAAGGTGATGGCCCAAGTGTTGTGGCGGGCATATGCGTTGTATACCGAGACGTTGATTTCGTGCTGCCATCTCCTTTGGCGTTCAAGGTTGCCCAACTTGCATGTGAACGACAGATCGAGACGGTGGTAATCGGGATAGCGGCTCTCGTTACGTCTGCCGTTATACACCGCGTAGGTCACGCCATTGATGGTGTATTGCCCATAAGGGAAGGTCACCGGCTGGCCTGTGTTGTAGATCCAGTTGGCTGCCACGGTGATGCGCGGCGAGACTTCGTAGCTGCCCACCAAGACGATGTTGTGCGGACGGTCGTAAGGCGAGCGGTATTCAAGCCCATGGCTGATGCCTTTTATCGTCCGGAACGAGCGGGAATAGGTGTAGGAAATCCAGCCCGTGAACTTGCCCACATTCTTCCTCACGAGGAACTCGGCGCCATACGACCTACCCTTGCCCACGCGCAACTCACCATCGATCAACAGATAGCCGTAGGTGATGGCGTTATCCTTGAAGTCGATGACATTCTGCATGTTCTTGTAGTAAACCTCCACCGAGGTCTCGATGGCGTCGTTGGCGAAATTGCGGAAATAACCCAAGGCAAACTGGTCGCAGGTCTGCGGTTTCACATTGGGGCTGGTGGGGAACCACACGTCGAATGGCAGGCCGCCCGTGGCCGAAGAAGCCACCTGGGCATACTGCACTGTGCGTGAATACGATGCCTTGACAGAGGAATGCTCATCCAAGCGGTACATGGCGGCCAGACGCGGCTCGGGATGAATCTCTGTGTTGAATATCTCGCCCCTCCCATATTGGATGGTGTCGGTCACGACATAAATAATGGGATCGAAAACATAGAACTCCTCCTCACCTATGTTTTGGAAACACGACAGACGCAGGCCTGCACGGAAGGTGAAGCGTGGCGTCGGAGTGAAGTCGTGAGTGACATACAAGGCATGCTCCAAGCCCTTGCGCGCCACCGACTTGGTTTGGTCCACCTGAAGATACTGCGACAAGGCGCCGCCACGGTCGTCGATCTCACCTTGCAGATAAGACTGCACACCCGTAGTGAGGCCGAATTTGGTGACATGACGATCGTTCCAATGCATCGCGAAATCGTAGGAGAGGCTGGCGGCATCCGTCCCGGCCTTGATGGAGAAGTTGTATGGGTCGTAGTTCATGTCGATGCTATAGCGATAGCGCGAGCCGATAAGCGAGAGGTTGGAAGTCAACCTATCGGAGAAAATGTGGCTCCAACGCACCGTGGCGCTGCTGTTGCCATAGCCCAGGCCTATCATCTTCTGCATGGAGAACTCGTCGTGGCCATGATAGAAAGACACAAAAAGACGGTTGTTGTCGTCGATGGCGTGTGTCACTTTCGCATTCAAGTCGTAGAAATAGATGTTGGATTTGTTCAGGTCCTCACCTGCAAAGGGCAGCACGAGTCCGGCATAGGTGGTTCTTCCGGCGGCCATCACCGAGGTCTTATGCTCGTTGAGTGGTGCCTCCAGCATCAAACGGCTGGTCACCAAGCCGATACCGCCTTGCATCCCAAAACGGCGAGGCATCTCGTCCTTCACCGACACATCGAGGACGGAGGAAAGGCGTCCGCCGAAATTGGCGGGGATATCGCCCTTGTAGAGCGTGGCGTCTTTCACCACGTCGTTGTTGAAGACGGAGAAGAAACCAAGGAAATGCGAGGCGTTGTAGATGGGAGCACCGTCCAAGAGGATGAGGTTGTGGTCGGTGGCGCCGCCGCGCACGCTGAAGCCCGACGAGCCTTCCGATGCCGACTGCACTCCAGGCAGCAGCGTGATGCTCTTGATGACATCCACCTCGCCCATCAGCGCGGGGATCCTCTTGATGGTAATCATATCGAGCGTCTGCACGCTCATCGCCATGGCCGTAACATTGCGGTCGCGGCGTTCGCTGGTGATTTCCACCTCGGAGAGCCGTTCCGACTCAGGCTGCAGCTTCAGGTTCAAAGTGGTCGGGGATGTTCCGACAGTGACCGTCTTCTCGAGGGTCGAGTAGCCGATGTACGAGATCCTCAAACGGTGTTCGCCGACAGGCAGATCCAAGGAATAACGGCCTCGTTCATCCGTCGAGGTACCCACTTGCAGCCGCTCCTCGTAAATGGAGACGCCGACCAGGGTCTCGTTGGTCTCGGCATCCTTGACCACGCCCGTGACCTGCCCTTTCTGCTGCGCCAACATGCTCAATGTCAGGCCGAAAAGGCAAAGCATGGATAAAATCAGTTTTCGATGCATCTTGTTTCGATAATTTGTGCAAAAATACAAAACATTGGCTATTTGGCACTTGGATTTTCAATCAATTGCAAAAAAAGCCGACTTTGTGCTCCTATTGCAGCGTCTTATACCCTAACCGGGCCATCTTCTCCACCTCCAGCGAAGCCTGGCCGAACTCCTCCGTCACCTTGCCCAAAAGCAGATACACGCCGTCGCCTTGGAAAGGATGGCTTTTCAACACTTGCGGGAAAAGCACCGTATCGAAGGCCTCGCCCGTGGCATCGATAAAGGTAGCCAATGCCATCGGATCGCCTTTGCAGGTGCGGATGTTCTTCACCGTCACCAGCTTGCCCAGCATCCTGTAGCGTCGTCCTACGAAGTTCAGCATTTGGCAGGCCATCAGCTCACCACGGAAGTTGGTCTTGAGTAGGTCAAACCAAGTCAAAGAGACAGGAAATCCGTATAGCTCAATTTCGTCGTATGCATTTTGCAAGGCGTTGATCGTGAAATCGGGAAACTCAAAATGCTGGTGTTCAAGTTGGAAAAGCGTTTCGGGTTGTTCTTTCCTGCCCTCGCCTTTGTTGAGATGCGCCTGCCACAGCAGTTCGGCCTTGGTTTTCTTGGTGAAACCGAACGCACCGCCACGGATAAGCAAAACCAATTGTTCCAACGAAAACGACACCCTTGCGACGAAGTCCTCCAGGCTAGCGAAAGGCCCATGCGCCTCTCGCTCGGCGATGAAATGCTCAACGAATTTTTGCTCCAGCCCTTGCAGATGCACAAAACCCATGAAAACCGTCCTGCCTTTCAAGGTGGTGAGGTAATCGCTGCGGTTGACGCAAGGCAGATGAATCTTTGCGCCCATGCGACGCGCCTCGTTGAAGTAGAACCATGTCTGATAGAAGCCACCGAAGTTGTTGATCACAGCCACCTGAAACTCAAGCGGATAGTGGCTTTTCAGATAGAGGCTCTGGTAACTCTCCACCGCGTAGGATGCCGAGTGCGCCTTGGAGAAGGAATAGCCCGAAAACGACTCGATCTGCCGCCAAAGTTCGCGCACCAAGTCATCGGGATAGCCCTTGGCTTTGCAGTTGTCGAAGAAGCGTTGCGTCACCTGCTCAAACTCCGTTTTGTCGCGCATCTTATGGCCCATCATGCGACGCAGCACATCGGCCTCGGCCAAGTCCAAGCCCGCAAAATAATGCCCCACTTTGAGCACATCCTCTTGGTAAATCATCACGCCGTAGGTCTCGGCCAAAAGCTCCTTCAAAATGGGATGTTTATAATCCACAGTCTCGGGATGATGGAAACGGTTGACATATTCGCGCATCATCCCCGAATGGGCCACGCCCGGCCGGATGATGGAGCTGGCCACCACCAAAGTCTTATAGTCGGAGCAACGCAGTTTGCGCAGCAGACCGCGCATCCCCGGACTCTCGATGTAGAAACAGCCACAGGTCTCAGCCTTGAGCAATTGTCGCTTGATTAACTCGTCCTGTTTCAGTGCATTGATCTGGTGAATGTCGATGCGGATGCCGCGGCTGCGTTCCACCATCTCCACAGCCTCGCGGATATGGGCGATGCCCCGCTGGCTGAGGACGTCGATTTTCACCAGCCCGACTTTCTCGGCGGAATACATGTCGTATTGCGTCGTCGGGAAGCCCTTGGGCGGCAGGTCGAGGGCGGAAAAGTTGGCGATCGGCTCTTCCGTAATCAGCACACCACCGGCATGGATGGAGCGTTGGCGCGGGAAGTCGCGGAGGCGCTCGGCGAGGGCGAGGATGTTGCGGCCAAGCTCGCTTTGTCGGGCGAAGGCCTCGGGGTTGCGTTCCATCTGGTCGATTTCGCCCTTAGGCAGACCAAACACCTTGCCCAACTCGCGGCAGAGCGAGTTCTCCTGGAAGGTGACCGTCGCGCCGAGCAAGGCCACATGTTCCGCGCCATATTTCCCGAAGATGTGTGCGATAACCTTGTCGCGGTCGCGCCACGAGAAATCGAGGTCGAAGTCGGGCGGGCTGCTGCGCATGGGGTTGAGGAAACGCTCGAAGTACAAGTCCAGCTCGATGGGGTCCACATCGGTGATCTTCAGGCAGTAGGCCACCACGCTGTTGGCACCGCTGCCACGACCTACGTGATAGAAGCCTTGCTGCATGGCAAAACGCACGATGTCCCAAGCGATGAGAAAATAGGCGCAGAAGCCCATCCTTTCGATGATGTCCAACTCCTTCTCGATGCGGCGGTAGGCAGTCTTGTTGGCAACTCCATAGCGGTAAAACATGCCGTCGAAAGCCAGTTTGCGCAGCAGTTCGCGGTCGTCATAGACATTGCCCGTAAAGGTACGTTTGTTTTTCACGCTCGCGTCGATGGCGATTTCGCAATTCTCCAAGATACGCTCCGCATTTTCAATGAGTTGTGGATAGAGCGCGTAGGTCGTCTTCAGCCTTTCGGGTGACAAAAGTATCTCATCGGGAGCGGCACAAGCATCAGGTTCGAGGCGCGAAATCAGCACATTCCCGTCGATGGCCCGCATGCATTGGTGCAGTTGGAAATCATCGGCTTCGGCAAAGGTCACAGGCTGCATGGCGACGAGTTTCTCGAAGGAATCGCAGTTGTACAATCTAGTCAGTTGGGAGAAACGCACACCGAGGTATTCGTTCTCTTTCAGTTGTGCCGACTTTCGTTTTCCGAAGGGATAAATCACGAAAACGTTTTCCCAATCGGGTGCCGTTTCGGGATAGGGTTGCTTGTTGAGGTTGTGTTGCGTCAGGAAGCGGTTCAATTCTGCGAAGCCCGCGTTGTTTTTGGCCAAAGCCACATACAGCAGTTCGTTGCCGTTGCGGAACTCCACGCCGAGCACGGGCCTCACGCCTTTTCTTCCGCATTCCACCACGAAATCGGCGGCGCCCATCGTCGTGTTGATGTCGGTCAAAGGCAAGACGGCATAGCCGAGCGCGGCGGCCTTCGAGACCAAATCCGCAATCGGCATCGTGCCGTAGCACAGGCTGTTATATGAATGGACGGCGATCAATTTAATGTTTTGATTAGTTTTTAATCAAAAATTTCGCCGTAAATTTAATCAAAGTTTTGGAAAGTGTTGCAAATTTTTCCCTGTTTCCCTTGAGATGCCTATTTTTTATGTAATTTTGGCATATAATTCCGAAACCACATAAAAATCAGAATTACTGTCAAAATGTTTGATGAACTTAACATACAGCAAAAGCAAATACTTGATTTGGCAAAGGAATGTTCCAAGTTCTACCAAAAGGAGAAAGAGAAATTCCCGTACCACATCAATATCATTGCAGAGCTTCACGACAACGAAAATGCCCATACCCGTATCTTGATGAAATTACTTCAATATCAAGATGATGGAAAATACCCTTTGCTTCAATCTTTTGTTGATTGCATGATAGAAGCAAGCCAATGCGACATCGACATTGCCATTGAAAACCCAAAAATCACCTGTGGGAAAGAGTATATTGACGGGCTTGTTGAAGAAAAAGGCAAATACGCCATCATCATAGAAAACAAAATCTGGGATGCGGTTGACCAAGACAAACAGATTGAAACTTATTTCAACACCGTAAACAAAAGGGTTAAGAAAGACAAAATTTATGTCGTTTATCTAACGAAAGACGGCTCAAAGAAGGTGTCTGATACCAGTTTGACCTCTTCGGTAAAGAAAGTTCTTGAAGACCGCTTTGTTCCGATGAACTACAAGAACCACATCTTGCCTTGGCTGCAAGAGAGTGTCCTTCCGAATTGCAAAGTCAAGGAAGAGTTTTTGCATAGTGCAGCACATCAATACATAGATTATCTTCAATACATCAACGGCCTGAACGACTACCAGCAGCAGGCAAAATCAAATACACTTAAACACCTTATGAAAAACATGGGAATTAGCGAAGACCCCCAGAAACAATACCAACAGCTTGACGAAAAGCTAAAAGAAGTCAGAGAGTTGGAAAACATTCTTGCCAGTCGGATTGACAAAATGGGCAGAAAAGTAGTCAAAGAGCTTACAGAGATTACAATAGAATACTTCAATTCCGTTGACGATTTCGATTGTGGCATCACCGACAGACTAATAAATAACGGATGGTATCAGGTGTTTGATAAGCGTTGGGACAAGAATGTCTTTATACATTTGGAATGGTGTCCAATGTCACTGTCTTCTCTATTTTTGCGGAATGAATATCCCTTTGTCCTGCATGTAGAGGGAGAACGGAGAAAAGACTTTGGAGAACTTTTGAAAGAAAACGAGGATTTAAAGACCCTGAACGGAGGAGTTATCAATGGCACTACCTATTTTTCCAAGACATTTCCGACCCAGAACGGAAAACCGTTTGGAACCATGACCCATGATGAGCAACGGGAATATCTGTATAGTGTTTATGGCTCCGACGAGATAAAGAAAGTGATTGAAATTGTGTTTAATACGGTCGAACAACTAAAGAAATCAAAGCAAAGCGATGGAAACCAAGGAAAAGAACTTTGAAGCCGAGATTGAAGTCTTTCTGCTTACGAAATGTGGCTATCGCAAGGGCGAGATAAAGGCCGTGCGCTCCACCACCTCTTCCAACTGGTAGGAGGACACCCAAGCGGCTTGTTGATTCTTCCTCTATTTGGTCAACGACTCGTTGACCTGTTTTTCAGCAGCCAGTCTGTAACCAGCACACACCGTACCGTATAATCGCCCTCGTGTATTTCGCACGGTTCCCCTTGCATCATGACAAGCGTGAGGTTGCGGCACCGTGTGGCAGCAGCTCCTTTCAGCAAACCACCAATTTCCCGATTGTAAAGTTTGGTAGTCGGATTGCTGAAATCATAAGTCACTTGAACCAATTCCATGATATGCCCCCGATCCACAACGGCGAAATCGACCTCATAGCTGCGGTTCTCGCGCAGATAAAACAGCTCTTGCGTGGCGTATTCCATACGACGGAGCAATTCAAGACAAACTACATTCTCTAATCTCCAGCCCCAACTGTCGGTTTGGAGCACATCCGCGTGGTCGGTGACAAATGCCGTGTCGCTGGCATAGACCTTTCTGTGGTTCTGCCTTTCGATGCTCTTGAATGAATATCGAGGAACCAGACGCACAAGATACGCCTTTTCGACATAGCTGACATAGTTCTTGGCAGTGTGGATGGACTTCAGTCGGTAAGTCTCTTGAACATCTTGATAATTGACCTCTTGGCAGAAACGGTCAAGAAGCCCATTGGCGATTTGTTGCAAAGTCTTCTTGTATCTGATTTTGTACCTCTTGCAAATGTCCTTGTTGATGATGGCATCGAGTAGTGAGCGCATATATTTGCCTTGACTTTTCATCTCGAAAGTTTCGGGCATTCCTCCAAACATCAAATAGTTGTCGAGCGCATGTTGCCGAAGCCCCTCCGACTTGGTGGTCATCCCTTGAGTGTCAATGCTTTTGGCAACGCAATAGTCCTCAAAGGAGAAGGGATAGAGGCGGATTTCGTTGTAGCGTCCGGTGATATGCGTGCTCAAATCATCGCTCAACAGATTGGCATTGCTGCCCGTAAGGACAAGGTGTATTTTCTGCCGCAGCAGACGATTGACAAACAACGGCCACTGGTCGATGTTTTGCACTTCGTCAAGGAAAAGATGAGTGAACGCTCCGTAAATCCTATATAGGGTTTCCATAAAGAGATTCATCTGTGCGGCTTTCAAATTAGCCAGCACTGCATCGTCAAAATTGGCATAGGCAAACGCCACGCCACTTTGCTTAAGTACCTTTTGGCACAAAGTTGACTTTCCGCAACGCCGCACCCCGATAACGATTTGTGCGACAGGGCTATTCAGCTCCAATTGTGTCTCCTCCTTGCGGGTAACAAACTGGCTGAAATCAATGTTTTCCAATTCTTCCCGTTGGTCGCGCAATACTCTTTCCAATTCATTCATGGCTTGCCTGTTTTTAACTTCGTGCAAAAATACATATTTTCAATAAATTACAAATACAAACTGCACTAAACGGTAACTTTTTATATTCTAAACTGCACTAAACGGTAAGTTTCTGCTCTCCTAAACTGCACTAAACTGAATTTTAACCGTCATCACCCCGCCGCCCGATGAATGATTTCTTCCCCAAACCGCAATTTTATCTTGTCCAAAGTGGCGTAAAGATTCGTCAGTTCAGCGTTGTCGTCAAACAAAGCCAGTTGCGGCGCACCGCTGACCAGTTCGCTGAAGCGCACGCCTACCAAGCGAATCATCATCCGTCGGTTGTAGAGTCGGTCGAAGATGCCGTTCACCGTCTCGCGTAGCACGTGGTCGAAGGCGGTGTAAGGGATGCGCTGCTGCATGTCGTGTGTGTCGAAGTTCGAGTAGCGGATTTTCACCGTCACGCAACCCGCCAGTTTGCCTTGCGAGCGCAGGTCGAAGCCGAGGCTCTCCACCATGCGCGCCAGGCATTGCCGGATGGCCGCCACATCAATCGTGTCCTGCTCGAAGGTGCGTTCCTTGCTGATGGACTTGCGCTCCTGATAAGGGCAGACAGGCGTACTGTCGTGGCCGTTGGCTTTCTTCCAGATGTCGAGGCCGTGTTTGCCCATGGCACGCTCCATCGCCAAGGGTGGCAGCCGGCGCAAGGTTCCGATTTTCTCCACGCCCATCGAGCGGAGCAGGCTGTAAGTCTTCTCACCCACCATCGGGATCTTCTGCACCGACAGCGGGTCGAGGAAGCTATTAATATAAGGTATGGGCACCTCCAGTTCTCCGTTGGGCTTGGCCTGCCCTGTGGCAATCTTCGCCACCGTCTTGTTTTCCGACAAGCCGAACGAAATCGGCAAGCCCGTCTCCTTGATGATCTTCTGTCGCAGTTCGTGCGACCACAGCTGGCAATCGTGAAAGCGATCCATGCCCGTCAGGTCGAGGTAATGCTCGTCGATGGACATCTTCTCGTAGACGGGTGCGCTGTCGGCGATGATGTCGGTCACCAGGCGCGAATAACGGCTGTAGAGCTCCATGTCGCCACGGATGAACACCGCCTGCGAGCAGAGTTGCCGCGCCATCCGCATGGGCATGGCCGAATGCACGCCGAACTTTCTTGCCTCATAGCTGCAAGTGGAGACGACTCCCCTATCCGACATGCCGCCCACGATGACGGGTTTGCCGTCAAGCGAAGGGTTCACCAGGCGCTCCACCGACACGAAAAAGGTGTCCAAATCCAAGTGCAAAATCGTCCTTTCCATGATTTTTTCCTCCTTTTTTTGCCCAAAATACTTGCATTTTCCAAAAAAGTTGTACTTTTGACGAGTTTTTAATCAAAATCTACGCCGTAAATTTAATCAAATTATTTCATATGTACTTCAATTCGAACATAAAATTTTTGCGCAAGCACCGCAACCGCACCCAAGACGATGTGGCTTTTGCCTTGCAAATGAAGCGCTCCACGCTGAGCGGCTATGAAAACGGTGTCTCCGAGCCGAACATCGAGGCCTTGGTCGCCTTCTCGAAGTATTTCGGCATCGCCATTGATACTTTGGTGAAAGTCGACTTGAGCGGCATCAGCCCGAGCCAGCTCTCGCAGCTGGAACGCGGCTACGACGTGCACCTGAAAGGCAGCAACCTGCGCGTGTTGGCCACCACCGTCAACAACGACAACGACGAGAACATCGAACTCGTCACCGAGAAGGCCAAGGCCGGCTATGCCACGGGCTTCGCCGACCCTGAATACATCAAGGTGCTGCCGACGTTCACCATGCCCTTCCTCTCGCGCGACCGCAAGTACCGCACCTTCCAGATCAGCGGCGACTCGATGCTGCCCATCCCTGACGGCTCCTACGTCACCGGCGAGTACGTCCTCGACTGGACCTACATCCGTAGTGGACAGCCTTACATCGTCCTCACGCAGGACGACGGCATCGTCTTCAAGATCGTCGACAACAAGATCGAGCATGAGGGCAAACTGACGCTCAGCTCGCTCAACCCGCTCTACCAGCCTTACGACCTCGCCGCCGCCGACATCAAAGAAGTGTGGAAATTTGTGCATTACATCAGTGCGGAAATGCCCGAGCAGCGCGAGAACCGTTTCCGCGAGGAACAACTGCTGCAGACCGTGCAGGAACTGAAACGGCAGGTGGAAGAGATACAGCTGCGATTGAATATCTGAAAACAAAGGTATAATTTTTGCTGTATAATTCCGTTATGGAACAAAGACAACCTTAAACTACAAACGTTATGAAAAAAGTATTTTTATGTTTGATGCTCTTCTGCGGCTTGGCCCTGATCAGCACCAGTTGTAAAGACAACAACAGTAACGTCACCCCCGAGGTGGAAAGTGGTGAAATGATCGTCGGCGACAACACGCCAGGCATCGTCACCGCCAAAGCCGTCAACTACGGCCAAAAGAACGCCATCGTTTTGGCTTCCAATGAGATGACTGCCGCCGAAAACGAAGGTATCGCCATCATCTTCAACGGCAACATCACCCCTGGCACGTACACGATTGGCGGCAACACCAAAGACCCCGTCCCCACTGTGGTCGGTTTCCACGACTTCAACCTTGGCGAACTGCCTTTCATCATGGGTGCCGACACCTTGTTTTATGGCGACACCTACTATTGGATGAACGGAGAACTTGCCGTCGTCCAAAACAACGATGGCACTTATCATGTCGTTTTGTCACAATGCATGGGCTCCAACAATAACGGCCAGACCATCCAATTGGCCCTCAACTTCACGGGTCCGCTGGCCCCCTACACCTTCGACACCGAGAACAAGTTCAAGATCAAGAACATCGAAAGCCCCATCGGTTTGGCAGGCGTCACTGAACTGAGCAGCCTGAGTTCTTTGGGTTTGGACGTGAAGTCTATGCTCTTCATGTCGGCCGACCACAAGCGTTTCTTCATCGTCAGCTATCCTGGCGACACCACGCTCGTGGGCGAATACCATCTCGGCTATATCGGCACGCCGTATCTGCCCATCCTGCCTTGCGTCCACGTCGCCCTTGACAGTGATTTCTGGACCTTCCAACCCCAAACGGGATATGTAGCCAAGAGCGGCACGCTTCGCGTGGTCGACAACGAAGACGGCACCAAGACCGTCACCATTGACGACCTGATCCTATCCAACGTGGAGCACCCCAACAGCATCTTCTTCCCCGATATCACGGGGTCGTTGCAGTACCATGGGTATATGTATGAGTTGAGTTTGTAGACTAGGCTCTTCTTTAATCAAGCCCGAATGCGCGCATTCGGGCTTTTTTGTGTACTTTTGCAACCCAAAACACCCAACCAGTGATCTACCCGACCAACTTCGAACAGAAAATCGGCTTCAAGCGCATCCGCGAGATGCTCTCCGAACGCTGCATCAGCCAGATGGGGCTGGAGAAAGCGGAAGAGATGGCTTTCTCTTCCGACAAAGCCCGCATCGTCAAGAGTCTGGAGCAGACTGAGGAGTTCCAAAGGCTGCTGCAGACGGGCGTGTCTTTTCCCGTGCGCGACTTCCACGACCTGCGCGAGGCCTTCCACCAGATCCAAATCGAAGGGACATGTTTGAGCGTAGAGGATTTGTTCGCCTTGAAGCCCTCGCTGAACGTGTTGGAGGCCATCCTGCGCTTCGGGCATTCCGAGGGCGCTGTGGAGTTTCCGCGACTCAAGTCACTGATTGAGAACATCTTCATCGAACGCAGCATCTTCACTGAGGCCAACCGCCTCGTCGACGACAAGGGCGAGATTCCTGACAACGCCTCCACCGAGTTGTTGGAAATCCGCCAGAGCATCCGCCGCAAGCAGGGCGGCATCGAGAAGCGCATCCGCCAGATCATGGGCGATGCCAAGACTGCCGGCTGGGTCGACCCGAAGTCGGAGATCACCATCCGCGACGGACGCCTCGTCATCCCCGTGAAGGCGGGTGACAAGCGCGCCATCCGTGGCTTCATCCACGACGAGTCGGCGACGGGACAGACCGTCTACATCGAACCTGCCGAGATCTTCGACACCTCCAACGAAATCAAGGAGCTGGAATATGCCGAACGCCGCGAGATCCACCGCATCCTGATGGCGTTCACGCGACTGCTGCGGCCATACCTCACCGAGCTACGCAAGGCCTGGAACATGCTGGGCGAGATCGACTTCATCCGCGCCAAGGCACTGCTGGCCAACGAAATCGGCGGCGTGAAACCCGAAATCAAGGATACACCTTATATCAATTGGCTGCAGGCACGTCACCCGCTCTTGGAACAGAAGCTGAAAGCCCAAGGCAAGCAGGTCGTTCCCTTGGATTTGCAACTCGACGAAAACGAGCGCATCCTCGTCATCAGCGGCCCCAACGCCGGCGGTAAGTCGGTGTGCCTGAAGACCACTGGTTTATTGCAATACATGCTGCAATGCGGTCTCATGCCACCCATGCGCATCGACTCGCAGTGCGGGTTGTTTGAGAGCCTCTTCATCGACATCGGCGACGAACAGTCCATCTTGGACGACCTCTCCACCTACAGTTCGCACCTTATCAATATGAAGGCCTTGCTGGAACATGCCGACGGCAACACCCTGTTCCTCATCGACGAGTTCGGCACAGGCACAGAGCCCCAGTTGGGTGGCGCCATCGCCGAGGCCATCCTCTTGGAACTCAACAAGAAACAGGCCTTCGGCATGGTCACCACGCACTATGCCAACCTCAAGCTCTTGGCCGACAACCACGAGGGCATCGTCAATGGCGCCATGCTGTTCGACACCAAGTTCATGCAGCCCATGTACATCATGATGACCGGCAAACCCGGCTCGTCGTTCGCCTTCGAGATCGCCAAGAAAATCGGCTTCCCGAGACAGATCCTCGACGATGCCGCCAACATCACCGGCGACCAACACCTTAAATTTGAGAAGCAGCTGCAACAACTTGAAGTCGACAAGAAAGCCATCCGCAAGAAGGAACAGGACCTGCGCATCGCCGACCAGCTGCTCACCGAGGTGGTGGAGAAATACAAAGGCTTGCTCGCCGAACTCGAAAGCAAGAAAAAGCAATACCTCCGCGAGGCCGCTGCCGAGGCCCAAGAGCTGATCCAGAAGGCCAACAGCCAGATCGAGCGCACCATCAAGGAGATCAAGGAGGCGCAGGCGGAGAAGACCAAGACCAAGGAAATCCGCCAGAACCTTGAGAAGACCAAGGAAGAGATCGCCCAGAAAGCCAAGGAAGTGGCCGAGCAGAAGAAAAAAGAAGAAGGCGAGGTGGTTTTGAAGGTCGGCGACACCGTTTGCATCGAGGAGATGCAGGTGGTGGGCGAGATTTTGGCCATCAGCGACACCGACGCCACCATCCTCTTCGACAGCATACGCCTGCGCACCAGCCCCGACAAACTCCGCAAGGTGAGCCGTGCCGAGGCCCGCAAGACACAGCGCCGTTGGCAAAACGGCATCGCCGAAGACCTCAGCGAGAAAGCCGAACATTTCAACCTCACCCTCGACATCCGTGGCAAGCGCGCCGAGGAGGCCTTGGACATCGTGGACAAGTACCTCGACGAGGCCAAACTATTGAGCATCAAGGAGGTGAGCATCCTCCACGGCAAGGGCAACGGCATCCTGCGCAAGCTCATCCGCGAGAAGCTCAGCCACATCCATGAGGTGGAACGCTTCTGCGACGCCTCGCTCGAGACGGGCGGCACGGGCATCACGAGGGTGTATTTCAAATGACAAAAAAAACGGAGGCTCTCACCTCCGTTTTTCATGTCTCATTGTCCCGCTTATTTCTTCTTAAACAGGGAAAGGATCCAAAGCAGCACCACGGAACCCACGATGCCGACCAACAGCTGACCCCAGAACGAGGCGCTGGCGGACAGGCCCAGGAGGCCAAAGAGCCAGCTGCCCAAGAAGCCGCCGACAATACCGACAAGGATGCAAACCAAAAGGCCCATGCCTTTGTTCATGATTTTACCAGCGATGAAGCCTGCCAAGGCTCCAATCAAGACTGCTACGAGAATACCCCACATAGTGATTAAGGTTTTGAGTTAATAATATGGTTAGTTGTCTTTATTTCCGATTCATCAGGTTGGCCATCTCGGCATTCTGCTGCTCGATGTAGTCCAGCACCTCGTCCCTACCCTGCTTCTTCTCCGCCGAGGTGATGAAGATGGGCGGCAGCTCCTCCCAATCCTCCAGCAGCTTGTTCTTGAATGCCGTCACATTGCGGTCCAGCTCAGCCTTCGACACCTTGTCGGCCTTGGTGAAGACGATGCAGAAAGGCACTTGGTTCTCCCCCAGCCATCCCACGAAGCCCAGGTCGTTGTTCTGCGGCTCGAGGCGCGAGTCGATGAGGACGAAGGTGCACACCAGGTTGCGGCGGCGCGAGATGTAGTTGTTGATCATGACACGCCACTGCTCGCGTGTCTTCTTGGAGTGCTGGGCGTAGCCGTAGCCTGGCAGGTCGACGAGATACCAGGCGTCGTTGACGATGAAGTGGTTGATGGCCACCGTCTTGCCCGGCACCGAAGAGGTCTTGGCCAGGCCCTTGCGTTGCACCAGCATGTTGATCAGCGACGACTTGCCCACGTTGGAGCGGCCGATGAAGGCATATTCGGGTATGTTGTCGTTGGGCAAGAACTCGAAACGAGTGTTGCTCATCAGGAATTCGGCTTTGTTAATTTGCATAGAAGGGCATTTTTAGGTGTTCGGGTATGGCATTCTTGTCGTAGATCAGGTGACGCTTCACTTTCTCTTCGAAGATATCGCTGATGGTCACCAGGATACCCGTCTCCTCCACCTCGCCGAAGCCAGGGTTGAGGGCCGTGCCAAACGAACGCAGTGTGGGCGAGAGGTTCATGTAGGCGCTCACCAAGGGCGGCACCGCGGCGCCACGCTCGCGCACCTGCTTCACCAGGATCTTGTAGTTGTCGCGATAGTTGTCGGCGTTGAACACGCTCTCGAGCCATTCGGGGTCGGAGAGGATGGGCAGGTCGAGCTCGGGACGCACCGTCACCAGATGTTCCAGGTCGGGGAAGTTCTTATGCATGAAATACAGGATCATGTCGCGCGAGACGCGTTCCAAGGTAGGATACATGGTCACCTTGCCGAAATAGTATTTCGCCTCGGGATAGATGTCGACCAGCGAGCCGAGACCGTCCCAGAGGTTATCCAAGGAATACAAGCCTTTCGACAGGCTCTTGGAGGGCTGGTAGTTGGGTTGCACAAACGAGCGGCCCAGCTCGATGGTATAGGGCAGATACTCCTTCACGAACTTCTCGGAGTAGTGGAACAACTCGCTGGTGGGCGTGTCGACCTGGCCCTCTGCGTCGACGGGCAGATGGTCGCAGAGCAGGAAGCGGTAGCCTCCCACGATGGCGCGGTCGTTGGGGTTCCAGACGATGAGCTGATAGAAGAAGTTCTCGTCGCGAGTGTCGAACACGTCGATGTCGCAGTCGAGGCCCGTGCCGCCGCCCGAGTCGCGGAAGCTGATCTCGCGCAGGCGACCGATCTCACGCATGAGGTTGGGCGACTCGTGCGCCGTCAGCACATAAATCTCGTTCCCTCCGTTGTTGGTCTTGCGGAAGAATTTGTCCTGTGTCAGCTCCTCCATGAGGGCTTCAACCGGCACCGGTGCTATGATATCCTGGTTCATATTGTATACTCTTTTTCGGGGTCAAAAACCATATCGGGGTCCTTCGCCAACTGGTACGAGAAGGTGCGGAGCTTCTCGGCCCACTGGGCGTCGCTGAAGCGACGGTCCAAGGTCTGGTAAGGGATAGGCTTGCCAAAGGTAATGGTCAGTTGCTTGTTACGTTGCTTGAAGAACTCGTCGACGAGGAAGGCCATCTCGATGTTCACCTTGATACCCAGGCGTTTGCGCCAACGGGCGAGGTTGTAGAAGAAGTTCGAGTTGCGTCCTTCGATGTGCACGGGGACGATGTCGCGCTGGTAGGCCTTCGACTTGGTGACGAAGGTCTTCTTCCAGTCGAGGTCCATGATCTTGCCGCCCTTGGTCTTGCGCGAGCAGAGGCCGAAGGGGAAATAGCACAGCGTGGCCGGGCCGGCGAAGGTCTCGTTGAAAAGCCTGAGGTTTTCCTCACGATTGGCCGTGGCATTGCCCACCTTGCTGACAGGGATGAAAATCGGGCGCAGGTTCTTCACGAACATCAGGAAGTCGTTGACGGGCGTCAAGGTCTCGCCCCTGTGGTTGCCCACGGCGCCGATGAGCGCGATGCCGTCGAGGCCGCCCAAGGGATGGTTGGAGGCCACCAGGATGCGGTCGCTCGCCATCAGGTTGTCGACACCCTTCAGCACCACCTCGAGGTTGAAGTCGGCCACCACCGCGTTGATGAAATCAAGGCCCTCCTTGTCGGCATACTTGGTCAGGATCTCGTTGATGTCGTCCTCATGCAGCAGGCGCTGTATCTTGCGAAACAGCCAGTTGGGCATGTGCTTCATCAGCTTGGGCACCTTGGCGGTGAAAATCTTCCTGAGGTCAATCAGGTTGTTTTGTTCCGTTTCCATAAATCGACGAATACTCTACAATCGGCAAAAATAGTAAAAAGTAAAATGGGATTGTCATTTTAGGATAAAATCGCCTCAAAAAAAGGCAAAAACAGGGGTTGTCAACAGCCGATGCCGAAATTGTGCGGCAAATTGTTAACAAAGTTGTCAACAAGATACCAACAAAGTTATCAACAGGTGCGGTTGAAAACTATTTGTGGGAAAAAGTGTTGAGAAATGGGATAAAATGCAGTATTTTTGCAGCTGAAAAATCGAAAGTGCAAAAATGAGTTACCCGATCGGACATTTCAACTGCAAATTGGACTCGAAAGGCCGCTTGATGCTGCCTGCCGAGTTCAGGGAGCAGATGGGCGAGCAAGCGGAGGAAGGCTTCGTGTTGCGCCCCAGCTTGTTCGACGACAGCACCTGCCTCGACCTGTTCACCCGCAAGGACTGGGACGACCAACAGGAGAGGCTGCGCGCCGCCATCAAGCTGTACGACGAGGAGGGTATCAAGACGTTGCGGTTCCTGAACGAGGGTGTCCGCTTCGTCAAGCTCGACGCCAGCGGCCGTCTCCAGATTCCCAAGGAACTGATGGACAAAGGCGGCCTGCTCAAGGAAGTGGTGGTGGAAGCCCTGGCCAACAAGATGGAGATTTGGGACAAAGACCGCTACCAAGAGTCTGTTTCTGCCATCGACAAAAAGAAGATTCTCGAATTACTCAATTCTATCATGTAACTGAGGAGGGGCGATCATGTATCACAATCCGGTCATGAAAGAAGAATGCATCGGGGGGCTGAACATTAACCCCGAGGGCGTTTACGCCGACGTTACCTTTGGTGGCGGCGGCCATTCGCGTGCCATCCTCGAACGGCTCACCACGGGGCATCTCTATGCCTTCGACCAGGACGAGGACGCGGCAGCCAACGCCTTCGACGACGAGCGTTTCACCTTCATACCGCAGAACTTCAGGTATTTCAAGAACTTCATCCAGCTCTACCACGGCGGGCAGATTGACGGCGTCATCGCCGACCTGGGTGTCTCGTCGCATCAGTTCGACACGCCCGAGAAGGGTTTCTCGACCCGTTTCGACGGTCCCTTGGACATGCGCATGAGCCAGATGACGCCCAACGACGCCGCCACGGTGGTCAACACCTACGACCATGCCGCGCTCACGCGCATCTTCCGTCTCTACGGCGAGATGCAGCAGCCTCAGCTCATCGCCTCCGACATCGTCATGGCCCGCGACGCCGAGCCCATCGAGACCACGGAGCAGCTGAAGGCCGCCGTGCAACGCCGTCTGCCACGCGGCAAGGAGAACAAGGTGCTGGCCCAGCTCTTCCAGGCCCTGCGCATCGAGGTGAACCAGGAGCTGGAGGCCCTCACGGCCTTCCTCAGCCAGTGCCCCGACGTGCTGAAGCCAGGCGGTCGCCTCGTCGTGATGTCGTACCACTCGCTCGAGGACCGTCTCGTAAAGAATTTCATGAAGACCGGCAACGCCGAAGGCAAGGAGGAGAAAGACTTCTTCGGCAACCTGCTGACCCCCTATCATATCATCACTCGCAAGCCCATCGTGCCCTCCGACGAGGAGATGGAGCGCAACAGCAGGGCTCGCAGCGCCAAACTCAGAATCGCAGAAAGGAAATAAGCCATGGACGAGCAGAAAGAACAGAACGGGAAAAACAAGAAGAAACGCGGGAAGAAAGGCGCCATGTCCGTGTTGGGCGGCGGATTCCTGGTGAAGGAGAAATTCACCAAGCAGTTCCCCTTCATGGTTTATGTCACTGTGCTGCTGATGGCCATCATCACCAACACCTACATCGCCGAGGAGCGCAACCGTGAGCTGACGCGCACGGCCAAGCAGCTGAACGACCTCCAAGTGAAATACGTCGAGCTGCAATCAGCCATCATGCAAGCCTCGAAGCAATCCGTCCTGTCCAAGAAACTGGCCGACATCGGCTTGAAGGAAGCCACCGAGCCGCTGAAACGCATCAACGTGAACGACGAACCCGAAAACACTGAGGAGCCATGAAGACCGACCCGAAAACCGACACCCTGTTGAAGACCTACCTGGTCTACATCCTCGTCCTCCTCTTCGGCGTCGCCATCATCGCCAAGATCATCGTGGTGCAGACCAAGGACAACTCGGAGCTGCTCGAACGCGCCGAAGAACGCGAATACCGTGTCAGGACGCTGGAGGCCTCGCGCGGCAACATCTTCTCGGCCGACGGACAGCTGATGGCCACCACCATACCGCTCTACGACGTCTTCTTCGACTACAAGGCCGTCGACTCGGTGTTTTTCGCCCAAAACATCGACTCGCTCTGCCGTCAGATGGCCGGCCTCCTGCCCCACCGCAACGCCGCCCAGTGGAAAGAGTTCTTCGCCATCGGCAAGGCCCGTGGCAACCGCCACTACAAGATCGCGCTGAACATCACCCAGGCCCAGCTGCGCCAGATGCAGCAGTTTGTCATCTTCAACAAAGGCGCTTTCCAAGGCGGCATCATCTACGAAAAGAAAACGCGCCGCGACCACCCCTTCAAGGAGCTCGCCAGCCTCATGCTCGGCATGGCCAACGAGGAACGGGGCTACTACTTCGGCATCGAAGGCGCCTACAACCAATACCTGAAAGGCCAGAACGGACAACAGCTGGTGAGGCGCATCCACCACGGCGACTGGATCCCCGTACCGTCTGACGACGACGTGGACGCACAAAACGGCGACGACGTCATCACCACCTTCGACATCAAGCTGCAGGACATCGTGGAGAGCGCCCTCAACAACACCCTGACCACCAACAAGGCCGAGCAAGGCTGCGCCATCCTGATGGACGTGGAGACGGGTTACGTCAGGGCCTTGGCCAACCTAAGCCTCAACCACGAGACGGGCCGTTACGAGGAGTCGTACAACGTGGCCCTCGCCGAACGCTACGAGCCCGGATCGGTGTTCAAGATCGCCTCGATGGTGGTGTTGCTCAACAACAACGAGAACATGCAACTCACCGACCTGGTGAACATCGGCACCGGCCCCATCAAGTTCTCGAACCGCACGATGAAAGACGACCACAGCTTCGCGCAAGGCGGCATCTGCACCGTGCAGGAGGTCATCGAGCAGTCGTCGAACAAAGGCACCGCCGTGCTCGTCACGCGTGCCTTCGCAGCACACCCCGAGAGATACGTCGACGGGCTCTACGCCCTCGGCCTGAACCAGAAAATCGGTACGGGCATCACCGGTGAGGCCCAGCCCGTCATCAAGCACCCCAACGACAGGACCCGCGACGGCAGAAAGGTATGGTCAAACGTGTCGCTGCCGTGGATGTCGATAGGCTACGAGGTCAACGTCACGCCTTTGCAGCTGCTCACGCTCTACAACGCCATCGCCAACGGTGGCCGCATGATGAAGCCCCAATTCGTCAGCGACATCCGTCGTGGCAGCCAGATCATAGAGCATTTCGACCCCGTCGTCCTCAACGAGCGCATCGCCTCGCCCGAGTCGATACAGAAGCTCCAGACCATGCTGGAAGGCGTGGTCATCAGAGGCACGGCCCGTCGTCAGTTCGAGAACTGCATCGTCAGCGTGGCGGGCAAGACCGGCACGGCACAGTACTACGACAAGGTGATGGGCTACGGCTATCACGAACCCGGCATCGGCAGGAAGCTGTACAACACCACTTTCGTGGGCTACTTCCCCGCCGACCACCCGCGCTACAGCTGCATCGTCATGGTGAGCCGCGCCCGTGGCGCCAAATGGGCCGCCGGCGGCGTCTCGGCTCCCGGCTTCAGGGAGATCGCCGAGAAGGTCTACGCCATGCGCATCGGCATCGGCGAAGACGACACCATAGCGACAAGACCCGAGCCGACGGCACCCGTCATCATGCGTCACGACAGGGCCGCCAGCTACCTCAACGGCATCGCCCAAGGCTTCAACGACTTCGCCATCAACGGCGACTGGGTCACCGTCGAGCGTAACGAGGCCGGACAAGTCAACATCCGCGAGGCCCGGCTCGCCGACAACATCGTGCCCAACGTGGTCGGCATGGACATCACCGACGCCGTCTACCTCCTGGAGAACATGGGCATCCGCACCGAATTCAGCGGTCAAGGCACCGTCAAAGAGCAGTCGCTGCAACCCGGCGACACGCTGCGCAACAACGCCGTCATCCACTTAAAACTCGAGAAAAAATGAAACTGAAGGAAATATTGGTCAACTGCAACCTGACGGAAATCGTCGGCGACAAGGACTTGGACATCGCCGACATCTCCTTCGACTCACGCAAGGTCGACGCAGGCACATTGTTCTTCGCCGTCAGAGGCACCCAGGTCGACGGTCACGACTACATCGACAAGGCCATCGAGAAGGGCGCTTCGGCCATCGTCTGCGAGAAGCTGCCGCGCAAGAAGTCGGAGCAGGTCACCTATGTCAAGGTGGACAACTCAGCCTATGTGCTGGGCATGGCCGCCTCCAACTTCTATGGCAACCCTTCCGAGAAGCTGCGGCTGGTGGGCGTGACCGGCACCAACGGCAAGACCACCATCGCCACCTTATTATATAGGCTCTTCACCGACGCGGGCTACAACTGCGGGCTGCTCTCCACCATCGAGAACATCATCAGCCGCGAGGTGGTGCCTTCGACCCACACCACCCCCGACCCCATCGAATTGAACGGCCTGTTGAACCAGATGGTAGCGCGGGGCTGCGAATACGCCTTCATGGAGGTGAGCTCGCACAGCGTGGCGCAAGACCGCATCGCGGGCCTTCGCTTCGCCGGTGGCATCTTCACCAACCTCACCCACGACCACCTCGACTACCATAAGACGATGGCCAACTACCGCAACGCCAAGAAGAAATTCTTCGACAGCCTGCCGCAAAACGCCTTCGCCCTCACCAACCTCGACGACAAGAACGGAGCCTTCATGCTGCAGAACACGCAAGCCAAGAAGCTGAGCTACGCCTTGAAACACGACGCCGACTTCAAGGGCATCGTGCTCGAGAGCCACTTCGACGGCATGCTCATCAAAGTGAACGGCACCGAGGTCTACGCCCAACTCGTCGGCGGCTTCAACGCCAGCAACCTGTTGGCCATCTATGGCGCCGCGCTGTCGTTGGGCTTCAACAAGGACGAGCTGCTGGTCGAGATCAGCAAGCTGCACGGCGCCAACGGACGCTTCGACATGGTGCGTTCCGACAGCGGCATCGTCGGCATCGTCGACTACGCCCACACGCCCGACGCCTTGGAGAACGTCCTGGTGACCATCAACGAGGTGCGTTGCCACAAGGAGACGCTCATCACCGTGGTGGGCTGCGGCGGCAACCGCGACGCCACCAAGCGACCTGAGATGGCCGCCGTCGCCGTCAAGCTGAGCGACCGCGTCATCCTCACCAGCGACAACCCGCGCAACGAAGACCCCGACGAGATCATCCGACAGATGCGTGCCGGCATCGCCGAGGAGGACAAACACAAGGTGCTGAGCATCACCAACCGTGGCGAGGCCATCCGCACCGCCGTGGCCCTGGCCAAGAAAGGCGACATCATCCTGCTGGCAGGCAAAGGCCACGAGAACTATCAAGAAATCAACGGAGTAAAGAACCATTTTGACGACAAGGAAGTCTTGTCGGAAGCTTTTAAGGAGGCCCACTGATGCTATACTACCTGTTCAATTACCTTGACATGCACGACTTCCCGGGCGCGGGCGTGTTCAACTACGTCACCTTCCGCGCGGCGATGGCGGTCATCCTGGCCCTCATCATCTCGGTGTGGTTCGGCAACTGGTTCATCAAGATGCTGAAGCGCAAGAAGATCACCGAGACGCAACGCGACGTGGCCGTCGACCCGTACAACACCAAGAAAGTCGGTGTGCCCACCATGGGCGGCGTCATCATCATCGCCTCCATCCTGATCCCCGTGCTGCTCGTCTGCAAGATCCACAGCGTCTACACCATCCTGATGGTCGTCACCACGCTGATCCTTGGCGTCTTGGGCTTCGCCGACGACTACATCAAGACCTTCAGGCACAAGAAAGACGGCTTGAAGCCTGCTGTGAAACTCGGCGGACAGGTCCTTCTGGGTCTCATCGTCGGCCTCACCCTGCGTCTCAGCCCTGCCGTGCAGATCAACGAGACGGTACAAGTGAAGATCGAGGACAACAAGGAAGTCGTGGTGAAGAGCCCCGACGTGAAGTCGACCCGTACCACCATCCCCTTCGTGAAGAGCCACGACCTCAACTACGCCGACCTCTTCAGATGGGCCGGCCCGAAATGGATGTACAACCTGGCGTGGGTGTTCCTCGTGCTACTCACCGTCTTCATCGTGGCCGCCGTCAGCAACGGCTCCAACCTCAACGACGGCATGGACGGCATGGCTTCGGGCAACTCGGCCATCATAGGCATCACCTTGGTGATACTGGCCTACATCTCCAGTAACGCCGTCATGGCGGGCCACCTCAACCTGATGTACATCCCCGGCAGCGAAGAACTAGTGGTGTTCCTGGCCGCCTTCGTGGGCGCGCTCATCGGTTTCCTGTGGTTCAACTCCTACCCCGCCCAGATCTTCATGGGCGACACGGGCAGCCTGACCATCGGCGGCATCATCGCGGTGTCGGCCATCATCATGCACAAGGAGCTGCTGCTGCCCTTGCTCTGCGGCGTCTTCCTCTTCGAGATCCTCTCCGACCTCGACGTGAAACGCTTCGTCAAGACCGGCAAGAAACACCGCATCTGGAAGAAAGGCCCCTTGCACGATCACTTCCGCACGAGCTATAGCGACTTCAAGAAGGCCTGGCCCAACTCGACCGTCACCTTCAAAGGCCACGGCGAGGGACACAACATCGTCCACCACGAGGTGAAGATCACCCTCCGTTTCTGGATCATCACCATCCTCTTGGCGGCCTTCACGCTGATCACATTCAAAATCCGATAAAACGTTAGAACCATGATATACATTGAAGAACTGACCAACACGCGACGCACGCAACCCACCACCATGGTGGCCGGCATTTCGTCCAAGATCCTGCAGATTAGGAAAGAGAGCATCAAACAGAGCCTCAGCGACCTGAACACCATCGGACACCGACAGGACTACGTGGGCACCATCGACGGCGTGATGTACTACGACGACTCGCGTGCCGAGAACGTGAACGCCACCTGGTTCACCTTCGAGAACATCGTCAAGCCCGTGATCTGGATCGCCGGTGGCGAGGTCGGCCAGACCGACTTCAAGGACCTGCGACGCGTGGCGAAGAAGAAGGTGAAGGCCTTGGTCTGCCTCGGCGACAACAACGCCAGCCTGAAGAAAGCCTTCCAGAAGGACATCAAGGACATCTACACCGCCGCGAGCCTTGAGGACGCCGTCAAGACGGCAGCGCTGTTGGCGGAGGAAGACGACATCGTGCTGTTCTCGCCCGCCTGCAAGTCGAGCGACGAGACCTACATCGAGCGTGGCAACCTGTTCACGAAAACCGTTAACCAACTGAAGAAATGAACGTCATCAACAAAATATTGAGAGGCGACAAGGTCATCTGGATTGTGGCTCTGATCCTGAGCATCATCTCGTTGATCGTCGTGTATAGCGCCACCAGCGCCTTGGCGGTCTCGAAATACGAGGGCGACACGGGCAAGGTGCTGATGAAGCATCTCGCCATGATCGTGTTCGGCTTCGTCATGATGATCCTGGCCTCGCGGCTCAACTACAAGCGCTACGCGAAGATCGCCTTGCTGTTGATGATACCCTGCCTGGCCCTGCTGCTCTACACCCTGGTGTTCGGACGCAACATCAACGACGCCAGCCGTTCCATCAACGTGGGCGGTTTCTCGTTCCAGCCCAGCGAGATGGCCAAAATCATCCTCATCACCTACCTGGCCCGACAGCTCATCATGATGGAAGGCTCGGTCTACAAGTTCAAGGACTTCCTCATCAAGCTGGCGCTGCCCATCCTCGTGACCGCTGCCCTGATCTTCTCCGAGAACCTGTCGACCGCCGTCATCCTGGTGGCCGTCTGCATGGTGCTGCTGTTCATCGGCCGCGTGAAGATCCTGCACCTCCTCGCCTTGGTGGGGCTGTGCATCGTAGGCATGGCGGCCTATCTGGGCTACGACGCCATCAAGACCAACATCGAGAACAAACACGGTCGTGCCGCCCAACAGGAGCTGGTGATTGGCGAGCAGGTGGAGGTCTACCACGAGAAGCAGAACCGCATCCAGACCTGGGCCAACCGTCTCAAGTCGATGGGTGAGGACAAGGAGAGCGTGGACCCCTTCGACGACCATCACATGCAGCGCACCTACGCCGACATCGCCGTGGCCTCCAGCTCGATCTTCGGCAAAGGCCCTGGCAAGAGCGAACAGCGTAACTTCCTGCCCCACCCCTACTCCGACTTCATCTATGCCATCATCATCGAGGAATATGGCCTCATCGGAGCCGTCGTGGTGCTGATGCTCTATGTCATCCTCTTCACCCGCGTGTTGCGCATCGTCATCAAGAAGCCCCTCACCTTCGGCTCGTTGATGGCCTTCGGCTTGGGCTTCCTCGTCATCCTCCAGGCCATGGTCAACATGGGGGTCTCGATTGGGCTGCTGCCCGTCACGGGACAGCCCCTGCCCTTCGTCAGCATGGGTGGCACCTCGCTGATGGCTACGGGTCTCATCATCGGCATGATCCTGAGCGTCACCCGCAGCATGGAAGACGAAGCCATGAACAAAGAACAAGAAATACAAGCAATTACGGAGACTACTGAAGATGAAAGAGAACCTGAAAGTCGTGATTAGTGGCGGCGGCACGGGCGGTCACATCTTTCCCGCCATCGCCATCGCCGATGCCTTGAAGCGGAGATTCCCAAAAGCCGACATCCTCTTTATCGGCGCCAAGGGCCGCATGGAGATGGAGCGCGTGCCCAAGGCTGGCTATCCCATCGAGGGCCTGTGGATCAGCGGATTCACCAAAGACCTCTCCGCGTTGAGTCTGCCCTTCAAACTCGTCAGCAGCCTGACCAAGGCCCGCCGCATCCTGAAGCGTTTCAAGCCCGATGTGGTGATCGGCGTCGGCGGTTTCGCCAGCGGTCCCACGCTGAAGGCCGCCAACTGGCTCGGCATCCCCACCGTCATCCAGGAGCAGAACTCCTATCCGGGCAAGACCAACCGCAACGTGGGCCAGAAGGCCAAGGCCATCTGCGTGGCCTACGACCACCTCGACCAATGGTTCCCTGCCGAGAAGATACACTTCACCGGCAACCCGCTGAGGGCCAACATCACCCTCAACGGCACCCGTGAGGAAGCCGCCGCGTTCTTCCACCTCGACGCGACGAAGCCCGTGGCGCTGCTCGTCGGCGGCAGCCAAGGCGCCCTAGGCATCAACAAAGGCATCAGCGCACAGCTGGCCGCCTTCAAGGACAGCGACCTGCAGCTCATCTGGCAGACGGGCAAGACCTACATCACGCAGGCGCAGGAAGAGGTGAAGGCCTTAGGCCTTGAGAGTCAGGTGAAGCCCACCGTCTTCATCGACCGCATGGACCTGGCCTACGGCCTCGCCGACGTGGTCATCTCGCGCGCCGGCGCCATGTCGATCTCGGAGCTGGCCCTGGTGCAAAGGCCCGTCATCTTCGTGCCGCTGCCCACCGCCGCCGAAGACCACCAGACCAAGAACGCCCAGCAACTCGTCGACGCCGAGGCCGCCCTCATGGTGCGCAACGCCGACGCCGAGAAAGAGCTCATACCCGCCTTGTTCAGACTCAAAGACAACAAGGCCCTGCAAGCCAAGCTGAGTGAGAACATCGGCAAGTTCGCACGCCCGAATGCCGCTGATGATATCGTTCAGGTTATAGTTGAGAGTTTAGAGTTGAGAGTTGAGAGTTGAGAGTTTAGAGGCAGTTGAAAGTTGAGAGTATAAAGTTGAAAGTTGAGAGTATAAAGTTGATAGTAAATAAAACAAAATGATATACGGAGAAGGACATACCATCTACATGTTAGGTATCGGCGGCATAGGCATGAGCGCCCTGGCCCGCTACTACCGCAGCCGCGGCTACACCGTGGCCGGCTACGACCGTACCCCTTCCCCACTCACACGACAATTGGAAAATGAGGGCATGGCCATCCATTATGAAGACAATCCGGAACTTTTGCCTGCCCTCATTGACATTGTCATCTACACGCCCGCGGTCCCCAAGGACCTGAAGGAATTCGAAGCCCTTCGACAAAGCAATATAAAGATTATGAAACGCTCCGAGGCCTTGGGCTTGGTGTCGGAGCACCATTTTACGCTCGCCATCGCCGGCACGCACGGCAAGACGACCACCACGGCCATGGTGGCCCACATCCTGCACACCTGTGGCAAGGACACCACCGCCTTCATCGGCGGCATCGCCAACAACTTCAACAGCAACCTGCTGCTGGGCCAAGGCGATGACAGCATCATGGTCGTGGAGGCCGACGAGTTCGACCGTTCCTTCCTGCACCTGCGTCCCGAGGTCAGCATCATCAACTCTATCGACGCCGACCACCTCGACATCTACGGCGACAGGCAACACCTTGTGGAGAGCTTCAACGACTTCGCCCGCCTCACCGAGCGCAAGGTCATCGTCAAGGAAGGGCTGGCCGTCAGCACCGACCGTGGCATCCGCTTCGGCTTCGGCGAGGGCTGCGACTACCGCGCCGAGGTGGTCCGCTCGGAGAAAGGCGTCACCGACTTCCTCATCCACGGCGAGGGACTGACGACCGCTGTCAGGCTGCCCATGGCCGGCAAGCACAACGTCATGAACGCCACCGCCGCCTTCATCGCCGCCCGCCAGACCGGCCTTGAGCCCCAGGCCATCGCCGAGGCCTTGGCCTCGTTCAAGGGCGTGAAGCGGCGTTTCGACATCCGCGTCAACAACGAGAGGCACTGCTACATCGACGACTACGCCCACCACCCCGAGGAGATCCGTTCCTGCCTCACGGCGGTGCGCGAGGCCTATCGTGGCAAGCGCATCACGCTGGTGTTCCAGCCCCACCTCTTCAGCCGCACCCGCGACTTCATGGACGAGTTCGCCTCGGTCCTGTCGCTGGCCGACCGTCTCATCCTCTTGGACATCTACCCCGCCCGCGAGCTGCCCATCGAAGGCGTCACCTCACAGGCTTTGCTTGACAAGGTGAGCTTGAGCGACAAATGCCTCAGCACCAAGGCCGAGCTCGTCGACCTGATCGACAGCGAGAGGCCCGAGCTGCTGATCACGATGGGCGCCGGCGACATCGACCGTTTCGTTGAACCCTTGGAAAAACTGATCATGACATGGTAAAGAAGATATTGAGCATAGTGTTATGGGTCTTGACGGCCGCCGCCTTGGTGGTGCTGTTCATCTTCGCGAGGGAGGACTACCTCCACCAGCCCTTGAAAGCCGTCCAGATCGTCACCCAAGCCGACACGGGCTTCGTCAGGAAGGGCGCGCTGCGCGACGAAATCTGGCAGCTCTGCGGCAGGTCGAACATCGGCACTGTCAACATGGTCGCCATACAGGACCGTTTGGACCGCAACCCATGGATCGAGCGCAACGCCTCCTATGTCGACCTCGACGGCGTCCTCCATGTCAGCTTCGAGGAATACGAGCCCACGTTCAGGGTGTTCGCCAAGAGCGGCCGCTCGGTCTACGTCACCGACGACGGCGTGGTGGTCCCCTCCAACCGCATCTACACCCCTTACGTCCTCATCGCCAGCGGCAACTTCGAGCTGAGGAGCGACTCATCGTCGTACCGTCTCGACACCCTCGACTGCGACCGGAACCTGCTCAACGCCCTGCATTGGGTCAAGGCCATCGAAGGCAACGACTTCAACAAGAACTGCGTCGGGCAGCTGTACTGCAACAGCCACGACACCTTCGAGCTCACCGTGAAGGGCCTCGATGCCAGGGTGATCGTGGGCGACACCTGCCTCGCCGCCGACAAGCTGCGTCGCCTCGAGCTTTTCATCAAGCAGCGCATCGACAGCCCCGAGACCAGAACCTTCAAAAGCATCAATCTAAGTTATAAAAACCAAATAGTCTGTACAAAACGATAACGTTATGAGCAATGGAAAAATCATCGTCGGATTAGACATCGGCACCACCAAGGTGGCCTGCATCGTGGGCCGCAAAGCCGATAACGGAAAAATTGACATCCTAGGGTACGGCAAGACCGTCTCCACGGGCGTGAAACGCGGCGTGGTCACCAACATCTTCGACACCGTGGAGGCCATCAAGACCGCGGTCAAGCAGGCCTCCGACCAGTCGGGCGTCGAGATCAACCGCGTCAGCGTGGGCATCGCCGGCCAACATATCAAGAGCCTGCAACACCGTGGCGTGCTGATGCGCGACAACCACGAGACCGAGATCTCGGAGGCCGAGCTGGAGCGTCTGCGCAACGACACCTTCAAGATCAACATGACCCCTGGTGAGGAGATCATCGACGTCATCCGTCAGGACACCTACGTCGACGGCGAGCTGGCCACCAACCCCGTGGGCATGCTGGGCAACAAGATCGAAGCCAACTTCCACGTCATCATCGGCCAGACCTCGGCGGCCAAGAACATCATCAAGTGCATCCAGAGCGCCGGCTTGGAGATGGACTACATGATCCTTGAGCCCATCGCCTCGGCACAGGCCGTGCTCGACGACGAAGAGAAAGACGCCGGCGTGGTGCTCGTCGACATCGGCGGCGGCACCACCGACATCGCCATCTTCAAGGACAAGAAGATACAACACACCGCCGTGATCCCCTTCGGCGGCAACATCATCACCGAAGACATCTGCACCGGCTGCTCCATCATCAAGCACTACGCCGAAGAGGTGAAGGTGAAGTTCGGCTCGGCCCTCGCCAGCGAGAACCGCGACGACGAGGTGGTCTCCATCCCCGGCATCCGCGGCCGCGAGCCCAAGGAGATCTCCTTCAAGAACCTGGCCCACATCATCCAAGCCCGTCTGGAGGAAATCTTCGAGCTGGTCAACTACGAGATCCAGAAGGCCAAGTCGGAGAACCAACTCATCGCCGGCATCGTGCTCACGGGCGGCGGCGCCATGATGAAGCACATCCAGCAGCTGGCCGAGTTCAAGACCGGCCTGGAGGTGCGCATCGGCTACCCCAACGAACACCTCAACCAGACCGACATGAAGGAGATGTCGAGCCCGATGTACTCCACCGGTATCGGCATCGTCATCGAGACCATCGCCCGCATGGAGCACGACGAGTACCTGCAAGCCGCGGAGGAGGCCTCGAGAGTCCTCGCCAGCGGCAAGAACAAGGCCGAAGCCATCGTCGCCGACGTCGAAACGGAGGAAAGCAACGACGAAAAGGAAGAAACCGACAGCAAAAAGAAAAAGAAGAAGGGCATCGACTTGAAAAAAATCGTAACTTCGTTCACTGAATTCTTCACCCCCGACGACAGCATCGAATAACCCCAAAAACCGAAGAAAATGGCAGACAATTACCTCAACGATAACGCACAAGACGAGTTGTTCAAGCCCGTTGGCGTGGAGAAACCCAACTACATCAAAGTCATCGGCGTGGGCGGTGGCGGCGGCAACGCCGTCAACCACATGATGGAGGAAGGCATACAAGGCGTCGACTTCGTGCTCTGCAACACCGACTACCAGGCCTTGCAGCGGAGCCGTGTGAAGACCACCGTGCACCTCGGCAAGCGCGAGCTGGGCGCCGGCAACGACCCCGCCATCGGCCGCGAAGCCGCCGAGATGAGCCGCGACGAGATCGACGCCCTGCTCGACGAGAACACCAAGATGCTCTTCGTCACCGCCGGCATGGGCGGCGGCACCGGCACCGGTGCGGCGCCCGTCGTGGCCAAGCTAGCCAAAGACAAGGGCATCCTCACCGTCGGCATCGTCACCATGCCCATGGAACGCGAAGGCCGCCGCCGCAAGCTGCAGGCCCTCGCTGGCATCGACGAGCTGAAGAAATGCGTCGACACCCTCATCCTCATCAGCACCGACAAGCTGCGCGACGAATATGGCAACATGAAGCTCTCCGAGGCCTTCAAGAAGGCCGACGACGTGTTGGCCACGGCCGCACGCGGCATCGCCGAGATCATCACCGTGCCCGGCTACGTCAACGTCGACTTCGAGGACGTGAAGACCGTCATGAAAGACAGCGGCAAGGCCATCATGGGCGCCGGCGTCGCCGAAGGCGAAGGCCGCGCCGCCAAGGCCATCAAGGACGCCATCAACTCGCCCCTGCTCAACGACTCCAACATCGAAGGCGCGAAGAACATCCTGCTCTATATCACCTCGGGCACCAACGAGGTCTCGCTCGACGAAGTCGACGAGATCCTCGAGATTGCGCAGAACGTCTGCGGCAACAACTCCGACGTCATCTGGGGCAACGGCACCGACGAGAGCCTCGGCGAGGCCCTCAGCGTCACCCTCATCGCCACGGGCTTCAACCCCGACGCGCGCCCCTACAGCACCGTGATCGCCGACAAGCAGGCCCCCGCCAATCCGACCCAGCCCAAGAAGGTGTACGACCTGAGCGGCCAGGTGAAGGGCGAGCCAGCCACGGCTCCCGTGCCTCCCGTCGCCGAGCAGGCCCACAGCACGGAACGTCCCGCCCAGCCCATCCACCCCGCCGTAGGCTCGGTGGCGGCCAATGAGGTCGAGAAGGTGTTCCCCAAGCAGGAGCAACCTCTCGCCAAGACCGAGGAGAAGACCGTGCACTCGCTGTTCAGCCCCGAAGAGATGCAGGCCCCTGAACCCGTCGAGAACAAGGTCACCGAGCCGGTTCCTGAGCCTGTCGAGAACAAGGTCGCTGAGCCTATCGAAGGGCCTTCCCAACCCGTCGAGCCTGAAGAAGAAATCGTGAGCATCGACGAGGTCATCGTCGAAGACGACACCCCGCTCTTCGAGCCCAGCATCGACCCCATGCCTGCCGCACCGGTGAACGACGCGCCGCAGGCCGTACGTTACGACGACGAGCGTCCCGTGGTCAGGGTGTTCGACAACCCCTTCCGCTCGGGCGGCAACGACGACGACGGCTTCGAGATCACCTCGCGCATCATGACCAAGGAAGAGGCCCAGGCCAAGGCCGAGCAGGATGTGGCGGTGATGGAGGCCAAGAAGGCCAAGGAGACCGACCCCAAGGAACAGCTGAAGAAACAGCGTCTGCGTGCCTTGAGCATGAACTTCAGGACGGCACGAGGCCTGGAGGAGCTGGAGAACCAGCCCGCCTACCTGCGTCGTAACGTGGACATCAGCCACAACGACGAGGCCGACCTCTCGCACTACTCCACCTCACAGGGTGGCATCAGCAGCGAGAACTCCTTCCTGCACGACAACGTAGACTAAGCAAAAGAACTATCGTCACAGACTATTTGGAATCCGACGAGGCAGACGGGCTTCCCTTTGGGAGGCTCGTCTGTTGTATATTAAAGCTACTTTGTACCCGAAAAGAAAAAAAACGTACCTTTGCAGCAAATTGAAAGCAGGATGCCCGGCACCATCACCATACGAAAAGGTCTCGACCTCCCCATCGGCGGAGCGGCCGAACCACGCCTCACCGATGCGCGGAGCATCACGACCTACGCCGTGAAACCTACCGATTTTGTAGGTCTTACGCCGCGTTTGGTCGTTGAGGAAGGCGATACCGTGTGTGTAGGCGACGCCCTGTTTGTGGACAAACACAACGAGCGCATCCGCTTCACCTCACCCATCAACGGACATGTGAAAGCCATCGTGAGAGGCGAGAAGCGGAAACTGTTGGAGGTGGTGGTCGAGGCTGAGTTTAAATCCACAGGCTCGGATGGCAACGCCTCGTCAACCCCACAAACTGCCGATGATATCAAGGCGACCATGCTGCAATGCGGCCTTTGGACCATGCTGCGCCAGCGACCTTTCGGCACAGTAGCCAACCCCGATGACAAGCCCAAGGCCATCTTCGTCAGCGCCTTCGACAGCGCGCCTTTGGCCCCTGACTATGATTTCGCCTTGCAAGGCAAGGAAACGTTCTTTGCCAAAGGCATTGAGGCCTTAACCACACTGACGGATGGAAAAGTTCACATTTGCTTCCACCCTAACCAAAAACTGGTGGAGCAATTGACTTCGTCGAATGCTTCGCAATTCTCAATTATCAATTCTAAATTATCAATTCATTTTATAAAAGGTCCCCATCCAGCGGGCAACATCGGCACGCAGATTGCCAAGATCGACCCTATTAATAAAGGTGAGGTGATCTGGACCATGAATGCGCAGGATGTGGCGGTGTTGGGCGAACTTGTCACGACAGGCATTTACCGTCCCGAGAAGGTGATTGCCGTAGCCGGACCCAACATCAAAAACCCGCATTATTACCGCATCAAGGCCAGCGCTTGCATATCGGAAATCATTAAGGGTCAATTGCTTAACAACGATTATCCCAAGATGGATGCCGACAATACAGCAAAAGAAAGCCGCATCATCTCGGGCGACATCTTAAGCGGCACACAAATCGCCGTTGACGGTTTCATCGGTGCTTACGACGACTTGGTGAGCATCCTCCCCGAAGGCGATTACTACGACTTCATGGGCTGGCTGATGCCGGGCTTTAGGAAGTTCAGCTTCTCGCGAACCTTCCTCAGCGGTTTCATGCCGAAGAGCACCTTCAAACCCATGGGAATGGAACTGCCTCGCTTCGAGAGTTTTTGGAAATTCGACACCAATACCCACGGCGACGAGCGCCCTTTGGTCTTTACGGGCAATTTCGAGCGGGTCTTCCCCTTCGACATCTACCCCACCCAACTCATCAAGGCATGCATCGTCGGCGACATCGACCTGATGGAGAACCTTGGCATCTATGAGGTGGAGCCCGAGGATTTCGCCCTTTGCGAGTTCATCGACACCTCGAAAACCGACATCCAAGCCATCATCCGTGAGGCGTTGGAGAAACTGAGAAAGGAGGCCATGTGATGTTCAGCAAACTGCGTTCTTTCATCGACAAAAACAAGCCGAACTTCGTGGAGGGCGGAAAGTTTGCCTGGCTTCAGAGCACCTTCGAGGCCTTCGAGACCTTTGCCTTCACCCCCAATCGGGTCACCAAACGCGGTTGCCACGTGCGTGATGCCATCGACTTGAAACGTGCCATGATTGTGGTCGTCATCGCACTTGTGCCCGCCATGCTTTTCGGCATGTGGAACATCGGCTACCAGACCTCACTCCACTCTGCCGACTGGCCGTATGAATTAGGCACTGTTGCCAGCTGGTGGTATTGCCTCTGGTTCGGATTTCTCCGCATGCTGCCCATGTTGGCGGTATCATATATCGTCGGTCTAGGTATAGAATTTACCTTCGCGCAGATACGGCATCATGAGGTGAACGAAGGCTTCCTGGTCACGGGATTTCTCATCCCGATGATCGTGCCGGTCACCACGCCTTTGTGGCAGCTGGCCCTCGCCACCGCTTTTGCCGTCATTATCGGCAAGGAGGTCTTCGGCGGCACGGGAATGAACTTCCTCAACCCCGCCTTGGTGGCGCGCGCCTTCCTGTTCTTCGCCTATCCCACCCGCATGTCGGGCGACAACGTATGGATCGCTAATGATTTATGGGGTACCGATGCCATCACGGGTGCCACGCCTTTGGGTGAACTGGCCGCCGGACTGCAACCCTCGGCCTCTGCTTTGGATATGTTCATCGGCACCATCCCTGGTTCGACTTGTGAAACATCTGTTATTGCAGTCGCACTCGGCGCCATCATCCTGCTGATTACGGGCATTGCCAGTTGGCGCATTATGCTCTCTGTCATCGTGGGCGGCGGTCTTATGGGGTTGCTGTTCAACACCATCGGCGCCAACGAATACATGCAACTGCCGTTCTACTACCATTACTTGATGGGCGGCTTCGCTTTCGGCGCCGTCTTCATGGCCACCGACCCTGTCACGGCGGCACAGACCAACGTGGGCAAATGGATCTACGGTCTGCTCATCGGCATCTTCGCCGTGATGCTGCGCGTCGTCAACCCCGCCTATCCTGAAGGCATGATGCTCAGCATCCTGTTGATGAACTGCCTCGCTCCGCTCATCGACCACTGCGTCATTGCCCGCAACATCAAGATGCGACAGAAACGTATCTTCATCAAATCCAAAACCACCGCCCAATGAAGAAAGACATCAACAGCAACGGATATATCTTCCTGTACGCCACGATCTTAATCGTCGTGGTGGCAGCCCTGCTTACGGCAGCGGTCTTGTGGTTCCATCCCTTCCAAGAACGCAACGAGAAGAACGAGAAACGCATCAACATCCTTAGGGCGGCAGGCATCACCGATGTCAACGCCGACAATGCCGCAAGGCTTTTCGAGGAACATTGTACGGCTTCTTTTCTTTTGGATGAAAACGGCGATGCAACCGATGACGGCACGCTGCCTTTGTTTGTCATCGACAGGCAAATCAGCGTCATTCCTATGAAGGGCAACGGACTTTGGGGGCCGATTAGCGGTTACCTCGCCATCGCCGCGGATGGCAACACGATTGTTGGCGCCAACTTCGACCACAAGTCGGAGACCCCTGGTTTGGGCGGTGAGATCACAACCGAGAAGTTCCAAAACCAATTCAGGGGCAAACCCATCAGGGAAGGTGGACAGATGGTTCCCATAGAATTCGATGCCATCACGGGCGCAACGAAGACCTCTAACGGCGTCAAGGAGATGATAGACAATACTTTGCAGATGTACGCCCCATTCTTTGAAAAACTGAACCCATGAGCAACTTCAAGAAACTCGTCATAGAACCCCTGCGTAAGACCAACCCCGTCACCGTGCTGGTGCTGGGCATCTGCTCATGCCTTGCCGTGACGGCCCAGTTGAAGCCCGCCTTGGTGATGGGTGCCTCCGTGACGGTGGTGACGGCGCTCTCCAACCTCATCATCTCGCTGTTACGCAAAGGCATCCCCAACCGCATCCGCATCATCGTGCAACTGGTGGTCGTGGCCACTTTGGTCATCCTGATCGACCAATTCCTGAAAGCCTTTGCCTATGATGTCAGCAAGCAACTCTCTGTCTATGTGGGTCTGATTATCACCAACTGCATCATTATGGGGCGTTTGGAAGCCTTTGCTCTGTCGCATGGCCCTTGGGAATCATTCCTTGATGGATTGGGCAACGGACTGGGTTACAGCTTGATTCTTGTCATCGTTGCTTTCTTCCGCGAGTTGTTCGGCTCGGGAACACTGTTGGGTTACCAAGTCATCCCGCAGTCGTTCTACGAAGCTGGATACATGAACAATGGTTTGATGATTTTGCCACCCATGGCACTCATCGTGGTCGGCATCATCATCTGGATACAACGCACACGTCACCCCGAAATGCAGGAAAACAACCAAAAATAAGCGGCCATGGAACTCTTCAACCTCTTTGTCAAATCGGTCTTTGTAGACAACATGATCTTCGCATACTTTTTGGGTATGTGCTCGTATCTTGCCGTTTCGAAGACCGTCAAGACCAGCGCAGGGTTGGGATTAGCCGTGACTTTTGTGCTGGTGGTGACTGTTCCCGTCAACTACTTGGTCAACAAATACTTGCTGGCGCCAGGGGCTTTGGCATGGATCAGCCCGAAGTTGGCCACGGTCGATTTGAGTTTCCTGACCTATATCATATTCATCGCCATCATCGCCGCCATCGTGCAACTGTTGGAAATGATCATTGAGACCTTCACACCGTCACTCTATTCCGCCTTGGGCATCTTCCTCCCGCTGATTGCCGTCAACTGCGCCATCTTGGGCTGCTCGCTTTTCATGCAGGAACGTGGCTTCGGCAACGTAGGCGAAGCGGCCGTGTTTGGATTGGGTTCAGGCATCGGCTGGCTGGTGGCCATCACCGCCATTGCCGCCATCCGTGAGAAACTGCGTTATTCCAAGATTCCCAAAGGTCTACAAGGCGTGGGCATTTCGTTTATTATCACCGGCTTAATGGGTATTGCCTTTATGGCATTTATGGGGATCAAGTTGTAATACCCACCTTTTACCACCCCGCCCGCAGCGAAACATTAGGCAAAATCCCAAACATCGAATAGGCGTAAGCCCGCATCTCTCCTGATTCTATATCAGTTTCAAACTGATACCCCAACGGATTCAGGCGGTTGTAAGCGTTGAACAGGCCAAAACTTGCGCTCCAATTGAAGCCATTCTTATACTTCGGCGAATGATAGGCGCACGAAAGGTCGAGACGGTGATAGGCAGGTGTGCGGCTGGCGTTGCGCTCGGTGTAAACCGGGACGGTCTGCCCCATGTATTCGTAGAAGCCCACAGGCAAAGTGACAGGATGCCCACTTGAATACTGCCATGCCGCACTTGCACTCCAACGAGGTGTGAACTGATAACAACCATTGATGCGGAAGTCATGCGGAATGTCAGACAAGGCCGAATATGGATTGCCATCGTTGATGTCGTCGATGGTATAAATCACACGCGAATAGGTGTAACTCATCGCTCCCGTGAACTTTCCGGCGTTCTTCGAGAGGTTCAACTCTACGCCGTAGGCCTTCGAATTGCCGCTTCTCACTTGGTTGATGACATTCGGGTTGCTGATGAGCTGCGCATGGTCGATGAAGTCGATTTGGTTCTGGCCTTGCTTGTAATAGAGTTCGGCAGAAGCGGAATACTGGTCACCAAAATCAAGGAAACACCCACCCGAAACCACGTCGGCAATGACGGGTTTCAAGCCATTGACAGCCGGGAACCAGGTCTCCAACGACTGATAGTCCAAAGCGGTGTTTTGCAGGACTTGGATATATTGCACATTCCTTGCGTATCCGGCTTTCAGCGAGGTGTTTTCGTTCAGCATGACATTCATGCTCGCGCGAGGCTCGGGATAAAACATTAGTTTCTCGTCGCTGTTCAAGGGCTGGAAGGCCGACAGGTGCACACCATAGTTGAAACCCAACCAGCGTATGGGTTTCCAGTCGTTCAACACGTATGCGGAATACTCCATCGCCTGATAATGCGGCAGGCTCATGCCGATGCTGTCGGATTCACCAGGAATGAAGGCATGACGGATAGCACCTGCACCAATGCGCAGTTCACAGTCGGGAGCGATGTAATAACTCAATGCGGCTTTCAGGTTGAGGTCGGAAATGCCCGTGCGCCAGTTGTATTTGCGCCTTTTGTAACTGTAATCGAGGTCGTTGCTGTAATCGCTGACGATGAAGGCCGTGTTGAGGAACCAGCGACTGCCGAAGTTGTGCGTCCAGCGCAAGGTGCCCGAAGTGTTGCCCCAAGTATTGTACTTGCCTTGCGATTGGTCAAGGCCTCCCATAGACTCAATGACATCGTGACCTCGATAGAACGAGAGATAGATGCGGTCGTTCTGCCCGATTTTGGTGTTGATTTTCGCATTCAGGTCATAAAACCTCGGCACAAGCGGCATGTCTTCGTTGGGCTTCACGAAAAAGTCGATGAAACTCCTACGTGCCGAAATCAGGTAAGAAGCCTTTTCCTTGACGATGGGGCCGTTGGCGGTCAAAGTGGCGGCAAAGGGACTCAACGCCACCGAAAAATCGTGGTGGTTCATGTTGCCTTCCTTCATCTTGCAGTCGAGGACGGCCGAGACACGCCCGCCATATTGCGCAGGCATGTTGCTCTTGTAGAGCGTCACTTGGTTCACGGCTTCGGGGTTGAAGATGGAGATCATGCCGAAGAGGTGCGAGGGATTATAGATGGGAGCCTCGTCGATGAGGATGAGGTTCTGGTCGTTGGTGCCGCCACGCACGAGCAATCCCGACGAGGCATCGCCGATAGTCTTCACGCCCGACTGCATCTGTACCGCTTTGAGGATGTCGGCCTCGCCAAACACACTCGGAAGTTTCCGAATCGATTGGATGGTCAGCATCTCGGCATGGAACTCGTTCTGCTGTTGCGGACGCTCCACAGCTGCCGCCTCAATAGTGATTTCACCCAAACCCACAGCGTTTTCCTCCAACTTGATTTCCAAGGTTTGGTCGGCATTGAGTTGGACTTCAACCTCTTTGGTGTTGTAGCCCAAATACGCGCATTGCAGCTTATGTTTTCCGGCTGAAAGCCGTAACGAATAAAAACCGTAGCCGTTGGCCGAAGTTCCAGTTTGCGATGAGGTTTCGTATAACGTGGCACCGATAAGCGTCTCGCCCGTGGCGGCATCGGTGATGTGGCCGCTTAAAGTATAGGTCTGTGCTTGAAGGCCAACAAAAGCGGCAAAGAATAGTATGGTGATGAGGATGCGTTTCATGGCTTATTCGTTTTCGTGGGTGATGGCATCGTAGATTTCGTGGTATGTAAAGGGTTTGCGTCGCACATCAGAGGCGAAGAAATAGCCGTAGCCGTTCTTGACATTGCCACGCACGTTGCCCGAGATGGTGGCGAACAGGCCCAAGCTCCAATCATCTTCGTTGAAAACATCCAACAGGAAGGTGTAGAACTCGGGCGAGACCGAACAAGTGATAAAAGTCTCGCTTTGGTCGAGATGATCTTCCGTGACATGATAGGAATACCAAAACAATCTGGCAGTAAACAGTGCCGAGAGCGACATGTCGTTATGGACGAACGAAACGCTTTCGATGCTGTCGATGGGGAAATCCTCCGGCTGACGGAAGGTCAGGCCGCAAATAACAGGCTGTTCCCCGACTGTGTAGATGTGTTTGTCAAACTGGAATTCATGCGCCATCTTGCCCGATTGCATCTGATAACTCC
>Ga0310690_10000277_pt1 | contig 118004 bp, 109 predicted proteins | sample AusTroGonzalo_MG_2_FD_207661 | JGI IMG/M metagenome (GOLD analysis project Ga0310690, IMG submission 207661) | Bovine rumen microbial communities from tropical cattle in Woodstock, Queensland, Australia - Gonzalo_04 (v2) (version 2) | ecosystem: Host-associated > Mammals > Digestive system >...
ACACGGCCGGCCGTGTATATATTATATGGTATTAAAAGCGCGCGCACCTGTCAAACGCAAAAGCGTTGCGCTGCGGCGCCGTAAATGATATAATAGAAGTGGAGTTAGTATCGTTGTTGGCCAAGCAGTCCAAAGTTTGCTTGCACGTACTAAAAAATTTTGATATACTATATGTGTTGGGTTTAACTCGACGCTTGATTAGACCCGCAGTTTTTTTTGCGCTCGTAGCTCAGTGGTAGAGCATCCGCCTTTTAAGCGGGGGGCCGTGAGTTCAAGTCTCACCGGGCGCACTTTTAAGTGCCCTCTTCGTCTATCGGTTAGGACGTCGGATTTTCAATCCGAAAAGAGGAGTTCGATTCTCCTAGAGGGCGTTCGCTTTTAATTACCCATTCTCAGACGAGAGTGGGTTTTTTCTTATACTTCCTCGACGACGCTTTTTGAGCAAAATGAGCAAAATCTTGTATATTGTTAGTGGACCCTGTATGGTACACAGTAAATTGCCGAAAAATGTGCTTTCCTCGTCGATAAAATGTTCATTATACTAGCCAAAATCGCTTTTACTATTTGTGACACTTAAATTCCCGGAAAATTCACTTATCGTATAATTATACTCGCTCGACGAGGAAAGTATAAGAAGTACCAAAAAATTCTCAAAAACTATGAAACGAGTGGTCACAGTTTGGACACTATAATGACCCAGTTTTTTCTGTTTTGAAAAGGAATTCTTGCGGCTTTTATAGTGCCCTTTTTATATACTTTTGGGCGCAGTATGGTAAAAGAAAACCGCCCTTTACAATTAGGCAAAGGGCATATTCTATTTTGCAGATTTGTAACCTATACTATTATGGTATTAATACAGTTTCTTTCAACCCATCTAATGTGCATTCTTTCCACAATTCTTGGATTTGAATTTGGTCTGCTTGGATGTATTGAGGTTTCCCTAACATTTTTTTAAGTGCTTTATGGATATCCGTAAAATGTCCGGCTCCCATTTCGGCAAATACGATTTGATACGCGTTCAAGGCGGCGGCTATATTTTCCACCATAAATACACTGCGATCATCTTTGCTTATGTGGAGCAATCGATAAAAAGGAGTTTTCTTTGCCCATTTTTGAGGGTATCTATTCATTAAATCTTGGTATAGTTCAATAAAATCTGTTGAATTAAAATCGCGGTTATATTGTTGTTTAAAGTAGGCAAGTAAGCGGGCTTCTGTAAATAATTCGCCCCAAGCAGGATTATGAATGGTTCGCTTATAATCACTAATTTCTTGTATGGCACTAGTCTGTTTTCCGGTCTCTTTGGCAACCCCATAGGCGTTACGGAGTATCCATAGCATTTGAAAATCTTCGTATGAAAATCCATTTTTTTGGGCATATTTCCATTGTTGTTCCAAACCGGCATCTGCGCGTACTAACGGAATTTGATCCTTGGCAGCCAATGCAGCGGTGTAGCCATCCTCTCCTTGCGTACATGGCACAAAGGGTTCCCCAGGTTCTCTTTCCACGAGGGCAACTTGTGGATGATAGGTATCAAAAGCGTATTGCACAGCTGGCAAGGATTGCGGGCCATGAGAAGCGGCTAATAACACAAGTGTTTTCCCAGCCTTTTGGTATACAACTAATAAAGGCGGAGGAGTTTTTGTATAAAATGCTTGTTTTTGTTCAGGAGTAATTTCAGACACAAGAGATGTATCCGCTTTAAAAGTTTGGGCAAATATCGTACTACAAATGAACAAAAATACAATCAGACAAATCAATTTTTTCATAATTTCTCCTTTTGGGTATTTTAGCACATTTGCCCGCTAGAACAAAGCAATCAAAACGTCCCCAAAAATCTCCCCACAAACGGGGTTTAGGGCCCTAGACCGGAGTTTCCCGTGCATACGGGGTATCCTTGGTACGTGGAGCAGAATTGCCAAAAGATGCTAACCCTAGCTACGCACCTGTGAAACTCGAACTAGTCAAAATGTAAAAATGATAATAGGAAGTACGAAAAATAATAATAAAAGAAGGGCACACTATAATGAAAACGCTCTCGTCGGTATTTCGCTCCGCCTAGAGTGAGTCAACTATCCCGCGTTATCAAAAACTGTGTAATTATGGAACTGACATGATAAAACAAAATTGAAAAAATAGAAAGAAACAACGAATAATCAAACCACACAAACAAGTGTATATTTATTTTCGAATTTTCCTTAAAAAAACAAACTATACTGGTTCACATTATTATAATAAAAAAGGAAAAAGCCAATAAAAACCCCCGCTTTCGCGGGGGTTTTTACAATTTTACTGTGAATTATTCAGCCATTAAGTCGGACGGAGCTTTACAGGCAGATGTCTTACCGTCACTGCAACACGTTGTTTGAGGATCATCCATACCGCAGAAGTCTGCGCAGAGGGCTTTACCATTATCGTTGTCACCGTAACAAGTTACTAAATCACTCGCATAGTAGCGTGACAATCTATACTTATACTGCAACGCAGCTCCAGAACCAGACGTACGACTTGCTGAAGCAATACCCAGACCATAAGAAGAAGTACCAGATATCGTAATTTTAAAACCATTGCCAGACGCACCCTTCGTATAATATTCCGAAGAAGAACCAGCGCCTTTCGGGGCTACGTCCAATCCGGAGTACTTAGCAGCATACTTGTTGATTTGTAAGTATTTGCGTTGTTGGGCCTGAGCAATGTTGCCCAAGATCATGACAGCCTCAGACATACGGCTGCGTTCTACCGCTTTGAAATATTGCGGCAAAGCCATAGCGGCCAAGATACCAATAATGAGGACCACTACCAGTAATTCGATCAGGGTAAACCCTTTCTTATTATTCATAAAACCTCCTATAGTTTTATTTATTGAATTTTATTTATGCTCTAACCGGAGAGCATAAATAAAGTTTAACAACTAAAAACGAAAAAATCAAGTCCTTTTTATTTTTACGACGATAAAATTTTCAAAATTACAAGCTGACAAATTCCGCAATTCCTCCCATTACCATATCAACAGACATCAAAATTAAAATCATTCCGGTCAATCGTTCAATCGCCATTAAGCCGCGTTTTCCGAGAAAATCACTAATCGGAAACGAGGACATTAAGATAATGGAATTGACGATGGAAGCCACTAACACCGCCGCAAGCGTAATAAATTTATTGGGATGTTGTGCGGAAATAATCATGACCATAGAAAGCGCCGCCGGACCTGCAACGAGAGGAATCGCAAGCGGCACGATAAAAGGTTCATCCTCTTTTTTGGATTCCGTTTTTTTATGGTCGTCCTCCCCGCCGCCAAATACCAGATTAATGGAAATCAAAAACAACAAAATTCCTCCCGCGATACTCAAGGAATACGGGTGAATTCCGAATGCCCGCAAAAACCATTTTCCCAAAAACAAGAAGGCAATCATAATGATAAGGGCGACACCCAATTCCCGTAACAGTACCGCTTTACGCCGTTCCGGTGCTACTCTTTTAAGGGCAGTAATAAAAAGAGGAATATTACCGAAACCATCCATTACGAGCACGAGTGTGATGACGGAAGAAATAAAAGAATCCATAAAATATAACTCCCAAGAAATTTCTTTATATATAGTATATCAAAATAAAAGCCACTCGTTTTATTTCGGATAAAATTTTTAGTAAAATAGAAATATGCTTGATGAATCCGCTAATAGTGTTTTACACATTATAAAATGGTTCGTTTTAGCCACCATTATTGGGGCCGTCGTCGGCGTGCTGGATGCTGCTTTCTTACAAATGTTGGACAATTCCCTTGCTGCGCGTAACCGACTGCCGCTATTTTATTTTTCGCTCCCCGTTTCCTTATATATAGTGGCGCTTTGCGCGCGGAAATGGAAACCCCAGCATCACGATTATACTACCGACGCTGTGATCCATAATATTAACGAATATCAACCCGTTTCGTTTATATCCATCCTAAAAGCATTTGTGTTATCTATCGTTACCATGACAGTAGGCGGTTCCGCCGGAAAGGAAGCACCGTGTGCTGATGTAGGAGCAGGTATCAGTTCACTGCTCGGAAGAATCTTTCGCGTTTCTCCGCAAGACTGCCGAAAAATGATGATTTGCGGTGTAAGCGCCGGTTTTGCGGGCGTGTTCGGTGTGCCGATTTCGGGTGCGCTGTTCGGATTGGAAGTGTTATGGGTCGGCCATATTTTTTATGAAGTGATGTTTGCCGCGCTTGTTGCCGGAATTACTGCTTATCAGGTAACGGCAGCTTTGGGCGTAAATTATATTTATCACCCGCTTGCGTTTCATCCGATTTTTTCAGAACAATTTTTCTTAAAAATGATTGTAGCGGGAATTTTCTTCGGAATGGTTTCGCTATTATTCATTGAAATTAACAAATTTGCCCGTGTCGTTTTTCGTTTTATTACCGCCCGAGCGGGACTGTTCTGGACGTGTATGGCCGGAGGCATGTTGCTTGTCATGATCGGCTATTTTGTTTCCCCTCTATATTTGGGGCTTGGTATGCCGGGCATCCATAGCGCGCTTGGTGGAGAGCCGTTACAGTCTCCTTTCGGATTTTTATATAAGATTATTTGTACTTCTATTACCCTTGCAGCCGGCGGTATCGGCGGAGTGGTGACACCCATATTTTTTGTAGGCGCACAGGCGGGCGCGATGTTTTCCGGATTTCTACAAGTGGACAGCGCCACGCTTGCCGCGTTGGGACTTGTTGCCGTTCTCGCCGGAACGGCGAATACCCCCCTTGCTGCCAGTATTATGGCCATTGAACTTTTTGGTGCCGAAATTGCCCCATACGCCACAGTAGCATGTGTGATTAGCTTTTTGATCACGGGCAAACAAAGCATTTATCCGCACCAACGCATCACACAAACCAGCGGAAAAACCGAAATTGACGAAGATGTTAACCGTTTTAAATACGGGCGACGCGCATCGGACAAAAAGCATTATATGCCGCACCGCAAAACGTTGCTGGGACACTTAAAACAAGAGGCCAAACACTTGCTGCCTCGCACAAAAAACAATCGCAAATAATTAAAAAGAATCATTTTTCTTTACTACGGTCGGATGACAACAACCGTTAATACGCAAAGGACATTCTCCGTTTGTTTGTAAAACACCGTACGTTTGACAAGGAGTTCCTTTACTCATTTTTTGTGCTGCTTTCAGATGCTTAATTTCTTCTAAAATTTCTTTGTTTGTCATCTAAAATCTTTTGATACGGCGGTGGCAGTAGGGTTCTGTTCCCTTGCGCGCGTAATACTTATGATGATATTCTTCGGCCGTCCAAAATGGGCCGGCAGGCGTAACGCGCGTCACAACAGAAAGACATTTTTGTTTGAGTAAATTAATCACCGCAAGGGCTGTTTCTTTTTGAGCGGGTGTTGTGTAAAAAATTTCCGAACGGTACTGCGGTCCGATATCCGGTCCCTGCCCGTCCGCTTGTGTCGGATCGTGAATTTCCATAAAACCTTTTACCAACGTTTCGTAGGATGTTTTAGACGGATCAAACAAAATCCGTACCGCTTCTGCATGGCCGGTCGTGTGCGAACGCACTTGCTCATACGTCGGATGATCTACCGTACCGCCGATGTAGCCCGGCACAATATCTACCACCCCGTCAAAATCCTTCATCAAGTGTTCCACACCCCAAAAACAACCGCCCGCAAAAATGGCGGTTTCATAATTGTTTATATTTTTCATAAACAAATCTTATCTGTTTTAAGGCGTGAAGGTCAAGCCCAAAAAAGTTATAATGTAATCAAATGAAACGCATTTTTTATTTCCTTTTTATCTTGTTGCTGGCCGCATGTAGTTCTATGATTCACTACAAAGACCAGCCGCTTACCTATTTGGCCGATATAGCAAATAATCCCGATAATTATAAGAACCGGGTAGTATCGTTTACCGGCAATATAAAAGGAGTAACCGAAGATGCCCGCCATCTGCGTTTCGTGCTGAAAGTAGAAGTACCGTTTTACTACTACGCAACAGGACAAGGAAATTCGCTTTCGTATCAGTTAATTATTATCCGTTTTGAAAAAGAATCCCCCGAAATGACAGGTATTGAAAAAGACCACCACGTTAAAATTTTAGCCCGTGTGGCCAAATACGAAACACGCCAAAACAGTATGGGCGAAGAAATGGGTATTTTACAATTAAATGCCTTTGCCGTAACGGACCGCACAACAAAAAAGGATTTTTACCACACACAACCGCCCGAATTACAACTGTACGATTCCTGGCAATCGGGGCGGTTATTTTTTAAGGAAACGGTAGAAATGCTGGAATCACTCTACCCGCATGCTCCCGCCACAAATAAAACGGTTGGTAACATAAATAGTGATAATAACCCCAAAGAAAATACTGCTTCCAACGATAATCCGATTGTGTTTGAAGAACCGGAAGATTTTATTCTGTAAGATATATCATTTTTAGAACCAAATAATCCACAAACGTCGCTTTACGGACTCTTCAAAAAATTAGGCAATATTTCTTGTGCTTAAAATTGAAAAAATGTTATAATAAACGCAGGGCGACAGAAAAACAAAAAGCCGTACAAGTACCTTGAAAAGAGCGGATAGACGGTGTGTCCTCTTACAACGGAAAAAGGACTTGATTTTTTTGTTTTTAGTTGCTAAACTTTTATTATACTCTCTGGCAGAGTATAATAAACTAATTCATCGATAAAACTGTAGGAGGTTTTATGAATAATAAGAAAGGGTTCACCCTGATCGAATTACTGGTAGTGGTTCTCATTATCGGTATTTTGGCTGCTATGGCTTTGCCGCAATATTTCAAAGCCGTAGAACGTAGCCGTATGTCGGAGGCCGCCAGCATTTTGGCCAGTATTGCGCAAGCCCAACAACGCAAGTACACACAGACCAACCGTTATGCAACCGCATACTCCGGATTGGACGTAGCCCCGAAAGGTGCTTCCGCTTCTTCGGAATATTTCACAAAAGGTGCAAGCGGTAATGGTTTTAAAATTGAATTGGTAAGTTTTGCTTCGTTCGGTGGGGAAAATGGTGGTAGAGCCATTGCGCATCGCCATGCTGGAAGCGGTACTGCGTTGCAATATTCTTACAAATTGACGCGCTACTATGCGAGTGATTTAGTCACTTGTGAAGGAGAAGGATCGGGTGGCCCCGCTGAAAACGGGAAAGCACTTTGTGCAGACTTCTGCGGTATTGATACGCCCGTTGACGCTTGTTGTTCCGACGGTTCTTCTAGCAAGTGTACTGCTCCCAGCGACGATATGAGTAAGTTTGGAGTGTAGTTGCTAAACAAAGTTTAACCCCCCGCTTTTGTGGGGGGTTTTTTGTCAAAAATTTCATCACTCTATGTTCGTTAAATCGCAGAAAAATTTTTCACGTTAATAAAGCGGAATACCATATTCACGCGCCAGCGTGTTATACCGATCAATTGCGCGACGCACAAATGCCCGTTTTTCCACATAACTGCACGGAAAGAAACCTCCCTTAAAGCCTGCAATCACAATATTTTTCAGCTCATGCGGGCGCAAGGGAATATTTTCCACCAGCAACTTCATTTCTTTTGTAACCGTCGTGTTGGAAATAAGCCGGTTATCCGTATTTACGGAAACGGAAATACCGTGTTTAATCATTTCCTTAATGGGATGCTTTTTGACGGTTTTAATGGAAGGATTGGTTTGTAAATTGCTCGTCAAACATACTTCTATACCGATGCGTCCGCTCGCCAAATAATCAGCGAGGGATTGGATATATTTCTTTTTATCTTTGACAGTTTTATCTTTAATCATGTCCAACCGAAACAGATTCGTTCCATGCCCGATACGGTTAGCGTAACAATCGGTAATGGCACTGAAAATACTTTCCGGGCCATACGCTTCGCCGGCGTGAACTGTTTTATAAATAAAATTTTTATGGACGTATTGATATGCTGTGCGGTGATCGGAAGCCGGATGCCCTGCCTCTTCTCCCGCAATATCAAAACCAACAATCGGGAGATTTTCTTCCTTGACTAATTTAACAATCAGTTTGGCAAGTTCCAAAGAGGCCGCACCGATAATTTCCGTTTGGTCCGAATGGGACAATACGTGAAGTAAATCCGCATAATAGGAGGAACTCTGCTCAGAAAAATTACGCATGGCGCACGCAATTATGCCAAAATAAAAAGGTAAATCTTCTTTTTGTTTGACACCTTCGGAAGCATTATGTTCGTGTTGCGCTCTTTGTAAACCACGCACGGCCGCACGAATAGACTCCTGCGCGCTAAGCTTTTTGCTGATACGTTTCTGCGGGGCGAAACGTACTTCCATATAACGTACCCCCTCCGCTAACGCATCCTGCGCAAGTTCGTAAGCCACACGCTCTATGTTCTCCGCCGATTTGAGTACATCTTCGGTATAGGAAAACCCTTTTAAATATTCTTCCAGCGAAGAATAGCGGTCTTTAAATACTTTTTGGCGAAGGCCTTTTTCCGTATAAGCGGGAAGTTGTACGTGCTCTTTCTTTGCCAGTTCAATTAATGTAGACAAACGCACGGACCCGCCCAGATGTACATGTAAATCGGCTTTCGGAATACGCCGTAAAAACTCCATCGGGATGTTTTTAAGAAACATATTATTTACGCGTTACCTGCTGTCCTTGCGGGGTATCTTTCACAACAAAACCAAGGGCATCCAACTGTGCACGAAGCTCGTCGGATTTTTTCCAATCTTTCGCTTTACGCGCGGTAGCACGTTCCTCTAAAATAACCTGTACGTCTTGCGGAATTTCCAATGTAGCTTGTGTGACCGGCTCTTTTAATAAATCAAGCCCCAACAGGGTGTCTGCAAATTGTACAAATGTCCATTTTTCGGCGGCGGATAAATCGGATTTTAACCCTTCCCACACCAGCGCCAATGCGCGCGGTGCGTTCAGGTCATCTTCCATGGCACCAATCAGTTTATTCTTCCAACTTTCCGCTTTTTCACTCGCTAACGGCAACCCGTTTGTTTCCTGTTTGGCTTGGATGGCCTGTTGGCGTAAATTTTTCAGACTCTTGGCGGCGCTGTCTAAACTTTCGTACGAAAATTCCAATTGCGTGCGGTAATGCGCCCCCAAACATAAATAACGGTAAGCCAGCGGATCATATCCTTTTTCTTTGAGTGTGGAAAGTGTAACAAATGTACCGCCGGATTTACTCATTTTGCCCGAACGCAAAATCAAGAACTCGCCGTGAACCCAATAATTCACATATTTTTGGCCGGTAGCGGCTTCGCTTTGGGCAATTTCGTTTGTGTGATGAATCGTTACGTGATCTATCCCGCCGCAATGAATATCCAGTGTATTCCCCAAATATTCCATCGCCATGGCGGAACATTCAATATGCCATCCCGGGAAACCGACTCCCCACGGAGAATCCCACTCCATTTGGCGTTTTTTATCTTTAGGAGAAAATTTCCACAACGCAAAATCGGTAGGATTCTTCTTTTCGTCGCTCATTTCCACACGTGCGCCGCCCTGTAAACCCGAAATACGCGCATGCCCAACGAGCGCATCATAACGGTCAAACTTGGAAGTATCGTAATAAATTCCGTCGGAAGTACGGTACGTATAGCCCTTTTCTTCCAATGTTTTCACAAGGGCAATCATTTCCGCAATGTGCGCAGTAGCACGGCTAACAATCGTCGGGCGTGTACAATTTAAAGCATCATAATCCTGCCAAAATTTTTCTTCGTAAAATTTAGCAATATCCCATGCGCTTTTTCCTTCGCGCGCCGCACCGACTTCCATTTTATCTTCCCCTTCATCGGAATCGGAGACCAAATGGCCCACATCCGTTACGTTCATTACGTGTCTTAACGAATAATGAAGCCGAATCGTACGTGCAAGTAAATCTTCAAAAATATACGTGCGCAAATTACCGATATGGGCAAAATTATAAACGGTCGGACCGCAACAATACATCGTTACCTGCGACGGATTTTGCGGAACAAACGTATCTTTACGGCGGGTAGCGGTGTTATACAGTAACATCAGTTAGCCTCTTTGCTCAGGGCAATATAACTCATAGCAATCGTTTTGAAAAATTGAGCACAGGCATTTTGCCCGACCGCATTAGCGGACTGTTCGCTCATTTTGCACGTTACTTCCACATCGGACAACGGATTAACAGCTCCCACACTGCTCAGCGAATACGTAAATCCAATCGGACGGTATTGTCGCACAGTAGCGGAATATCCCTGGTCCATAGCTTTTTGGAAAGTAGTCATATCCTTACGGGTAGCATTTGCGCCCAATTTAAATTTCCGTGTAGCTACTGAAATTACCACATCGCCGTACGTACCGTACGAACCGGAAAGATTTTCGGAAGTAAAATCTTCATCTTCCCCAAGCTCCCGTTCCTGCCCTTCCAAAATATTACCCGTTACCGTCGGCGGCAACAACGGAGATTCTTCTAATTCGTAAGAAGTAAATTCATAATAACTCCTATCAGCATGGGGTGCGGTATATTCAATCCCTTGCGTTACATTTTTGCGGCCGTTACAAGCGGCTACCAACAAAAGTGCACTTAAAAACACAAAATACTTTTTCATTTTCCTCTCCTGATTTTGAGTGTGGCAACAGCGTGACACATGGCTGCTTCTCCGTGTCCGATTTCGCCTACATGCTCGTGACTTTTAGATTTAAAACTAACATCTTCCAACTTCATTTCAAATACGTCAGAAAGCGACTTACGCACCGTTTCGTAGTGCGGTTTGATTTTCGGTTCCTGTGTGATGATCGTCGCGTCTATATGAACAATTTCCGCATGGTCCGCGCGGACAATTTCCAATACTTTTTTGGCAATTTTTTTGCTGTCTATGCCTTTAATGGAAGGATCCGTCGGTGGAAATAAAATACCGATTTCCCCCGCACAAAGAGCCCCGAGCACCGCATCACAAAGCGCATGAAGAACAAGATCTCCGTCGCTATGGCCGACAAACCCTCTCGTATGGGGAATTTCTACTCCGCCTAAAAATAACTTGCGTCCTTCTTCCAAACGGTGTAAATCAAACCCAAAACCAGTACGATATACAACTTCTTCCCCCACAAGCGCCTCCGCAAAAACCAAATCTTCCGGTGTGGTAATTTTATTATTTTTATAATCCGATTCCACTATCTGTACCGCAACGCCCGTTTTTTCCACTAACTGCGACTCGTCAGTCGCCCCTAACTCATCGCCAAATCTTTCAAGTGCGTCTACAAGCACTTCCCGCCGGTAACATTGGGGCGTTTGCGCTCCCCACAAAACAGAACGGTCCAACGTGCGCACCACCGCACCGCTACGCACTTCCTTTATGGTATCTTTAACAGGTACCGCCAACACCGCGGCTCCTTTTTCAGCAGCGGTTTGTAAACATTTTTCCACACAAGCCGAATTTACAAGCGGCCGTGCACCGTCATGTACGGCTATGACTTTTGCGGAAGGCGAAACACATTTTACCCCATTTTTAACAGAAGCCAAACGTGTCTCTCCGGGGTCCGTAAAAATCAACTGAGAAAAATAAGAAGATAGAACCGCACGGTTTTCCTGCGGAGTTACCACAACTATTTCTCCGACAGATTTACACTTCAAAAATGCTTCCACCGTACGCACAAGCACCGGTTTACCCGCCAGTGACAACATCTGCTTGGGGCGCCCCATGCGCGTTCCCTTGCCGCCTGCCACAATTACTACGGATGAAAACCACTCGGTGTTCATAAATTATTTTACTTTCGCAAAAATCATCCGCCCCGAAGAAGTCTGTAAAATAGAATATACAGCTACTTCGGTACGTTTACCGATATGCTTGCGTCCTTCTTCCACAACGACCATTGTACCGTCGTCTAAATAACCGATACCTTGGTCTTTTTCTTTTCCGTCTTTCATAATAAAAAGCGACATCGTTTCACCGGGCAGTACCACCGGCTTGAGAGCCGTTGCCAAATCGGCAATGTTAAGGGCAATCACTTTGTGAAGCCCGGCGATTTTATTGACGTTAAAATCAAGCGTAACAATTTGTGCATCTAAACTTTTTGCCAATTTCACAACCTGTTCTTCCGGTGTATCGGCTTTCGGCGTTTTGGAAGTTAAGCGTACTTCAATTTCCGAAAGTTCCTGCAAGCGTGAAGCAACGTCCATGCCGCGCCGGCCTTTAGCACGTTCCAACGGGTCTTTGGACGCCACCATTTCGTTCAGTTTGTCCATCACAAAAACAGGAAGAACAATTACGCCCGATAAAAAATTGATTTCGCACAAATCCACAATGCGCCCGTCAATAAGCGCAGTAATGTCTGCCACTTTCAAGTGGTGTCCCGTATAAGACAATCCTTCCAAATCACGCGATTTAAAAAGGGCCGTCAACACACCGAATAGCAAAAATCCAGCCTCTACCCGAAGGTTATAATTTTGCCAAAATGCGAGCATCTCCGGTTTCCCGAACGCTTGCAAAGTTGATTCGGTTAAGACAAACATCACATAACCAATTATAAAACCGGTACAACCGATCATGATCTTAATTAGACGCATGCGCTTAAAGAGAACTTCTCCCGCCAGCACAATTGCGCCGCATAGCAGCCCCAACAAAACGTGTACCCACTCATGACTACAGTATTGGTAAACAAAAAGCGGAAAGGCAGCCAATGTAAAGAAACGAAAAATCCAAATAGGCATAACTTCCTCCAAAAAATAATAGAAGGCCCGACACAAAACGGTCCTTTTACATTTTACCATTTTTAGAGGGATTTAAAAACTTTATTTAAGTTTTAAGGATAAATCATTGAGGTCCGACAGTTCCATAAGGCGAAGTGCTTTTAATTTAGATTTTTCTTCTTTTGTAACACCCGCCGTCAGCGCACGCGTAAAACCCAAACGTTGCGATTCTTCTAAACGGCGGTCAATGAGCGGCACTTTGGCAACCTGTCCCAAAATACCTACCTCCGCCATAAAAACGCTGTCGTAGGGGATAGCAATATCTTTTGCGGAACTGATAACGGCCGCACAGACAGCCAAATCTAATGCAGGATCCTTTAATTTTACGCCGCCGGCCAAACTGACAAAAATATCTTTGTTATCCAACGAAAGTCCGATATGCTTTTCCAAGGCGGCAAAAAGCATGAGACACCGGTTCAAATCCACCCCTGTTGCCACGCGGCGCGGAAACGGATAGCGTGTAGGAGAAACGAGGGCCTGTATTTCGGTTAAAAGCGGACGGCTTCCTTCAAGTGCCAAGGAATAGGCGCGCCCTTTGAGCGCACGTTCGCGGGAGGTTTGTGCGAAATATTCGCTGGCGTTTTCCACCGATTCCAAACCGTGCGCCGTCATCTTAAAAAGACCGATTTCCCCCGTAGAGCCGAAACGGTTTTTATGCGGCCGCAAGAGACGGAGCACATTATCTTTTTCCGTATCAAAGTAGAGCACGCAGTCCACCATGTGTTCCAAAATTTTCGGACCGGCAAGTTCGCCGTCTTTCGTTACATGCCCGAGCACAAAAGTGATAATGCCTTTCGGTTTACACAAGCGAACAAGTTCACTTGTACATTCACGCACTTGCGCTACCGTTCCGGCGGAGGACGTAAATTCGGGGTGGTACACCGTTTGGATAGAATCCAAAATCAGCACATCCGGATTTACACTTTCTACCGATTCAACAATTTTTTGGATATCCGTTTCACAATGAAGAAAAATATTTTCCCCGTTTACTCCTAACCGCTGGGCACGGCCGGAAATTTGACCGATACTTTCTTCTCCGGAAATATAAAGCACTTTACGTCCTTTGGAAAGTTCCGCCGCCACTTGTAACATCAGCGTACTTTTTCCGATACCGGGCGCACCGGCCAAAAGCGTTAACTGACCTTTGACAAGTCCGCCGCCGAGCAAACGGTCAAATTCGGGAATATGGGTTTCAATGCGGGGTTCTTTGACGGCCTTACTTTCGGAAAGTTTAACTACTTCCGAAGAAAAATCCGTAAAGCTGCGCGTACGTGCCGGTGCTTTTTTTGTTTCCTGTGCCTTTACTTCTTCTACCAAGGTGTTCCACGCTTGACAGGAAGGACACTGCCCCGCCCACTTGAGAGATTCAAACCCGCATTGTTGACACACAAAAATTGTTTTAAACTTCATAACAACTCCTCAAAATGGTACGCGCCTTATAAAACACGTTGAGCGTTACACACAGTTTCTCAGACAACGCCCTTTATTTTTAACGCGAGCCGGCTACTGCCGCCAACCCAAAGAACGACGATATATCCTGATCGTTAAACGACACGTTGGCCTTTACGGCAAAATCGTTCGTTTCTAACGCGTCGCGTGCCCATGCGCCTACGGTAAAGAAGCGGTTTACGCGGAAATCTACCCCGTAACTAACGTTCGGTTTATTAAAATTGCGCCCGTTAATAACGCGGTCGCGTCCCCAATCGGTAAACTCACCCGCAACGGTCAAGCGGTTGAGAAAATCATGACGGTAGAACGGCGTTACTTCCACGCCCACACCGCCTGCCCCGCGAACCAGACCGGCTGTTAATTTTCCCCAATCGTTATACAACCCTAAACGAACGTCCATTTGGTTCTTTTCCAAAAAATCTTTCGGATCCAAGCGGTTATCCTCGTTCCCCAAGTTATCCATACCTACGTGATAAAACGTATAACCACTAGGCGTGTAAATATCTACACCTAAATCGCTGGATGAGAGGTTAGATTTGGTCATATAGTAAAAATCGTAATCCCAATATACTTGGAATTTACCCATCTTCCCTACAAATTGTTTGACCTCGGCAATTGTAGTTTTCAAGTCAGCCACGCTTTGTTTGACGTCGGTTTTCATTTCCTCATCTTTAAGAAGACCGCCAATCACGCCGTCGCCTTTGTTTAAGCCGTCCATAAGTGCATCGGCTTTTGCCAATAGTTCGGTTAACCGTTCGGAAGCCACATCCAAGTTTTGAACAGATGTTGTTAAATACGGACGCATAGTCGCCACCATTTGGTTTAAGTTGGCCGACAGTTGGCGCACTTCCGTCATGGTTTGGTTGAGTTGGGCACCCATTTGGCCGTTGTTATTAACGCTATCCACAAAATCCTTAATACTGCCCATGGCTTGCGTAATCATTACATCCATAGGAATATCTTCTGTTCCCTGTACGTATGCGCCCGGTTTAAGAGCCGGTGCCGACGGACTTCCCTGTACGGCTTTTAAGTATTTAGAACCGATAATCCCCGTCATCACTACACTAAATTGAGCTCCTTCGCGCAGTTCTATTTCTTTGTTGATGTCCGCGACCACAACGACGTCTCCTTTTTCAATTTTAATCTTTTTGACGCGCCCCACTTCCACACCGGCCAGTTTAACAGGTGCTTTTACGGGCAAGCCGGAAACATCGTTAAATTTAATGTTCAGTTCATACGTTTTGGTAACGGAAAGCCCTCCTAAAAAATAAAGCGAGAATCCGAATAAGGCAAGGGCCACTATCGTAAAAAGACCTACTTTTGTTTCTGATGTCATTTTTTTATCCTATTCCTTCATTAGTTTCATTTGGATCGGACCGTGACTGCTTCCTTCCACAAATTGTTTTACATACGGGTTATCCGTCTTACGAAAATCTTCCGGCGTACCGTAAAGCAAAATATGTCCTTCATACAAAAACGCAATATGGTCCGCAATTTTAAAAGCGGAGTGCATATCGTGCGTAATTACTACCGAGGTTACCCCGAGTTTGTTTTTTAAATCAATAATCAAATCACTAATAATATCCGACATGATCGGATCCAACCCCGTTGTCGGTTCGTCATACAAAATTACTTCCGGCCCCACAGCTAGCACGCGCGCCAACGAGACACGCTTTTTCATACCGCCGGAAAGTTCGCTGGGGTTTAGTTTTGCAACGTCCTCCCTTAACCCCACAAGGGCCAGTTTTTCTTTGATGATTTTGGGATAATCCTTTTCCGGCACATCGGTTAAATATTTAAGACCAAAGGTAACATTTTCCCCTACGGTCATAGAGTCAAATAACGCCCCTTCCTGAAACAAATACCCGAAACGGCGGCGCAAGGCGGCCAGTTTCACTTCGCTTCGGATTTTTGTAATATCTCTTCCGCCCACCATAATTTGCCCGCCGCTTACTTCCTCCAGCCCGATTAAACATTTAATTAACGTACTTTTTCCGGAACCGGAACCGCCCAAAATACACGTGGTCTCTCCTTTCGGGATTGTTAAATCAATGCCTTTGAGTACCTTTTTTTCGCCGAAATTTTTTTGTAAATTTTTTATTTCTATCATCTTAAATCCCAAAAGCCGTTAAAATGGCGGTCAAGAAATAATCCAATACGAGCACCAATACAATGGTTGTCACCACTGCACCCGTGGTGGATTTTCCTACCCCTTCCGCACCGCCCGTGGTGCTGACTCCTTTATAACAGCAGACCGTACCGACCATAAAGGCGAAAATAAACGTCTTAATAAATCCGTGTAAAAAGTCAGAAACGCCCATAAACGTCGTAATATCCGTCAAATAAATTTCGCCGGGCACGCCCAAAGCATATACCGCTACCACATAACCGCCAATAATGCCAAACACGTTGGAAAAAAGCGTAAGTAACGGTAGCGTAAATACAAAGCCAAACATCCGCGGAATCACTAAATAGCGAATCGGGTTTGTTCCCAATGTGTAAAGCGCGTCAATTTGTTCCGTTACGGCCATAGTACCGATCTGCGCCGTTACCGCCGCACCCGCACGGCCGGAAACGACCACGCACGTAAGCACCGGCCCTAATTCGCGGATGAGGGAAAATGCCACAATGGTCCCCACAAAAATCGGATCGCCGAAAATATTACCGATAGTATTTCCCGCCTGTAACGCAAGCACCATACCGGTAAACAAACTCGTCATTGATACAACCGGCAACGAATCCACACCGATTTCCACGCTTTGCTCCATGGCTTGCCCCCACTCAAAACGGGAGTGTGTCAGCCAAAACGCAGAAGATTGTATCATCCGCGTGGCGCCACCGACTTCCGAAAGCAAATACGTTACTTTTTTACCAATCCATGTAAAAAATTTCATTTATAAATCCTAGGTACGCGCGCCATTAGTAAGGTGCACAATTCATAATCAATCGTACCGGCCTTTTGTGCGAGTTCCGCAAGCGTAACGGTTTCATTTCCCTGTGAACCGACGATCACCACTTCTTCTCCGACAGCCGCTGGAACATCCGTAATATCTACCATTAACATATCCATGGTAATATTCCCGAGCACGCGGCAACGCTTACCGTGTATCAAAACGTCTGCCTTATTGGACAGCGCACGCAAATAACCGTCCCCGTATCCAAGCGGTAATGTGGCAATTTTCATCGGACGGGGCGCAATAAAACTGCGGTTGTAACTGATACTGCTTTGGGCAGGAACGTCTTTCACGTATACGACCCGCGTCTTTAAAGATAAAATCGGTTCAAAACCGTCTTCCAATCCGTAGATACTGTGCCCCGGGCGGACCATATCAAAGTAAATATCCGGCCGTTTCATAATGGCCGTAGAGGCCGCCAAGTGACAATGATTGGCGGTAATATTTTCTTCCTTCATCCGCACAAGCGTGGCCCGAAAATCCGCAATTTGCGTATCCGTATAAGCGGGATCCGCCTCTACGCTCGAGAGATGGCTGTAAAGTCCGTCCAATACCAAATGTTCGTTTGCGGCAACGTAGCGGATCACATCCATTACACGTTCCTTACGGTTGCCGATACGCCCCATGCCCGTATCTTGTTTGACGTGGCAATATCCTTTCTTGCCTACTTTTTCTGCCGCCGCAGCCAAGGCCTGTGCGGCCTGTAAACTCGCAATGGTAACGGCCAAGTCATAAGTGAGCGCATATTCAAAGGCCTCAAACGGATAAATACTTCCCAACACCAAAATAGGCGTTTTAAGTCCGACCTTACGCAAACAAATTCCTTCCTCTACCGACGCAACACCGAAAAATTCACTTAGTCCGTTACTTTCCAAAAACTGTCCGATTTTTTCCGCTCCGTGTCCGTACGCATTGGCTTTGACGAGTGACAATAATTTGACACGCGGCAAACCGTCCGCACGCACAACCTGTCGGCGGATTTTTTCCATATTACGTTTGAGTTTCTGCAAATCAATTTCGGCAACGGTCGGCCGTAAAATCGGTAACGTCATTTTTTTACTCCGGTAAATCAAGCGGCACTTCGCTGTATTGCGGTGCTTCGGGCGGCGGCGCATCTACAAACGTCGTATCGCGGCTTGCGTCCTGCGCTTGTTCCATGTGTTCCGGTGCGGGATTGGTAAATAACGCAAATTTCCCGTAGAAGGCCAAATTGATTTCTCCCACCGGCCCGTTACGCTGTTTGGCAATAATCAGCGTGGCTTTATTTTCAAGTGCGGGATCATCCCGTTTATAGTAACCGTCGCGGTGGATGAGCGCCACAATATCGGCATCCTGTTCAATGGAGCCGGAATCACGCAAGTCGGACAGTTGCGGTTTTTTATCCACACGGGCATTGTCTTCGTTCTTGCGGTTCAGCTGCGCTAATGCAAGCACCGGCACATTCAGCGTACGTGCCAAATCTTTTAACAGACGGGAAATTTCCGCCACTTCTTGTTGTTTGCTTTCAAAACGGCGTTCGGTGCCGCCGCGGATGTATTGTAAATAGTCAATGATAATAAGCCCTAAAGAGGTTCCCTTTTTCTTTAAATCGCTTGCCAAACGGCGCGCGCGCATACGTAGTTCCGTAATGGTAAGACCCGACGTATCATCAATAAAAAGCGGCGCCTGTTTGAGACGTCCCACTTCACGCGTTAAATCCGCCCATTTTCCGGCATCACAATAACCGTTCATCATGCGGTTGATTTCCACTTGTGTAGCTGCCCCCAACATACGCATATAAATACTGTTTCGTTCCATCTCCAATGAGAAAAAAGCCACCGGGATGTGTTTTTCCACACTTGCGTGATAGGCAATATTTAGTGCCATGGCCGTTTTCCCTTGGCTCGGACGGGCCCCCAAAACGATTAGGTCTGCCTTGCGGAGTCCACCCGTTTTGCGGTCAAACTCCGAAAATCCCGTCGGAACCCCCTGAAGGGACGATTGTTCTTTACGGGCAACTTCCAATATTCGCATTACTTCCGGAGCTAAATCGTGTGACGATACAAAACCTGTCAGTTTTTGTTTTTGGCTCAAACGGTAAATTTGGTCTGCGGCCTCGTCAATGAGAAGTTGCGGATTTTCATCTTCTTCTTTATAACAACGCTGTACAAGCGCAGTGGCAGTATGGATTAAATCGCGTACGACGAATTTTTTATACACGATATCCGCATGATATTTAACGTGGGCGGCTGTGGTAACTTTATCAATAAGTTGGGTAAGATAAAGCTCCCCACCGACTTGCGTAAGTAAATTGGCGCGTTTTAGTTCCGCCGCCAACGTAATAATATCAATGGCGATACCGCGGTCCGCCATGGACTGCATAACCTGAAAAATCTTTTCGTGTGCCGTCTTATAAAAATGTTCCGGGCGCAGAATTTCAAACGCATCTTCCGCGGCTTCTTTATCCAGAAGCATGGAACCCAAAACTGCCATTTCCGCATCAATGGCTTGAGGCGGAACTCTTTCTTCTGTTACATTACTTGCCATACAACAAAACCTCAATAATAAAACTGAACCTTTTACGGACAAAAGGCACACTATTATTGTACCAATTTAGTAAGTAAAAGAGAAAGGAGAAAAAGTGTTTAGAAAACAGGAGACAAACCGTCATTTTGCCCAAACGTTATTTTTAAGCGTAGTACGGACAGCTTTATTCAAGGCCACCATATCGCGGTGCTTATCTGAATCCGCTTTATCAAAAGGAATAAATCCTTGCGCTGTTATAAAACCAAAATCATCCTCTTCATACGAAACAAATGTCCAGTCTTTATCGGAATCTTCTAACAAACTTTTACCCATCGCACTATAAGGGACCTCAATATGGAACAAATCCACTAACGTCGGCAATATATCCACTTGCCCGGCCACCGTACTCACCCGTCCGGGTTCCAATACCCCCGGTGCTACCAAGGCAAATGGCATATGATACATATCCCAAGTACTTTTCTTATTTTTTGCCCGCAATTGATGATCTCCAAAAATAACAAAAGCAGTATCTTCATATAAACCATTTTCTTTTAAAGATTTGATAAATTGCCCGATCGCACTATCCGTATAGGCAAGAGCACGTAAATAAGGGTCTTTTGAAAACTGCTGCTCTATGCGATCGTCTAGTTTTTTGGGAACGAATGTTCCTAAAGGTTCATGTGTAGCTACGGAAAAAAAGAATCCGGCAAAGGGTTTAGTACTATTTTTAAATTTCTCAGCCAATACCTCTAGCGCATCACCGTCATAGGCGGGAGATTTTCCTTTTTCTTTTTTTATCCATTCACTTCCGTAGGTTTCAAAACCCATCAGCCGTGCAACCGGCCCTACATACATCATGATATCTCTGTGCGCCCTCACAAACACCGTTTCATAATCACTGGACTTTACTAATAATTTTCCCAAACCATTCTGGGTTGTTTCCTCTAAACCTCGGCTGAAATAGGGGGCACCGCTTATCGGGCACAGACCGGATAAGGTAGTTCCTATCCCTTCCAAACTGGAACCGCTTGTGCACGAAAAAAACCGATCAAAAATTTGCCCTTGTCGCATCAACTCATCTAAATTAGGTGTTGCTCCGTGATGCGTTCCAGCTACCGCATCTACGGAATTGTAATCTAAACTCTCCAATACAAAAATAATTAAATTTTTCTTTTTGCCCGTTCGGCTAAACTTGGTACGTACACGTTGTAACGGATAAGCAGGGTTGTTCCATTTTTCACCGGTAGAAGATAACAGTTGTTTTGTTATTTCTAAACTTTCTTCTTCACTTAATTCATGAAGTGAAGGGTGATCTTTCCACCCTCCCTTAAAATGGGTGTAGTGTTTAGGCATTAAGTAAAAAAAAATGTCAAAAACGCCGTTAACGGCAAGATGGCCTTGAACGAGGTTTGATCTATACGCCTGCCGCAAGGTCAATAAATTATTGCTAAAGAATAACCCTCTCTCGGAAAACCATAAGAAAAATCCTAATGTAATAAAAAAAAGTATCTCGTAAAAGACCTTACCATGCGTAATCTGCCGCTCCCGAGAAATATACCGCTGCGAATAATAAAGCCCCGCCGCAAACAATATTATTATTCCCAAACAAATCCAACCATACGACGTAAATGCCACTTGTAACACTAACGGAACCGACAAGAAAAAGTTAAAAATATCCGGTCCGATATGCCGTTGTACATATTTAAAATAAACCAAGTCGGACACCAATAATAACACATAAATCTCAAGGATCAGCACTGACAAAAAAACGACACTTCGGCGGTATTTTAAATTAGCTATAGGCAAATTGAGCAGTACTAAACACGGCCCTCCCAATAAGGCCAACATAGAGAAATCAAACCGCAAACCGATCCAAAATCCCTTTAAAATGCTTTCTATATTTAAGACAGAAAAAATATTTGGATAACAAACTAAAAACAATAAACGTACTACTTGCGAAAAAAGGAGAAAATAGAGAAGAAGAAAAAGTGTCTGCTTGTTACGGACTGAATCTCCCCGCTTCCAAGACACCCATCCCCATACCAAAAAAAGCAAAATCAGTTTCATTGATATAAATCTCTTCTAAAGAATAGCAACCGTTTTTATTATATCAATTAAGAAAGTCGGCATACAAGTTTCTTGTGGATACTGTAAACGGCACAAAAAACCCCCGCTTTCGCGAGGGTTTTATCAAAACGCAATACTTCCTTATTTATTTGGCAGCATCACCGATTTTTTCTTCCACTTGCGTCAAAGGATTGATTTGTACTTTGATTTTAGCGGAAACGGTCGGTTTCAAATAAATGCTGACTTCCGTTTCACCCAATGCCTTAATCGGCATATTGAGTTCAATGGAGTCTTTGGCAATTTTATGACCGAGCGCGGTTAATGCTTTGTAAACATCGGCTTTGTTCACGGAACCGAACACGACACCTTCGTTGTTGACCGTTTTGGTAAACGGCAACACTACACCGGCCAGTTTGTCGGCGGTAGCGCGGGCTTCGGCGAGTTCCGCTTCAATGCGTTTGGCGCGGCGTTCTGCGCCCAACTGCCAATTTTTAATGGCACCTTCCGTGGCGATTTCCGCCAAGCGGTGCGGTACGAGGAAGTTGCGGGCATAACCGGGTTTTACATCTACTACGGTGCCCACCATACCCAAATTCTTCACGTTTTCTTTCAAAATAACTTTCATTTCGGGTCCTCCTGCTTATTTTTTCGGCAAAGAATACGGCAAAATAGCCAAGTTGCGATCACGCTTAATTGCTTTGGTGATTTGGCGTTGGTGCTTGGCACAAGTACCGGTAATTCTTCTGGAAAGGATTTTACCGCTTTCCATCGTGAAGGACTTTACGAACTGGAAGTTCTTATAGTCAACGTTGTCCAACTTTTCAGCGCATACTTTGCAGACTTTTCTTCTGCTTTCAAAGCGCTTTTTGCCGCCGAAGGCACGCGCCGGGCGTTCCGCACGGGCGGACGCAGCAGCCGCAGGGGCTGCCGCTTCGGTGGCTTGCGTTTCTTTAATTTCTTCAGCCATATATTCTCTCTTGGTTCCTGTAATTAAAAGGGCACGTCATCTTCCATCACGTCAGTGGTGGGGACGTCGTCCTTAGCAGCCGGTTGGACGCCTTCCGCTTCCGCGTAAGTGCCGCCCGCTGCCCCAAATTCTAAGATTTGGATTCTGTTAGCAGTTACCTGCAGGGATCTGCGGGTCTGCTGTGTTGTTTTATCGGTGTATTCGCTAGTGGTTAAGCGGCCTTCCACGCTAACGGGAGTGCCCTTTTTCAACCGGTCTTTACACCGTTCGGCTGCCGAACCCCAAATCACAATAGGAACAAACACTGTGTCATCCTTCCACTCGTTTGTGGTTTTATCTAAATATCTGCGGTTGACCGCAATATCACAACGGCACACTGCCTGACCTTTCTGCGTAAAACTTACGTTAGGATCACGTGTTAACCGTCCGACTAGAAGTACTATATTCTGTTCCGGTAATTTGATTTGTGCTGGCATAAGCGACCTTATTTACTAGCGGCAGGAGCCGGTTTTACCTTCACTTCTACGGCGTTCATCGTCATAGAACGAAGGACTTTTTCGTTAAGTTTCAAAGTATTTTCCAACGTTTTGATAAGCGTGGACTCGGCTTTGAACTTAAGATAGAGGTAGAAACCATCGCGGACGTGATTTACTTCATGCGTAAATTTGCGTCTGCCTAAGCGTTCTTCGCTGATGACTTCTCCGCCATTTGTCGTGATGAACTCTTTGGTTTTCGTCACGAATTCACCCACTTCTCCGTCGGAGAGTTGGGGTTTTACGATAATTACACTTTCGTATGTTCTCATAAACATTTATCTATTGCGTTTTGTAGGGCAAAAAAGCCCACGGGTAGTTTTGAAAAACTATCCTGATATATTATAACAAAAATAAAGGATATTTATCAAACAAATAGTATATGCCTGACGTTTCGGGATTTTGCCGCTATTATTCTTTTGCGCCGGCCTGTTTTAACAGATTTACTATTTCGGTATTTCCGTTATTCGTTGCCATTTTCAAAGCAGTATTCCCGTCATCCTTTTTTGCGTTTACATCCGCACCACTTTGTAAAAGCAACCGCACCGCTTCCAACTGGTTGGAATCACTGGCTATCATTAAAGCAGTTACCCCGTTATCTCTTTTCGCATTTACATTTACGCCCTTAGCCAAAAGTTGACGGGCAATAGTTACGTGTCCGTATTGGCTTGCTATCATTAAAGGGGTAATATTCTCCTTCGCAGTCGCATTGACATCCGCTCCTTTTGTTAAAAGCAGTTGAGCAATATCCGTATGGCCTTTTCCGATCGCAAACATGAGGGGAGTCATAAAGTGTTCCGACTCTTTCACGTTCACATTTGCCCCTTTTGCCAAAAGCATTTGGACGACAGGCATGCTTCCGGTTCTGCTAGCCACCATCAAAGGAGTGGCCCCTTCGCTGGCTGTGGCATTGACCTCCGCCCCTTTTGCTAAAAGCAGTTTAACAATCTCCTCATATCCGCCGTCGCTCGCTACCAACAAAGACGTAACGCCCTCGTTGTCTTTTTCGTTTACGTTCGCCCCTTTATCCAAGAGCAACCGGACAATATCCGTATATCCGCCGGAACTCGCAAACATCAGAGGCGTGGTACCGTCTTCCTGCGATTTTACGTTGACATTTGCACCTTTTGCCAAAAGCATTTGAACAATAGCCGTATTTCCGTTTTTACAGGCCAATCGGAGCGGAGTACTTCCCGTTTTTGTTTGAGCGTTTACATTTGCCTTTTTTGCCAAAAGCAGTTGGACAATATCCTCATATCCCCCGCGGGCCGCAAACAATAAAGGCGTAACATTATCCGATTGTCTTGTCGCGTTTACGTCAGCACCGCTCATTAAAAGCAGCTGGACAATATCCGTGTATCCGTTTTGGCTCGCCATCATTAAAGCAGTAACCGCATCCTTCGCTTGTGCGTTTACATCCGCTCCTTTTTCAACAAGCAGTTGCGCCACGAGCGAGTGCCCTTTCTGACTGGCCATCATTAAAGAGGTAAATCCGTTATTATTCTTCTCATTTACATCAGATCCCCGCGATAAAAGTAGTTGTACAACTTCGGGGTTTCCCGAAGTACTTGCGGTTTGTAATGCCGTCCAACCATCTGTCGAGCGGGCGCGTATATTTGCCCCCCTGGCTATAAGTACGCGCACCAAATCAGCAGCCCCCTTCTGACTGGCCAACATTAACGAAGTAAAACCGTCCGCATATGTCGCCGCATTTATGTTGGCCTGTTTTAATAGAAGTAATTTAGCAACTTCGGTACGTCCGCTTGAACTTGCTACCATTAAAGGAGTCCAACCGTTGGGATTGTGGGCATTTACATCCGCACCTCTCTCAATCAGTAATTGGGCGGTTTGTACATCCCCGATTTCACTTGCTATCATTAAAGGAGTTACACCTGCGTTGTTGATCTGAACATTTACATCCGCACCGTTGTCTAAAAGCAATTTGGCAACTTCGCTCTTTTTATAGCGAGCGGCTACAACTAAAGCGGTCATACCATCCTTGTCTTTATCATTAACACGAGCGCCTTTTTCAATAAGCAGTTTAACGATAGGGACATTTCCCGTAGCACTCGCCACCATGAGTGCCGTCATTTCGTCCTTCCCTTTTATATTGACGTCCGCGCCGTTGTTAAGCAATAGTTCCACTACCGATGGACGACCCGCACGAGCGGCTATCAAGAGCAACGGAATACCGTTTTTATCGGTTTGATTGGCACTTTCCCCCTGTTTTAAATAAGAGGATATGGCATTTTCATCACCGGACTTTACGGCTATGGCCAACACAGCGGCGAGATTCCCTCCGTACGCGAAAAAGTTGGTAGTTACAAATAAAAATATAAGTATAATTTTCAGTTTCATAAAAACTCCTTCAGTATCTAAGAGTTATTTTAGCAAAAAAGCGATTATATTTTCTTATTCGGCAGAGGAACTCCTAACGGAAACGCGGCAAAATTGAGATAGTACAATCTAATCGCGCAGGAGAAAGATTTTGGCGGGGCTGGTGGCACCCTTTATTAACGATAAACGGTTTTCCGCTATGCCCAAATGATCGGCAAGCACCGTGCGCACTGCTTCATTGGCGCGGCCCTGTTCGGCGGGGGCTTTCACCCAAATTTCGTAAGTATCGGAGGATTTTTCCACAAGTTGGTTTTTCTTTTCCCCCGCGTGTACTTTGACTTTAAGGTAGGACATATTATAATTCATACCCCCATTCTTCGTACAGATTATGCCATAGAGGATTCTTTATACCAATTAACCGCTCCTTCCAAGCACGGTTCCATTTTTTTAATTGTTTCTCACGGGCTATGGCTAAACGGATATCCGTATATTCTTCGTAATACACTAACTTATGTGTTTTATAACGAGAAGTAAAACCTTTAACCGGTTCTGTTAAGTGTTGGTAAGTTCTCACTAATAGGCGGCTTGTAACACCTGTATATAACACGGTGTGATTTTTATTCGTTAACATATACACATAATACATACGTCTATTGTAACAAAAAGTATCGTGGTACAAAAGCTGTTATCAAAAAAATGTCATTCCCGAGGCAGTAGTCGCGAATCTTCCGATTATTGTTTAGATAGTAAATAGATGATACGAAGATCCCCGACAGAAACACTCGGGGATGACCCCTTTTTAAAACAAAACTAAACTAAATACACAACAAATTGCAAGGGAAATGACAATTTGTTACAAGGCATCCTAAAAATTTTTGACCGTTAACAGACAAGGGCACCCGTATTTACGAGTGCCCTTGTGTTTTCTTACATTATATTTATCTGCTTTTAATTAAACTCTTGGCAGTCATGTCCGCTGGTTTTTTAATGTCCATTTCATCCAATACCGTGGCGGCAACGTCCCCCAAATTACCGGTCGGCTCCATTACCGCGTTTTTGTGGTCTTTGGACACATAGATAAAATCTACCAAGTTGGTCGTATGCGCCGTTTTGGGCATATTGATTTTATCATCCCACATTTCTTCAGCGTTACCGTGGTCGGCAGTAATGAAAACCGTGTAGCCGTGTTTGAGTGCTTGTTCGGTAACAAGCCCTGTACATTCATCTACCACTTCCACCGCTTTTACAACGGAGTTAAAATTGCCCGTATGGCCCACCATGTCGCAGTTGGCAAAGTTGATAACGATAAAATCGTACTTTTCCGATGCGATTTGCGTGAGTGCGGTATCTTTTACGATATACGCTTCCATTTCCGGATGATCGGCAAATGTGGCAGGGTCAAAACGCCCTTTAATTTCAATGCGGTCCTCGTTTTCATACGGTTTAATCAGTTTTCCGTTGAAGAAAGACGTAACGTGTTTAAATTTTTGCGTTTCTGCCAAACGTAACTGTTTAAGACCGGCTTTGGAAATCACTTCGCCGAGCAAATTGTTCATACCGCCGCCGTCCGTCATGGAAGGCAAGGCGTTATACGGGAAGGCATCATAGTATTTTGTGAGTCCGCAATACACGCAAGGCACGCGCGGGCCGCGGTTTTTACCCGGATAATTATCGTCAATAAACGCGCGGGTTAATTGGATAGCGCGGTCTTGGCGGAAGTTAAAGAAAATGACGGAAGAATTTTCTTCCATACCTTTGTAATCCCCCAGAACTGTCGGCGGGATATATTCGTCCACCATAGGTCCGCCGTCGGGAGTTTTGAGCGTTTTATAATCGGTGGCTACCACTTCTTCGGCGGTTGTGCCGTGTGCGCCTTCCGCACGGACAATCAAATTATAGGCCTTATCGGTTAAATTCCAATCTTCCCCGCGGTCCATGGCATAGTAACGGCCCTGAATCGTGGCAATCTGTCCGACGCCGTATTCTTTAATTTTTTCCTCTAACGTGCGGATAAAACCGATAGAACTTTGCGGCGGTGTATCGCGGCCGTCGGCAAAGAAATGGATATATACTTGTTTAATACCTTGTTCTGCGGCAAATTTCAAAATCGCATGAAGGTGATCTTGGTGCGCGTGGACGCCTTCATCCTGTACAAGCCCCATTACGTGAAGCGGCTTGTTGTTTTTCAAACAGTTTTCTATACAGGCGGCAAACGGCGCGGACGTAAATAAAGAGCCGTCCTCAATGGTATCTTTTAAACGTTTGAGTTCTTGGATAACAATGCGCCCCGCACCCATATTTAAGTGCCCCACTTCGCTGGAACCCATGTATCCGGCCGGCAATCCGACTTCTTCGCCGGAGGCCTCAATTTGTGTATGCGGATATTCCTTCAAATAGTTGGTAATGTTCGGTGTTTTGGCATTGGTAACCGCATTGTGCGGGCCGGATTTGGCATTTCCCCAACCGTCCCGAATAATTAAAACAACTTTTTTCATACGTTTATCTCCTTTTTGATAATTCCTAAATGTGACCATTTTGTATACTGTGCTTTTTTCAAATCGTTGAGCGTCGTTTTGCCGTTGGACATTAACTGATTCAAAAAGTAATACAAAATCTGTTCCGCCATTTTTGTATCGGCCATGGCGCGATGCCAACCTGCGTTACTGATACCGAGTTCCTGCGCGACAAGCCCCAAATTATTATGAGAAAACCAACAGCTTTTGCGCGCTAACTTTAACGTATCAATTACTTCCGCCGGTTGAAACGCAACACCGCAGTTTTCAAATTCATACTTGATAAAACCCATATCAAAATCGGCATTGTGCGCCACGATAACACACCCGGCCAATATCTCCTTCAATTCCGGAGCTATTTTATCAAACGTCGGTGCTTCTTTTACCATCTCGTTCGTGATGCCGTGCACCGCTATTACGTCCGGATGCATGGGCATTTGCGGGTTAACAAGCCAAGACTTCTCAAACAGCGGTTTGCCGTTTTGCGAAACAGATACGGCAATTTCGCAAATACGTCCGCCTTGTTCTGTGGAAAGCCCCGTCGTTTCCGTATCCAAGCAAGCAAATTTAAGTTCGTTCAGTTCTCCCATAATTATCCTATCCAATAAATACGCAAGCGTACAAGTAGGCCCACCAAAGTAGCCCCAATAATACTTAAATAAAACATGGTGCGGCTGACGTCCATCAAGCGGATCCACCGCGCATACAAACACGCGGCCAACCAAATCACAAACAAAATCAGCCACCGCACGCCCGGCAGTAACATAATCAAATAAAAAAGCGTACGTACAATCGTCATCAAAAAACCTTCGTCCACCGTCAAAAACATCCCCTCATATCGGTCTTGTAAAATAGCGGCAATCGGCCACTCTATAATACGGGTAGCCATTACCAAACCCGCCATAAAAACAACCACCGGCTGTGCGAAAAAATGCCCCGTTTCATAGAGTGTTACAAGCGGGGACGTCAAAAAGAGGAGTAAACCGAATAATGATAATTTGGAAACACACGTAACAAAATGTCCGTGCTTAAATTGTCCGCCGAAGTTGAAAAACTGGTGTACAACCCCAAATAAAATACCCAACAAAATAATACACACCCAGCCTGGCAAATCCCACACGCCGAAAAAAGGCCACTCCATGGTTAAATAATCCCTACACAACACAAAAGCAACAACGTAGAAAAACGCAACCCGCACCGCCGTGGCCTTTGTTTGACTGCGCGCACGCAACTGCCACATTTTGTGTAACAGTAAAAAATCCGCCGCAAACATGGCAAGGAATAAACGCCAAAATACAATCATACTTTCTCCTTCGGCAGACGCACCGTAAAGGTACTTCCTTTTCCTTCCTCGGAACGAACCGTCAACGTGCCACCGTGCGCTTCTATAATTTGGCGGCTGATAAATAAACCGAGTCCGTACCCCTGTGCTTCCGGACGGACCTGATGAAATTTTTGGAAAAGCCCCTTGATATCTTTTTCGCTGATACCGATACCGCTGTCCGCTACGGACAGGAAATAGGCCTGTTCGTCTTGCGAGGCCGTCACTTTGACAAAACCCTCTTTGGTAAATTTAAGTGCGTTGGAAACTAAATTGGTAAGTACACGCTGTAAAAATTTTTCATCCGCGGGCAGGTGCTCCACCGACACATCCGACGTAAACGACAATTTTTTTTCCGCGGCCACCGGAGCAAGTGTATCCATTACCCGTTTGACAAGCGCGGGAATATCTACCGTCGTTTTATGCGGGACCATCATACCGGCTTCCAAGCGGGAAACATCCAACGCATCCTCCAATAATAAGGATAAATTTTTAGAAGCACTATCCATTTGTGCCAAATATTCCTTCCGCTCTTTCGCGCTCACTTTTCCGTTCTGTAAAATGTACAAATACCCTTGTAATCCCAAGAGAGGAGCGCGCAAATCGTGCGCAATCGCGCGGAACACTTTTTCCTTCATCTGCGACAATTCGGCCTGAACCTGTAAGGCCTGATAATCTTTTAAATCCTTCGTCATCTTGTTAAACGACGTAATTAACTGCCGAAATTCCTTCCACCCCGTTTTTTCGTCCACGCGCACATCAAAATTACCGCGGCTGACTTCCTCCGCCGCACCGGTCAAGGCCGTTATCGGTTCACCCAATTGTTCGGCAAACGTAAGCGCACCGAAATACGAGAAAGTGGCAATCGTCAATAGGAAAAGAATCAAAATAATGTTGGTATGATAAATACTGCGGAAGGCCTCTTTTTTTAACTGTAATACGGTTACGTACGCCCCCAAAACAGGAGTGGGAGCAAACGCGCCGACGTATGTTTCTTGCGGGCTTTTTAAATTTTTAATCAGCCGCTTATCCGACGCAAACAAATCCGTCAGTTCGTGCCGGTCAAAGGCGGGGACGTACTGATATTCGCTCGCATAGACGGAACCGTCCTGCGCCATAATGTAAATATGGCCCGTATTACCGATACGTTGTTCCTGTACGCGCGCCAGAAAACCAAAGAAACTGATAATCCCGTATAAAAAATCGCCGTTTGGCATAGGATAAATAAATTCGCTAATCGGACGGCCGTCCATTACGTCAAAACTGCTGACGTATAGTTTATGCTCTTGCGCCAAAGCGGGCAAAGACGCATCCCCCGATAAATCAATCGGCGGAATACGTTTTAAAAAGGAAGAGGCCCCTTGGCGGTATAATTCTTTACCGTCCTTTGAAATAACGGCAAGCATCAAAAAATCGGGGTTAGCGGAAAGGGCTTCTTGTAAAAGGGCAGAGGGGTTTTTCTTTTGGGAAAGTAAATGCGATAAATTTTGGCTGAACGATAACCGCCACGATAAATCTTCAATATGCTGGCTGAAAGAGGCGGCTACAATCTCTGCCAAGTTGACGTGCGTTTCCAAGATGTTATCTTTCAAGTGTACCTGATAGTACGACAAAAGTAACACCATAGGAACGAGCGGCATAAATACGACTGCCAAAAACAATTTGAACAGTTTTGAAAATGAAGACATAATCACTTACTATTATACAATTTCCCCGCGCAAAAAAATACAGCGGCACTTGTATAGAAAGCACCGCTGTAAACAAGTAGCGTAAACGTTAGAAAGCGATACCTGCTTTTATACCGTATTCGCGCGAAATGTTAAACGGTTCCAACAACCCGTTCGTGGGAGAAACCATCACCACATCCGAGTTTTGGATTTTCCAAAAGCGGTAAAAGGGTTCTACAAATACGTTGAAGCTTTCGGAACCGGCGGAAAATTTAATACCGCCGCGCAAGCCGAACCCTTTTTCCTGAAGGTTGTTGACTCCGTCGTAAAGACCGCTGTACTGATTTCCGTAAACAAGCCAGTCAAACTCGCCGGTAAACGCAATGGAAGCATTATCCGTGCCGGACCTCAAGCTGAACCCTATCGGCACATAGTAATAGGTGGACTCACGGCGGTAGCCGGAATCATCCTTATCCATATTGTTGCTTAAAAAGCGGTACCCGAACCCGATATACGGAGTAAGACTTACCCTTTCGTTCCCCATTTTGTAACCATACAAACCGCGCAACTCAACGTACCAATCGGTAATATCGTCCGCCGTGCTGGGCGTTCCGTTCCACAGGTAACCGTCATAATCGGTTTTCCCCGTCAAAAAGCGCCCTTCCAGAATTCCCAAACTGTTCACAGATCCGCCGGCACCGGCTGTCATATATTTGATGCTGGCTCCTTGGTGGTACCCCTTCAAACTAATCGGATACTCCATGTGTGGTTCACGATAGGAATAACCTTCGCCTTCGTAGGCAATTTCCCATTTCTCTAATCCGCCGTTTAAGGCAAAAAGCGGGGACGCCAGCAACAAAACGGATAAACAGAATAAAAGTTTTTTCATAGTTTTATCTCCTTTGTAAAATATACAAAAATAAAAAGAGGAAAAAAGCAATTTTTCCAAAAAACGCCCCGCCTTTCGGACGGGGTATTTTTAGGTACAGACAAATTAGTGCGTAAGATCGTGTAACGCATCACTGGGGAAATGCGAATCGTTATCGGCAATCTGTTTGACCCCCGTGTAAACATACTGCAACGCTGTTTGACATTGTTGGGAAAAAAGTTTCCAATCCGTTACGGTGTACTTATTCGTATATTCCTGAAAGGACAGAATTTTATACTCTTTTCCTTCCGGATCCTTGTATTTTGGGTTTTCCGCCGTTCTGTATTCAGCGGGAATCAATTTATATATAGCATATAAAATCGCCCGCTTTTCCTGATCGGTTAACGTAACATTTAGTATCTCATCTTCGGACACTTTTTCTTGTTTCTCCAATATCCACCAGTACGCTACGCGCCCGTTTAACGCATATCCTAAACGCGTGGGAAGTATCTCACTGTACATCTCTTTGATCTTGTCTGACGTCATATTCTTGATGGCCTCTGGCAACATTTCATCAAATTCTTTTTGCTGATCCGCCGGCAAATTGTAAAGCGCCTGTTTTTCTTCTTCGTCGGCTTTCTTGATTTCGTTGCCAATCGTATCCGTCAGTTGTTTCATAATTTCTACGTCTTTCTCACTTGTCGGAAACGGAGAAAGGAAACCACGGCCTTCCTGTGCAAAGACAACGGGAACGGCCAATAAAGCAGTCATTATCAAAACTATTTTTTTCATTTGTCATCTCCTTACATACGGCTTACCTATTTTATATAGTACAAGACTTTTACACAATTTGCGAGGGTCTTTGGACCTATATAATAGGGTAATAAGGGCCCATTTGCGCCACAACTATTTTTTCAACAACTCCAAAATACGCGGCAAGATTTGTTTAACGTCTCCTACCAGACCGTATTTACATACATTAAAAATAGGCGCGTTGGCATCTTTATTGATACCGATAATTACTTCGCTGTGCTCCATGCCCACTACGTGCTGTACCGCACCGGAAATTCCGCATGCCACATACAACTTACTGGAAACCGTCACGCCGCTTTGACCGATTTGTTTTTCCTTCGGCTTAAAGCCCATATCAATCGCCGCGCGCGAAGCACCGACGGCCCCGCCTAAACGGTCCGCCAAATCGTCCAGCATCGCAAAACCTTCCGCATCTTTCATCCCGCGGCCTCCGGCAATCACAACTTCCGCTTCGTCCAATTTCTGCTGGGAAGAAACCGGGTCCATTTCCGTTTGGATAATGCGTACTTTACCCGCTTCCACGGGAATAGCAATCGTTTCTTCTATAACTGTTGCCATACGGTTAGGCGTAGTAACGACTTTTTTAAACACGTTCGGGCGCACCGTTGCCATTTGCGGGCGGTAGTCCGGACATTTAATATCGGCCATAATATTACCGCCGAACGCCGGACGCGTTTGAATCAAATTGCCTTCTTTAACGGAAAGTCCGGTACAATCTGCCGTCAAACCGACGAACAGTTCCGACGAAATACGCGGGGACAAATCCCGTCCTACATAAGTGGACGGAAACAGCACCACGCTGGGATTATATTTTTTAATCAGCGTAATGAGCGCATTGGCATACGCCAGCGTATTATAGTGCTGGTAGCCCGCGCCGTTAACGGCATAAATTTTATCTGTTCCGTATTGGGAAAGTTCCGCATAATAACGGGGAATATTGTTACCGATAATCACGGCACCCAATTCTTCGCCGAGTTGGTTGGCAATTTCCCGTCCTTTGGATAACAACTCAAAGCCGACAGGGCGTACCGATTGCGTTTTACCGTCGTCTCCGATTTCAATAAATACCCATATGCCTTTGTAGGCGGATAAATCTTTTTTGGCGGCGGTTGTCGCCGGCAAGGAAAGAGCTTTAACGGGGCATCCGCTTACGCACGCGCCGCACATGGTACACGCATTGGACGCCGTTGCCTTTCTATTGACAAGAGAGAGTGCCCCAAACGGACACGCGGCTACACATTTGCCGCATCCTACACAATTTTGGGAAATCTGAATCATTTGACGATACTCTCCTTTTTCAAAATTTCAATAAATTTGTTCGCAAGTTCCGCCGCCGAACCGCTATACATTTCCCCTTTTTGACGGGCTGTCGGCGGGAAGATGCGGTCCACGCGCGTGGGTGAACCCTCTAAACCGAGTTTATGCGGATCTGCCTGGATATCGGCAGCCGTCCAAACATAAATCTTTTTATCCTGCGCTTTGTGTGCTGCCATGAAAGACGGATATTTCGGCGCATAATCGCCCGGCATGGTCATAGTAACCAAAACAGGCATATCGGCTTCCAATACCTGATGTCCGCCTTCTATCAATTTCTTGACGACTACTTGTTGTCCGGCGGCGTCAATATGTTCGCAAAACGTAATCTGCGGAATATTCAACTGCCGCGCAATACCGGGGCCCGTTTGGGCGGTATCGCCGTCAATGGCCATTTGGCCGCATAAAATCAAATCGTACGCACCTATTTTGCGAATCGCCGTCGCGAGCGCATAAGAAGTGGCCCACGTATCGGAACCGGCAAATGCACGGTCGGAAAGTAAAACACCTTCATCCGCGCCTAAAGCAAGCGCCAAACGAAGTACCGCAACGGCCTGATTGGGACCCATGGATAAAACGGTTACTTTCGCGCCTGTTTTGGCTTTAATAGCCAAGGCCTCTTCCAATGCGAAATGATCGTACGGGTTCAAAATACTCGGTACGCCCGCACGGATAAGCGTGCCCGTTTTGGGATCTACTTTCACTTGGGTAGAATCCGGTACTTGTTTAATACAAACAATGATGTTCATAGGTCTCCTATTTCTTAAAAATCTCTCTAAGTTTAGCGGAAACAGTATCCATATCTTCTATGAGTCCGCGCATTTTATCTTCAATCATGACTAAATTGACCGCTTGAGAAAGTTCTGCCGTATTGATGTTCGGGCAAGTGCCTAAAATAAGGCGCATTCCTTCGGTAGCTACTTTGAACGCACTTTGGCGGGCATTAACGCGCGCCATCGTACCGAGTGAGGCAATATCAAAGCGGCTGCCTTCCGTTACGATTTTACCGGCACACTGGCGGGTAAATACGGCGGCGACTTCCATTTCGCTGATTAAATCGCCGAGTTGAAACGTAACGTATTGGTGGCGGGTTAATTTATTAAGCCGGCAATCTTCCAGCACGCGTGCTAAGGCGCGCAAGCCGAGCGCCACGCTGTCCGCGCCTACGTTCGGGTTTTGTGCGTGTAACGCGTCAAATTCTTCCGCCTGTTTGATATAGTATTGTCCACGTGATTTTAAATGTTCCTGCCAGCGACCGCGGAAAATGGTCATTTCCAACACTTCGCTGGTACCTTCGTAAATACAGGTAATTTTCACGTCGCGTTTGATTTTTTCTACGGGAAATTCTTTTGTATAACCGAATCCGCCCATGGCTTGTATAGCATCTTCGGCGGCTTTGTTGCCCGATTCGGTGGCGTACAATTTGGCAATCGCCCCTTCCGTGGCAAGCCCGTGGTTATTGACTTCCAACTGTTTGGCCGTCCAATCAATGTAGGCGCGCGCCGCTTCAAAACGTACGTAGTGCGGCGTGATGAGTTTTAACATAAAGCCCTGTTTTTCGGATAACGGACCACCCGCCTGTACACGTTGGCTGGCATATTGTAAAGCGGTTTCTACGGCTTCTTCGCCGCCGCCCAATCCAAAGGCCGCTACCATTAAACGCGTGTAACCGAAAACGGCCTGCGCCTGTAAAAACCCTTGGCCTTCTTTGAGGCCGATTAAATTTTCAGCCGGAACGTATACTTCATCAAACGCAAGCCCCGCTGTATTGGAAAGACGGATACCGTGTTTATCCTCGTGCACGTCCTGTGTGAAACCGGGGGTCCCCTTTTCCACAATAAACCAGGAAGGTCCGCCGGGAGCTAACGCAAGTACGGTGTAAATATCGGCCACGCCGCCGTTGGAAATCCACATTTTACTGCCGGTGATTTTATAACCGACCACTTTGCCGTCTTTTATCACGTGTTCGGCGCGGGTACGCAGGGAAACCAAGTCCGAGCCGGCATCGGCTTCCGTCGCGCCGTAGGCCACTAATTTATTTTCCTGTGCAATTTTTTTGAACCATTTGGCTTTCTGCTCGGGGGTACCGCCTACGTTAATAGGGTCGCTGCCCAAAAAGGTAGCAAAAACGCCGGTGGCAATTCCTAAATCAATGCGCGCCAACTGTTCGCATACGCGGTAAATCTCGGTCGTTTGGCCGCCGAGTCCGCCGTATTCTTCGGGGATTAACAACAAATGTACGCCTAAAATATCGTGGTCGTACATTTCCTTCAAAATATTTAACGGAATTTCGTTCTTGGCATCATGTTCGCGGATTAAGTTAAAAGAAATCCGGTTCTTAGCGTACTGCTTCAAACTGTCTAACATGAGGTTTCTGGTGGTCAAGTCGTTTTTCGCCATGTTTGGAATCTCCAAAATAGAGTATATGTATATGATACCAAATTTTATGGTAAAACGTCTGTCATAGGAATAACCGAAATAAAATAAAACCGGCTGAAGCATAACGGGAAATTTTACTTTTCCACACTTCAGCCGGAAAAATTTACTATTTTCGTGGTATATACAAATCAAGAACAATGTACAACTTTTTCAGGATTTCACAGAAGTTTGCTATAATACAACTATGAACTGTATATTTTGCGGCATTGCCGACGGCTCCGTAAACAGCCAGCTGATTTACGAAGATGAAGATGTGGTGGCATTTAAGGACTTAAACCCCCAAGCGCCGACACACCTGTTAATTATCCCGCGCAAACATATTGCGCGTTTGTCCGAAGCAGACGAAAAAGATGCCCTCCTTTTAGGGAAGGTTTTATTGGTAGCAAAAAAACTGTCCGAGCAGTTTAATCTAAAGGATTTTCGCCTCATTACCAACAACGGTAAAGGTGCCGGACAGAGCGTGGACCATTTACATTTTCACCTGATGGCAGGCCGGCGGTTTATGTGGCCGGCGGGATAAGTGTTGTTTTTTCTGTCAAAATTATATATACTGTATGGGATAGGTTTTTATTTTGAACTACTGACCCTAGAAGGTGGTGAAAACAAAAATGGTTTTTGTAAAAGTGAGAGATGCTGAACATTTGGAAGAGGCCCTCAAACGCTTCAAACGCGAGTGCGAAAAGAACGGTATTTTGAAAGAAATCAAACGCCGCGAAACGTACACTCCGCCCAGCGTAAAGAGAAAACTCAAATCCGAAGAAGCGCAGCGCCGTGCAAGACGCACCAAACGCAGACGTTTTTAAGTGATAAACTTCGCAGGCAATAGTCCTTTATAAAAGGGCTATTGCCTTCTTTGCCTTTTATAGTTAGGCGGCACGTGTGAACAATAACACGATTGAAGAAATTAAGGAACGGTTGGATATTGTGGATTTTATCCGTCAATACGTGCCGAATTTGCGGCGCGCGGGTAAAAACTACAAGGCGTGTTGCCCGTTCCATAAAGAAAAAACACCTTCTTTCACATGTAGCAGTGAAAAGGGTCTTTTTTATTGCTTTGGTTGTCAGGAAGGCGGCGATATTTTCGCGTTCCTGATGAAAATGGAACATCTTTCCTTTAACGAAGCGGTAGAAAAATTAGCCGCCGCCGCGGGTGTAGAATACCGCCCCGCACAACCGTTAACCGCGGAAGAAACCCGCCGCGCGGGGATTCGCAAAGTAATGGACTTTGCCAAATCGTATTATCATAAAAATTTACTGTCTGCCGCCGGTACGAACGCGCGCGCGTATGTAAAAAAACGCTATTTGACAAAAGAGACTTGCCAAAAATTTGAACTCGGCTATTCCAAAGGAACCGGGGACGATTTGGCAAAACAATCCCTTCAAACAGGTTATACAAACGACCTACTTAAAGAAGCCGGTTTATGTGCGCAAACAACGTACGGACTGCGGGACTATTTCAGAAACCGCTTAATGTTTCCTATTATTAACCAGCGGGGCGACACCGTTGGATTCGGCGGACGCATTTTAGGCGAAGGAGAGCCGAAATACTTAAATTCCCCCGAAACGGTTTTATTTACCAAATCCCATGTGCTTTACGGACTCAATTTCGCGGGACCCGCTATCCGCAAAACAGGTCGCGCCGTACTGTTGGAAGGGTACATGGATGTAATCGGTTGTCATCAGGCGGGCGTTGACTATACAGTAGCCCCTTTGGGGACAAGTTTGACCGAGGACCACGCACGGCTGTTAAAACGTTATACGGATAACGTGATTGTTTTGTTTGATCCGGACGCGGCCGGGATTAAAGCCGCCTTGCGCGGGGCACTCATTTTAATTGAACGGGGACTTTTTGTAAAGGTGGCCTCTTTGCCGGAAGGATTAGACCCCGACGAATATATCATTAAATACGGCAAAGAAAGTTTTGAAACGATTTTAGAGAAAGCGCAAGATTTGATTGCCTTTCATACTAAATTACAGTTGGAAGCGTATAAAAAACCGCTCCAACCGCAGGATAAAACGACGATTATTTCGCAACTCGTACAAACGCTGGATAAACAGCCCGACGAGATCGTGCGCTTGGAGTGGGTAAAATACGTAGCCGAACAAGTAGGCGTAAACGAACAGTTGGTCTTGGCGCGGCTTACCCAATTAAAAAAATCAGCCGCCCTCACCGCGCGGACAAAAACAACGCCCGCGCCCGCTGTTTCTTCACCTACGGCAGAAGATGATTTACTCGCGTGGATTATGAAAAGCCCGCAGCACATGGTATTATGCGCGGATTTAACGGAGGATGATTTCTCCCGCCACGCCAAATGGGAAGTGTTCCAAGCACTTTTAAAAGCACATGCGGAACACCCCGAAGCGCAGGACATTACGACATTGGCAACAACGTATGCCCCTGCGTTAGAAAAAGAATTTATCCGTCTGGCATTGGTAACGATTCCGGCGGATTTTGACCCCGCACGCGATATTGCCGCCGGTGCGGCGAAATTGGTAACAGCCGGCTTACAAAAACAAATTGAAAAAGTACAAAAACAAATGAAACAATATGACACGGGTAACGTGCCGCCGGAAGTTTTCCAAAAATACGTGCAGTTACAAAACAAATTAAAAAATTATCGTAATTAGAGGTTACAATGGCATCCGGAAATAAAACACTCAAGGATTTAGTACGGGAAGGGAAGGAAAGCGGATATGTACAGCTGGAAGATTTAAATAATTCGCTGGCAGATTCCGATATGTCCTCCGAAGAAGTAGATGATGTGATGGGCCGCTTGGACGACCTGGGAATACAAGTCGTTGACCAGAAAAAATATAAAGAAGCGGAACGGGAAGCCGCCGCGGAAGATTGGTCCAGCACGGCCGGGTTGGATCTTTCCAACTCTATCCGCATGTATTTATCGGAAATGGGAAAAGTACCCCTTCTCTCACGTGATGAAGAAGTAACCCTCGCGCGCAACATCCGCGAGCGGGAAAGAGAACTCAAAAAATTGGTTTTGGAATCCCCTATTACCATGCGCGAAATTTGTAATTGGGAAGAACTTGTAGATCAGGAAGAAATGACCACTAAAGAGTTAATGCCGCGCGGTAAACGCAGTTCACGCGAACTGAGCAACATGCGCCGCAAACTCAAAGAAGCCGCCCAATTTATCAGCAAACGCGAAAAGGAAATTACAAAACTGATGAAGGAAATCCGCAGTGAAAGTATTTCCGAAAAGAAGCGCAACCAAAAAATAGAACTTCTAGAAGCCAAACAAAAGGAAGTAGTGGCACGAATTACCAAACTAAACTTAAACCAAAACAAAATTAAGCGTTTGACGAATAAAATTAAAAATTTGGCCGCGCGCTTACAGGAAGCGGAACACGCGAACAAGAGTTTTGACGAATACTTCGGGCCGTATGAAAAAATTAAAAAATTAGTAACCGATTACGAACAGAAAAAAATAACGGAAAAGGCGTTCAAAAAAGCCACTAAATTTTCGCTGGAAGAACTTAAACGTGCCCTCTCCAATATTGAGGAAGTTCGCCGCCGCCACGCACAAATGGTGGAAACATTGCCGATGAGCGAAAAAGAATTTTTGGCTTTTAACGACCGCATTGTATTTTTTGAGGATATGATTTTACAGGACAAACTCAAACTGATCAAGGCCAATTTGCGCTTGGTAGTGTCCATTGCTAAAAAACATGTCAATTCCAATTTAGAATTATCGGACCTGATTCAAGAGGGTGGCCTGGGCCTCATGAAAGCGGTAGAAAAATTTGAATACAAACGCGGATTCAAATTTTCCACGTACGCCACTTGGTGGATCCGCCAAAGCATTAACCGTGCCATTGCCGACCAAGCCAATACCATCCGCATCCCCGTACACATGAAGGAACTTGTTTCCAAACTTACCAAAGTAACCAACAAGTTCCGTCAGGAACATGGTTGCGAACCGACACTGGAAGATTATTCCAAATCGCTTCACCTGTCTGTGGAAAAAGTAAAAAGTGTATTGAAAATCATGCAGGATCCTATTTCTCTTTCTACCCCGATCGGCGAAGATGAAGATTCCAACTTGGAAGATTTTATTGAGGATAAAAACGGGCCGAACCCCACCAGCGCAGCAATAGATTTCTTACGTAAGCAGGAAGTAGCGGATGTGCTGGCTACACTGTCGGAACGGGAAGCCAAAATTATCAGCTTGCGTTTCGGAATTGATTCCGGCTATCCGCGCACGTTGGAAGAAGTGGGCAAAATGTTTAACGTAACACGCGAAAGGGTGCGCCAAATAGAGGCAAAAGCCATCCGCAAACTGCGTCACCCCAGCCGAACCAAAATGCTTAAAGATTATCAGGACTAATAAAATCCCCGGTTAAACCGGGGATTTTTATAGGTAAAGACTCGCCACGACAACAACTTACTCACCTTTCTTTAATGAGTCAAAAAGATTCGCGAGTGTTCTGCTTCCTGTGGGAGAAGCAAATTTGTAAATATCACGCTGGTCATTATCCGGCGTAGCATCTTTGGAAAGAGGACACAAACTATGCCAACCCTCTCGCACGCGACTCGTTTTTTCGTGGCGGACCAGATCTATCGCAATAAGAACTGCGTCTGCGTCACCACACTCCAACTCTCCGTAACGGGAATCCCACATGATAGACGGCTGAGAATTGGACGTAGAGTGATAATATGGAGACGATCTTGTCTGATAAAACGTGCCGTACATGTCCGTAAAACCGAACGTATGGCCGATTTCATGCCGTAAAATACTGTCGTTCCAATCCCGGCCGAGCACAATTTCCGGCGGATTTCGCATAGTCCCCGGGAACGTACACGCCACACACGTTTTACACTGACAGACATCATGAAGTTTCTCTTTTTTAGAAAGGAGTGTCAGTTTTAAATCCACAGGTAACAGCGAGGAATTAACCACTTCAACCCGTATTCCCCGTTTCAAAATAGGGGTAATATCGGCGAACCATTTTTTGGTGCTTTTATGAACGGTCCTATCCACGCCGTTAAGCGGTAAAACCATTATGTCCCCTTCCACGGACTCATCCTCTTTAATAGAGGAGGTAATATACGTTAGCGCATTTTGGAACCAACTGTTATACGCTGTTTCTACCTTTATGCCTAGTCCAAAACTCGGTCCGGCATCATGATCGCTGCTGATAAATAGACGCACCGGCTGATCCGCCAAAATACGCGGTAATACAATTCGCTGCTTATTTACAACCATCTGATCAAATGCCGCTTCCAGTTCTGCGTCTTCCCCTCCCTTGGAACTACGTTTGTCCAAAAAGGTACTCTTACTCCCGCCAAACGGAGCCATCGGTTCGGGCGCTCCGCTGGCAAATAAAAAGGTCTGTCCAAACAAACACAATACACAGCTTGCTATAATTTTTCTCATAACCGTAAGTATAAGCACTTTTTATCAAAATTCAAATAAACGCTTTACAGACACCGTCTTTTTTCTATTGTAGCAAATTGCTAAAATAAAAGTACGCGTATGACACAAATTCAATATCTAAAAGGTATCGGCCCCGCCAAAGCCAAACTGTTTGAACGGCTGGAGATAGAAACGGTAGAAGATTTATTACACTACTATCCGCGCACGTATCAGGACCGGCGGTTGCCTACCTCTCCAAACGAATATACAAGCGACACGCGCGTCGTGTTTAAGGGACGCGTGCTATACACGCAATATCTCCCCGTACGTAGCATACTGATTTTTAAGGCATTTTTGGAAAACGACGCCGGACATAAAATAGAGTGTACGTGGTTTAAACGGCGGATGTTCCGCGCTCGGTTTGATCCGTTCGCCGCACTTAAAAAGGATTTTACGGTAAACCGGGAAATTTGGATTATCGGCAAACGGGAACACCGCGAAAATTTTTTTGATAATAAAATTACGGTAGATGAATATTATGTAGCGTCCGACGTGATGACACGCCTTCATGCGGGGCGGTTAACCCCCATTTACGCGCTGACGGAAGGGCTTACCAATAAAAACTTCCGTCTTTATATGTACGAGGCACTACAAAGCCCCTCTCTCTTAAGCGAGCCGGAGATTCTGCCGCCTTTCTTACTCAAAAAACGAAATTTGCTATCCGCGCCGCAAGCATTAAAATCCGTTCACTTCCCATCGTCAGACGCGGAGTTGGAAACGGCGCGTACGCGTCTTGCTTACGAGGAATTTTTACTATTGGCCACCGCATGGGGGATTAAACGCACGCAAACAAAAATTTTAGCCAAAGATTATTCTTACGAAATCAAAAAAAATCTACTGACGCCGTTTAAAAATAACCTCGGCTTTGACTTTACAAACAGCCAAAAGAAAGTAATTAACGAAATTTTTAAGGATTTATGTTCCCCCCGCCCGATGAACCGCCTTTTACAAGGGGATGTGGGTTCGGGTAAAACGGTGGTGGCTTTATGCGCTATGCTGCTGGCGGTGGAAAACGGATATCAGGCCGCTCTCATGGCTCCGACGGAAATTTTAGCGGAACAACATTTTTTGACGTTCAAACGTATTTTACAGGGGTTAGATGTATCCGTTGCTGTGCTTACCTCCAGCACCAAAAGTGCGGCCAAGAAGAAAATCTTGAAGGAACTTGCGGAAGGGAAAATTAACATTTTAGTCGGCACGCACGCCGTTATCCAGGACAATGTACAATTCCACAACTTACGGCTAGCCGTTATAGACGAACAGCACCGCTTCGGTGTTAAACAACGCAGTAAACTCAAGGAAAAAACGTCTAAATTGGATTTACTGACAATGACCGCCACGCCGATTCCGCGGACCTTGGCTCTTGCCTTTTATGGCGACTTGGAAGTTTCCACATTAAGCGAACTTCCCCCCGGCCGCCAACCGATTCAAACTGAAACGGCCACCTCCAAATTGGCCTATGACCGCGTACGCGAAGAAGTAAAAAAAGGACGGCAGGCCTATATTGTTTTCCCTTTAATAGAAGAAAGTGAAAAAATTTCCGCCAAAGCCGTTACGGAAGAATTTGAAAAATTAAAAAAGGTTTTCCCTGATTTTCGTTTGGCCGTACTACACGGGCAAATGGCGCAACAGGAAAAGGAAAACATCATGGCGGATTTTGCCGCCCATAAAACCGATATTCTGGTAGCCACTCCCGTTATAGAAGTAGGCATTGACGTCAAAAACGCTACCGTTATGGTCATAGAAAATGCCGAACGGTTCGGGCTGGCAAGTTTACACCAACTGCGCGGACGTGTGGGACGCGGCAAACACGAAAGTTACTGTATTTTAGTACCGCAACATGCCGGAAGTGTAGCCAAAGAGCGTGTGGATATTATCTGTGCCACACGCGACGGTTTTAAAATCGGCGAGCGCGATATGCAGTTACGCGGACCGGGGGAAATTTTAGGCACGCGCCAATCGGGCGAATTGGAATTTAAGGCGGGTGATATTTTTAAGGACAAGGATATTTTGTATTGGGCCATCGCCGACCGCGACGAACTCTTAACGCAAGACCCCGCACTTAAAAAGCCGGAACATTTGCTTTTCAAGAAAAAACTACAAGAATTATATCAACGAAATTGGCATTTAATTGATTTGAGTTAACGCAAATATAGAAAAAAGACAAAAAAGCGCATCCATGTCAGTTATACAGGATGCGCTTTTTAGAGATACAACCTAAACTATTTATCCAAACGCGGGAAAAGCGGCGCATACTTTTCAATTTTCCCGGCCGATAAGCGTTTTTTCATTTCAGCGGCTATCGTCGGCATAAACGGCTCTAGCCATACGGCCACTTTGCGCTGGCACGCTACCAACTCCAGCAACACTTCTTTTGCGGCGACAGGGTCTGTTTTGGCCAGTTCCCACGGTTTTTTGGTATCTACGAGTTTGTTTAAGTCGCCCGAAAAACCGTAAATTTGCTCTAACACTTTATCAAATGCCAAATCGTCGTAGGCCTTATCAATGGCGACTTCCACTTCTGCCGATTTTTTGAGCAGCGCATAATCGCCCGCTATGTTTTCGGGCAGTTCGCCGATATTTTTGGCCGCCATATTGAGCGTGCGGGAAAGCAAATTGCCGATATTGTTGGCTAAATCGGAATTGTAGCGGTTTTTAAAACTTTCCATGGAAAAATCACCGTCCTGCCCGAAAGGTACTTCGCGGAACAGAAACGCACGCACCGGATCTACGCCGTATTTTTCCCCGAGTTCGGCAGGGTTAACAACGTTGCCGAGCGTTTTGGACATTTTTTCTCCTTCCACTGTCCACCAACCGTGTGCGAAAACCTTTTTAGGCAAAGGCAATCCCAGCGCCATTAGCACCGCCGGCCAGATAACCGTATGGAAACGGAAAATCTCTTTGCCGACCATGTGTAAATCGGCCGGCCATAAATCCTCAAATTTTTCCGCGCGGATTTGCTTTAACTGCGCTTCGTGTTCCGATTTATCTTCGCATAAAAATGTGCCCGCGCCAGCGGCGGAAATATAGTTAATCAACGCGTCAAACCATACGTAAATCGTATGCGCCGGATTACTTTTTACTTGGATTCCCCATTTTACTTTTGTGCGCGTGACGGACAAATCCTGTAGGCCGCCTTTCACAAAATTGATGATTTCGTTGGCACGCGTTTTGGGGCTTAAAAAATCGGGATGTTCCTCGTAATATTTCAAAAGAGGTTTTTCGTAACGCGATAATTTGAAGAAATACGTTTCTTCATTTACTTCCGTCAGCGGTTTTTTATGGACGGGGCAAATGTTCCCCTCTAAAATTTCGCTCTCGTTATAATACTGTTCACAGGATGTACAGTATTTACCGGAATAAGAACCTAAATAAATATCGCCCGATTTTAATAATTTTTCAAAAATTGCCTGTACCACGTGCTCGTGTTTTGCATCGGTCGTGCGGATAAAATCGTCATAAGAAATGTTTAACGCCTTCCACATTTCCTTATACTTACCCGACACTTCGTCTGTCCACTCTTTAGGTGTTACACCTTTTGCAGTGGCGGATTTTTCAATATTCGCGCCGTGCTCGTCCGTACCGGTTAAAAAACGCACGTCAACCCCTTTTTGGCGTTTGTAGCGCGCCAAAATATCTTGGGCAATCGTCGTATAAGCGTGCCCCAAATGCGGCACGGAGTTAACGTAATAAATAGGAGTGGTAATGTAAAACTTTTTCGTCATAAATAACCTCGTCTATAATGATAAATTGAGCCCGTCTAAACTCATCAGCGCCGTTTCCAGCACCAAAGACGGCGATACGTTACGCGTGATACTACGCTTATATACCTCAAACCGTTTTAAGATTTGTTGGATTTTATGCTGGCGGGAAGAATTAGTTTCTTCTGTCCATTGACGGTGCAGCGCACGCGTCAGTACATCTAAAATCGTTTGTGCTTCCTGCCGCGCGGATACGGTCACGCGCGAAAGAGCAGACGTTACCGCCATAGAACCGGACGGAGAAGTAAAATTTCCTTCTTCAAGTAATGTAATCGCCTGATCCGCGGCCAACGCCCCCTCCACTGAGCCGCCACCGTAACGGGCCGCCAACTGCGGATGAACGAGCGAAAGTCCGCGATCTTCCAGAATCCGCAAAATATCTTCTTCGCCAAGCGGCGCAAACGCAAGCGGCTGGCAACGCGAAAGAATTGTGCGCAGCATGGAAGAACGCTTACTGCTAATCAAAATCCATACCGTTTTGGCAGGCGGTTCTTCTATGAATTTGAGAAGCGCATTGGCGGAAGCCGATAACATACTCTGCGCTTCGTCTATGATAAAAACTTTCCAACCGTCCTGTACGGACTTTTGCTGCGATTTGGCTGTAATGCTGCGGATGGTATCTACGTTAATGTGCTGTTGTTTGGCAATTTCTTTTTCCAATTCTTCTTCATACGATTTGGAGGTTATATCTTTTTTTACCTCTAACCGCGCCTGATACACATAATCCACCAGCGTTGCGTCCGGATGAATTCCCTTATCAACCGCCACACAAGAAGCACACGTGCCACAAGGTGTTCCGTCCGCTTGGACGTTCGCACAATTTAATGCTTTGGCAAATTCCAAAGCCGCCAATTTTTTACCTACACCGGACGGCCCGTAAAAAAGAAGTGCGCCCGGCACGCGTTGCGAGCGGACAAGTTTGGCTAAAAAAGAAAGGGCTTTTGACTGACCTAAAACACGCATACTAATCTATAATTTTATGTTTGCGGAGTAGTTTGAGCAAATGCGCTTGGATAGCATCAATATTTTTATCTGCATCAATCAAATACGCGTTCGGCGTTTGTTTGACCATTTCCTGATACCCTTTACGCATTTTCTCACGGAATTTCAAATCTTCTTTTTCCAAACGGTCGGAATATAAATACTCTCCCCGTTCAATAAAATATTTATCCGACATTAAAAATACAAATGTTAAATCCGGCACGAGCCCCAGCGTGGCAATCTCGTTCAATGTGTGAATTGTTTTTAAACTTATACCGCGCCCGTACCCCTGGTAAGCCACGGTGGACATGGTGTAACGCTCACAAAGTACCACTTTTCCCGCCTCTAACGCAGGCAAGATACGTTCCTGCGTGTGTTGTGCGCGGGAGGCCTCGTATAAAAAAAGTTCCGCCATGGGACGTACGTCCAAATTCGGTTCCAACACAATTTGACGGATTTCTTCTGCGGTAGGCGTACCGCCCGGCTCACGCGTGAGCACAATCTCTTTTCCGCTCGCCAACAAGGCATTAAACAACATTTTGGCCTGCGTAGTTTTGCCGCAACGGTCAGGACCTTCCAATACAATAAACTTTCCTTTCATACCTAGTTGGTGCCTTCCTGTGCGGTAACAATCTCCATTTTCGGTGACTGCGGACGCTGCCAAGCACCCGCATCTATTTGGGCCACAATCGGAGATAATTTGCCTTGCGCATTTAAAATAAAATCAATAATTTCGCGGTAAGCCCCGTCACCGCCTACCCGTTTGGTCACATAATGCGCACATTTTTTTACTTCGTCTAACGCATTGGGAACGGTGGCCGCAAAACCTACCCGTTTAAGTAGCGGCATATCGGTAATATCATCCCCGATATAGCAAACTTCTTCCGGCGTGAGGTTCTCTTTCTTCAAAATATCTTCCAAGGGGGCCAATTTCCGCAAAAAGCCCTGATACATATATTTACAACCTAAATTTTTGGCACGCTCCACAGTAGTTGCGTGGCGGCGCCCCGTAATAATACCGCATACAATTCCAACGGTGTTACACAACATAACGGCAATACCGTCTTGCGTGTGAAACGATTTGATTTCTTCAATACGTCCGTCCGGCGCAACAAAAAAGTTCACTTTTCCGTCCGTCAGGATGCCGTCCACGTCCGTTAAAACGGCCTTAATTTTTTTAGCACGTTCAATTACATTTGTCATATACACGTATTATAGCAAATCCCGTATCAAACAAACTATACACACTCAAAAAGTTGCGGATTTTTTTGTTCTATGTGAAACGGATTTTATATAATAAGGTATTACTAAAAGGGGTTTTTATGGCAAAACGATTTACCGAAAATGCACAAAAAATTATTTTAATCGCGCAGGAAGAAGCAAAACGCTTGAATCATGACTACGTAGGCACGGAGCACATTTTACTCGGATTGTGCGCCATTGACGGTACTGTATCCCACAAAATGCTCAGTGGGTTGGGAGTTACTTTCCGTAAGGTACGTCAAGAAATTGAAAAAATGGTGGGTATCGGCGATACGATTATGCTGCTGGGAGAAATCCCGTTTACCCCGCGTGCCAAAAAAGTGCTTGAATTTTCCGTGGAAGAAGCACAACTCTTAAACAGCGAGCATATCGGTACGGAACATATTTTGCTAGGACTCATCCGCGAAGAAGAAGGCATGGCCGGCAAAATTTTATCCAATTTGGGTATCAATATCTTTATTTTGCGCGAGGCCATTTTACAATTTATCAGCGACGCCAGCGAAGAAGATTTAAAAGAAGAATCTTCCCCCGCTCAGCCGGAAATATCTCTTTCGGACGCGCCGCAAAAGCCCGCTCCTCGTCTTGAGAAGAAAAGCGAAAAAACACCAACGCTTGACGAATATACGCGCGATTTAACGCAACTTGCCGCCAAACATAAATTGGACCCCGTCATCGGACGGGAAGAAGAAATTGAACGGCTTGTACAGATTTTAGCCCGCCGCACCAAAAACAACCCAGTCCTTATCGGGGAACCCGGTGTCGGAAAGACGGCTATTGTAGAAGGCCTTGCCCAAAAAATGGCCACCGGCGAAATTTCGGATGTGTTAAGCGGTAAACGGCTATTGGCGCTTGATTTGGCATCCGTAATTGCCGGTACTAAGTACCGCGGCGAATTTGAACAACGTTTAAAAAATATCATTGACGAATTAGCCGCTGCCAAAAACGCGATTGTGTTTATTGACGAACTCCACACGATTATCGGCGCAGGTGCGGCGGAAGGGTCTATTGATGCGTCCAATATGTTGAAACCGGCACTCGCCCGCGGAGAAGTACAATGTATCGGCGCAACTACCTTTGACGAATACCGCAAATATATTGAAGCAGATACGGCCTTGGAACGCCGTTTTCAGCCCGTCGTGGCCGATCCGCCGGATGTGGAAGAAACAATTACCATTTTACAGGGTATCCGCGCGCAATATGAGGAACACCACAAAGTTAAATATACCGACGAAGCCCTCCGCGCCGCCGCCGCTATCGCGGACCGCTATATTACCGACCGCGCCATGCCGGATAAAGCCATTGACCTTTTTGACGAAGCCGGCGCGCGCACACGGCTTGAACATGCCGTTCTCCCGCCAGAAATCAAACAAAAACAATCGGAATATCTAGCTGCTCAGCAAGAAAAAGAAAATGCGCTTGCCAATAAGGAATTTGAAAAAGCCGCAGCCGCAAAAGATACCGAAACCAAATTAAAACAACAAGTGGATACACTCAAGGAAAAATGGAACGAAGAACGCAGTAAAAAAACGCCGCAAGTAACGGAAGACGATATTGCGCTCGTAGCTTCCAAGTGGACGGGTATTCCCGTTACGCGCCTGACGCAAAGCGAAACCGACAAAATTTTACACATGGAAGAACACCTGCACGAACGAATTATCGGACAGGAAGAAGCCGTAAAGGCCGTTTCGCAAGCTATCCGCAGAAACCGCACCGGATTAGGAAATCCGCACCGTCCTATCGGCGGGTTTTTATTCTTGGGACCTACCGGCGTAGGAAAAACCGAACTTGCCAAAAGTTTGGCTACGTTCCTGTTTGGTGATGAAGACGCCATGATTCGGCTGGATATGTCGGAATATATGGAAAAATTTGCCGTCTCGCGCCTTATCGGAGCGCCGCCCGGCTACGTAGGTTATGAAGAAGGCGGCCAATTAACTGAAGCCGTCCGTCGCCGTCCGTATAGTGTAGTGGTTCTTGACGAGTTGGAAAAGGCACATCCCGATATTTATAACATTTTATTACAAGTATTGGACGAAGGAGCACTGTCGGACAATTTAGGCCATAAAGTCAGTTTCAAAAACTGCGTGGTCATTATGACCTCTAACGTCGGTGCACGCGAAATTACAAACAAAGGTAATTCGCTCGGTTTTACGGCTACCCAGTCCGAAGAAGAAACATATAAGGATATGCGCCAAAACGTCATGGACGAAGTAAAAAAAACCTTCAACCCCGAATTTATCAACCGTATTGACGAAATTGTGGTTTTCCACTCGCTCACAAAGGAAAATATCGGTAAGATTTTAGACCTTTCCCTTAAAAAAGTAGATGATAAACTCCGTGAGCGCGAACTTACCCTGACACTTTCGCAAGGTGCCAAGGATTATTTGGTGGAAAAAGGATTTGACGCAAAATTCGGAGCGCGTCCCTTATTGCGCACCATCCAGCGTGAACTGGAAGATCCGCTCGCGGAGCACATTTTAATCAGCCGCTATGAACCGCACGCGCGGATTACGGCAGACTTTGATAAAAAGACCGGTAAACTGGTGTTTTCCGGAAAAACAACAAAAAAATAAACCTTTAACCGTATCAGGAGGAGTTTTTATATGGACGCAAACAAACAAAAAGCATTGGAATTAGCACTCGGCCAAATTGAAAAAGCATTTGGAAAGGAAGCTATCTGCCGTTTAGGCGGCGGAAGCGTGAAAAATGTGGAAGCCATCCCTACCGGCGCCCTGTCGCTAGACCTCGCGCTCGGTGTGGGCGGTTTACCGCGCGGACGCGTAATTGAAATTTATGGGCCGGAAGCAGGCGGTAAAACGACGTTATCCCTTCACGTGGCCGCACAGACTCAAAAAATGGGTGGAACTGTCGCTTTTATTGATGCGGAACACGCTTTGGATCCCGTTTATGCCGAACATATCGGAGTAAATGTGGACGAACTGCTTGTTTCTCAACCCGACTCCGGCGAACAAGCCCTAGAGATTGCGGAACGGCTCGTGCGCTCCGGCGCGATTGATTTAATTATCATTGACTCCGTGGCCGCCCTTGTACCGCAAGCCGAAATTGAAGGAGAAATGGGGGATGCTCACGTCGGTTTACAGGCACGGCTCATGAGCCAGGCGCTTCGCAAATTGACCAGTATTTTAAATAAAACGAAAACCAGCATTATTTTCATTAACCAATTACGTCAAAAAATCGGCGTGATGTTCGGCAACCCCGAAACAACACCCGGAGGACTCGCACTTAAATTTTACGCATCTGTGCGTATTGATGTGCGTCGCATTGAAAACCTGAAAAAAGGGGACGAAATCGTCGGCACCCGCGTACGTGCCAAAGTTACCAAAAACAAAGTAGCTCCGCCGTATCGTCAAGCCGAATTTACCATGATTTTAGGGCAAGGTATTTCCCGTGAAGCATGTATTATTGATAAAGGCGTGGAAGCGGGACTTATTGAAAAAAGCGGCAGTTGGTTCCTCTATGGAGATGAAAAACTCGGACAAGGGGCTGACAACGCACGTCAATATTTAAAGGATAATCCGGAACTGGCCGCAGAGATTGAAGATAAGTTATATGTGAAATACTTAGGACATCACTATGATGGGAAGCCGGCCGAAATGGAAACATCCGCAGAACCTGCCAAAACAAAAAAGAAATAATCCGAATATTCCTAAAAAAACCCTCGGTTCTTCGGCCGGGGGTTTTTTATACCAGACTTAAATTCTCTTTACCGCTTTAAATTTTATATAATTAAGTTTATGAAAGAAAGAATCCGCTCACTTATTATTCTCGTCTCTTTAATTATTTCAACGGCATGTGCAGCATACATGATGTATGCGCGTATCCCGTTACTGTACGAAACACCGATTTATGATGAACTATTTTCCATGGCAACAGCCAACCCCGATTTTTCGTTTAAAACAGTATGGGATACTATTTTAACACAAGATGTTAATTTGCCGTTGTATAACTTAATTTTGCGTGTATGGGCACACATTGTACCGTTTACGGTCCCATGGCTAAGAGTATTGTCTCTTCTCTTTTCATTGGTCCTAGTTCCTTTAGCATGGCTAGCAGCCCCCAAGCAATGGAATAACTTAAAAAAAGGGGTTCTCTGTCTGTTGTTAGGAGGTTCGATTGCTTTATCAATGTTTAGCGCAGTGATGAGGGCTTACTCGTTTGGTGTGTTGGTATGCTGTGTAATGTCATTACTGGCATTGCGAATACTTGAAAACTTGAAAACAAAAACACCCTCATCTAATTTGTTATTTTATGGATTTTTCGTCTTGGGACTTGTTTGCTCATATATTCATTATTTTTGTGCGGCCCTGTTTTTCATCACAGCATTATGGCTCTTTATCAATGCGTTACTCTACAAAAATCAGCAGGTACGTATTTTTGTTACGACGGCTTTAACATTTTTCTTGTGGATTCCGTGGGTCGTTGTCACCTATCTCTCGTTAAATAATTTCCAAGAAGATTGGTGGTATGAGGCTCCTGTTGCAGCAGCCTCGGGGGAAATTTTTGCCTTACTACTAGGAACTGCTCCTATTTTATGCGGAACGGTTTGTTTCATAACCCTAGGTGTTATTTCTATTCTGTTTAATGAGAAAAAACGTTTTTCCGACTTTCAAGATACATGGTTGGGATGTTTTCAGGTTGGGATGTTACTGGTAACAGTGAGTCTTATATCACTCCGTTATAATTTATGGATGGATCGCTATTTTCTTTTCGTGTTGCCCAGCTTATTTATTATTCTGACGTCGATTTTAACGCATTTAACCAAACGTAGCCCCCTATTCTTTCTTCTTTTACCGCTACTACTTTTCTGCTGGACGTATCATGCGTGGTGGTATTTACATCCGCGTCTTGAAGATCTTACAGGTCTTTCGTCAGCAATGGAGTATGTTTCTAAACTGCCTGATGTCACCGATGTATTGGTGGCCTATGATTCCATTGATTATAAAGGCCCCTCCCGTGAATTTGTCACGAACTATTTTGTTCCCAAAGGAAGCCATATAAAATTGATCCCACTCACGCAAGACAATCAACACCGCATCCACAATCATGTACCGGTTATTATGCCGCTTTGCTCCATGCTCAATTTAATGGCTTATTCCAATAATTATGGCTTTGCTTTACCTCCCAATTTGTACGCACAAAATAACACGTGTGTACTTGTTCTATGAACCGTTTATTACAAGATTTTAAAAATCACCTTACGTTTGAGCGGCAGCTTTCCAAAAATACAATTGACTCCTATGAGTCTGACGTGGAAAGTTTTTTGGAATACTGCGATGCCAACGAAAAAGATCCGCTCCGTCTTGAACCGGAATTTTTGGATCAATATACTTATCAACTTACCCGCATAGAAGGGCTAAAGGCAACGAGCGTATTTCGCAAAATAGAAGCAATTAAATGTTTTTACAAATTTTTGCTGATTGAACAACGCATCACCGACGATCCAACCCGCTTTTTAAAATCGCCCAAACTGTCGCAGAAACTTCCGGAACAACTTACGCGCGAGGAAATGAACCGTTTATTATCTTTTCCCGCAAAAACTTTTGATGAACTGAGAACGATTACAATTATTGAACTGCTCTACGCGGCCGGTTTGCGCGTGAGCGAACTGATTGGTTTACAATTGGAAAACGTCAATTTGGAAGAAGGGTGGGTACTTGCTTTTGGAAAAGGAGGCAAACAGCGTTTCGTGCCGATTCACCCGACTGCGTGCGAACGGATTAAAAACTATCTTTCCGCGCGCGAAGCAAAATTTGCCGCCAAAAGCACCGTAGGATCCGAGTTATTTCTTAATAAATTCGGGCGAAAATTAAGCCGTATCTCCGTTTGGAAGGATCTGGCAAATCTTGGGCGAAAAGCCAATATTTCGCGCCCGCTCCATCCGCACCTGTTCCGCCATACCTTTGCCTCGCACCTTTTACAAGGCGGAGCCGATTTGCGTAGTTTACAGGAAATGCTGGGACACGCTAACGTAACGACCACACAGATTTATACGCATTTAGACGTGACGGACCTCAAAAATAAGCACAAGAAATACCACCCGCACGGATAAATTTCTTCTCAATTTTAGGCATTTCGTTATTGTCTGGTTGGTCGGATACATCCGATCCAAAGCGCGCATTGATAATTACAGAGAAAATAAAATCAGGAGCCGGACCATTGTGGTAAGTATACGTCAAAACTGACTAATTCCAAATCCTGCCCACCTTCTTTGCGGAAGGTTTCGTTCGCTTTTTGAACGACGTGTTGCTGCACGGAAGGCAACGATTTTACATATTCATCTATTTCGGCTTTTTCAACTTTACGGTACACAACATTTCTCAAATCAGGCAGGAACGTGTCCGACATCTTACTTTTTCCCCAAACGGGCCGAAAATATACAGGGTCATGTTTTCTTTCAAGGAGTATGTTCTCCTTAAACCGCGCATGACTCTCATCCAACATCTTATGAGCATCTTCCTCATAATCTTGTTCCTCTTTCACTTCTTCCGGCGTGTAAAAATTAAACTCAATGTATTTCTCTCCCACTAATGTCGGCACGTCCTTCCGAACGGTAAAACCGGAATAAATATGTCCGTTACAACCATAAACGATAATGATATCATAAAACCGTTTTACCGCGTTGATGTAATTGGCCCATTGTTCGTTACGAAGCCGCATACCAAAAGACGACATGTTGACAAATCCGGAAAAACGACTCCATTCATCCAACGTCGGTTTATCACCCTCTCTCATAAAACCGGGATATTCTTCGCTATTCATCAGAAGTATATAATTTCCCAGTCTAAAAAAAGAGATAGCCGAATCTTTGTCTGTTCCGAAAAACCAATTTTCTAATGCCAAAACATCTATACCCAAATGGTCCGTAACGGAAAGAAGTTCATCATAAGGGGAACTCAGATACATAAATTTATTTTCCTGTCCGGCAAAGCGCATCGGAACCACCGAATCTAACATGTAGCCAAATTCCAATGCCAGCAAAATGTGCGCATCCGGCTTGACCTGCTTGGCCTTTTGTTGTATATCATACAATACCCGCTTTACCTCGTTCACAACGCTATGCGCACTATGGGTAGATGAATCCGTTAAATAAATATACGCCGGCGTCTGTTGGACGTATTCCCCATAGTCCGGCCTTTGATCTTGAACAGTAACGGGCGCATTTTTGATAATTTGCCGATAAGCCTCTTGTGCTTGACTGATAGATACCTTCCGCTCTTCTATATACGCCACTTCCACAGCGTTGCGGGCAACAAAATCATTCCACCAGAAGAAATCGTTGGGACCGAGCAATTCTGGATGGAGCATAACTTTTTGTAATGCTTGAACAATTTCTTGTTGGCTGTCCTGCGTGTAAACGGTTACGGGACCTTGCCTCGCAACAGACCGTTGCGACAGTAGCAAAAGAGGAATGTTTTGTTGTTTGAAAGTTTTGCCGGCAGATGCCTGCTTTACTTGCTGGGTTACATTTTTTTCCAAATCGGCCAACGACACTTCCGCCCTCAACGGTAAACGGAGCAAGCCTATCGCTAAAAACACGATTAAAAACCGACGTATCATCATTCACTCTGTTATAGCATAAAGAGGTTCGCGCAACACAAGCAAGCTTCGGCGCGCTTTTCACTAAATAAAAATGCTAAAATAAAGAATATGAAAATGTTTCCGCAAATAGATAAAGAACAACAAGCCCGTTGGGAAAAAGCACATCTTTTTTCCAGCCCCAAAATGCCCGGTTCCAAAAAGTTTTACTGTTTGGATATGTTTCCGTACCCGTCGGGAGCAGGCCTTCACGTCGGCCATCCGGAAGGTTATACCGCGTCGGATATTCTCTCACGCTACAAACTGATGAACGGGTATGACGTCCTTCATCCGATGGGTTGGGATGCGTTCGGCTTGCCTGCGGAAAACTACGCAATTGCGACGGGAATCCACCCGAAAATTACCACCCAAAAAAATATAGATAATTTTAGACGCCAAATTAAGTCCATCGGCCTCTCATACGATTGGGACCGCGAAATTGATACTACCGACCCCAATTACTACAAATGGACCCAATGGATTTTCTTACAACTGTTCAAAAAAGGGCTCGCGTACGAGTCCACCGTTCCGATAAACTGGTGTCCTTCCTGTAAAACAGGTCTTGCCAATGAAGAGGTTTTTAACGGAAAATGCGAACGGTGCGGGCACGAAATTGAACGCAAGGCCCTCCGCCAATGGATTTTGAAAATTACCGAATATGCCGAGCAACTTTTGGAAGGGCTTAACGAGCTGGACTGGCCGGAAAGCACTCTTACCATGCAGCGCAACTGGATCGGCAAATCCAACGGTGCCAACGTGTTATTCAAAGTAGAAGGGCATGACGAAACGATTACCGTTTTCACCACCCGTCCCGATACGCTTTTCGGCGCGACCTATATGGTCGTTTCGCCGGAACATCCTATTTTGAAAAAAATCGTTACGGCCGAACAGGCACAAGCCGTTGCCGACTATCAAAAAGAGGCCGCCAAAAAGAGTGATTTGGAACGCGGGGAACTCAACAAAGAAAAAACCGGTGTATTCACCGGTGCGTATGCGATTAACCCCGTCAATAATACCAAAATTCCCGTATGGACAAGTGATTACGTACTCATGGGATACGGAACAGGCGCGATTATGGCTGTTCCCGCGCACGACGAGCGCGACTATGCGTTTGCCAAAAAATTCGGTTTGGATATTATTGAAGTTATCAAAAGCGAACAGGGCGTAGAAAACGAGGCCTTCACGGGAGACGGCGAACTCGTCAATTCCGGCTTTTTAAACGGCCTTCACGTCAAAGAGTCCAAAGCGGCCATGATTAAATGGCTGACCGAGCACAACTGCGGAAACGCCAAAACCACTTACAAATTGCGCGATTGGGTATTTGCGCGCCAACGCTATTGGGGCGAGCCGATTCCTGTCGTCCATTGTGAAAAGTGCGGTGTCGTACCGTTGCCGGAAAGCGAATTGCCGCTCAAATTGCCGGAAGTAGAAAAATTTGAACCTTCAGGAACCGGGGAATCGCCATTGGCCGCCCTTACCGATTGGGTCAAAACTACGTGTCCGAAATGCAACGGCCCTGCCACGCGCGAAACAAATACCATGCCCCAATGGGCCGGCTCGTGTTGGTATTATTTGCGGTATATGGACCCGCACAACGCAGATGCACTTTGCGCGCCGGAAATAGAAAAGGCCTACGGCCCGGTAGATTGCTATATCGGCGGTGCGGAACATGCCGTATTACACCTTCTGTATGCGCGTTTTTGGCACCGTGTGCTGTTTGATTTAGGGATTGTATCTCACAGAGAGCCGTTCAAAAAATTGCGCCACCAAGGGATGATTTTAGCGTTTTCTTACCGTGATAAAATGGGCAATTACCACGCCTACGAAGAAATAGATTTTAAAGACGGGAAGGCCTATTTACAAACCACCGGAGAAGAACTGTCGCCCATGGTGGAAAAGATGAGTAAATCCAAGAAAAACGTCATCAATCCCGATGATATTTTAAATCAATACGGTGCGGATGCCTTCCGCATGTATGAAATGTTTATGGGGCCGTTTGATGCCTCTAAACCGTGGGACATGAAAGGAATTGAAGGGATTAACCGCTTCTTAAAACGTGTGTACGGCTGGAGTGAAACCGTACAATTCACCCAAGAACAGGACCCGAAGAAATCGCTTATTTTACTCAACCAAACGATTGCCAAAGTGGGCGACGATATTGAGAACTTACGTTTCAATACCGCCATTTCCGCTTTAATGGTGTTGTTTAATGATATAAGTAAACTGCCGGCGGTAAATGAACAAACATTTAAGGTATTTTTACAATTATTACACCCGTTTGCCCCGCACCTGACCGAAGAAATCTGGCAGATGAAAAATTACGAAGGTTTTGTGGTTAAAACCGCGTGGCCCAAAACAAATGCTGCCTTCTTACAAGATGACAGCATTGACATCGGGGTACAAATCAACGGCAAAGTGCGCGATCGTATCTCCATCGGTAGAAATGCCGCACAGGAAGAAATTGAAAAAGCTGCCCTTGCCAGCGAAAAAGTACAACACCACTTACAAGGTTTGGAAATTAAAAAAGTGATTGTGGTACCGGGCCGAATGATTAGTTTGGTAGCCGCACCCAAAAAATAGGAGACCTATGAAAAAACTGTTGTTATCCCTTTTGGCCTGTGCGACAATAGCCGGCTGTGCCAGCGAAGGGGCCGTTTATAAACCGCAGGCCCAAATTATGCCCCAACACATCAAAAAAGTAGCTGTGCGCCCGATACTCAACCGTACGGAAGTATTCGCGCTGGAAGATAAGTTTTATAATGAACTTTATGACGAATTTTTGCGCAACGGAAGTTACAGTATCGTAGCGGAAAACAACGGGGCCGAAGGCGTAGTCGTAACGACAATTTCCCGCTATTTGAACGTCCCGATACAGTACGACAGCCAGTTAATCCCCACCGTTTACCGCATGGATATTTGGCTGGACGTCGTATTTATGGATAAAACAACTAACGAACCCGTCTGGCGCGAACCCGCGCTCTTGGGTACACAAATTTACGCCGCTTCCACACTCCCTGGCGGTATGACGGAAGTACAGGCACGCGACGTAATATTTGAAAAACTTTCCAAAGATATCGTAAAACGTACGGTGGACGGCTTCGGTTCCGTCAAAAGCGAAAACAAGAAAAAAGTAATGAACAATCCGGAATATACCACCATTACCGAATAATATGCCGAAAATTTCTGCGGAAAAATTAAACACCGAAATTGAAAAAGGTACTATTTCCCCCGTTTATTTATTGACGGGGGATGATGTTTACCGCAAAAATTTAGTTATTGAGCAAATTAAAAAAATTCTCCAACCCGACGATTTTAACTACCTCCGTAGCGACACAAGTGAACCCGCCCTCGCCGAAGCGTTGGCACAGGCCAACACCGCACCTGTATTTTCGGATAAGCGGCTTATTGTGCTGACAGGGATTGATAAACTGCGCAAGGATGCCAAAGGCCCTCGCGAATCGCTCGTTCGTTATATAACCTCCCCCCTTCCTAGCACGGTATTTGTACTTACTTACGACGATTCCAAAAAAATGAAAACGGAAAAGGTATTACCGCAAGTATGTGCCGATAACGGAAAAGTAGTGAATTTTGACGAACTGAAAAATGAAGAACTTTCCGCATGGATCCGCGCGCGGTTTGAAAAACGCGGACTTCACGCCGATTTTCAAGCAATAGATTTGCTCGCCGAAAGCGTGGGAAGCGAATTATCCGCACTTGAAAATGAAATTGAAAAAATATACCTCTACACCGCCGACCGAACGGACAAAACCGTTTCCGCACAAGACGTGCTGTCGTGTATCGGTTTTAGCAAAGAGCAAAATCCGTTTGAGTTAGCCAATTTGATTTTAGCCTGCCAACGCCAAAAAGCCGTTTTACTCGTGGATAAATTAGTAGATGACGGAGAAGAACCGGTAGCCATACTTGCCAAAATGACGTTTCCCATTTTGAAAATGGCGCGCATACGGCGGCTCTTTGATGCGGGGTTTTCTTCTTCCGAAATCGTCCATGCTGCCGGTCTTTTCCCGTGGGAAAGCCGCTTAGCAAATAACGCAAACCGCTTTCCGTCCGCGGAGTGTTTCACCCAAACCTTAAACCGTATTATTGATGCAGACGCGGGTTTCAAATCCGGTGAAAATTTAGACCCGAAAATTACCTTCAAACGCATTTTGCTGACACTATTTCGTTGATTTTTCGGCATTGTGTTATCAAACATAAAAAACCCCGCATAAAGCGAGGTTTTTTCAAATCTCTTCTTGTTCTCTTTCTTTTATTTCCAATGATTTTCAATGGAAGGATCACTTTTTAACCGTTCCATAAAACGTGCGTTGACTTCAGATTCTGGCAAGTCAACCAACCCGTAGCTTTCGGCTAACTCGTGGAAATCAACACATTTGCATAAATTTTCGTCATTACTTTCATAGATTTTCTGACAGAGATTTACAAGTTCTTGCGTATTATCTTTCATTTCTTTTGTAACTTTCATGCCGCTTTTAATCGGTTTGGCTAATACAATTTCCCAATACGCCTTCGTGCTTAATGCCTCCAACCGAATATCCATTGATTCATTTACGGGAGCTACCATCTTATTAAACACAAATGCTTCAATGAGGTTAGCTGGTTGGTTATTTTGTAAGTGTGTTTTTTCTTGATCAACACCGGTCATATACGCTGCTAACAATGTTTGGTTACTAAAAAATGAATAATCATAAGGAATCAACTGCGCCACGTCTTTTTCTGCGTTCCGATATACACTCAAATAATCGCTTTTTCCGGCTTCTTCTGCCTCTTGTAAATTGGCAGGGTTTTCAGCAAACGCAGACATCGCAAAACACATACACATTACCGCTAACAACATGTTTTTTACTTCTTTCATATTTTTTCTCCTTTTTGGGATGAACTTCATACTTTTATTGTCGCAAAATCGTTTTCCCGACACAATAGGCCATTGTACCTAAAGTAATAGTAGGTCTTTTGGTCCCGCGCATGTGCCCCTGTTATCTTTCACAGCCACGCGGACAGATGTTGTACAGTGCAAGAGATTGCTCCGCTTACGAAGGAGTTTTTCAAATTTGGTAAAATAAATATATGGAAATACTTTCTCAACTAGTAGATATTTTTTTGCATTTGGACGTTCATTTAAACGCATGGGCCGGTGTCATGGGAGCTTGGCTCTATGTAGTGTTATTTGTGGTAATTTTCTGCGAAACGGGGCTTGTGGTAACACCGTTCCTGCCAGGAGATTCTTTATTGTTTGCCTGCGGTGCCCTTGCGGCTGTTGACGGCAGTCCGATTAACTTATATCTTTTAATACCCCTTATTTTCTTCGCAGCGGTACTTGGTGATTTTTGTAACTATGAAATCGGTAAATGGGTAGGCCCGAAGGTTTTTTCGCAGGAAAAAAGTATTTTCCTCAATAAAGACCACCTGAACAAAGCCCATAATTTTTATGAAAAATACGGTGGAAAAACCATCATTTTGGCGCGTTTTATTCCGATTATCCGCACGTTCGCCCCGTTTGTGGCGGGGATCGGCAAAATGACATATCTTCACTTTGCTTCGTTCAATTTAATCGGAGCAGCATTGTGGGTACTGTTGTTTACATTAGGCGGGTATTTCTTTGCGGATTTGCCAGTGGTACAACATCAATTCCACTACGTTATTTTAGCGATTATTGTGATTTCTGTTTTACCTGCGATATATGAGTTTGCGGCTGCACATCTTCAGAAGAAGAAGGCAAAATGACCGGCAGTATGCCGTGTGCTTTCAAATCCCCTAAAATAATACGGGCGGCTGTTTGAAGTACATACTTATTTAACCCATAGGTTGCTAGTACAGTCCCCGCCTGCGGATATTGCGGAATATCGTACGGACTCATTGTAGAAATAAATACAACATTCTCATTTTCCCGCAGAAGTCCGGTAATCGCGTTTTTTTGGTTAATATTTGTTTTATCCGCCCATTGTAAGCTGGTAACAATCAGCAAGTCCGCTCCCGAAGCACATTGAGCGGCACGTTGGGAATCCTTCTTTTTAGGTGTCAGCGCCGCATTGTAAGAACGCACCGTCCAACCGTGTTCCAAAAAGGGACGGCTCAACCCCATCAACTGATCCGCAAAACGCGCCGGCGCGAAAAACACCGCACACACCGTCGGTTTTGCATTACGGGTTCCATCGGGATGAAAGGGAATTTTATGTTCCCGGTCGCGTACCAGCGTAACGGCTTCGTCGCTCAGTTTAGCAAGTTCCGCCTGATACGCAAGTTCGGACGGAGCCGGTACCGAAGGTTTTTGTTCCAGCAACCCCAGCCGTTCCTTTAAGCGGAATACACGTTTGGCAGCTTCGTCTATGCGCGGCTGTAACTTTTCTTCCTGTACTTTCTGCCAGATTTGGTTATACGTGCTGACCGGCCGAATGTACCGCCCCAAAAGCACCATATCCGTACCAACAGCCAATGCACGTACCGCACAACCGGCAATCGTACAGTAAGAAGTGGCCCCCTTCATGTCCAAACTATCGGTCACAATCAGTCCGTTAAAGCCCATCTCGCCGCGTAACAAATCCTGTAAAATCGGTTTAGAAAATGTGGCAATCGTTTTATTGTCCAACGCCGGATACATAACATGTCCCGTCATGACCCCTTCCACTTGATGGCGGACGGCCTCTTGAAAGGGTTTTAAGTGAATTTTCGCCAGTTGGGCACGGTCGGCTTTAACAACAGGAACCGCATAGTGGGAATCGGTGGCAGTATCCCCATGACCGGGAAAATGTTTTACAATGCTGACAATTCCCGCCGCTTTAAAACCGTTCATCAGCGAAATGCCCATCTTCGTTACGCTGTCCGGATCCGAACCGAACGACCGCACCCCGATAATTGGGTTGTCCGGGTTACTGTTGACATCCAACACAGGGGAAAAATTCACATGTACACCGGTACGGCGCAACTCCTGCCCGGCTAAATAAGCAATCGCCGCGGCTCCTTCCTCATCGTGAGCGGCGGAAAGCATCATATTTGTTGGCAGATAGTCAAAACCCAACGTAATGGGTGTATAGACGGTTCCGCCCTCGTAATCAATAGAAATCAGCAGCGGTATTTTATGCGGACTTTTTTCCGCCCAGCTTTGTAATTTGGTGATTAGTTTTTTTGTTTCAGACAGTGAATAATTACCCCATTGGACAAGTACTCCGCCCAATTTTCCCTCTTCAATCAACGGGCGTACCATTTCCGCACTGTCCACGTCCACAAATATAACCAGCGTTTGCCCCAACCGCTCTTGTGGGGATAAATCTTCCCAACGTACCGCACCGAATAGCGGAAAAGACAATAAGAACAGAAAAAGTAACCCTAATTTACGCATCAATTTACCTCTATAATCGGTATTTCCGACGATGCCAAAAATCGCAGTGGCATACCCCAATAAAATAAACCCGAAGTAATATATAATTTCATACCGTTCACATCAAATAAACCGTACACACGCGGAAATTGGCTGCGTACCAAATAATTAAACGGAAATAACTGTCCGTTGTGCGTATGTCCGCTGAACATCAAATCCGCTCCGGCCCCCGCGGCTTCTTCGGCATAGAGCGGCATGTGGCTCAAGAAAACAATGGGGTTTTCCTGTTTCAGCCCACCGATCAGTTCTTCCACCTCTATCTGAAGAACCCGCGCCGTTTTGACATCTCTTACCCCCGCCACTTGTACCCCGTTTTGTAAAACGGCAGACGTATCTTCCAAAAGAGTAATACCGGCTTCGCGGTAAAAATCTTTTGACTTTTCGTATCCGACGTAATATTCGTGATTTCCCAACACTCCGTATATTCCAAACGGCGTATTTACCTGTTTGATGCGTTCGGCATAGGAAGAGCGGTTCGCCCCAAACTCAAAAATATCCCCTAGCACAAACAAAACATCGGGCTTTTCCGCTTCCAGACGCGTAAGTGCCCTGTCAAAGCGGGCTAAAGAGACCCCCGCCCCCAAATGAGAATCCGACAGCAAGGCAATTTTCATTTTGGGCATGCCGTCTATCTGAACCGGAATACGTTTAACTTTTGGAGAAGAAAATCCGCCCCAAAACGCCATAGCAAAAATCACCGCGAAACCAATAATGCTGAAAATGCCCGTCCACCGATAAGGCAGATGCAATAACCTTAATCCCAGGCGCACTATCGCACATACGATACAAAAACAAAATGCCAAAAAAACAAGTCCCAGCCAACTGTACGAAATATAATAAATGATTTGTCCGAATCCTTGGTAATACTTGCGCGAATAAATCATGCCCGCTAAACACAACACCGTTAGTGCCGTCGGAAGATGTGCGACAGCCGTTCTACAGTCAATTTTACCAAACGAACGGTACAGCCACAATCCGATTGTGGCATGCATACACCATAACACGGCTATAACCGTAAAATAAAAAACATAGATTCTCAACGCTCTACCTCACATATTATTCTTATTATATTGTAAAAAATTTCCCATAAAAAAGTATAATATTCATATATACCTATATTTTTAAAGAGGATTTTTTACTATGACAGTTCGTGTTCGTTTTGCTCCTTCACCGACAGGATTTTTACATATCGGTGGTGTTCGTACCGCTTTATTTAACTACTTATTCGCCAAGAAAAACAAAGGAACTTTTTTACTTCGCATTGAAGATACCGATGAGGAACGCTCCACACAGGCCTCTACGGATGCTATTTTTGAAGGGATGCAGTGGATGAATTTGTTGTGGGATGAAGGTCCCATGCCCGACGGTACAAATAAAGGGCCAGATGCTCCGTATTATCAGGCCATCCGCGCCGACCAAGGTATTTACAAAAAATACATTGACCAACTGATCGCGGAAGGAAAGGCCTATAAATGCTATTGTACGGAGGAGGAATTGGAAGAAAACCGCCAAAAATGTTTGGCTGAACACCGCCCGCCGAAATACTCCGGCAAATGTGCCCATCTTACCGAAGCAGAACAAAAAGAATTAGAAGCACAGGGCCGCAAATATGTAATCCGCTTCCGCATGCCGCAAGAAGGAGACGTGGAGTGGGATGACCTTATCCGCGGACATGTTAAATTTGCGAGCAAAGATTTGTATGACCTCGTTATCCAGAAAACGAGCGGCTATCCGACGTATAACTTCGCCGTCGTGGTAGATGATCACTTAATGCGTATGACACACGTTATCCGCGGGGATGACCACATTTCCAATACACCCGCGCAAATTCAAATTTACCGCGCGCTCGGTTGGAAGGAACCGCAATTTGCCCACTTATCTATGATTCACGGACCGGACGGCAAAAAACTTTCCAAACGCCACGGCGCCACCAATGTAGTGGAATTTCGCAATATGGGTTATTTGCCCGAAGCACTCAAAAATTATTTGGCCCTTTTGGGTTGGGCAACGAGTGATTCTCAACAAATTTTTGCTCCCGGCGAATTAGAAGAAAAATTTGATATTTCCGGTTGTCAGCCGAGCCCGGCTGTGATGGACCCGGAAAAATTAAACTGGATGAACGGCGAATATATCCGCCAAACGCCGATTGCGCGCTTAACGGATTTAGCCCTTCCTTTTTTGGAGAAAGCCGGCATCCGCACCGAAGGTGTGGGACGCACCCGCTTGGAAGAAATTATCGGTTTGGAACAGGAAAAATACAAACTGCTTACCGAAATTCCGGATCTTGTTCGCTTCTTTTTTGAAGATCCGATTTTTGAACAAGAGGCCTTGGAAAAAGTTTTTTCCAAACCGGAAGCCAAACAAGTGTTGGAAGGTATTGCTTCCGTTTATGAATCTTTGTCGGAATTTACCGACACCGCTTTGGAAACCGCCGCACGCGCCTACGCCAAAGAAAACGGTTTCAAGGCCGGACAAATTTTTCATCCGGTGCGCGTAGCCGTTTCCGGCCGCACCCACGGACCGACATTATTTAAAATGCTCGTCTGTATGGGCAAGGAAACCGTATTGGCCCGCCTACGCAAAGCCGTAACCTATTGTAAGCAATAAGGAGTGCCATGAAATATTGGCTGTTTGACGGAGAAGATGTTACAGGCCCGTTCGCACCGTATGAAATTGCGGAGCGGACAGATTTCTCGCCTGCTACTTTGGTATGCCCCGAAACCGACAGTGAAAAAGAAGATGCGTGGAAACCTGTCAGTTTTTTTGAGGACTTTTCCGAAGAAAACATCCGAGCCGCCAGAGCCGCCGCACAAGGAACGACTGTTGCCGAATCCGAAGAAAAAATACTCGTACAAGAGGAACAAACGCCTTCTAAAATAGAGGAAACTTTCTCTGTGCCTATTTCCCAAATTTCTCCGGAAGAAGAACCTCTTTTTGTAGTAAAAAAACAAGAGACGCCCTCCGCGGCTGAACCGACAACGCCGGAACCGCAAACGGAAAAATCGTTCCAAATTCCGGCAAAAGAACAAGAAGAACAACCCGTTTCCGTACAAAGCGAAACACGGAAAATACCACCGGCGGAAGCAGTGGAAGAAAATTCCACACCTGTTGTAAAAAACACAGAAGAAATACCCGCTCCTGTTGCGAAAATAAGCGAAACGGAACAAGTATTTACGCCGGAAGAAGAAGTATCCCTTCCCGAACAATCTTCCGCGGATACGGCAGAAAGTGAAACCGTATCGGAAGATGTAACACAAATTTTAATTCCTGAAGAAACGGAAGATGAGCCGGCACAAACTTCCGCGTATGAAGAAACTCCGGCAGACGAACCGGAAGAAACTGTATCCACTTTTACGATAGAGGAATCCGAAGAATCGGAAGAAGGCGTACCCATACCCACAATCATAACGCACGACTCCGAACAACCCGCCGAATCGGAAGGTACAAACACGCAAACACCCGCCCCACAAGAACCGGCCCGTCCAAAACGATCTATCTTCAGAAAGATTTTGCTGGTTGCCCTCGTAATACTTTTTTTCTTAATAGCGGGATGTGTAGTTGCGGTTTATCAAGCGACGAAAGATATAAAATCTACGCCGTTGCCGCCGAAAATAGCCGCTTCGGAGCCCAAAACGGAAACCGCTCCGCAAGAGAAAATCCCTTCCGTTCCCGTTTCGCAGGAACCGATAAAACAACCTGCTACCAAACCGACCGTTGCGCCTGCGCCCAGTGCGGAAGTGCTTTCCAATATTCCCGTACCACCGCCGCCGAAACAAGTGATCCTTTCGTTACAGGATAGGGCCATTAACATTGTGAAAAATTATGAACTGTCTAACCATCGCGGTACGATTGAGGATTACCTGAACAAAGCTTACGGCCACCAATTTTCGCAAGGATATACAGGGTCTTGGTCAGCAGAACTCTTACATAAAAATACATATATTGTAAAATATAGATTAACAAAGACACGCGTAGAACCGACCATATATGTGTTTCAGGTAGATACACAACACGAAAAATTGACGGGCGCGTTAAATAATATTACACTAGATTTGATAGGTAAAATTTAAACATGAGGGTTATGATATGATATTGATGGACGATTTATTTCAACTGATGAAGGCAAAAAATGCTTCCGATATCCATTTAACAGTGGGTGTTCCTCCGGTACTTCGTATTCAAGGTCGTTTGTATGCGACGCAATTTGAGACGTTAACCAAGGAAAGTGCCCAAACATTGATTTATTCCATCATGACGGACGAACAGCGCCAGCAGTTTGAAGAAAAACTGGAGTTGGATTTTTCCTTCGGGTTAAAATCTCTCGGTCGTTTGCGTGTAAATATTTACAAACAAAAAGGGTGTATTGCGGCGGCCTTACGTGCAATTCCGAACGAATTTAAAACTTTTGAAGAACTCAACTTGCCGGCTCCCGTTTACAATATCGTAAAACTGAACAAAGGATTGGTGCTTGTAACAGGGGCTACCGGTTCCGGTAAATCCACCTCTTTGGCAAGTATGATTAACTATCTGAACGTTAACGAAAGCAACCACATCATGACCGTAGAAGATCCTATCGAATTCGTCCATCCGCATAAACGCAGTATCGTCAACCAGCGTGAAGTCGGCTCGGACACACACTCGTTCGCGGACGCATTAAAACACTTCTTACGTCAAGACCCCGACATTATTCTAGTCGGTGAGTTGCGCGATAAAGAAACCATGGAGGCCTGCTTGACCTTGGCAGAAACGGGACACTTGGTATTTGCCACACTACATACCAACGACGCCGTACAGTCTATCAACCGTATTATTGACGTGTTCCCGCCGAACCAACAGCCGCAAATTCGCACGCAGTTGTCCTTCGTAATTGAGGCCATTTTGTCCCAACAGTTAATACCGGCGCTTGACGGTACACGTGCGATGGCGTGCGAAGTCATGCTTGCCAACTCCGCCGTACGCAGTTTAATTCGCGACGGAAAAGCCGAACAAATCCTTTCCACCATGCAAACCAACGCCCAAATGGGTATGATTACCATGAACCAGGCTTTGGCAGATTTGTTCTTACAAAAACGGATTAGCTTCCAAGAGGCCTATTCGCACTCGGGCGATCCGTCCGGCTTCAAGGCCTACTTAAAAGAAAGAACAGGACAGAGCAACTTCAACTAATCAATTTAAAAACCCCGCCGAAAAGCGGGGTTTTTCACATTATAAATCACGTCCGGCGGGGTCCTTACCGTCTATCAACCCATCCTGTTTTTGGTGTCCTGTCAGTTCCGCTTTTCCGCGCAGTTTACGGTGGTAGGTAATAGCAAAACGGTGTACTTCGTCGCGGATCTCCATCAGAAGATTAAGGGCAGGGTCACCGATAGGAAGTTTTATACTCTCTTGCGCGCCGGGCAGATAAATTCCTTCGTGTGTTTCGGCTAACGCAATAAACGGGATAAAAAGTTCCGCCCGCTCAAATGCGTTCATGGCTGCGTGAATTTGGCTCTTTCCGCCGTCCAATAAAATCAAATCGGGCTGTTGCGAGGGATCCCTTTTTATTTGGCGCAAACGGCGGTAAACACTTTCTTCCATCATGGCAAAATCACTCCCGCCTTTTTCGGGAAGTTTAGAACGAATTTTAAAACGGCGATAATGCTCGTGGTTTTTTTCACCGTTTATAAAGCACACCATACACCCCACGGCTTCGCGTCCGAACAGATGCGAATTATCAAAGGCCTCAATGTGCGCCGGTAATTTTTTTAATCCGATTACTTCCGCCAAGCGTCTTAATTTATCCGTATTTTCCATGGCGGTTGTAATTTTATCGTCCTTAAATTGCCCCACAAGTACCCGTTCTTTCATGTGTGAAAGTGCGTGTAAAAAATTGCGGTAAACGGCGGCCTGTTCATATTCCATCTTATCGGAGTGCTGTTTCATGAGTGCGGTTAAATTTTCGGACAGTCCGCCAAAATTCCCGTCTAAAAAATCAACCATGCGTTCGGCAATAGCGCGGTAGTTTTCGTAAGAAATTTTTTGTGCGCACGGTGCGGGACATTGGCCCGTATGGTAGTAAATACACGTGTTAATTTTTTGAGCATCTAATGCTTTTTCGCGCGAAAAATTCCACTTACACGGACGCAAAGGGGCATATTTACTTTTCCACAAAAAACGCATTAAGCTTTTTATCATGCTGGATTTCGGATAAGGTCCGTAATAAACATCTTTCCCCTTTTTTACTCCGCGTACTAATTGTAAACGCGGATAATCTTCCGACAATGTTAATTTTAAATACGGGTAACTTTTCCCGTCTTTTCCGAGTGAATTAAAAAACGGCTGGTATTTTTTAATCAATTTTTCTTCTAGCACCAGCGCATCACGTTCGCTCAAACAGGTAACATAATCTATTTTGGCAATTAATGGGAGTAACGATGGCAGTTTCCACCCGCGCGAATAAAGGTTGGACTGTTGGAAATACTGTTTTACCCTGTCTGATAAATTTTTTGCCTTTCCGACATAGAGAATCGTGCCTTCTTTTGAACGCATGATGTAAACGCCGGGTTTATTTGGTAAAATATCAATACGGGGATCCATGTAGTTATTGTAACATTTCTTGCGCACAAGAAACGTTTGACCCGTAAAACACAATAAGTTATAATATAAATAACCGATTTTTTTATAGAGGAATCAGTAAATGGCAAAATTAAAAACAGGACGTCACACCAGCGCTTTGAAAGCGCAACGCCAAGCAGAAAAAAGAACTTCTGAAAATAAAGGTTTAACCAAAAAAATCCGCTTGGCCACTAAAACCGTAACCACTTCCGCCGCGGCGAAAAGTGCTACGCTTAAAGAAGATTTGAAAAAAGCAGAATCTTGTATTGATAAGGCCGCCAAAAAGAAAGTAATTCATTGGAAAACGGCCGCCCGCAAGAAATCTCGTCTTGCCAAAGCCGCCAATAAGGCCGCCAAATAAGAGCAAGTGACAAATCAATCTGAAAACCCTCGCGAAAGCGGGGGTTTTTAATCACATTTTTCCATTTATTCGGGTAAGCGCGAGGGCCCAAAGGCCCAGCAACAAATAGGTATAAAGACCTATTGTATTTCCCCATAATAGATGTATAATAAAAATAGGGACATTTTCAAAGGAGTCATCTATGAAAGCCGTCAGGAACATCTTGTTAGGAACTGTTTTGGCGTGCGTGGCTTTGTCTGCGTTTGCTTCGCGTTCGGTATTATTTGAATCAGACGAATCAAAAACCGCTACCGAGGCCGCCGTTGACGAAGTGTACGAAATGTTGAAAAACCGCCAAGATAGAGAGGTCAAAACGTTTTTTAACGAGATGCCTTCTTGCGCGGCTTTTCCGGAAGTTATCACACTGGATCAATATCCCCGTTATTGTAAGGATAATTCCAAATTGGAAAACGTTTCCGTTTCTGTTGTCAAAGCCCAAACAAGAACTATCCAAAAAGCCAATGGGCAAACCTATACCCGCAATTTGCCCGTAGTATCCCCCGTTATCGTGTTTGACTGGGCGCTCAGGGATCACTATCGGTTTTCCCAAAATAAAAATCCTTTAAATGATACAGAATCCATTCTCTCTTTTTACAATCTCTATAAAGACAGTTCCTTGAAAAATACTGTGGCAAATTATATTTTAGAGCGTTGGTTGTTTTTAGAATATCCGAAAAGTGTAAAAAAGATGACACCCGAAACAAGTGCACTTTTGGGCGAAAGAGATTATCAAATCGTTTTTTTGGCTATCAAATTCAAGAAAGAGCTAAACCGAAATATGTACAAGTATGTACCGTATAATGATACTTTTTTGAGCGATACCAATTTTGTGGAACACTATTTGAAAAGCATTTATCAAGAAACCGAAATAAGAGGAAATAAAGAACCGTATAATTATATTTCGCATTATATATTACATAAAATGCTGAGAGATTCCGATACAAATTTAGAGATACGTCTCAAGGGGTTGAGTACGGGAGGGTATTGGAGAGCCCTTCTTCGGCACCGCGTGAATATTACGAAGGAACTGAGAGCAAGTGCCCAAAAATTAGCAGAAAAATGTGAGGGAAAAGAGGGGTGCGAGGAATATAAAGAATTGGCCACACAGTATAATCTCATAGAAAAACCCGCAAGTCGTCTTGAAGATTCCGTCAAACAAGGGTTAACCAAAGAAGAATTATTACGCCCTTCCCCTTGGAGATCTCCGTTACGGTAAACCCTTAAAAATCCGCGCTTATATTTGCCCTAGCCGGTTTTTGTTTTATGCGTGCGAAAAGAACTCGTTTGAACGCAATAAAAACAGGAAATAAACAAGCAATCGCTTATTACCTTAATTGGGGAACAGATGTGAACCGGAAAGGGGCGTATGACACAACGTTTTTAATGCCAGCCAAGAAGGTCCCACAAAAATCGCCGAAATGCTTATAGAAAACGGAGCCGACATCCATGCCAAAGACAATCGGCTATACAGCGCTAGATTGGATAGCAGACGGAAAACACCCCGCATAACCTTACGAAAAGCAACTAAACGGCAAAACTACGTGATAACAGGATAGACAGATTACTTCGTTTCCAATTTTTTTAACCGGCCTTGTGCTTTATTGGCGTATTTATCGGACGGATGCGCGAGCACTAATTTTTTATACATCTCTTGCGCTTGTACTTTGCGATTTTGTTGTTCATACGTCAGCGCTAAGTTGTACATAATCTCCGCCGATTTGGAATTATTCGGATAGGTAACGAGCGCACGTTCCAAGGCCTGCGTATATTTGTTTTGGTCCTTTAAATTCTTCTTGGCAATCGTGGCCGCATCCCATAAAGAAGAAGTATATTTCGCTTCGTCTTTGGAAAATGCTTGCGCCGTTGTCAGCAACGCTTGGTAGGCACTTTCGTAATTTTTTGCTTTTTTATAAACATCTGCCTTGCCGCGGTAAGCGTCGTAAGCATTATTGGAAGTACCCAATATGCTGATGGCTTTATCGTAATTGATAATGGCGTTATCGTAATTTTTGTTATTCTCTTCCAAAATAGCCATGTGTTTATACACGATGCCCGTCTCGCTGGAGTTCGGATAATCGCGTAAAACCTGCGTATAAATAGACATCGCCTGTTGTGTATCTTTCAAATTATCGGCATAAATATCCCCGACTAACCGGAAACTTGCGGCGCGGTAAGGTGTATCAGGATACAAATGCGGGGCCTTTTTATACTGCGCGATGGAAGCCAAATAGTTTTTATTCATGCGGTGTAAATCGCCGTACCACAATTCCACTTGGTCATTTTTCGCATAGTCCGGATATTGGCGGAAAAACGTTTCAAACAACCGGGCGGAAGGGGCGTATAAGTTTTTCCCCTGTAATTTGGAAAGGGTAAATAAAACGGAGGCCATCCGGTCGGCCGCAGTAGCATTATCAGCGGGAGAAACCGTAAATGTTTTTGCGGCAATATTCGTACGGTACGGTTCGCTTACTGCCTGTAAAGAGTCCGCAATCATAGATTGATACGGTGCCAAATTCGTTTGCGGATAATATTTTTGAAACAATAATAATGTGATAAGTGCGCGCGCACGTTCCTGTGCGAGTAAATACAAGCGCGCCTGCGTTACCATAACTTGCGGGACGTTCGCATTACTTGGATTTTGGACAAGCCACGTTTCCAACCCCTCGGCCAATGAATTGGCATAGGCACGGTCATCACGGCCGGAAGCGGTAACGAGCGCGTCAGCTTGCTGTTTATAAAACGACAAGGCCTGCATAGCATCAGCCGCCTCTGCGGAAGAAAACAAACAAACGAGTAAGCACGGTAAGAGAAGTTTTTTCATAAATCAGCGATAATTCGTAAATTGGAGTTCTACGCCGAAATCCTGCCCTTTTAACAAAGCGATAACGGCCTGTAATTCGTCCTTGGATTTGGAAGATACGCGCAACTGGTCTCCTTGAATAGAGGCCGACACCTTCAGTTTTGCTTCTTTAATGGCTTTGGTAATTTCTTTGGCTTTGTCGGCGGGGATTCCCTGCTGGATTTTGACAGTTTGTTTGGCATTTCCGCCCAAAGCGGCCTCAATTTTCTGCGGAATTAAATTTTTAAGTGCAATACCGCGTTTGGCCATGCGGGTAAAAATAATGTCCCGCAGTGTATTTACCTTATATTCGTCACTGGAACCCAATTTTAGTTCATTTTCCTTTTGGTTCAGTTCAATAACAGAATTGGTGCCCTTAAAATCGTAACGGTTCGTAATTTCTTTATTAGCGGCGCTGACGGCTTCGCTGATTACGTTCAAATCTACTTTAGATACCACGTCAAAACTATAATCTGCCATAGTGACTCCTCACAGGGTTTATTTTCTTATATTATACTTTTTTTGTACAATAAAATTGTCGGCTGCTAATAAATGGGCTGAAATCTATGGAGGAAAGCAAAACGTGCTGGCCGGAAAATTCCGGTATCTGACTTATGAACATCAAAATTCGGTTGACAGTAATGAACTTCCTTGAATTTGCTGTGTGGGGTGCGTACCTGACGTCTATGGGTATCTTCCTTGCTTCAGCGGGATTTGCGGATAAGATTGGTTGGTTCTATGCGACACAAGGTTTTGTGTCTCTTTTTATGCCTGCGGTGATCGGTATTATTGCGGACCGCTGGGTTCCCGCCCAAAAAATGTTGGGCTTGTGTCATTTACTCGCGGCCGTATTTATTGCGGGCGCAGCTTTCTGCGGAGCACAGGAAGTAATTTCATTTCGCAACTTGTTTATTTGTTACACATTAAGTGTGGCGTTCTATATGCCGACACTGGCGTTGTCCAATTCAGTAGCTTATACGGCTTTGCGCCAACAGAATTTGGATACCGTTAAAGTTTTTCCCCCCATCCGCGTGTTCGGTACGGTGGGTTTTATTTGCGCCATGTGGATTACCAATTTTGCCCACTTTGCGCAAAGTTACACACAATGGTATTTTTCCGCCGCGTTAGGTATTGTACTCGGGTTATATTGCTTTACGTTACCCAACTGTCCCACCAATACCGAAGAAGCCAAGACCCTTTCAGAGGCACTCGGCTTAAAGGCATTTGCGTTGTTTAAAGAAAAGAAAATGGCCGTTTTCTTTGTATTTTCCATGTTGCTGGGTATGTCTTTACAAATTACAAACGGTTTCGCGGGTTTGTTTATTTCAAGTTTCAACACACTCGCCGGCTATACGGGTTCATGGGGAGCCAACAACGCAACAGCCCTTGTATCCTTATCGCAAATTTCCGAAACGCTTTGTATCTTGCTGATTCCGTTTTTCTTAAAACGCTACGGCATCAAAAAAGTAATGTTAATCAGTATGTTGGCGTGGGTACTGCGCTTTGGTTTTTTGGGACTCGGCAACCCGTCTACGGCCATGGGAATTGTACTCTTGGTAGCATCCATGATTGTATATGGTGTGGCATTTGACTTCTTTAACGTGTCCGGCTCGCTGTATGTAGATCAGGAGGTGGACCCTTCCATCCGTTCCAGCGCGCAAGGCGTTTTTATGCTGATGACCAACGGCTTCGGCGCGGCCATCGGTTCCCTCGCGGCACAAAAAGTGATTAACTGTTTAGTAAACGCACACATGGATGCTTCTGCGATGGTGGACGGTGTGTATCCGGCGGAATTATCCAAACAAATTATGACGGGCTGGAGCAACTCATGGTTTATCTTCGCGGGATTTGCGCTCGTCGTGGCCGTCTTGTTTGCGATTTTCTTTAAATACAAACACACGCCGCAAGCCAATTAGTATTTTTAAAACGCCCCGCACAAAAACGCGGGGCGTTTTTATATCCATTATTACCAATAAAACAGGCATGTAAAAAACACGCCTGTTTTATTTTCAGTCTGTTAAACTGTAATTATTTGACGGCACCGCAGCATTTTTTATACTTCTTGCCGCTGCCGCACGGACACGGATCGTTGCGCCCAATTTTGGGGCCTTCGTTCACCACCGTTTCCACTTTCGGCACGTCGTTGCCGCTTTCGGCGCGCAGTTCTTCTTTGTGCTCCTTCATCCATTTTTTCATTTGGGAGACACTTTTAAAATTAACGCCGTCCGCTTCCATACGCTTGGCAATACTGATGAACCATTTTTTAACGGCAGGGTCTTTCAATTTGCCTTTGAACGCAGCCGGCAAAGAATCAATCTCCCGTTCCAAACGTTCCTCTATTGACTCATTTTTGGAAGGGGCTTTCGGCGAGAATGCGGGCACAGCGGCCGGTTTTTCTTTTTTTCTAAAGGGATTCCACATATAAAACTCCTAATTACTCGGAAATCATTTTTTCCACAAAATTTTTAATAATTTCCGCTTTTTCAAAATAATGTTTCTCGCGCGGAACAACCAAGCGGTTGGGGTGTTTTTCCCAAATTTTGAGAATTTTGTCATCAATATCAAACGCTTGTTGTAAATTTTCCGTACGTACGTTGGTAGATTGATAATAATCACGCTCGGGCGGCGGTGACAAGTGGATAACTGCATCATACCGCGCAAGTTCCGCCTCCAAAGACGAGTGCATGGACTTAAAAAAATCTTCCGGTCCGTACGGCCAATAAACAGCACCGTCAATAGAGCCGCGGTCGCACACCATTACACCGGCCGCAGATGTTTTTTCCGCAAGTTCTTCCAACTGATGAACGGTGTAAAAAATAATATTTTGCGCGTGCACAATATGAATCGGGCTGTTATCCGTACGCGGAAAACCGCCGCTGTAAATCAGCGTTGCTGCCTCTTGTACAAGCGCAATTTTTTTACCAAACGTCTCTTTCAAAATAGAAAGGGCCGTTGTTTTGCCCCCGCTGGGGCCGCCTGTTAAAACGATTTTTTTCATAAGCTATCCTTTAATAATTTTTTCTACAAAATCTTTTATAATTTCCGCCTTTTCAAAGAAATGTTCTTTTCCGGGCACAATCAAACGATTGGGATGTTTTTCCCAAATTTTAAGTATTTTTTCATCAATCTTGAACGCTTCCGCCAAACTTTCCGTACGGACGTTGGTAGATTGGTAAAAAGCCGGATTGGTAGGCGGCGATAAGTGTAAAACCGCATCATACCGCGCAAGTTCCGCATCCAGCGTAGTGTCCATTTGTTTGAAAAAGTCATCCACCCCCGCCGGCCAATAAACTGCCGCATCCACCGTTCCGCGGTCACACACAATCAGTTCCGCACGGGAATATTCTTCCGCCAACGCTTCCATTTCGCGCGTGGCAACAAAAATAATTTTCTGCGCGGCTTCTATATGAAAACGGCTGTTATCCTGACGCGGAAAACCGCCGCTAAAAATCATGGTGGCGGCCTCACGCACGAGTTCTACGTGCGGGCCGAACGTCTCCTTGAGTACCGACAATGCGGTTGTTTTACCGCTATTGGGTCCCCCCGTTAAGGCAATTTTCTTTGGCTTATTCATGTTTTTCCTCCGCAGGCCCTTCGTTTTTTGAAGGAGTTTGTTTGGCTGCGTCTAACTCCTTTAAGTATAATACTTTTACGGCCTCAAATTCTTCCCGTTGTTCTTGCGGCACATCACGCACAGCGGAATTACGGTTACGCATTTTTAAAAAATCCAAAAATTTTTCCTTCTCTTTAATACGGAAATCCAAGTGCGGACCGGTAGAAAGCCCCGTACTGCCCACATATCCTACCGTTTGACCTTGTTTTACTTTTGCTCCCACTTTTACCCCTGTTCCAAAGTTTTTTAAGTGCCCATACATCGTGGTATAATTGTTGGCGTGTTTAATTTCCACAAAATTGCCAAAACCGCCTTTTTTGCCAACAAATTTTACCGTTCCGTCCGCCACGGTTTGAACCGGCGTACCGACGGGAGCCGCATAATCAATGCCCAAGTGCGGGCGGCGGATTTTCAAAATAGGATGCATCCGCCCGTAGGAAAAGTGGGAAGAAATCCGGTAATTACGAAAACTAATCGGGGATTTTAAGAACATTTTTTTGCTGATTTTTCCGGTTTCATCATAAAAATCTCCGTCAAAATAAAATGCATGCGCGGTTTCACCGGTCGCCTTACTCTTGTAGGAAGCTGCTAACAAATCCTGCCGGATAATGTCCCCGCCGGCCGTGTAATATTCCTCCCAAATAGCAGCATATTCGTCCCCATTGCGCGTGTCGGAGTTAAAATCAATCGTCCAAGAAAACGCATCCGTAAAATCCAACACAAGCGGAACCTGAAACCCCTCTTTTAACATAGAATTAAACAACGAATTTTGAATAACACCCGCACCGCTTTTTATACGAATTTTGCTTTCCACCTCGCTTTGTCCAGCCACGAGCAAATCGCCCACATTAGCCACATAATAGCGCTTGAATCCCTGCATCAGCACCAATAGTATAAAATTGCCGTCCGCTACCGACAAGGAATAGGTATCCTGCGGTTTTAATTTACGCGTATCAACAACAGAAGACAGTTTAGATACAATCTGCGTTACCCGCGCAGCAGAGAGTCCGGCATCTTGAAGGGCTACATAAATCGGTTTTTCCTTAACAGAATACTCCGCAACAGGAATTTCGCGCGTTACTAAAAAAGACTGTTCTTTTTCCTTATTTTGTTTGGTAACGGTTACGGCGATATAGGTGGAAACAATGATAATACTTAACGTCAGCAAATAAAATATTGCGTCACGCAAGTGACGATAATGATTGTGAAAAAAAGCGGACAAGGTGTCTTTCATAACAATGCTGAAAAGAGGGGGCAAAAGCCCCCTCACAAATTATTTTTGGTCTTTTAAGAAAGAGCACAACGCAATCGCGTTTAGTTTCACTTTCGGGTCGTCGGCACGAGACGGTAAAATGACCGGAATCTTCGGGCCCACGAGTACGGCTGCCGCTTCCATATCCGCCCCGAAAAACGCAAGTGCTTTGTAAAGTGGGTTGGCAGCATCCAAATCCGGCAACATTAAAATATCAGCATCACCGGGAACGACTTTATCTTTGATTCCTTTTTCTTTCGCACGTTCTTCACTCATGGAAATATAGAAATCGTACGGTCCTTCCACCACACATCCCGTAATCTTGCCTTCCTTGTTCATTTGTTCCAAGGCGGCCGCTTCAACGGTGCTGGGAATTTTTTCGTTCACTTTTTCTACCGGGCAGACACAGGCCACTTTCGGAGTTTCCACCCCTAATTTGTGCATGGTATCCACGGCATTATTAACAATTTTTACCTTCTGTTCCAACGTCGGCGCAATTACCACAGCGGAATCCGTTACGGCAAACGGTTTTTTATATTTCGGCGTGCTGAAAAGTACAAAGTGCGACAAGAGCGCCCCTTCCGGTACTAAATGCGCTTCTTTGTTCAAAATGGCTTTCATGTAGTATTTCGTATCTACCAACCCTTTGATTAAGAAATCGCCTTTCCCCGCCAAAATCTGATCTACCGCCAATTTACACATTGTCGGCACATCTTCGCAGTCAATAAACTCAAACTTACTTTCGTTTAAGCCCACTTGCGCTACCATTTCTTTCACGGCGGCTAACGGACCAATCAAAATACCGTGCGAAATAAGCCCGTTTTCATCTGCCATCTTAATAGCCGTTAACGCTTCTTTATTGTTTGCGCCCGGCACCACAACACGGTTTGATTTCCCTTTGACTTGGTTAATCAAATCGGCAAAACTTTTGAATTTCATAATTACTCTCCTTGCTGAATATAAATACAAATCAGTTATACTGTTTTACGATTTTTGGGTTTTCCAACGCGAGGCGTGCCGCATCGCGAAGTCCGTCCTTTTCTTCACTTCCGGGGAAAACATACATGGGGGCAATCCAACCTACATATTCCGCTATCTGTTGCGGTAAATGCTCACTGTACATAAGCCCGCCCGTTAAGGCAATAAAATCAATATTCCCTTTCAAAACAGCAGCCATTTCCCCAATGGCTTTGGCTATTTGATAAACTTGCGCCGCCAAGGCCTGTTTGGCTTCTTCGCGCGTACAGACAATCAAACTGCCGGGGCGTTTTTTACCCGTATAGATAAATTCTTCCAAATCTTTTACGTCAGAGGTTCCCGTATAGGCCACTAACCCGCCGCGCCCGCGCAACTTAAAACGGATTTCGCGCTCGGTATATTTGCCGGAAAAGCACATCTGTACAAGTCCGGCCCCAGGCGTGGAACCGCTGCGTTGCGGCGTCATAGGCCCGTCCCCCTCAAAACCGTTTGTTACGTCAATCACTTTGCCTTGACGGTGTGCGCCGACCGACACCCCACCGCCTCCGTGAAAAACGATACAGTTTACTTTTTCGTAGGGTTTGCCGATTTTCCCGGCAACAATTCGCGCTACACGTTTTTGACTAAGCGCATGAAAAATGGAAATCCGCGGATTTTCCGGCATACCGGAATAACGTGCCACCGGCTGTAACTCATCCACCACCACCGGATTGGCAATATAACTCGGGCATCCGGCATATTTGGCAATATCTCTGGCTAAAATACCGCCCAAATTGCTGGCATGGCTGCCGTACTTGCCGGAACGTAAATCTTCCATCATTTGTTCGTTCACCGCATATACACCGCCTTCCAGCGCATGCGTAAGCCCGCCGCGTCCGATAACGGCATCTATTTCTTTAAGCGGAATATTATGATCTAACAGGTAATCTAAAATAAGTTTGCGGCGAAGGGGAATTTGCTCGGTAACGTTTTTACCCTCGTACTGTTCCAAATCCGTCATAGAATAACGTACCGTTACTTCAAAAACCGGCTTGTTGCCTTGGTAATAGCCGATATCATCAGAAGTGGAACCCGGATTGATAACGAGGATATTGTACGCCATGCTTCCCCCTTTACTAAGATACCTATATTTTAACAAAATACAGCCGTTTTTGCTCATGCTTTTACGGCAATTTTTCCTTCAACCGTTCCGCCAACGTTTTTACAAAAAACAACTGCCAGCGGTCCATGCCTTGTTGCGTGAGAATGCGGCGCAAAAGTGCTTTGCGCTGATCGGAAGTAAAATCGGTGCGAAAATCCGCTTTTACAAACAGTTCATCTATACAGGAAATAAAAATTTCTTTTTGTGCGTCCGTCGGCAAATCTTTTGCCTTATGTTCGCCCTGTAATGGTTTGAAATCCGTCCGTTTGGACAGTTCATAACACGTTAAAATAACGGCCTGTGCCAAATTGATAGAGGGTTGTTTGGAAACGGTGGGAATATTCAGCACCGCACTACACCGTTGGATATCTTCGTTGGAAAGTCCTGTTTTTTCATTACCGAAAACAAGTGCCGTTAAGCCGGAAGGCATATTTTTCAGCCGTTCGTTTAACGACGGAAGTGAGATAATTTCCTGTTCAATTACACGGTTGCGAAGGGCGGTAGAGGCCAACGAAAAATACGTATCGTTTAACGCTTCATCCAAGTTGGCACACAAGCGGGCATTTTTTAAAATATCGTCCGCACCCACCGCGCTGACACACTCCCGCCATACTGGCGCATACGGCTCCACTACGCGTAAATCCGACAGGCCGAAATTACTCATCGCACGTGCACACGCACCAATGTTATTCGGATCACGCGGGCGAACGAGCACCACACAAAAATCACTCATCGGTGTAAGGCCTCAGATAAAGATTCCGCAAACGTGGGATGGGCAAAAATAACTTCTTTAAATTGGTCAACCGTCATGTGCGCTTCCAACGCGACGCTTACCGCGTGGATAAGTTCCGCCGCTTGTGCGCCGACGAGTAATGCTCCCAACAACTGCCCCGTTTCACCGTGGCTGAATAGTTCATAAAAACCGGTTGTCTGCCCTTGTGCGACGGCGCGGCCGTTTGCCAGCAAAAATGCCTTGTGACTTTTGAGCGGAATATTTTGGGAGACGGCCTGTGCGCGCGTGATACCTACGCTGGCAATTTCAGGGTCCGTATAAACGGCACGCGGAACGCGGTCGTTATGATATTGCGCCGCCACACCGCATAAATTCGCAGCCGCCACCTCCCCTTGGCGCGTGGCCGCATGTGCCAACTGACAAAGCCCGTTCATATCGCCGACGGCATACACGTTTCCTTTTAATTGTAACGTGGAAGGATCCACCGTTACGCCCCTTCTTGTAGGCGTTACCCCAATTGTTTCCAATCCGAGCGAAGAAGTATCTATCCGCCGTCCGATGGCCGCCAATACCGCATCACACGCGAGTGTGCTACCGTCGGAAAGTGTCAAAGTGAAAACACCCTCCTCTTCTTTGGCATCCGTCGCGCTGATACCTGTATGTACGGTAATACCTCTTTTTGTAAATGTTTGTAAAAGCGCGCGGGAAGCATTTTCATCTTCCAACGGCAAAAGCCGCGGCTGCATTTCCACAATATGTACGTTAACCCCCAGCGCGTTCATACAATCGGCCATTTCACAACCGATTACTCCCCCACCAACGATTGCTAATGTTTTGGGCAAAGCGGGCATATCAAAAAAATTGGAATTATCGTAAATTTTACCCTTGAGCGCATCAAACGGTGGCGGATAAAACGCTTCGGATCCGGTCGCCAAAATAATGCCGTCCGCTTGTAAAACTTGCTCGGTTCCGTCCGCAAGAGAAACGCAAACTTCGTTTTCACCTTGTAAACGTCCCGTTCCGTTAATGACGGTAACACCGGCTTTCTTCAAAAGAAAAGAAATTCCCTGTACTAATTTTTGTGTGGCTTGCCGTTGCGCCTGCTGAAGAGAAACCCAATCCGGCATAAGCGATGAATTTAGGGCACGGGCAATTTGAAAATGGTGAGCGCCGTTCAAAAACGATTTAGACGGAATACATCCGCAGTTAAGACATACACCGCCTAACTTGTTTTTTTCAATGAGTGTAACTTTTGTGCCGAGTGCGGCACATTTTAAGGCAGCCGGATATCCCGCAGGACCGCCGCCGATAACAATTATTTGTTTCATAAAAACCTCTCGTAAAATACTTTACTACCTATTTTACCATTAAAAACGGTATAATTTAAGAAGAACCCCTTATGAACGACAACCGAGTAACGCAACACGTGGGACACCGAAAACGCATCCGCGAAAAATTTATTTCCGCGGGACTTGATTCGTTTTTAGATCACGAAGTATTGGAACTCCTTTTGACATACTGTATCGCGCGGAAAGATACAAAACATATTGCTTGGGCATTACTTAAAAAGTTCGGCTCGCTTTCGGCGGTATTAGATGCATCGCCCGAACAGTTAATAACCGTGGAAGAAGTAGGAAAGGGAACCGCCTGTTTCTTAAAACTTATCCGCGACACGTTCAAACGTTATTCGCTAGGAACGGTACAGAAATCCGTTACGATTCGTTCTCCTCAACAAATTATTGACTATTGTAAAGCCGCATTAGCGGGCAAACAAGAAGAAAGTTTAGAACTGATCTTTTTGTCCGTTCGGCATACGATTATCGGTACACAGCAAATTTCTTCCGGTCTGATAGACCGTATTGCCGTTTCACCACGCAAAATTGTGGAAAGCGCGTTAACTGCCAAAGCCACTGCGGTAATTTTGGTACACAACCATCCTTCCGGCGATTGTACTCCTTCGGAAGAAGATATTTTATTTACAAAAAATACAATCTGCGCCGCACAACTGTTTAACATTATTGTCTTTGACCATATTATTATCGGCAAAAACAAACAGTACAGTTTCCGTTTGAACGGAAAAATCTGATTATTCCCGCGCAAACGTGTAAGCAATTACCCGCTTAGCACCGGCCTTTTTAAGTGCTTGCGCACACCCTTCCAACGTAGCACCCGTAGTGGCCACATCATCTATCAAAAGTACCTTTTTACCGCGGACAAGGGGTTCATTTACACATACAAAAGCCCCTTGTACATTTACTAAACGCTCGGCACGGTTAAGATGCGTTTGGCTGGGTGTATCGCGCACGCGGGAAAGCGCATCTGCAGAAAATCCCAACAAACACTCGTTAGCGAAAAAACGCGCCAAACATTCGCTTTGGTTATATCCGCGTTTTTTGTAACGCGCTTTAAAAAGCGGCACCGGAATAACAATATCAACCCCGCCGATTTCCGGCAATTCTTTGTACCGTAGAGCCATGTAATGTGCCATGGTACGGGCGGCATAATCGGCCCCTTGGTATTTTAGCGCATGTACAAGCGCACGGGATGTTTCATCAAACTTGTACGCGGAGCGGATCAGCCGGCATCTGTATTGTTTCTCTTTGGAACCGCGGCAGGAAAAACAATGCGCGCCGCCCGATTTTAACACTTTGCCGCACCGCTGACAGATAAGCGGCCCCGGAATTGTTAGTTTTCTCCGACAGGAAGCACACAAATACTCCTCCGTATCGTACGGCAAATCGGCCTCACACGCCAGACACGTGCGCGGAAAAAGAAAGTGAAGAAGAAATTTACCTGTACGAATAAAAAAAGATTTCATATTAAAATTGTACTGTTACATTTGCCGCTACATTATAAGCCGTATAATCTTCCGACTTCACGTACGCATGATCCAGCATGGTAAATCCGCCGCTAAGGGTGAAACGCAAGTTTTGTGACAATTCATAATCCATTGACGTCAGCACATCAAACATCTGATAATTATCTTTCACTTCCACCGGCGAATGCTTATGGGTATAAGAAAAAGTGGTATTCCAAATCACACGGTTGGTGGTGTTGTACATTTTATTTATAAAAGGCATCTTAAACCCGCGGGGCAAATTAAAGTCCCAACGGAAATTTAAACTAGGTGTCCATGCGGTACTGCTTTGGCTGACCTGCCCTAACGCCGCCCATTTAGCAGAATCCGCATATAGTAATTTCGGCGTAACACGGATGGATTTTACGTAAAAAGATGTTTGTGCGGAAACATCATTGTTGACTGTCCGCTCCAAGGAAGTGTTTGCACGCAAATCGGTGCGGTTCATTTCCTGACGGGTATAGTTAAGCACCGTATCAAAATAATTAAACAGCATAAAACGCAAATCCCCGCCGTACTGTTCGGTTTCGCGCTTATCCGTGCCGGTATTGGTTTGTTCTATAAAACTGTAGCGCAATTTTAAGTTGGAAGCACTCACCCAACGACCCGCATAAAATATTTTTTCCAAATCAGAAATAGAAACCGTCAAATCGGGCAAGGTAAGACTGGTAGAATTATACGATGTACCGGTTTGTTCGTTGTGCTGCATAGTGTGGGAGAAGTTGTTAATAACGGAGACCGTCTTTAACGCAGCCGCCGCGCCGGTTAAATCATATTGTGAAAACGGATTCCACCGCTGCGTAGAAGAAAACGTATCACGTTGCGTTAAACTTTTACGGTAGCCGAACGCGCCTACGTCACCCATGGAACGACGAATCCAAAGTGCTTTGCGCGAATCATAACCGCTGTCCACATCTACCCAAGAATCCGCATCCTGTAAACGGTAACTGGTGGAAACGACAAAGGTATTGAATAATTTATTTTTAGGCAAAAGTTCGTTGCCGTTTAACGTCAAAGAAACGCCTCCGTCCGAATTACGGTTCACGGTTTTCACCTGTCCGATTCCAAATACATGGGAAGAATTTTTATCGCTTTTCTTTTCACTTAAGTTATTACTTTCCACCGTACTGATGTTATAACTGAAAGAAGGTGCCAACCAATCGGAAATTTTCCACGTAGAGTTAAAACCCGTGTTTTGCGACATAGCTTTAGGATAATGTAGGTCCTGCTTACCGCCAACGGAAACGTGTGTTCTGTCTTCTTTACTCTTACTTAAATTATACGTCGGTGTAAACTGAAATTTATTATTCGGCTGATAGGTGGCCTTGGCATTAAACTTCTGCGTGTTTTCCTGTGTATCGTAATTAGAAGTTGACTCTAAATGACGCAACGTATCGTACTCAATAGAAGAATCAATATAATGATATCCCGCCGAAATATTTTTGAAGGAAGTCGTATTGTGATTTAACGTAATCCCATACGTACGGGAGGTATCTTGCCGTTTCATCACTTTATAATCGGTATTTTCCTGTACATATTCCACCCCGATTTTGGGACGGTTTTCCTTTGTATAATCCCCGCGAATAACTGCACGCTGGCGTTTTACTTCCCCTTTATCAAGTAAACTGACGGTATTGTAATTCGTAGTATCGGTAATAAGCGGCGTTGTAACGGAAGAACGCGTCAAATTGGCCTGTATGGGAAATTCTTTCACGCGGTCAATTTTTACATAATATTCTTCTTCGGTGGTTTCCTGTTGTTTGGAAACAACAAGCGGCGCTTCAAAATCGCTGTCTTTATGTACGTAACGTGCCCCCGCGCTACCCCATTTATCTAACCGCAAATCCATATTTCCTTTGTAAGCATCGCCTTTCAATTTAATGGCCTCAGCAAGGTGAATCACGTTCAGCCACACTTCCCCCTCGTTGCCGGAAGTGCCGCTTTCCTGTTGTACCCCTGCCAAAATCAAACTGACTTCGCGGAAGTTTAACAGTCCGCTCGGTGCGCGCACCGATTCCACCCGCACCCCGTACGCGGGGTCGGAAACATCCGCCAACGTATCGGCCACTCCGTCTCCGTTGGAATCCACCATTTTAACGCGGATAAGCCGCCAGCCCGTAAAATTAGTCGGCACAATAATTTTATCGTAATTTTTTTCCGTACCTACTTTGAGGAAAAATTCCGTTCCGTCTTGGTTCAGCGGCGTATTGGTTCCCTTTACTACAGCCCCATGTAACAGGAAGCGGACTTCGCGGTGCTGACTGAAATCCATACTTGAAAAATTTCGGTTAACGTAATACTCCTCAGTGGAAGAAGAGGTGTTAAACTGTAAACTGAGCGCCTGATCTTTAACATTGGCGGAGTTGGAAACATCACGGTAATTTTCAATAGAACCGTACAAGTAATTAAATACACGCAAACCGTCGGTATGACGGTCATTGAAAATCGGTTCGTAATAGCGGTTATCTACGTTATTGATACCGGAAATAGAAAACACGCTCGGGTCGCCCACGTTCGGGTTCCACGACGTACCGGAAAGTGCCACACTGGCAATTTTAATTTGTCCTTTCAACTTGCCACCTTTCTTTAACGTAATACGCAAATGACGCACCGCCGTCCACTCTTTTTTATCGTTAAACGTAATCGGCATGGAATAGGTTTGCCACGTAGTGTTATCCGCCGTATCCCCTCCCGTTAAACCGTTAATAGCTATTCCCTGAAAACCGAAGTTTCCGTCAAGGGGAATTTTTTCTACATCAAATTTTCCGTTACCGTTCAAATCTTGTGTATCAATGCGGCCGTTGGGTTGCGATTCGTGATTAAACCGATTATTTACAAACGGATTGTAACGCGTAAGCGTGCCGTCCGGGTTTTTATACAACCACCCCACGTCCTCGTTCGGGGCTAAACTGTCGCGGCAATAAACATCTTCCGTTTTCGGCACTCCGTTTCCGCATTGGGTATCCATACCGCCGGAATTATCGGAATCTTCGTTAATATTACCGAACGTAAAGTTCACTTTCGGGCCGTTTTCTTCCCCGAGCATGGTAAGTTCAAAAGATGTTTTTTCCGACAAATCAATTCCGCTTTCACTCAACGGATACACAATAGAAACCTCGTCTCTCCCGTCGAACGAAGTACCTTGCGTAAAATCGTAATCAATCACTAATACTTGCTGTTTATCATTATAATTTGCGATAGAATTCGGATTGATTTGTAGGGATGGTAATTCTTCCGTGTCCCAATGGACAGCATCCAAAAAATTCGGCTTTCCGTTGGGGTTGGCGGCAATCTGCCACTCATTAAAAATGCGCGAACCGGCCACTTGTTCGCTTGTATCGTTCATATTGTCTATCATGGCATAACCGAACAGGTTTTGATGTTTTTCGCTATGGGCAGCCTCCACACTCACATCTACCGCCAGCGGTTCCGCCAGTTTAATGTCTTTTCCGTTAATATCCGCACCGTAAACAAGCAAATCTTTTGTCGTTGCCCCCACCTGCGGAACGGTGGACGGTTTTTCGCCCCCCTCTTTAATAACTGTCGTTCCGACAAGCACCTTGTCAAACAGTTTATAGTCCAATCGGCCGCCTAAAACAGAGTTATTGGAACTGTCCCCCCCGGTTGTATCGTACGTGATATCTATGACGGAATTATCGGTAATTTGGTCGCCTTTATAAAATGTGATAAAACCTGACGTGTAATCAATATAATAATCGTTATTGCGGGTCAATGGGCGTCCGTTTAATTTAACGCTTTCCGATTGTACAACCATGCCCGCTTCCACAAAATACGTTTTAATTGTACTTTCGTACTGAATCTTAAATGTTAAATTTTGCGAAGATGTAGGCGTAGGACCGTACAAACCGCTATCGTTAATGCGATAGGCCAAATTAAAAACACCTTGGTCAAAATCCACGTCTATATTAGCCGGATATTGAAAATAGGAAGAAGGCACTGCTTGCCCGTTCGCATCCTGTAACTGTAAAATAAAATTACCTTTTCCGTTATCCTGCGTGATTTTTTGCGCACCGATATTATAATACGTTTTCAATTCCATTTTGTTGGCCGTTTCGGTTGTGGCAGAAACAACCGACAAATCATTGGATGTTTTAATCAGTTTAATTGTGTTGGGCGTACCCAAACTACTTAATCTCGTTCCGTTCGTACCGACATAATCAACCGCAATTACGCTGGCCGCCGAAATGGAACGCTTAAACACAATAATTCCGCGCACATAGTCAACGGTATAATCCACCCCGCGCGTAAGCAACTCCCACTTGGCTTCGTAATCGCCTCCGCCCAGATAATCCGTAGCGGTTTTATAAACAGGCACGTAATCGGTAGAGGTTTTGTTGTTATCCAAATAAATTTCTTCCGTACCGGCAGAGATAGCCCCTATCTGACTGCGCCAATCCGCATAGGCCGTGGAATCTACCGAGGGAATTAAGGTACCGTCATCTTTAATGGCCGGTTTTACGTTTCCGCCGAAAGTCAAATCGTAATAGGTGTAACGCTTATAGGATTTATCTTCCAGCGTAATAATTTCCGACACGCTAGTACCCACAAATTGTTTTTGTTTGCTGGAACCCTTTGTTTGCGAACCGATTAAATACAAGTTGGCGTCCTTGTGCTGTAAGTGCATTTTGGCACCAAACAACTCTTTATTGTACGTGATAAATTCCGTTCCGGGTAAGGAAAGATTGATATCCCCAAACTCCGCCAACTGTACTACTTCACCCGGTTTACCGCGGTACGCAACGGATAAGGTTTTATCTTCTTCACGCTTGTCATCATAGTCAATATCCACAAATACGCGGTCTAAAATTTTACCCTGCATTTTTAACTGTAACTGTTGTTCCAACAGCATGCTGCGGTCATTACGGTTGGAAACGGTACTGTTCGGATCGGACTTGTAGCGTTTGCTGGCTAATTTCAGTCCCAATACATAACGTCCGGTAAGCGCAATACTTGTGCCGTGTAACGGGAGCGAAAGGGTAGGGTTTAAAAGCGTTAAATCCGGAATAGGTTCCGGCTCGTTATCCAGTTTATAGGCCCCCTCTACGGATGTAACCGCCTGACGCCAGAAATCGTTGGAGTATTTTAACAAGTCCGCGTCATCAGGTTGATCTTTGAGAGTAAGGGCTTCTTCGCGGGCTTCTTGTTGTTCTTCTTCAAAAATGCTGTATTGGGTTTTGTCCACCAAACTGTACGGCAACGTTTCCGCTCCGGCAGGAGCGCAAATAAATTCCAAAAAGAGTATACCGGCTAAGGCAAAACGGTCTAGTCTCATAAGAAGTTAAAAACCCTCATTTTCCTATTTTATAAAATTTACTTCTGTTTCACGCGGTATTTATGAACTTTCCTGTCCGTCTGCCGGCAGATTTTGCTAGAATAGAAGATATGCGTATCGGCATTTTTAATAAATATATTGCGAAAAGTTGGTTTATCTCTTTTGCGGGCGTGCTTGGCATACTGACGCTCGTTATCTTCATGAACCACTTCTTCCGCATTGTAAAAACCGCTATGGCTTACGGCGCGAGCTGGGGCTGGATTGCGTTGTCTCTGCTCTACATGTTGCCTGACGTGGTTTGTTTAAGCGCACCGATGGCTTTTCAAATTTCCGTTCTGCTTACACTCTCCACCATGAGCGAACACGGCGAACTAATTGCCTTACGCGCCGCCGGATTTTCATTTAAAGCCATTGTAAAACCGCTTTTGATTTGTGCCTGTATCGTATCGGGAGTATTGTTTGTATTCAACAATTGGATTACGCCGCACAGTTTTAAAAAAGTGCTTATCCTGCGTAACGAAGCCCGCAGCAAAATTACCAAAGTTAATTTGGAACCAAAAACATTTTTGGACCTGGGAGATTGGCAACTATACGTAGAATCCCTGGACACCGCAACAAATGAAGCACGCCAAATCCACCTGATTAAAAAAGAGGATAACGGCGCTTTAAGTACCAAGGTCAACGCTTCCGGCGGAAAGGTTATTTTAAGTAAAACGGCTATCGGACTCCACTTAACAGACGGGCAAATGCAGCGTTTGGATGAAAAAGATCCGTCCTCTTTTATCGCCGCGAATTTTGAGGACTATACCATCAGCATCCCCCTCACCCGTCAGCATACCCGCACTGTACGCGCCAGCGAATTGGGAACTCCGCGGTTATTACGTTATATCCGCAAGCATCCGCTCACACAACAACAGAAAAACGAATTTCGCACGGAAGCAAGTCTGCGTAACGTATTGGCGTTTTCACCAATTGTGTTACTGCTTATCAGCTGTCCGATTGGCTTTTCGCTCGGTAAACGTACCAATAAGGGCTGGGGAATGCTTTTCAGCGTCATTATTATTTTCACTTTTTATGTGATTGGCGCGTCAGGATTGGCGTTAGGTAAAAAATTTGCGTATTTGTCGTTTGCGGGTCCGTGGTTGCCGATTGTCATCGGACTTGCGTTAGCGAAATATTTGTGGAAAAAGAGGTTAAATATCTGATGCGGTTGTACATATATATTGCCAAAAAGTTTTGGGGCCCTTTTTTCTTTTCCCTCGGTATTTTTACAACGCTTGTGTTGCTGGGTGACGTATTTGAAAAAATGAAAAAGATGAGTAATGGTGTTACCACGTTGTGGGACGTACTCAGTTACTCCGCTATGACCGTACCGAATTGGTTAGCAACGATTATTCCCGTTGCCTGTCTGCTGGGGGCCATATTTGTGATTTCCGAAATGATTTCCAACGGAGAATGGACGGCATGCGTAGCGGGCGGATTTTCCCCCAAACAACTTTTCAAACCCATTTTGGCCTGTATTATTGTGGTAGAAATTGTAACACTGTGCGCACAGGAATTTTTAATTCCTTCAATGAATCTGAAAGCTGACGAAATTTATTACACCCGCGTCAAACGCTCCATGGAAACATTTAACCCCCATATTGAACAAAATGTGCTGATAAAAGTTTCCCCGAACCAAATGCTTTTTGCCAAAGAAGTGGATTTATCAAGCGGCACCATGACTAAAGTTTCATTAGATACGTACAATGCCGAGTGGGATATTGCCAACCAAATCGTAGCCGAAAAAATGGTATGGAACCCAAAAACAAAACAATGGCTGTTTACCGACGGGATAGAACGGACGTATGTGGACCCGATGAACACCACCGAACAACATTTTGACGAAGTCCCGTCTTCCGTAGAATTAAACCCGGACCAAATGTCCGTAAGTAAAGTAGATGATGATTTACTGAGTTTACGGGAACTGACCAAACGTATCAATTTTCATAAGAAAAGCGGACTTGCCCATTACGCTTCCGAAACCGTACGCCAAGCCAAATTAGCGGCCCCCTTCGTCACACTGATTATGTGTTTGCTGGGGATGCCCTTTGCCATCAGCACGCGGCGCAAAAGTAAGTTGGTAAATATCTTGGCTTCTATCGTGATTGCGTTTAGTTTTTGGTGGCTGATTTCCATGTGTACATCTATCGGTGAAAACGGACTTATCAATCCGTTTGTGGCGGGCTGGGGTCCGGTAATTTTTTTCGGACTCGTAGTTGTAGCGGAATTTAAGTATTTGAAACTGTAAAAAGAGAAGAAAAAACCGGACAGATTTGTCCGGTTTTTTAATTATTGATTTTTTTCCAAACGGCGGACGGTGTTTAGTAAATCGTCCGTATCAAACGGCTTGTAAAGCACGCCGTCAGCGCCGCGCTCCTGCGCCTGATCCAAAATTTCATCCTGTCTTAACCCTGTTACAATGATTACTTTCATGGAAGGAAAACGCTTTTTCACTTCCGATAAAACATCCAGTCCGTTCTCGTTGGGGAATAATACGTCTAGCAGCACCACCTGTACCGGTGTTTTTTCAAGTTTAGTGAGTAAATCGGCACAATTATCCGACTCTACTGGCACCGTATATCCCGACGACTCCAACGCATTTTTTATCGCCGAACGTAAAATAACGGAATCATCCGCAAGCGCAAATGTCAACATAATTTATTTTTGGTACGGGGCGGCTAATTTTTCCCCGAAATCCAGCAAAGCCAATGTCTCTTTTTTCGTGGCCGTTTCCGCGTAAATACGCAGTAACGACTCTGTTCCCGACGGACGGATGAGCACCCACTCATCATTATCCAAAATCACTTTCAAGCCGTCAATCGTCAGCAGTTCCGCCACTTTATGCCCGTTAATCTTTTTAGGCAATTTTTTGCGAAGTTTTTCCGTTAAAAGTGCCTTATCGAGCGGCTTGGAAATCGGGAGATCGCGCCGCAAATAAACCGACGAACCGTATTCGGCCACAATATCCGCATACAGTTGACTGGCTTTTTTGCCCGTTTCCGCCATAATGGCAATAAACGCAAGAGCTACCGCAAGACCGTCGCGGTCCGGCAAATTTCCCTTCCACGCGAATCCGCCGGATTCTTCCACACCAAAGGCCACATCATCCAAATGGATGCGCTCCGCTATGTTTTTAAAGCCGACGCCTAATTCTTCAAAACGCATATTAAATTTACGGGCAATACGTTTGAGTAAATACCCCATGGAAACCGTTTGTACGATATTTCCTTTCAGCTTTTTGTGTTTTATCAGATAATCACACACCACCGCCGCAATTTGACACGGTGTAAAATAGTTTCCCTTTTCATCTACCAGAGCGGCCCGGTCACCGTCGCCGTCAAAGGCAACACCTAAAGCGGCCTTTTTCTCTACTACGGTTTTTTTCAGTTCTGCCAAATTTTTCTCTACCGGCTCGGGTTGTATGCCGTTAAAAGTGGGATCGTGACGGTCACGGATAGCAATTACCTGCTTGGCGGGTAAAAAATATTCCAAATAACCGGCAGAAGCACCGTACATATAATCCATGACTACTTTTCCCTTAAAATTCTTTAACTTTTTTGACAGAAGGTGTGCGGAAACATATTTTAAATAAACATCCGTTAAATCTTTGGCCTCCGGCTTATGCCCATACAACATGAGTACGGAATTTTGTCCTATGAGTGCCTCAATATCTTTTGTCACGCGAAGCGGGGCCGAACCGCCGCCGAATTTTACTTTAATACCGTTAAACTGCGCAGGATTATGGCTGGCCGTTACTTCTACACATAGCCAAAATTTGGAAAGACTCAAACAAGCCGCTACCGGTGTGGAAACAGGTTTAGAGGACAGTACGGCATCAATTTTATTAGAACGAAGAATATGCGCGATATCACGGGCAAATAAATCCGACATAAAACGGCGGTCATAACCGACAAACACTTTGGGCATTTGGCCTTTTTCATCACTGGGGGCATTCTCGTTAATGTAGTCCGCCAAGGCCTGCGCCATCATACGAACGTTTTTAAACGTAAAATCCCATGCCATGATCCCTCTCCAGCCGTCTGTACCGAATTTAATTTCTGTAACCATATACTCTCCTAATATAAAAATTGTATTTCCGCTTTTTGGTATTTCTGCTAAAAATGTATCTCACAAAAAGTGGAGGTGGGGGGATTCGCACCCCCGTCCGAACACCTTCTCCCGCCGGGTACTACAAGTTTAGTTCCGCTGATTGACCGTAAACTAAGCGCGGAACAGCACGTTTACGGTTTGGTTCGTGGGTCTTAAGCAAAAGCGGACGAACCGCGCCCCTTTTGCCGCGTTCCATGTAGTGACCGCTATCCTTTCGCGCATGGAAGACACGAAAGGGGCGGTGGACTAAGCGTTAGCCCAGGCAACTTGATTGTTGTTGCTTATTTTTTTGGTCCTATTTTAGCCGGCCTGACCAACCGGCACTTGCCCCCGGAGACAACAGATACCCGTCGAATCTATTACACCCCCGTAACGGAAATTGTCAAATAACTTACTTTCTTGGGTATTATATTGTATCATTTTCTTATACAAATTTTACGCAGGAAAGGCAAATAAATATGTATATTAGCACTAAACCGACCATTTATTTAATTGACGGCCTGAACATGATACGCAGTTTCTTGTCGGAGTTTTCCCGTACGGAAGAAGAAGTAACGCAGGACTTTTTAGACTATCTGGCCGATTTCTCACAAGACGAACGTTATTCCATGAACACATACGAAGTGATTTTTGACGGTTCCTTCCGTCCGTTGGGAGCGCTTTACAGAGGAGGCGTACACATTTCGTTTTCCGAAGAAAATTCTGCGGACGACATCATCCGCGAACGCGCCGACTACTTACACCAAACCGCCACACGCGTGATTGCCGTAACGGACGACCGACAACTTCAAAATGATTTAAAAGGGATGGGTGTAAAGACATTATTTTGCCGTAAGTTTTATAACAGTTTTAAGAAAAATGACAAATAGTTGTGTTAAGACTTAAAAATTTGTTACAATAAGTGAAAGAGGGCTGGTGGCGGAATGGCAGACGCGACAGACTTAAAATCTGTTGGCCGCAAGGCCGTGGGGGTTCAAGTCCCCCCCTGCCCACTTCAGTAGTATCTGCCATTAAATCATCCCACCGGTAGTAAGAGCAATGCTTGAAGATATTCAACGTGTATTTGGAAAATCAATCAGCTGGATAAGCACCGTGTTGGCCATCGGGCTCAAATTTTGTGCTATTGGCATGACGGCAGCCGCTATTTTATTCTATTTTGACTGCCCGAAAGTCGCTACGTGTTTAATGATTATCAGCGTACTATGCGCTTACTTCTTTCGCGATCCGGCACGCGAAACCGTTTTCGCGGATGACGAGATTGCCTGCCCGGCGGACGGAACAGTCCTTTCCATTAAGACGGAGGACGACCCTAACTCCGTAGTAATACGCATCTTCTTATCTATTTTTGATGTACACATCCAACGCGCTACCGTAAAAGGTAAAACGGGAGAAATTTTTTACAACAAAGGCACATTTTTCTTTGCCGATAACCCGCAAGCCGTCCGGAACGAACGCAATTTAATCCAACTTTTTAAAGACGGCGACCCGCGCAAATTTGCCCATGTGGAGCAAATTACCGGAGCAATCGCCCGCCGCATTGAGTGTTGGGTAAAACCGCAAGAAGAAATCGCGCAAGGCAGACGCTTGGGGCTGGTACGTTTTGGCTCGCAAGTAGCCGTTTATCTTCCCAAGGATGCGGTGCGTGTTGTCGTAAAGGAAGGACAAAAAGTTCAAGGGAATTTAACCGTTCTTGCGTTGTGGAAATAATATGACCGAACACAAAGAATCTAACGTAGTAGAAAAATTAAAACATACAGGGGCCATCTCCGCACCTTCGTTGTTTACACTTGGAAATTTGGCATGCGGTTTTTTTTCCATTTTGGCTTCCGCAAAGGGACACTATTCACAAGCCGGTTGGCTGATTTTGATTGCCGCCGTTTTTGATATGTTTGACGGGCGTGTAGCTCGTTTATTAGGGGCGGAAAGTGAATTTGGCGTGGAAATGGATTCTTTGGCCGATACGGTTTCTTTCTGTGCGGCTCCGGCAATTTTAATGTATTTCTTTGTTTTACACACACAACCCTTGTGGGGCGCACCGATTGCGTGTGTCTATACGTGTTTCGGTGTGTTACGGCTTGCCAAATTTAACACAATGGCAAAAGCCGGAGAAGTTTCCAAAAAATACTTCAGCGGTCTTCCCGTACCCGCCCCGGCTATGATTTTGGCCTCGTTTGCTATTTCTTCTTGTAGCATGGAAAGTCACAGCCACAGTATCCATTTTGTAGCAAACTCATTGCCGCACTTGTATAATTTCGTATGGTTTATCATGCTGATCTTCTCCATTTTAATGGTTTCCCGCGTTCCGTATGCGGCTTTTAAAGCAAAACGCGAAAAGAAATTAAACGTATGGACACTGCTTTTAATTGTATTTCTGGTTGTCATGCTTATCAAATTTCCGCAAGATGTTGTTTTAATCGTATTTTCCCTGTACGTACTGTTCGGACTTCTTATGGTACTATACCGCGCCTTCCGCGGAATTAAAGTAGAAAACAAATAAAGATCCAAAAACCTCACACCCTGATAATAAAATTTATGAACAAACTTATTATGAAAAAACTACTATCTGCCACACTGTTATTAGTGGTAACGTGTCCTTTTTGTTATGGGCACGATGAAGGAGCAGTTCGAAGAATTCTTGCCTTAGATGGATCATCCGGGGCATTAGAACGGTCTCTCAAACAAATGGGACAAGAGGCACTAGAGAAAAACTTAACCAAGGCCGTTGGCGAGAATCATGTGTCCCAAACGTTGCTACTTGTGGCCTATTCAAAAGGGATGATGTCTAGTTATCGTTCCTCCGTTGACATCCAAAAAGTGCTGGAACCGGAATATGTTTGGCCGGATGAGATACAGGCAAATTATATTTTGGAAGTATACCTTCAAAGCGGCGCAGAAAAATGGAATAAAGCCAGCCCTTTTTCCGACAAATATGTAGCAACGTCACTGATGCCATCTCCGCAAAAATATATTTGGTTGCGTCTTAATCAGGAAGCGTCCATTTATCAATCTTCCATCAAAGAAGCGGAAACGGTGTACCCGCGGTTGTATAGCAAATCCTTGGGCGGCTCACGGATGACGGATGAATTTATAGAAGAAGCAAATGCTTTTATTCGTACACCTTTTGTTTCGTTGGACCTTCGGATTTATCTTCAAACAGACTTAGCGAAAAAGGATCCGATGGCCTTCTTAAATGACGTGAGAGATTATTACGGATTGGATAACGTTTCCGATGCTGATGCAGCCATGGGATTCTTACAACGTCACCCTTATGGTTGTACTTTGCCGCTCACACGCGAACTAAACAATCCGTTTGTTTCGGAAAAAATCAAAAATAATGTTCGCCAGTTTATGAGAAGAAAAAGATGGTCGGATAACGCGTTGGATAATTTCCACAATGCGTTAGAAACGCTGTTTGCGGTTCGGAAAAACTTATATACGAAAGTATCCGAGTCCGAACAAATCCAAAATCAAGCACAAATGTTACGTAATTTCACTGCCCGTTTGCGTTCTTGGCTATATAGGAATCCCGGACAGTGGCCCGAGTGGCACGCTACGGACAAGGAAACACGCGAATTGGCAACCGATTGGATGAGAATTTATCGTAGTCAATCATCGGATGATGTGGGCACGCTTCATTGGGCATATCAAGGGCTATACGACTTATTGGTGGAAACCGGTCAAACAGCTAAATGGCCTGTCAAAAAAGGAATCGCCTCTCCGTGGAAGTATAACTAAACCTCTTACAGTAAAAAGCCCCTCTCGCAAGCGGGGCTTTTTAATTACTCAAAATTTATAAATTTTTCTTACGCCAATAAATCATCACAAGCCACACGAGCACCAAACAGACACCCATCAACATCCAAAACGCATACGGATGTTCAGCCATCGGTAATGCGACGTTCATCCCATAAGCACTTACTACAAACGTCGGCACCATCATCCAAATCGTGATGACGTTTAATTTTTTCATCAGCTGGTTTAAATTATTATTGACAATAGAAGCACGCGCATCTAACAACTGTGCCAAAATGTTGGAATAAATATCCGCCTGTGTTTTACATTGAAGATTTTCCACAATAATATCGTCCAACATTTCCATATCGCCTTCGCCAAAACCGATACGCCCGGCTAGCGTACGCATTTTTTCAAACACAAATCCGTTAGACGTAATGGCTTCCGCGTAATAGACCAAACTTTTTACCAAACTAAATAAGTTAAGCAAGTATGTATTATCCATAGATTCGGTAATTTTATCTTCTATTTCTTCCGAAATCATGTGAATAATACGCAAGTGTTCCACATAATGAGAAATGGAGTTATACACCAATTTTAAAAATACTTCTTTAATGGAAGTTACTGTCTGAAAACGTTTCCCCACAAATAACGGGATATCTTCCGCCAGCACAATCACTAATTTATCCTGAAATAAAAACATCCCCACAGAGGCCACTTTAAATTCCAACTGATCCTTGCCCGAATAATTTTTAGGACGTTTATAAATCATTACCGTATGTTCCGGTTCAAATTCCAAACGCGGCTGTTCATCGGGATCTAAAGCGGAGGCCAACGTGTGTTCGTCTATTTGGTAAGAATTGACTAAAAAGCGTTGTTCATCCGCCGTAGGGTTGGTATAAACGTAAACTTGAGCGGATTTATTTTCCGTTTCTTGTAGTTTTTTATCAATAATCGCGTACGTTTTAAGCATAATTTACGTCCTAAATAAGTATATAAATATAATAACACCTATTCGGCCGCTTTGTAAAGTTTTTTATCTTTACGTGCGGCCTCTAAAAGTTCCTCTTTTAGGTATTTTGCTGTTAGTGAAAACACCTCCCCGCGCAGTAGCCAGAGTGACAACAGGTTAGGGATACACATCAGCGCAATGGCTGTATCAGCCAGTTCCCACACTAATTTAGGTTGTAAAAATCCGCCGACACACCTACGATATTGCCTGTTCCCACCATTGCGGCCAGCGCAACCACTAATGCGCCAAAACTGCTGATAGCTCCCACCGAAGTACTTTTCTTAACGGAAAGCGATACGGCAGGCAATAAATAGCGTTGGATAAATTTAAGTTTCCATGTAAAATACAAACTGGTACCGACGAGCAATAACATCATCGGCAGTCCCCAAATAAATGCGTTTAATTTAACAAGCAATTCCATAAAAACCTTATTATTTATATAATATGCGGGTAGTGAATTAAAATTCTATCTATAATTTTACAAAACTATGAAGATCTTATTTCCGAAAAATAAAAAACCGGCTTGTAAAGCCATTTCCTCCGCCGCCAATTATGCGAACCACGTCGCCGGCGGCCTAAAACTGCCTTCCAAGGCCGTTATGTGTCCGATTTCGTCCCTTACGAAATATGTTACTTCACACGGGAAATATAAACAATACAACTGCGCAGCCGAGATTTACGTACAGGAAGGGAAGAATTTTTGTTACGTTAGAAACACGAGTTACGGTGCCCCCGCCATGGCCATGACGTTGGAACTCCTCATTGCGCTCGGCGTAAAAGAAATCGTATTTTTGGGACTTGCCGGCAGTTTACAAGAGGAAGTACAACCTGCCGATATCGTATTGTGCGACGAAGCCCTCTGCGACGACGGAACTTCCCCCTGCTATACGAATAAGGAAACGTCCCTGCCAAGCAAAGAACTTCTTACAAAACTCAAAAAACAATTAACCGCCGATAAACAAAATTTTCATATCGGACGAAATTGGACAACGGACGGAATTTTCCGCGAAACCAAGGAAGAAATCAAACACTACCAGAAACACAATGTACTGACGGTAGAAATGGAAACAGCGGTCTTTTACGCCATTTGTAAAGCACGCAAAGTAAAAGGAGTAGCCGCGTACGCGATTAGCGATAAATTGTATGAATATAAGTGGGAAACACACTTCGGTGAACGCCACATTTACCACGCCTTGGAAACATTATTTGACAGTTCCAGAAAAATACTAAAGTAAAGAAAGCCCCGTTAAAACGGGGCTTTCTTCTGAAAAAGATTTTTATTCAGAAAGATGTAAGTCCGATGACGACCGATGATACATCACCCGTTCTTTCGCATCCAACGAACTTGTACGGGATTTATCCAATGCTCCGCATACCCACTTTCCCAACTGACTTTCCGGTGCGTAGACACATTGTTCCGTCCACATCCTCGTATTTACCAAATTGATCCGGTAATTCTCATGTCCGCCATAATATTGGCTGACCCGTATCATACAACCCAACGCGCTACAATGATTGGTATATCTGAATTGAGGCGTATCATTTTGTGTAAATGACTCGTTCCAACTTCCTCCGGCTAATATCCCGGTATATTTTACCCAATCCGGAGAATCCGGTAATTTTTTTTCTGTTTCAAAATAGTGGTCTATCCCGTGTTTTAATTTGTACAAATTGGGGATACCTTGTTTTTGTAAGAGTTTAAAATTTTCTTTTGCATGCGCAACCTTATACGGTTTAATCAATGCCTTTAATCTTTCATCCGACGTATAATCTTCCACTTCATGGTATAACAAATCGTCCATCTTTACCGTAGAAATGCGGTTTGGATTGGCACCATGGTCAAGTAGGTATTTCGCAAAATCGTAATCATTATGAATATATGCCTGCACAAGCGGGGTGTTATCTTCAAACTCGCTGTCTGCCTCGCTGGCGCGGTAAGAAAGTAATTTCAAAATATCGTAAAATTTCTGTTCATCCGCCCCTCCCGCTTCCTGCCGGATGGAATGTAGGGCTATTTGTACGGCCGTGCGGGGAACGGAGTTCGGGTCATTACTTTGGATAAGCGGATCTGCCCCATATTCCAACAATGCTTCCGTTATCGGCTGGAATCCGTACTTTACCGCGAAATGAAGTGCCGTCCGACCCAACTGGTTTTGGGCATTTGGGTCAGCACCGTGTTCCAACAAAAAACGAACCGCGTCCGCATGGCCTTCCGTGGTAGCAATCATAACAGGGGTCCAACCCTGGCAATTTTCCTTACATACAAAATTGACGTCATAACCTTTCTGTAACAATTTGGCAATTCGTGCGATGTCGCCCTGTTCGGCTGCCTTATATAACGAATCGTCTTTCGGAGAGGGAATCTGCTGACAAGCAACGGCCAATGAAATTAAGAAAAACAAAATAAATCTTTTCATGGAATATACTCCCGTTAATAATGTGTTTGGGCCGGATCCAATTCTTTGAGTGGTTCAATATCTTTAATTTGGTTCCAAAATTCCGTAACAGATGCGGTGCGCTCGTTCGGATCTTCCTTAAGCGCATTGGCCAGCACTTCATCCAACTTCGGCGGGATACAAGGAGCTAACGCAGAAACCGGAACAATTTTTTTCGTTGCAATATCAAAACCTTTCACTGTCCACGGTACTTGCCCGACTAACGCCTCGTACAAACAGAGGGCCAACGAATATACATCGGATTGTTTACGCATGTATCCTTTTTGTTGTTCGGGAGCCATATATGCCGGCGTACCGGCTACCGTACGCGCACCGGTTTGGTGCTCCACCGCTTTTTTGGCAACACCGAAATCCATTACCTTGGCTCTGCTGTCTTCCAAAATCATAATATTACCGGGCTTTAAGTCGCAATGGATAATATCCTGCGAGTGCGCATATTCCAAGCCCTGACATACGCATCCGAAAATCTTTTTTGCCTGTGAAAAAGGAATCCGTCCGTCAATATCCAAACGGGTTTCCAAAGTCTGTCCGTCCACATATTCAAACACCAAATATAGGGAACTTTCGGATTCTATAACCGTGTACACTTCCACAATACACGGGTGGCGCAATAGTGCGACCATGCGTGCTTCGGATAAAAATTGCTCGCGGATGTACGTATTACGTACAAGTTCGGGACGCACCCGTTTAATAGCCACTTTGCGTTTTAAAACGCGGTCATAGGCCTCATAGACTTGCCCCATACCGCCTTCGCCGATTTGGCGGATGAAATCGTATTGCTCTTTTACTTCTACTTCTTTGCGCGAAAAAGCATTTTTAGAATGCGGAAATAATTCTTCGTAGCGATAATAGACGAACAGTAATCCCGCCAACAAAACTACTACCACATAAACAAACAACCATTGCGAGCCCTGTCTATCCACAGATGGCTCTTGCCTTTTAGCCAACATATCTTTTAACTGCGGGTCCAGTTGCTCCAGCTGTGCTTGTAAATTTTTAGCATTGGGAGATTCGGGATTTAACGTAAGCGCACGCTCCAAATCATAACGGGCACGTTCATAATCTTCCCGTTGGATATATGCCCCTGCACGCAATGTATATGGACGGTGATCTTGCGGAGCAACGGCAATTGCCTCCGAAGCGGAATAAATTACTTTATCATAATCTTTTAATCCGTCATAAGCCATCGCCAGTAAGAAATGGAAACGATCATCCAGAAAGTTATTGCGCACCAATTTGTTAATACGGTTGATAACTTCGTTAAATCGTTCTTTTTTTAATTTTTCTTCTAAACTTTTTACTTCGTTGTCGCGCGCCATTTTGTTAAACGCACGCGTATTGGAAGATGTATTTGTATTGTTGGAAAAATTTCCGCCGATAATTAACGGCGTAGGGGATTTATTTTCTTCTCCGGACGCAAAAACACCTGTAAAAGATAAGACTAAAAATAGAAAGAGTAATTTGCGCTTCATAGAAATATTGTAGCACAAAGAAAGGATTTTGTCCCCCTTCTCTTTCAAAATTATATAATAACTGTATGAACAAGCAACCGATTGCTGTTTTTGATTCCGGACTGGGCGGTTTAACCGTACTCAAAGAACTGCGGAGTCGTTTACCCTATGAAAACTTTGTTTACTTCGGGGATACGGCTAACGTTCCTTACGGCGACAAGTCCAAACGGGCCGTTACACAATTTTCTTTGGCGATTGCCCGTTTCTTGGAACAGGAAAAAAAGGCAAAAGTCATTGTAGTGGCCTGTAATACCGCTTCCGCACAGGCATTGGGATCTTTAAAAAAGCATTGTCATATCCCCGTTTTCGGGGTAATTAAACCCGGGGCCGAATGTGCGGCAACATCCACCCGCAACGGGCACGTCGCCGTTTTGGGAACAGAAGGAACCATCCGCAGTAAGGCCTATGAAAAAGCCGTTCACCGGTTAAATCCGCATATAAGTGTAACCTCTCAGGCATGTCCGCTATTTGTGCCGTTGGTGGAAGAGGGGTGGGAGCATAAGCCGGCCACTCATCTCATTGTCCAAGAATATCTTATTCCCATACGCAACAGCAAAGCCGACACGGTTATTTTGGGCTGTACGCACTACCCGTTACTGCGTGAGCAAATTATCCGCGTACTCGGGGAAAAAGTGTGCTTAATCAATCCGGCGGAGGCCGTAGCCAAAAACGTACAGGATGCCCTTGAGAAAAAAACGCCGACAATACGGGCCAAAAAGGGAAACGTCGTTTTTTACTCCAGCGATGATCCGGTCCATTTTAGGAAAATGGCACGACTTGTATTGAAGGAAGATGTCCCCCCCGTACACCTAAAAAAATTAAATGTATGAATTTAATTACTGACGAACGCCTAAAAAAATCCGGTTTTGCGGCAGGAACGGTACTGCGGCAATGCGGCAACATGGCTGAAAGGATCAACCAAGACACTTTCTTTCGTTCACAAAATATTCCTTCCGATAAAATGGTACGCTTTCGCCAAGTCCATGGCAATACAATCATCCCGGTAAACGGCGCAAAAGAAGCCGACGCCCTTATTCAAGCCCCTTTTGCGGATGCGGACGGGTGGATATGTACGGGAAACGGTTTCGGTGTTATTATTATGACGGCCGACTGTGTACCGCTTTTTGTGTGGAACGCGGACGGTTCGCACTTTGCGCTCGCGCATTGTGGCTGGCGCGGTGTAGCCAAGCAGTTACCGTTTAAAACCATACAGGCACTACTGAAAAACGGCGCCAAACCGCCTTTTTTCGCGTGGGCGGGGCCACATATTCAACCTTGCTGTTTTGAAGTACAGGAAGATACCGCCAGTCAATTTTCCAATGAAAATGTATTAAAAAGAGACGGCAAATTGTTTGTCCATTTAAATAATGAAATACGCGGACAATTACGTACCGCCGGTCTGGCGGAAGAAGATATTATACTTTCCGACCGTTGTACCTGTTGTGAAGAAAAAGACTTTTTTTCTTGGCGGCGTGATCATGTGCGCAATTTATTACTTTCCTTCATTTACAGGTCCTAAACTTGCGTATCTGTAAAATATTTCCTTTAATATGTAGTGTATGAACGAAAAGATTTTATTAGCGGATGACTCCCGCGCCATCCGTTTTTTAGTTTCCGAAGTCCTCACCAATGCGGGATTTACCGTAATTGAGGCACAAGACGGACAGGAAGCCATTGAAAAAACCTATAAAGAAAATCCCGACTTACTGATTTTAGACTATGAAATGCCGTATAAAACCGGATTTGAAGTAGTACAGGAAGTCCGTAGCCGTACGGGGTATTTACACGTTCCGATTATCATTTTTACCGCCGTTACCGATAAATCCACTAAGTTACAAGGGTTAGGATTGGATATTGACGGCTACCTTACAAAACCCGCTGACGAGGACGAAATCGTCGCACGCGTCAAACTGCTTTTGAAACGTAACCAGCAAAAAATGGACTCCAACCCGCTTACGCATCTGCCGGGGAATCCGTCTATTGAGCGCAAATTGGAAGAGGCAATTGCCTCCGGCAAACAATTTGCCGTGTTATATTGCGATTTGAATAATTTTAAAGCGTTTAACGATAAGTACGGTTTTGAAGCAGGCGACCGCGCACTCAAAGCACAGGCAGATATTATCGTAAAATCCTGTGAAAACGTACCGGATTCGTTTGTCGGGCACATTGGCGGAGATGATTTTATTGTAGTTTGTCCGTACGAATATGCCGAAAAGACCGCTCAAAAAATCGTGGAAGAAACAGACAAAATTTCTCCCCTCTTTTACAACGAGGAAGACCGCAAAAACGGTTTTATGCTCGCAAAGAACCGTAAAGGCGAGTGGGAACAATTTCCGCTGTTAGCCGTTGGCATCGGCATCGTACATAATGCCCGCACACCGATTACCTCCATAGCACAAATCAGCGAGCAGGGCTCGCACATGAAGTCAAAAGCCAAACAAAGCGACAAAAGCACCTACGCAATGGCCCTGTAATCAATCTAAACGAATCTCATTTTGTAGTAGTTGTTGGTGTAAATCCGCGGGAGAAGTAAACAGAATACCCGTAAAACCTTGTTTTCTACTTTCCGCAATATTCGCCGGATTATCATCAATAAAAATACATTCGGAAGCGTTTAACCCGTAACGCGACAAAAGCCGCTCGTAAATACGCGGATCCGGCTTGACTAATTTTTCTTCACCGGACACAACAATTCCTTCAAACAGGTTTAAAAAGGAAAATCGTTCGCGGGCAATCGGAAAGGTCTCTGCGGACCAGTTGGAAAGAGCATACACGCCATACCCGTTTTGCTTGACGCTTTGTAGAATTTTTACCGTGCCTTCTATGGCGCGGGGGATCGTCTCCCCCCACCGTTCACGGTAAATGTGTATTTGGGTAGCATACTGCGGAAATTTTTTGGCTAGTGTTTCACATGCCTCTTTAAACGAAAATCCTTTATCTATTTCATTGTTCCACGCGGGCGTACAAACCTCCGCTAAGAATTTTTCCATTTCCGCTTCCGATGAAAAAATTTTACGGCACAAATAGCGCGGATTCCAATCAATCAGCACGCCACCCAAATCAAACACAATCGTTTTTATCATTTATAACACCAACGTATCTTCCATATCCGGACCCGTAGAAATTAACGCAATTTTCGGATGCGGATAAACTTCGTCTGAAAGTTTCTGCAAGTCCGCCAAAAACGCTTTGGCCTGTGCGGTAAAATCTTCCACGCGTTTGACACGGTCGTTACCTTCAAACATATCAATATGCGTGATGGCAATTTTCGTACAGTTGTTAATCATAATGGCGCGAGAAGCCGAGCGTTTTTCAAATTCGCCCACGCGGCGCAAACGCTTGCTGACACTGCCTATTTCGTGGCCTTTGGTATGATAAATTTCCAACTCTTTTTCGTCGGTCATTTCTTTTTCAAGCGGGCCCGGCCCTACACGCGTAATATAGGGCTTAAACACCACGTACACATCCCGCACGCTTTTGGGACCGAGTCCGGCCTCACCCAAAAAAGTACTGGCCGTCGTATCGCGCGACGTTACAAACGGATATTCTCCGTGTAATAAGGACAATTTAATCCCTTGCGTACCTTCCAACAAAATATGTCCGCCGTTGTCCAAAGAAGCATTTAATAATTCGGGAACGTCTTGGATAAAATCTTTAAGAAGCGGCTCGTCCTTGGCAAATTTGATATTGCGCCGTTCAATGCGTTCTTTGACGGCTTGGCCAAGCCCCGTTCCCACACTTCCGATATGATTCATAAAGTGCGAAGCCCCTCGTTCGGCCGCGGTTTGTTCGTCGGTAATGAGTACGGCATACGGGTCAATGATTAAACGGTCTTGCGTACCGGTCTTTTTAACTTCTTCCAAAAGCCACTCTGTCTTGGTATAAGCACCCGCGCCCAAAACGAGTTTCGTTTTCGGATTCAAAAAACCCGACGGAATATTTTTAAGCGTATAGGATTTCCCGTCCTGTACAACGGTATGCCCCGCGTTCGGACCGCCGACACGTACACAATAATCATAATTGCCTTTATAAGAAAGATACGCCGCAATCTTTCCTTTTCCTTCATCACCGGCCTGACCGCCGCAAACCAAATCAATCATACTTTTCCTCCGCTAATTTTTCGGCAAGCCCTGTGTAGTTTTCAACAGTGAGTGCCAATAATCTTTTTTTAACGGATGCGCTAACCGCAAGTCCGTTTATAAAATCGGTTAATACTTCCTGCGTAATTTGTTTACCGCGCGTAAAGTCGCGCAACGTTTCATACGGACGCGCAAAACCTTCCGCCCGCAAAATAGTTTGTATGCCTTCCGCCAATACTTCGGGGTGTTTTTTGAGTTCTTCCCGCGCGAAACGGCGGTTAAATGAAATTTTTGAAAGTCCTTTCAAAACGGAAGTATATGCCACCAGTCCATACCCGAGGGCCATTCCCATATTACGTAAAACGGTAGAATCCGACAAATCCCTTTGTAAACGGGAAAGCGGCAATTTTTCCGAAAAGAACGAAAATAAAGCATTTGATAACTGTAAATTGCCTTCCGCATTTTCAAAATCAATTGGATTTACTTTCTGCGGCATCGTAGAAGAACCCACCTCTCCCGCGCGCGTTTTTTGCGTAACAAGTCCGGCCGAAATATATTGCCACATATCACGGCAGAAATCTAACAAAATAATATGCGTGCGACGCAAATTATCAAACAGTTCCGCATACGTATCACGGTTGTCAATTTGTGTGGAAAGCGCACTCAAACAAAGTCTGATTTTGCGCCCTTTGTTTAACTGCGTGAGAAATTGCTTGGCAACACGCGGCCAATTTATTTTTTCAAAAGCGGCAATATGTGCGTTAAAATTTCCAACGGCTCCGCTAAACTTACAGGAAATTTGTTGTCCTTTCAATTGGGCAATTTGGCGCGAAAGGCGGTACTCAAAAACGCGAATTTCTTTTCCAAATGTCGTCGGAACGGCCGGCTGGCCGTGCGTACGTGCCAATAACACCGAACGCGCCTCTTTTTTGGCAAGTTTGGCGAGTTCTTTACGCACTTTCTCCAGCACAGGCAAAATTACTTTTTCTATTCCGTCCGCCAGCAAAATCGCATAAGAAACGCTGTTAATATCTTCACTTGTCAGCGCAAAGTGTAAAAAGGATAAACGGTCCTTTAAAGAGGTCTTCTCTAAACGGAGTTTCAAAAAATATTCAACGGCTTTTACATCATGGCGGGTGGCGGGAATGTCTTGATAACCCGTCATTTCCAGCGCGCACAAAACGGAAACATCTTCTTCACTTAAAACAGATAAATTTTCAAGCAATTTTTTTTCTTGCGCGGTTAGCGGTTTTATATGTGGAAGTTTTAAATCACACAAAACGGAAAGCCATAAACACTCCGTCCGCACGCGTGCCGAAGAAAAGGACTGTGCGCCCATGACCTCTTGTAGCGGGGCCACTTGCGGTTGATACCGTTCGTCCAACGGGCAGAGATTATTCTTCATAATTTTATTTTAGCAAATATAAATAAAGAATTTGCTATAATAAAAGAGAACCCAAATTAAACAGGAGTGATAAAATGAAAAAAGGTTTTACAATTGTTGAATTACTAGCCGTCGTTTTGATTATCGGTGTCTTAACGGCCATTGCCATGCCGCAATACAAAAAAGTTGGTGCCCAAGGAAGATTGGCATCTCTGAAACCTATGCTAGATTCCCTCAAAAGTGCTGAAGAGACCTACCACTATGCCACTGGCAAATATGCGTATGATATAGATTTATTGGACGTAAAACAGGGTTGTACTCCTTTTACCTTTGAAGGCGCGGCAGACAACAGCGTTATCAAATGCGGACAGGGTTTCTTAGTGGATATTATTGCAGGGAACCCATCATCTGGCTCGGGCGAAACAGCAAATAACATTACAGCTTTTTACTGTCCAAACGAAATACGGAAGGGTGATGAAATAAATTGTGTAAACAAAGCTGATTTCAAATATATCGTATGGCTAAATCATTCGGACTATCCGGGGAAAACTGAATGCAAACCCCTCAACGGTAGTGAGTTCGGAAGCGCAGTTTGTGAAGTAGAAACGGGCGAATAAACTTACGCGTTTTTCTGTTAAACACAAAAAACCCGGGTTAATGAACCCGGGTTTTTTTATTCCTTATACATCGGATAAAAGTAAATTCCCATATAAACGGGGTTGTCTGTAAATCCCTTTACGTTTTTGCGCATAGCCCAAAGCCCCGTAGGATGGACCGTATATATCTGCATGGCATCTTCGTAAATGAGGTTATGTAATTCTTTATAGAGGGCGTTTCGCTTTTGCGGGTTCAATTCCGCTACGGCGCGTTCTACCAACTTATCCGCCTGCGGATTTTTATATCCTTGCGAAAGCGCGTAACGCCCTTGGCTATGAGCAAAAGGAAAGTAAAAATTATGTGCATCGGCATAATCCGCCACCCAACCGCGCGACCACATCGGCATTTGGCGGTTGGTCGTTTTTTCCAAAAAAGCAGGCCACGTTACACCGCGTAAATCAATTTGAAATTTTGAGTTTAGACTTTCCACGTTTCGTTTCAAAATTTCGCTGGCGATTTGGCGCATTTCTCCACCCGTATTATACGTAAGCGTAAATTTAAATCCTTTCTCCCATACCTGTCCGCCCCATGCTTTTTTGAAATATTCTTCCGCTTGTTTAAGGTCAAACGAATATTGTTTAAAATCACTGTCCTGTTTGATGAGTCCTTTTGGAGAGGGACCAATCGCGCGTTCACCGCGGCCTTCCAGCGATTCCCGCAAAAAGGCCTCGTAATCAAACGCATACTCAAATCCCTTACGCAAATCTTTGTCATCAAAAAAATCAGCCGGGATTCCATTTCCGTCCAACTTGCCGGAGCCGACGTCCGGATTGGCCTGCATGTTAATTTTCCGCGTGAAAAAGATAACGGGGTCTGTGCGTAAACGAGGCAAGTTTTCATAGATCGTTACGTCCGCATTGCCGCGCAACTGCGTCGCAAATTTAGGAGAAATTTCCGCCACGTCCGCATCCCCCGTTTCTAATAATAAACGCATAGTGGACGGTTCATCCACCGTACGCATAAAAATCGTTTTGAGTTTCGGTGCACCCGCAAAATATTCTTCGTTGGCAGCCAATAACAAATTTTTCCCGGCAATATCCCAACGGACTATTTTAAAAGGACCTGTTCCGTTCGCTTTGTCAAACAGCGGGGATTCGTCTTTTGCGAAATTACTAAACTCCTTCCACGTTGCTTCCGTTCCGTCCCATGCCCCGAGAGAAACCGCCCACTGTTTGCTAACAATATACCCCCACCGCGCTACAATAGATAAAAACGGCACAAACGGACGTTTAAGCGTAATCACTACGTTATCGCCTTCTACGCGGATGGCTTTTTCCACATCTTTGAAATCTATCACAATCTCTTTCTTATCGTTACGAGTGGAAGACACCCCCAAAATCGGCTCCAAGAGCAAACTGGACGGCCCGCCTGTCACGTCGGAAATCATAAAACGCATAATGGAATACCGTACATCTTCGGGCGTTAATTCTTCGCCGTTATGGAATTTAATTCCTTTGCGAATCGGGAACGTATAAGTTAAACCATCTTCGGAAATAAGCCCGTTTTCCTTGGAAGGCACTTGTAAAGAAACCGACGGTTCCAACTCGGTAGGCAAACTGCCTTTAAATTTGAGTAACGTATCATAGACATTGATTAACATGCCATGCGTTACGCCATCATAGGAAAACACAGGATCCAATGATTCCATTTCGCCTTTGTGCGCCACAACAAGCGAACTAACCGCCTTTTCCTGCGAGCAACCCCAACATAAAAACAATCCCAATACCAAAAGCAATTTCTTCATTTTTTCCTCACAATATAACTGATTCCTTTTTTGCGCTTGAGCCAAGCGTTTGAAAATTCCTGTGCGTCATACGCCCGAAAGACACTGTCCGCGCGTGCGGCGGCCGGATCCGCTACTAATATTTTCCCGCTTTTCCACCCGCGCAATACTACTAAATGGCCAGCCGTGTGCGACATAGGCGCATTGGCAAGTTCCCCTTTATCAAAGGCAATACTCGCAATCACGCACGTATCCGGCGTAACAAATTTATCCAATTCCGCAAGTGAAGCAAACCGCCGCACATACGCTTGCGCGCCCGCTTGGGAAGCATACACCACATTAAAAAGCCAATTGCCGTAAATGGAAGCGGTAGCATCAAACACACCGTCCATTACCTGTTTTATATCTTTTTCAAAACCTAAATAATGTAGGGCCATAAGCAAAGACGTAGGACTACATATTCGCCGTTTTTGCGGGGTATCTTGCTCCAACTGCGAAATAGGTATTATGCCGATTTCCCGTACGCGCGGGGGCAATTTGGCGGCTGTTTTTTCGGCATAAGTAAACGGTTCTTTGACAAGCGTAACAGCCGTTAAATCCGTTTCCGCACCGCCGGAAAGATGAATCCGATAACGGTATGCCTGTGCGGGAACCTTAAGTTCCAGTTCATCCGTATTGACGCGGGCAAATGTATCTTCTTGCGAAGGGAAACTTGTCTTTAATTGCGCCGAAAGCAACGCTAGTTTATAAAAATCACTCCACTTGTTATCGGCACGCACCTGTATTTCCGCCAAAACGTAGCTGTTCGGCGGGAATTGACAGTTAACGGATAAAAATAGCGAACCAAACGAGAAAGGCGTTTCCACCACACGTGATGTTAAAATACGCACGCCGGAAACCGAAGTTTCCGCTTCTATATCCGCAGGAGTGTGAAGTAAGTTAAATACGCTACTTTGTGCCATATAAAAGCCGAAAATAAAAATCGGGGCATCCGGACTTGAACCGGAAGCTTCCCGCTCCCAAAGCGGGCGCTCTACCACTTGAGCCATGCCCCGTATTTATATTATACAAAAAAGGTTTTGCGCATGCGCCCGGTACAGTGTATAACAGGTAACAAAAAAATATTGTAAAATAAAAATAGAAAGATGAGGATATCATTATTTATTATGGAAAAAAATACAATCGGTCTGTTTTTCTTACGTTTGTTTTCATTCGCTTATAAACCCGAAGAATTACTGTACAAATTTATTATGTACGGTGATACGGAATCCGTAACCCGTTTATTGGAAAAAGGAACCAATCCCAATATACGTTTTGTCAACAATACGACAAAAGAAACGGGCGAAACTCCATTTACCCTCGCATGTCATACCTTCCAGCCGCATATGGTGGAAATATTACTACAGTTCGGAGCAAATATCTATCTGACCGGGAAAACGGATAGAGAACTGTTGGAAGACCTCCTAAGTTATGCGTCGCAATCACCTAATGAAATTACCGAAATCATAAAAATGCTGACACGTGCCGGAGTTGATATAAACGGAAAGGATATGAACGGAGAAACACTCCTGTCGCGCTTTCTCATAAAAAACGAAGAACAAAATATCCCCGCTATTGAGATACTGTTAAATGCGGGGGCGGATATTAACACGCAAGACAAGGACGGTTTCTCTCCGTTAGCGTGGGCCGTTGCCGGTAAAAATCCAAAAACCACCAAAATGTTATTAAACGCGGGTGCCGATGTAAACGAAAAGGACGAGAACGGCATCTCACTCCTGTTAAGGTTTACAATGGGAGCAACAGACGAAGATCTCCCTTGTATTAACGCGTTACTAACTTTGGGTGCTGATGTAAATGCGAAAGATAACAACGGCTATACACCCTTGATATGGGCCATTGAAGGGAAAAATCTTAAAATCATCAAAATGTTGTTAGATGCGGGCGCCGATGTAAACATGGGAGATAAAAATAATTTAATGCCCTTGGTCCGCACCGTTTTGGAAAATAATTCCGATATTCTTCAGCTGTTGTTAAACGCAAAAGCCAATGTGAACATAGCCGACGATACCGGCACAACGCCTTTGATGTTGGCTGTTACAAACGGTTACGAAAAAATTGTCAAAATGTTGTTAGACGCCGGTGCCGATATTAACGCACGAGATGAAAAAGGTCGCACGGCCTTGTATTGGGCAATTATAAAAACCCGTATGGTCATCATGCGGATATTATTAAATGCAAAAGCTGACGTCAATCAACAGGACAAAAAGGGCTTAACCCCTCTGATGATAGCGGCCATGAGCGGCTATACGGACGGAATTAAAATGTTGCTGTTTGTAAAAGCCGACGTAAATATTGTAGCCCCCGGCCAAAAAACGGCTTTGTCTTTGGCCAAAGAAACCGGACATACGGAAATCATAGACCTGTTAACAATGGCCGGTGCCCACGAATAAAATGAAGGAATTACCCAACAATAAACAAGCATTTTACCGCGAAGGCGGTGTATGGAGTTTAATCGCTGGGATTATTTTGGTGATATGTATAATTGGGGGGTATTTTGCGATTCCTTTTCAACAAGACGAACGTTGGATTTATTTTTTTATGGCGCCTCCGTTTGTAGTAATGGTGATCATACTATTCAAAAATTTCTTTAAACCTACCGCCGTATTTATCACTTCCCCGCAAGGTATTAAGTTTCACGCAATGAACCGGTTATTCGGAAATCCGATCAAACTTCCTTGGAACAAAATCAGGCGCGTTTATTACGAAAAGCAAAAAACACATAACGGGTACGTTGAAGTATTTGTTTTTGAAACTACAACAAAGAGAAAGGAAACGTTTAATTTGTTTTGTATTTCATCAGAAGACAGAACGCGTTTACGTCAAATTTTTTCGGAACGATTATCCTAAATTGGGAATCTTGACATACAAAAAATTACAAATGATAACCCGCCTTTACATAACTGTATAGGCGGGTTTTTAGTGTTAGATAAAAACAAATTCTGCCGGATAATTTACTTCACACACTTTTTCAAATTGGCAATACGTTTTGTAAAAGCGGGGTGCGTCTTAAAATAATAACTCCATTGCGGGGAGGATTGCTTTTGTGCCACATATTCAAAAAAGCGTTTTCCGCCATCAGTACTGCCATATACTTGCTGTGTTTTGAGAGCGGCAAAACAATCCGCATCAAACTCCTGCGAACGGGAATAACTTAACGCCAAAAGTCCATAAGCCCCCTCGCCCGCATGCTCATCCTCTATGAAACCCAAAAACAGCGACACCATTACGGCCTTCACAATAGAGCGAAACGTATCTTTATTTTTATAATGTCCGATTTCGTGCGCCAACACAAAAAACAGGGCTTCATCATCCTGTATTTCTTCTAATGTGCCTTTTGTAAAAACAATTTGTTTACTCGGACAAATAAACGCGTTTATATCGGAAATATCCTTAAATTCAATGGAAAATCCTTTTCCGCTAAATCCCTGTTCCTCAAAGTAGGTATCTTTCCACGCTTCTATTTTTTTAAGTTGTTCCGCAACTTCACCCGAAGGTTTGTCGGTAACAAACCGCCGTCCGAAAGGAGAGTGAGACATAATGGTATCTATCGTCTGATACGAAATAAAATAGCTGCCGACGGACACCACCACATGTAGCGTCAAATATACGCCCACTACCAAAAGGACCAAATACGACAAATATTTCAGAAAGACATGAAAATCCGATCTTCCGGTTACGTTGACGTTAGGTTCTTCCATATTTATTTGTATTTAATGGCCGTACCGTAAGCCAACACAGATGCCTTGGGCGCGCCCCCGTTTTTCTTCCGTTTGGCCTGCCCGAGCAAACACGTTTCCAATTTGACATTGATGATAACATCAAAATCGTCCGCTTGTTCTTTTAACCGAAGGAGTGCTTCCCTTCTGGCGCGGTCCAACACGCTTTCATACGGGCTTAAATTGCCGCCGAAGACACGGATAATATTGGACGCAAAATGTTTGAAATAATCCGCACCGATCACCACGCCGCAGGAGACAAACCGTTGGTCTGCCACTTCGCGCGTGCTATCCAATTGGGAAACATGGCTCGTCAAAAGCAAGGGCGTTTGGTAAGTCCGCTCCCGCTTTTTAATATCGGCATAATGTTTCTTTTCAATATGACTGCCGATAAAAAAGATACAGAGGACAAAAGCCCCGAATATTATAATATCCATTAAAGTTTTACCGCCGTTCCGTACACGTAAATTTCTGCCGCACCTTCCGCGATAGCAGAAGTGGAAAACCGCACATTGATAACCGCATCCGCCCCAAGCGCAACTGCTTGAGAAACCATACGTTCCAATGCTTCTTTGCGGGCTTCTTCCAATAGTTCCGTATAACTTTTTATTTCTCCCCCAAACATATTTTTAACACTAGCCCCGAGGTCTTTTACGGCATTTTTAGCACGCACGGTGCTGCCGGTTACTAACCCTAAATGGGCGGTAATGGTTTTATTAGGAACGAACTCAATGTTACTGATAATCATATATTTCTCCGGTTATAAGATAGTCAAACATAAGGTAGTAACATTGTAGCAAATTTTATTTCTATAAAATCGGTAAATTACAAAGATTTTCCGAACCCGAACAAAAAATATCTCCCCGGCCTTTTAAACACGGGGAGATGAAAATGAAAAAGAATAACTTATAACGAGGTTTCCGTGAAAGAATCTTCTATATTCGCGACGTTGACATCAAACGTAATGGGTTGGAGGTGTAACGCCTCAACAAACTCTTTTTCCATAGCCGCATATACTTCGTCCGAATCCTCCTCTTCTTTCCACGTAATGCCACGGCCGGTTTGTATCAGATCTTGTTTATCAATGTAGTACACCGTACCCGGAAAAACGCCGGTAAAAAGCGGTCCTAAAATTTTAGTACAGGCTCCGCCGGAACAAGCAGTTTCTACGTTAGAGTAAGAATCTACGTGCGTGAGCGACTCAATCCAATATACACGCTGCGTTTCAGGAGCATCAAAAACGTCAGTGAAAATAATGGCGAAATCAACTTTGCGCCCCACAAATTCAGCGGCTAATTTGTCAAAGGCCGCCACATGTTTTTTACAGGACGCACAGTCCGTGGACAATACCGCTACGACCAATATATCACCCGAGTATTTAGAAGTGGAAAGCGTTAGCTTTTCCCCGTCAATCGGCCCGCGCGAAACAACCAAATCTTCCTTACCGGTCAAAGATTTAAACGTAAAACTATCCCAATTTGCCCACCGTGTTGCAAGTTCGTCCTTCCAAGAAGAAGCACCCCGGATATTTTTTGGTGAGGAAACCGCCGGCAGATCAGGAAGCTCCCAATCGTCTTCGTCGCGACACCCACCCAGCACGAACATACTAAATAGAAGTGCAAATACCATTGTTTTTTTCATAAAAAGCTCCTCCATTGAGGTAGGAATTGGACCGGGCAACATAGAACACCCAGCCACCTCTTCCTGACATTTTTTCAAAATTCAGATAAATTGTCAACAAGATTTCAGGCCTATGAGTTGCGTAGGTCTTTGGGGCCCGATACACGATAGCCGTTAAAAAATTTTCATTTATGCTGGATACCCACCGATACCGCTAAATACAAGGCCTATTACAAGTAGTATTAAAATCCATGGGATCGTTGTACTCCCGCCGGAGAGCATAACCAAAATAGCACCTAATTTCTTTCTAGTTCTCTATCGATAACGCGAAAATTGGCGCATGTTTTTACAGTTGCCTCGGTTCAGCTTTTACTTTTACCTCTTTTGTTGCGGAGTTACATAATGAAAAGAGTTTCGCAAAGGAAAAAACATATAGGCCCAAAATACCCTACAAAGTAGGTCCTTTGGCCCTGTTGTTTTTCATAACAAACTGGTAAAGTAGAAATATATTCAAGGTATAAGGAGCGCTAAAAATGAAAAAAATAGTATTAGCCGTACTTGCCGGAACATTTTGCTTAGGTGCAACAAACGCGTTCGCCCAAGAAAAAGAAGGAACTGAACAATACCAGCAGCTTGGTTTAGCGGTAACAAGGAGCGTATTAAGCGAGCAAGCTGCTTCTGTACAATCTACAGCAGATGCGGAAGAAGCAAACAATGCCCAATCATCTGAACAACAACCCAATTCTGATGCGAGTACTTCCGACAGCAACGAAGAGGCCTCTGCTTCTAATCAACGTCCTCCGTGCTACCAAAGTGAGAAAGACTATCAACTTATTACTCGTAAAAGCCCCCAAAGAGTTAAAGATTGGGCAGTTGATATGTGTATATTTGAGGGCTCGCGGGGCTTCAAAATTACACGTATCGAAACTCCTACATGTTGGCTTTCACCCATATTAAGGATCTCTTATATGACTCGGAGTTACGATTTTTACGAAAGGGATTACGTGCTTACCAAAAAGGTTATAGAATTCTACCTTTCTCATACTGAATATAAAAAAATCACGAAGTGAAATTTGTAAATAAGTATTCCCTCAAGTAGTAAGTATTTATTGTTAGACAACAGTTATTAGTAAATACAACTCCGCCCCTTGCATTCCGGCAAGGGGCGTTTCTTTTCTTCGGGAACTGTCTTCAAAAAGGACATTGCTACGCCTTTTAAGTCCTAGACGCGGGCAAAGCAGTTTGCCCTCTTGGGCATAAAAATTTACCCTTCCCCACGGGAAGGCCAAATTCTTGCGCCCACCAAGCGGTGTTCTACCGACGGGGCGTGTACGAATTTTCTGCCGTACTTTTTCCAAATCTGCCAAAAACAAACTTTTTCTGCCATATACAAGTATAACTTTCGTCGACAGGTTCAAGTTTCTCTAGCGCAGATAAATGCTCTGGTTTGTTTGGGCTTTATTATTTATCGTATTTGTTAACGTATTCTTTTTTCCAAATATAACCACCAGCAGTTTTACGGGTTCCTCGGCAGGCTCCGGCGATATTGGAATCACAAATTCCAGTTTCTTTTGCGGCTTCGGAAATCAAGTCAAATACTTTTAGAATTTTGGAAGTCTTTGCGTCGCACATGTATAGTTTATACTGCTTGGATTTACACTTAATATTACATTTTGGACAAGTTACTTTTAATTTGCTTCTAGTACGAATTATTTTGGGATAGGATGTCCCACATTTTTTGCATATCCACCAAACCTCTTCGTGCGAGCCCACTGGAAACATTTCGGGCGTTAGGGGATAATTCTTTTTATAATCCCATTCTTCCGCCAAGTCGGGTCTCACTACTGCCAAAGATTTTTTAAACGTGGCATTTTCCCTGTACGCATTAATCTTATATCGGTCTCTCTCAATGTTTACGTCTGCTGATATCTTGCGGATAATCATACCATTATGACGCAAATATTGTTTTCGTGGATTCCAACCGAAATCAGACTCTAACATCCACAACAACTCTCTAATAACCTTGTCGAGTCCCTTGGTATTGTCACTATCGTCTAAAGTCGACTCAATAAAAGTGTAATCTGAAGTAAAATTAAAAACATCAGAATTGTCTTTTGCGCATATGCGGATAAGTTTAATTCGATGCTGTCGGCAAGTGTTATACTTAATCTTTTCACGTTTTAAGGATCTTTCTTTTTTGTGGTAAAAAGACCCATCGTATTCAACAGCAACCCTTTTAGAAGGGATAAATATATCCAACTCCATGCCATTGTCAAAAATATCTCTGTATCTGTTTATAGCATCGGAGAATATTTGCTTGACGTAATAATATATGGCCTGCTCCGGAAATGAGGTTTGATTTCCTTCTTTGCATTTAGCACAACCATTGTGCAAAACTGATCTAGCACATACTTTTGCCTGGTATTCGTGTCCTTTTGGGCATTTCCACCATACCTTTCTCGCGCTTCCTGCCACAACATCAGTCGGTTTTAGATTGCCATTTTTAGTAGGGTGCCACTCTTTAGCAAGGTCCGGATGCGTGGTAGCTAGGTCATTTTCTCCTACTAGCACCTTTTTATTTGAACAATATGGGCAACCTCTCCCTTCTGTCTTATGAGCGGTTGTAGCTTCATAACTATGTCCTTTGGTGCATTTCCACCACACTTTTTTATTGGATCTTGCTGTGACTTCTGTTGGTTTTATTGTGTTTTTCTCATAATCCCATTCTTTTAACAGTTCAGGATGCGTCGTCGCTAAATCATTGTATCCTGCCCATATCTTTTCGTTACTACAATAGGGGCAACCATATCCTTCACGACTTCGTCCGTGTATAGCAGATTTCCACTTATGGCCTTTTTTACAAATCCAATTAGCTCTTTTATTGCTTCCGCAGGTTAATTGTGTGGGATCAAGGCCTTCTTTGCGGTTGGCTTCCCAATCCCATTCTTTCATTAGTTCTGCATTATCGCTGATATACTTTTTAGGCATAATGAACATCCGTAGGTGTAATAATTCTATTATAGCATTGTATTAAAAGTTCACTGCGCTATTTGCGACATAAACTTTTTGGGCCTTAAAATTTTTTATAGAATACAGATTTTTTCCGCGGGAAATTTGTTATAGTTTTTCTGCCATTTTTCTGCCGAGTACTTTCCCGTTTTTGGCATTTTTTGTGATTAAAAATTTTCATTTTTCGACGAGACTCCGCAAAAAAGAGTTACTTGCCAAAAAAGGGTGGTTTTTAGGGCCTGAAATTGCGCGGGAAATTGGATTTTGTCGACGAGAAAAATTTAGGCCCCGCGGTTGCGAGGCCCAAATTTTACTGCGCCCACCAGG
>Ga0310690_10000278_pt1 | contig 117993 bp, 131 predicted proteins | sample AusTroGonzalo_MG_2_FD_207661 | JGI IMG/M metagenome (GOLD analysis project Ga0310690, IMG submission 207661) | Bovine rumen microbial communities from tropical cattle in Woodstock, Queensland, Australia - Gonzalo_04 (v2) (version 2) | ecosystem: Host-associated > Mammals > Digestive system >...
GATGGTTTCGGGTATGAAATGAATAAATCATTAAAAAATTATAATTATGATGAATTAGATTATATAGTTAAAAATTTTTTATTTATAAATAATAAAATAGAAGAAATAAAAGAACAAAATTTAAAAGATTTAATATTTTGTATTACTGGTAAGGTTCATTTATATAAAAATAGGGCAGAATTACAAAAAGAAATTGAAGAAAAAGGTGGAAAAGTAGTTAGTTCTATATCTTCAAAAGTAAATTATTTAATTAATAATGATATTAATTCAACCTCTACAAAAAATAGACAAGCAAAAGAGTTAAATATACCCATCCTAACAGAAGAAGAATTCAAGGTTAAATTCATATAGAATTGATAACTTTAAAAATTTTTACTATAATATGATTAACAAAAGATGAAGAAAAAATATTTTCATCTGGTTATAAAATACATTAGCTTGACGAAAATAAAAAATAAAAGTATAATGTATTTATAAATAAAAAATATTAAAATTAAAAAGGAGAAACAAAATGGCTTTAAAAGAAAATTCAAAGAAAGTATTAGAGTTCGTAAGAGCTAATGAAGGAAAAAACATCACAGCTGCTGATATAGCTGAAGGAACAGGACTTCCAGTAAGAAGTGTTAACGGAATCGTTACATCTGCTTTCCAAAGAAAAGGTTATATGGTTAGAACAGAAGCTGAAGTTGAGTTAGAAGATGGAAGTCATGCAAAAGTTAAATTCATCTCTTTAACAGATGAAGGTAAAGAGCATGATTTTGATGCTGAAGACGACAAGGATGCTGAATAATTTATAAATAAAACTAAAAGGAGGTGTTGGGCATTTTTGCTCAACACTTTTTTCTTCGGAGGAAAGTATGATTTATATTGCAATTATTTTATTTATTATTAGTTTTATTTTATTTATAATAGGAATTACTAAAAAACAAAAAACTGATGCTATTAATCAACAGATAGATAAAGAAAATGAAAAATTATTAGAAACTAGAAAAATTATTGTAAAAGATATAAATACTTTAAGAACACAAGAGGAATTTGAAAATCAAAAATTAATTCAAATAAAAAATTTAACTCGAGATATGAATGCGGCAACTCAAGAAGCTTTTAAACAATATGCAGAAGTATTAGATAAAAATTATGACCAAAAAGAACAAGAATATGATAAATTATTAGAAAATTTAAAACAAAGCTATGATAATGCGGCTGAGGTATATAGATTAAAACTAGGTGAAATTAAATATGATCTTGATAAAATTTCCGCAACACGCGCTGCCGCATTAGAAGCAAAAAGAAAAGAGCAAGAGATTAAAGATAAAAAGTCTTTCTATTGTCCCCAAGTTGCAGAAAATGATTTAAAAGATGCTAAAATTTTAAAAGATATAGAATATAAATTAAATAATCCTCGTATATTAAGAATGCTTATATGAACAACTTATTATCAAAAACCTATGAATCAAGTTTGTGCAAATGTTTTAGGAGGATCTTCTATTGTTAAAACTGGAATTTATAAAATTACTAATACTTTAGATGATACCTGTTATATAGGACAAGCAGTTAATCTTGCTCAAAGATGAAAAGATCACGCTAAATATGGATTAGGTATAGATACTCCTGCTAATAACCGTATGTATAAAGCTATGCAGAAAGATGGCCTTGAAAATTTTTCTTTTGAGGTTTTAGAAGAATGTGCGGCAGCCGCATTAAATGAGAAAGAAAAATTTTATATTCATTTATATCAGGCTGATCAGTTTGGATATAACGGGAACAAGGGTATCGGTTAGTGTTGACAAAAATAAAAATTTATACTATAATATTTATATAAATAATTAAATCATAATGATAAATATGAAAATATAGTATTAATGAATTAAATTATTTTAAAAAATTAAAAAAGGAGAAAAAATTATAATGAGAAAAGCACAAAACACAGAACGTGTAGAAGGTTACATTTATCAACATGATTTATCTGTAAAGCAAGTTCAAAATCAAGCATCAGATAATTATGGAAAAGATTTTATTGCAGGAAATCTTGAAATTGCAACTGATGAAGAAGGATTAAATGTTATTAAAGTACATTTTACTTACGTTACAGAAACAAATAAGAGTGGTAATAAAAATGCTACTTATGCAGTTTTAAAGAAAATTATTGATGAAAATAAAACATGGACATCAGTAGGAAAAGAAAATGCTTTAAAAGTTAGAGTTGATACAGCATTAGCATTAAATGATTTTTATAATAATAATGATGAATTGGTATCAGCTAAAACAAATGAAGGTGGATTTGTTACTATAATTAATCAATTAGCAGAAGAAAAATTAAGAAATACATTCTCAGCAGATATGGTTATAACAAATGTATCTCATATTGAGAAAGATGAAGAAAAAAATATAGAAGAAGATTATGTTTCAGTTAGAGGTGCTATTTTTAATTTTAGAAATGATTTATTGCCTGTTGATTTTAAAGTTAAAAACGCAGAAGGTATGAAATATTTTGAAGGTTTAGGAGCTTCTAATTCAAATCCAATCTATACAAAAGTTTGGGGTAAAATTATATCTACAACAATAACAAGAACATCAGAAGTAGAAAGTGCATTTGGTGAAGCAGCTGTTAGAACTTATTCAAACTCAAATAAAGAATGGATTATAACAGGAACAGCAAAAGTACCTTATGATTTTGGTGATGAAAATATCTTAACTGCAGAAGAATTAACAAAAGCAGCTCAAAATAGAGAAGTATATTTAGCAGAAGTAAAGAAAAGAGCAGAAGATTATAAAGCAAATAGAACAGCTGGTAATACAACAACATCTACAGCTACAACAGCAACTAAGACAGCAGATTTTAAATTTTAATTAATTAAATAAAGGAGATTAGATATATGGCAATTGATTTAATGTCACTAACCCCTCATAAGGTTAGTCGTGACTTACGCGGATATTCAGTCTTCTTTTATGGAGAACCTAAAAGCGGCAAAACAACAACTGCCGCTCGTTTTCCAGAAGCTCTTTTATTAGCTTTTGAAAAAGGTTATAATGCAATTCCAGGTATTATTGCACAACCTATTAATTCATGGTCAGAATTTAAACAAACATTAAGAGAGTTAAAAAAAGAAGAAGTAAAGAATAAATTTTCAACAATAGTAATTGATACAGCAGATATTTGTTATGATTATTGTACAAAATATATTTGTGATAATGCAAAAAGACCAGATGGCGGATTCGGAGTTGATTCAATCAGTGATATAGGTTATGGAAAAGGTTATGGTTTAGTAGGACAAGAATTTGATGAATGTATCAGATCTATTGTTCAAATGGATTATGGCCTAGTTATTATTAGTCATTCAACTGATAAAACATTTAAAAATGAAAATGGAGAAGAATATAATCAAATCGTTCCTACTCTTGATAAACGTGCAACTAATATAATTTCTCGTATGGCAGATATTATAGGTTATTCAAGAATAGTTACAACAGAAGAGGGAGATAAAACCATGTTATTTATGAGAGGAACAAATAGATACATGGCGGGATCTCGTTTCAAATATACTCCAGATTATATAGAATTTTCTTATGAAAACTTGACAAAAGCAATAGCAGATGCTATTGACAAACAAGCAGAAGAAGAAAATAATAAAGATTTGTTTACAGATGAAAGAAGCAATCTTTATCTTCCAAAAGATGAAAAATTAACATTAGATTTTGATGAATTAATGTCAGAATTTCAGGATATTATAAATAGAATAATAAAGAAAAGCGGAGATAGTTTTGAAACTAAATATACTCCTAGAATAACAGAAATTACAGAAAAATATTTAGGTAAAGGAAATAAAGTTAGTCAAATGTCAAGAACACAAGTTGAAGCTTTATCTTTAATAGTAACAGATTTAAAAGATTTAGAAAAAATGGATATATAAAAGAAAAGACGCATTAAAAAAGCGTCTTTTTTGACTTTTTTAATAATATATAATATAATATAAATAAGGAGGTTTATATGGCTGCTCATATTGTAATATGTTATTATTGTCAAGAAAAATTTGATACAAATAAAGAAGCATATGTCATGGTAAACACTAGAAGATATGCGCATAAATCTTGCCATGATAAAGTTCAAGCAAATAAACCTCAAGAGGAAAAGGATTATGAAGCTTTAATGCAATATATAAAACAAAAATTTCAATTAAATACAATATCAGCAAAAATTATTAGACAAATTTCCTCATATAAAAAAGAATATAATTTTTCTTATAGCGGTATGCACAAGGCTTTATTTTGGTGGTTTGATGTAAAAAAGAATACTTTAGAAAAAACAAATGGCGGAATTGGTATTTTGCCATATATTTATAATGATGCAAAAACTTATTATTATGGTTTATTTTTAGCTCAAGATATAAATAAAGATAAAGTTTTTTCAAATAAAACAGAAGAGATTGAAATAGAATCTCCGCGAGTTTATATTGCCCCACCTAAATTATGGAATATAGAAGGAGGAAATGATGATAAGTAGATATATGGATACTCCCGCAACAATTCAAGTTATTGGCAATATCTATAATAATCCTAACATTTTAGATAATGAAAAATATAAATTTAATGAAGAAGATTTTCCTCAAGAATTTCATAAAATTATTTTTGGAACTATATTTAATCTTCATCAATTAGGAGCAAAAGAAATAAATATAAATACAATAGAAGATTATTTATATAACAGACCAACTTCTTATGGAATTTATCAAACTAATAAAGGAAGAGAATATTTAGAACAGGTATCAAAAAATTCTTCTTTATCTACTTTTGAATATTATTATTTTAGAATAAAAAAGATGACTTTGTTAAGAATGTATGATAAAGTTGGAGTAGATTTAAAATGGCTTTATGATGCAGATAATATTCTAGATGCAAAAAAGAAACAGGCACAAGAAGATTGGCTTGATAATACATCATTAGAAGAAATTGCTGATACTATTGATAAAAAAATAAATGAAATAAAATTAAAATATGTTGATGGAACAGATGAAGATTACGTTCAGGCTGGAGATAACATTGATGATTTAATAGATAGATTACAAAAGAACCCAGAAATTGGATATCCATTGTTTGGCCCATTAATTAATACTATTACACGCGGCGCCCGCTTAAAGAAGTTTTATTTGAGATCTGCGGCAACTGGTGTTGGAAAAACTAGAGCTATGATTGCAGACGCATGTAATATTGCGTGTGATGAAATTTATAATATAAAAGAAAATAAATGGGAACAGAATGGAACTAGAGAACCTACTTTATATATAACAACAGAACAAGAAGTAGATGAGATTCAAACAATGATGTTAGCTTTTTTAAGTGGCGTTAATGAAGCTCATATTATATATAATAAATATGAAGAAGGTGAACTTGACCGCGTTAAATACGCAGCTAAGAAAATAAAAACATCTCCTCTTCACATAAAAAGATTACCTGATTTTAGTTTACAAGATATTGAAAATGCAATTAAATTTGGTATTCATGAATGGGGTATTAGATATGTTTTTTTTGATTATCTTCATACTTCATTAAAAATATTAAGTGAAGTTTCTTCTAAGGCGGGAATTAAAGGGTTAAGAGAAGATAATGTTTTATTTATGATAGCAATTAGATTAAAAGATTTATGTAATGAGTATGGAGTATTTATTATGACATCTACTCAATTAAATGCAGATTATACAACAGCTCAACAATATGACCAAAATTTATTAAGAGGTGCAAAAGCAATAGCAGATAAAATAGATTTTGGTGCAATTATGTTACAGACAAGTCAAGAGGATAAAGAAGCATTAAAACCAATTTTATTAAAGCAAAATTTTGAAGAACCTACTATTAAAATATCTGTATATAAAAATAGAAGAGGACAATATAAAGATATATTATTATGGTGTAAGGCAGATCGCGGAATTTGTAGAATTGAACCTATGTTTTGTACCACTTATCAATATGAAATAGTAGATATTCCAGATTTAAAAATAAAAGTTAATGAATTAAATAGTGCAAGTGCTTTTTAATGCGGCAGCCGGTCAAAGCAGATTTTGTCGCGTTAAAAGTGGAAAGGAGCGCCCGCCGCATGGCTAATATATTAGATTTATATAAAAAAGAAGAAAATAAAGAAACAGGAGTAATTAAATTTACTCCTATTGATTCAGCTAAAGAAACAATTTGTGGTCGAACTATAGAAGAAATTATTACAATATTAACTTGTTTAGATTTAGAAAAAGAATATGAAATGAAATTAACTTTAAAAAATTTACAATCGTTTGAAGAATTTTTAATAAAAGAAAAAGAAGAAATTATAGATAAAATGATAAAAGGAATGTTTGAAAAAGATGAGTAATAATTTAGATGAAGTTAAAAATAATTTAACCTTAGATCAAATATTTTCATTTTTATCTGCTTTTGATGCTCAACCTATCTTGCATGATGATTATATTATATCTAGAACTATATGCCATGGAGGAGATAGTCATAAGTTATATTATTATGACAACACAAAATTATTTAAATGTTATACAGAGTGTCCAGAAGAAAGTTTTGATATATTTCAATTAGCAATAAAGATACATCAAAGAGAAGGAAATGATAAATATTCTCTTAGTCAAGCTTATTATGAAATTGTTAATTTTTTTGGAATTGCCATAGAAAATAAAAATTTTCAAAAAAATGATGAAATCCTCGAAGATTGAAAATTTTTAAATAATTATAATGAAAATTTAAATAATCAAAATAATAAAAAAGTAGAGTATAAACATTTTGAAGATAAAATTTTAACTTTTTTATCTCGTCCCCGCATTATATTATGAGAAAAAGAAGGAATGACAAAAGAAGTTATAAGAGATAGAAATATTTGTTATAATCCATCTTCTCAAGCTATTGTTATCCCTCATTATGACAAAGATAGTAATTTAATAGGAATTAGAGAAAGAACTTTAATAAAAGAAAATGAAATTTATGGTAAATATAGACCTATGTATTTAAATCATACAATGTATAATCATGCATTAGGTTATAATTTATATAATTTAAATTTTTCAAAAGAAAATATAAAAAGAATGAAAAAAGCTATTATTTTTGAAGGAGAAAAATCTTGCTTATTATATGCTTCTTATTTTGGTGAAGATAATGATATATCTGTTGCAGTATGCGGTAGTTCTTTATCAAACTATCAAGTTCAATTATTATTAGATTTAGGTATTCAAGAATTAATTATAGCTTTTGATAAGCAGTTTAAAGAATTAAATGATGAAGAACATTTAAATTGGGTTCGTAAATTAAAAGAAATTAATAAAAAATTTAAAAAATATGTAAATGTAAGTTTTGTTTTTGATAAAGAGAACTTATTAGGATATAAAATGAGTCCGATAGATAGAGGGCCTCAGATTTTTATTGCTTTATTTGAAAAAAGAATTAGTTTAAATTAAAATATATTAAAGAGGTTATTATGAAATATAAATTAATAAAAGAAATAAACAAAGAATATACACCTATTCAACAAATATTAACTAATAGAGGAATCCCTTTTAATGAAATCCATCATTATTTAAACACAACAGATAAAGATATTAATGATGTAGAATTATTAGGAGAACAACAATTAAAAGATGCGGCAGCCGCCTTAGTGTCTTCAGTCCAGAATAACGAAGAATGTGTCGTGATTGTAGATTGTGATTGCGATGGATATACTTCCGCAGCAATTATAATAAATTATTTATATGATTTATTCCCTTATTGAGTAGAAAATCATTTACATTATTATTTGCATGAAGATAAAACTCATGGACTATCAGATTGTTGTGATTATATAAAATTAAAAGATGCTAAATTAATTATAGCACCAGATTCTTCAAGTAATGATTATGAATATCATGCAGAATTAAAAGCAGACGGCCGCACAATAATAATACTAGATCATCACGAAGCAGACCATATGCCTACAGATGCAATTTGTTTAAATAATCAATTATCAAATTACCCTAATAAAGATTTTTCTGGAGCAGGAATAGTTTGACAATTTTGTCGCTACTTAGATAAATTATTAAATATGGAAAATGCAAAAAATTATATAGATTTAGCAGCTCTTGGTAATTGCGGAGATATGATGAGTTTAAAGTCGATAGAAACTAAACATATTATAAATCAAGGATTTCATGATGAAAATTTAAAAAATCCTTTTATATATGGAATGGCTGAAAAAAACTCTTATTCACTAGGTGGAAAAATAACTCCTATGGGGGCCGCATTTTATATAGTTCCATTTATTAATTCAATGGTTAGAAGTGGAACTCTAGAAGAAAAAGAATTATTATTTAAATCTATGTTAAAGTATAAAGCATTTGAAGAAGTTTTGTCAACTAAGAGAGGGCATAGACAAGGTGAAATAGAAAGAGTAGTTGATCAAGCTTTAAGAGTAGCTACTAATGTAAAAAATAGACAAACAAGAGAGCAAGATAAAAGTTTAGCTACTATCGAACAAAAAATTGAAACAGAAAATTTAATGGCACATAAAATTTTAATTTTCTTATTAGAGCCAGGAGAAATAGATACTAATATAGCAGGATTAATAGCCAATAAAATTATGGCAAAATATCAGCGTCCAGTTTTAATGTTAACAAAAGTAAAAGTAGAAGACCCAGATAAACTATTATTATCTTTGCCTCCTCAACCTGTATATGATATTTATTATCGCGGCAGTGCAAGAGGATATTCTAGATCAGGTATAGAAAATTTTAAAGATATATGTCAAGAAACTGGCGTAATAGAATATGCGGAAGGACATCAAAATGCTTTTGGAATTAGTATAAAGCAAGAAGATATAGATAAATTTATAGAATTAACAGATATAGCTCTTGCTAACATGGAAACAGAACCTTTATATTATATTGATTATATATTTAAAGGGGTCGATGTTCAATCTGAAACTATTTTAGATATTGCTAATTTAAATGATTTATGAGGACAAGATTTAGAAGAAAGTTTAATTTGTGTAGAAAATTTAAAAGTAACTAAAGATAATTTAACTTTAATGTCTCCTGACAAAAAACCTACTTTAAAAATAACATTACCAAATAAAATAAATTTTATTAAATTTGGTAGTTCACAAGAAGAATATGAAAAATTATTATCTGAAGGTTATATAGAAATAAATGTTGTAGGAAAATGTAATGCAAATGAATGAATGGGGCATGTAACTCCTCAAATATTAGTTACTGATTATGAAATAATAGGTAGAAATAAATATAATTTTTAAAGAAAGAGAGGTAAATATGATTGAGCTAAATGAAAAACAACAACAAGGGTTAAATTTAGCTGTAGCTAGATATCGTACTGGGTGTAAAATAACTGTAATTGCAGGTTATGCACGGGACAGGAAAATCAACTTTAGTTAAATTTATTATTGCCGCTCTTCTTAATGATAATGTTGATCCAGATAAAGATGTTGTTTATACGTCTTTTACTGGAAAAGCAACTCAAGTTTTGCAAAAAAAAGGAAATAAAAATGTAAGTACATTACATAAATTATTATATAAATCAATTCCTAAACCTGATGGAACTTATATTAGATTACCTGTTCCCGCAATTGGATATAAAATAGTTGTAGTTGATGAATGTAGTATGGTACCTAAAGAATTATTAGATAGATTAATGAATTACAGCGTTCATATTATTTGTTTAGGGGATCCAGGTCAATTGCCACCAGTTAATAAAGATGATGATAATCATTTATTAGATAATCCAGATATATTTCTAGATCAAATTATGCGCCAGGAAGAGCAAAGTGAAATTATTAAACTTACTATGGATATTAGAGCTGGTAAACCTCTTAATCATTTTATAGGAAAAGAAGTACAAATTTTAGATAAAGAAGAATTAACAACAGGAATGTTACAATGAGCAGATCAAATTATTTGTGCTACTAATGCTACTAGAACCGCTTTAAATAAACAAATGAGGACTTTATTAGGACGTGGAGATAAACCTGAAAATGGAGATAAAATTATTTGTTTAAGAAATTATTGAGATGTTTTTAGTGAAGATGGTTCTCCTCTAGTTAATGGGACAATAGGAACACTTAATAATAGTTTTGATAGTTATGTAAAAATTCCTTATTATATAACAGGCGGCCGCATTAATAAAATTGAAACTACTATTGCAGATTTTGATGCAGATGATGAGATTTCTAAATTTAAAGGTTTAATTATGGATAAAAAAATGATTTTAGATGGAGAACCTACTTTAAATTTTAAAGAAATGTATAAATTATCTAAAAATAAAAATTATAAAAAAAGTAGTCCTTTATCTTTTGTTTATGGATATGCAATCACATGTCATAAGGCGCAACGGAAGTGAATGAGATAATGTTCTTGTTATTGAAGAGTCTTTTCCTTTTGATAAAGAAGAACATATCCGTTGGTTATATACAGCATGTACTCGTTGTAGTAAAAAATTAGTAATAATAAGAAAGGGGTAAAAATGAAAATTAGAATTTCTTATTTTTATCAAATTAGAAATTTTAAACCTAATATGATTCCTATGTCTACTGCAATGAGTGATCCTTCTTGATATCATGATTGAAAAGGAGAAGAATATATTTTTACAGACAAGAGAGGAATACTTAATGGATTAAGATTAAAACCTATTATTGTTCAGTGCGGCGGCCGGTTGTCCTTGCGCTGACCGAAATCCGCAACAATGTGAGTTTGTAAAAAATTATGAAAATGCTTTAGAAAAAATAGATTTTAAAAAAATGCTAAAAGGAATAAAAGATTTTTGTAAAATGTATTGTTTACAAAATAATATTAAAGAAGAGCCTATTGCAGTATTAATTGTATATGAGGCTCCTAATAATCCTTGTAGTGAAAGAAAAAGTTTAATAAAATATTTTAATAATCATGGAATAGATTGTAAAGAATTAGATTATCCAATATAAAGGTCAAGGTAAAAGATTCACTTGACCTTTTATTAAAAATATAATATAATATATTTATAATAAAGAAGGGAGAAATAAAAGATGTCAGTTCGTTTCGAGGTCCATTCTCACTCAGAATTCTCTAACATTCGCCTTTTGGATTGTATAAACAAGATTCCTCAATTAATTGATCGAGCTTATGAATTAGGTTTGTCTGGAATCGCGCTTACAGATCACGAGTGCTTATCGCGGACACCCGCAAGCAAATTTTTATGCACAAGATTTTATTAAAGAGCATCCAGATTTTAAAGTTGCATTAGGAAATGAAATATATTTAACTCCAGACAGAGAAAAAGGACAAAAATATTATCACTTTATTTTAATTGCAAAAAACAAAGAAGGTCATAGAGCTTTAAGAGAATTATCTTCAAGAGCATGGATGAATAGCTTCTGGGATCGAGGTTTAGAAAGAGTTCCAGTTATTTATGATGATTTAGAAGAAATTATAAATAAATATCCAAATACAATAGTAGCAACAACAGCATGTATAGGAGGAGAATTATCTCAACATACATTAAAACTTATTGAAGGAGAAAAAACTGGTGACTCAGAAATGGCGGCCGCTGCTCATAATAATATAATTAAATTTATTTTATGGTGTAAAAAATTATTTGGAAATGATTTTTATATAGAATGTGCGCCAGGTTGTTCAAAAGAACAAATTGAAGTTAATAAAAGATTACGTTCTATTGCAAATGCATTTGAAGTAAAAATGGTAATTGGGTCAGATGCTCATTATTTAAAAAAAGAAGATAGATTTGTTCATAAAAGTTATTTAAACTCAAAAGGAGGGGAAAGAGAGGTAGATGAATTTTATGAATATGCATATCTTCAATCAGATGAACAAGAAAAAGAACATTTAGCTAAGTCTGATTTTGATGAAGAATTTGTAGAAGAACTTTTTGAAAATAGTTATGAAATATATAATAAAATAGAAAATTATAGTTTAGCACATCAACAAACTATCCCTCATGTTGAAGTAAAAGATTATCCTAAACAAAATGAATTAAAAGATTATCCGATTTTAAATGAAATGTATAATTCTGAAGATAAAATAAATAGATATTGAGTAAATGAATGTGTAAATAAATTAGAAGAAATTAATTTAAAAAATAAAACTTATTTAGATAGATTAGAAGAAGAAGCAGATATAAAAAAGACAATTAGTGAAAAATTAGGAACTAATATGTTTGCATATCCAGTAACATTACAACATTATGTTGATTTATTTTGGGAGTGCGGAAGTATAGTTGGCGCAGGTCGTGGTTCTAGTTGTTCAGGTTTAAATCATTATTTATTAGGTATAACTCAATTAGATCCGATTCAATGGTCACTTCCATTCTGGCGCTTAGAACTTTTAAGAAATAGGTGCCCTATGCAGTAATGTATAGTATAAAAAATTTCGTGAACCTTATTACTCAAGGGTGTGTAAGAAACGAACAGTTTTAACAGGAAATGGTTAATTAATTCTTATGCTAACAGGGAAGCCTTAGCAAGTAAAGTTGAAGGTAATCCAGTGCCAAGGCGGCAGTCGCCGCAAGGTGTAACGACTATCCGAAAGGAGTAGAGTAGAAGATGAGTTACTACTCGAAGTGCGAAAATCTTTAAATATTTTCTACCACTTTGGTCAAAAAGGTAGAAAAATATTAATCTACTTTTCATATAATAATAGAAAAGGAGAGATTAATATGTTAATTTATAAAATAACAAATAAAATAAATAATAAATGTTATATTGGTCAAACAATAAAAACTGCTGAAGAAAGATGAAAAGAACATAAAAGAAATATAAATATCAATCATCCAAATTGTATTAACAAAACTTTATATAAAGCTATGAGAAAATATGGAATTGAAAATTTTACTTTTGAAGTTCTTCAAGATAATATAGAGACTTATGAACAATTAGATAAGGCGGAAATTTATTGGATAGATTATTATAATAGTTTTGTAAAAGGATATAATGAAACATTTGGAGGTCAACAATACCATAAAATACTTCCAAATAAAGAAATTATTGAAGATTATTATAAAACTAGAAGTGCAAGAAAAACAGCATTAAATTTTGGAATTAATCATTCAACAGTAGATGATATATTAAATCAAAATAATATTCCAAGATTTAGTTTTAGACAAGCAGCTGGACAAAGAATTATGATAAGTAAAAATGATTTTCATAAAGAATTTGATTCCGTAAAAGATTGTGCTGAATGATTTGTAGAAAATAAAATATGTAAAACTACTAAAGTAGAAAGCGCAAGAGCTGGATTAAAAGCTGCTAGGGCAGGAAATGGATATTACTGTGGTTATTTTATAGAAAATATTTAAAGAATAAGATATAGTCTACGCCATCAGAAATGGTGGATAACGTGATTTAAATAAAGAACGTGTGGAGTTAGGAGATATTGATTTAGATTTATGTCCAAGTAAGCGTCCTAAAATTTTAAATGAAATTAAAAAAGAAAGAGGAGAGCATTTTAATAAAAATATAGATGAATTATCGAAGAAAAATTTGGGTTGTACTTTAATAGCTACATTTGGGACAGAAGGAACGCGTTCAACGATTTTAACCGCCTGCCGCGGATATAGAAGTGAAGATTTTCCAGATGGTATAGATGTAGATACAGCACAATATTTAAGTTCATTAATTCCTAGTGAAAGAGGATTTTTATGGTCTTTAAATGATATTGTAAATGGAAATCCAGATAAAAATAGAAAACCTAATAAGATATTTATAAATGAAGTAAATCAATATCCTGGTCTTTTAGATATTATGCGTGGAATTGAAGGATTAATAAACAAAAGAAGTTCTCATGCTTCAGGAGTTATATTGTTTGATGAAGATCCATATGAATTTGGTTCATTTATGAGGACTCCAAAAGGAGAAATTATAACAGCTTATGATTTGCATATGTGTGAAGCATGTGGAATGACAAAATATGATTTTTTAGTAACAGAAGTTCAAGATAAATTAGCAGAAGCAATAAAAATGTTGCAAGATTATGGTGAAATTGAAAGTGATTTATCTTTAAGAGAAGTTTATAATAAATATTTTCATCCGAATGTACTTCCTATTGAAGAAGATAAATATTGGAAAGTTATTCAAGAAAATAGTGTTTTGAATATTTTTCAATTTGATAGTGATGTAGGTTCTCAAGCAGCAAAGAAAATAAAACCAACAAATATTATAGAGTTGTCTGATGCAAATGGATTAATGAGATTAATGACATCAGAAAAAGGGCAAGAGTCTCCAATGGAAAAATATATTAGATTTAAAAATAATATAGATTTATGGTATAAAGAGATGGATGAATATGGATTAACAAAAGAAGAACAAAAAACTCTTGAGCCATATTTTAAATCTTCTCATGGAGTTCCTCCTTCACAAGAGCAGTTAATGCGTATGTTAATGGATGAAAAAATTTGTCATTTTACATTAAAAGAAGCAAATGCCGCAAGAAAAATAGTTGGTAAAAAACAAATGAGTAAAATTCCTGGTCTAAGACAACAAATTTTTGATCAAGCATCAAGTCCTTGTATGGGAAATTATGTATGAACTTGTGGTGTTGGTCCACAAATGGGATATTCATTTTCAGTTATTCATGCTCTTGCATATAGCTTTATAGGTTTTCAAACAGCATATATTGCAACAAGATGGAATCCTATCTATTGAAATACAGCTTGTTTAATAGTTAATAGCGGTAGTTTGGAAGAAGATAGCGATTTTGAAGAAGATGAAGATGGATTTGTTGTAGAGAAAAAAGAAAAAAGTACAGATTATGCAAAAATAGCAAAAGCATTAAATGAAATTTTAAATAGAGGAATTAAAGTTAGTTTAGTTGATATAAATAAATCTGATTATAGTTTTCAACCTGATATAGATAATAATGAAATATTATTTGGAATGAAAGCATTAAGTAATGTAAGCGGAGCAATAATAGAACAAATAAAAAATAATAGACCTTATACAGGAATTGCAGATTTTATGGCAAGATGTCCATTAAATAAAAGTGCTATGATTAGTTTAATTAAATCAGGAGCTTTTGATAAAGTTGATAAAGAGAATGCGGCAGCCGCAAATATTGAACCTCGTATATGGACTATGATTTATTATCTAGCAAAAACTAGTGATATGAAAAAAAGATTAACTTTACAAAATTTTAATGGATTAATACAACATAATTTAATTCCGCCAGAATTAGATTTAGAAAAAAGAACATATTTATTTACAAAATTTTTGAAAGCAAATCAAAAAGTTGGAAAATATTATGTATTTAATCCTTCTTGTGAAGAATTTTATAATCAGTTTTTTGATGTTGATCAGTTAGAAGTTATAAATGGTTTAACTTGTATTTTACAAACAAGATGGGATAAAATATATCAAAGTGTAATGACGGGAGCCCGCACATGGATTCAAGAACATCAAGAAGAAGCTTTGAAGAATTTTAATACATTATTGTTTAAAGAAAATTGGGATAAATATGCTCAAGGAAATATCTCAGCATGGGAGATGGAAGCTTTATGTTTCTATCATCATGAACATGAATTAACTCATGTTAACTTATTAAAATATGGAATTATGAATTTCTTTGATTTAGAAAGTCAACCTATAATAGATAAATTATTTAAAAGAAATGGAAAAGACATTCCGATTTTTAGAACTTATAAAATTATTGGTACAGTTATTAATAAAAATGATAATAGACATTCAATATCTTTATTAACAACTTCTGGGGTTGTAAATGTAAAATTTACAAGAGATTATTATGCAATGTATGCAAGACAAATTAGCGGACTTGGAGACGATGGAATTAAGCATGTAATAGAAAAAGGTTGATTTAATAAAGGTGTAAAATTATTAGTGACAGGTTTCCGCAGAGATGATACATTTGTAGCGAAATCTTATACAAACACAGCATCTCATCAATTATATAAAATAACAAAAGTATATGATAATGGAGATATAGAATTAGTTCATGATAGAGCAGAAACAGAGGAATAATATGGATAAAAAATATAAGATAATAGCTTTATTTGGGAAAAGTGCAAGTGGAAAAGATACTATCTTAAAATGAATATTAAACAATATAAAAAATACTTCTGGGATAGTATCTTATACTACTCGCCAGCCGCGCGATTATGAAATTGAAGGTAAAGATTACTATTTTATTTCTAATGAACTTTTTACTGAAAAATTATTAAATAAAGAGTTATTAGAAGTAACCTGTTTTAATGATTATTTTTATGGGGCAGGAATTGATACCTTAAAAGAAGATAAATTAAATATAGGAGTTTTTGATGTAGAAGGAATTAATTGTTTAATTCAAGATAGTAGAATTGATATTTTACCTATTTATATTGATGCTACTGATAAAACTAGATTATTAAGAAGTTTGACAAGAGAAGAAAATCCTAATTGTGAAAAAATATGCAAAAGATATTTTGTAGATGAAAAGGAATTTAATAAAGAAGAATGATTATTTAAATATTATATTTTAAATAATGAAACTAAATTTGATGCGGCCGCCCTTATAGATATGATTCGCGCTTTTGATGATTCGGGCAGAATGGGATAATCTTATTAAAATCATTTTCATATAATAAAGAGAGAAAGGAGAAAAAATGATAAAATTATATAGCACAAATTGCCCTCGTTGTCATGTTTTGCAAAAAAAATTAGATGCAAAAAATATTCAATATGAAATTCATACTGATAGAGAAGAAATGATAAATCTAGGATTAAAAAATGCTCCTGCTTTAGAAATAGAAGAAGGAACTTTGTTAGATTTCGGAGAGGCTATAAAATGGGTAGGAGGATATAATGCAAATTAATATTAGACTAAGTAAAAACTTCACGACACAATATAATAAATTACAAGCAGAATATGGAGAAGATATTTCAAAAATTAATGGTTTTGGAGATGAACAATTATCTTATAGTGATTTTATTGATAACTTTATTGATGAAAAAGTTGTAGCTAATTCTTCTATTGATGGAAATAGTAATGTTGGGAGAAAAGATATTGTTACTTTATTATCTGAAATGAGTAAACCTCATAGAAAAGTTTTAGCTTACAATAAAATTTATTATGAAATTCAAAAAAAATATGGATTTAAAGCTGCTAATGAATGATTAACTCTTGATTGAGAAGGAAAGTTATATATGCATGATGCTGATACTTCAACTTTTAAATCTTATTGTTTTGCATATGACTTAAAAGATTTAGCAGAAAAAGGTTTATATTTTATTGGCGGCACTTTTAATGCACAACCTGCAAAACATTTAACTACTTTTGTTGATTTTGTTAAAGAATTTATTAGTTATGCTTCAAATAGAACTTCTGGAGCTGTTGGCTTACCTAATTTAATCCCTTATATGTATTATTTCTGAAAGAAAGATGTTGAAAATGATTATTTAGGAGTTAGAACTAGTCATAATGAAGATAAATATGCTCGTCAAAACTTTCAAAGATTTATATATGCAGTAAACCAACCTTATACAAGAGATGGCTCTCAAAGTGCATTTACAAATACATCTGTTTTTGACCACCCTTATTTTGAAGCTTTGTTTGGTGGTTCTGAATTTCCAGATGGAAGTTTTATGATTGATGATGAAGAAGAAATTATTGAATTTCAAAAAATTTATTTAGAGGTTATGGCAGCAACTAGACATGCCAATATGTTTACATTTCCTGTTCAAACAATTTCTTTATTGCGTCAAGAAGGAAAATTTGTTGATGAAGAATTTGCTAAATGAGCAATAGAACACAATAGAGAGTGGTCTGATTCAAATCTATTCGTTGATGATTCTGTTAATTCTTTAAGTAATTGTTGTAGATTAAAATCTGATATTAGAGATCTTGGTTATTTTAATAGTATAGGCGGAACTGCTTTAAAGGTTGGTTCAGTAAAAGTTTCTACTATAAACTTAGCAAGATTAGCTTTAGATACAAATTCTGAAGAAGAATATTTAGAAGAATTAAAAAATAGAACAATAGTAAACTTACAAGCTTTAGATTGTGTAAGACATATTATACAAAGAGATGTTGAAAAAGGATTGCTTCCTAATTTTGACCATAATTTAATTGATTTTGAACATTTATATAATACAATCGGATTTATTGGTATTTATGAAACAATGAAAAAATTTGGTTATACAAAAGTAGATGAATTAGGAAATACATTCTATACAGACGCGGCTGCCGCTTTTGGAAAGAAAATTTTTGAAGTGATGAGAACAACAGCAGATGAATTTATAGAAGAAAATAATTGTGATTACAAAGTTAATACTGAACAAATTCCTGGTGAATCAGCTGCCGCAAAACTTATGAAAAAAGATAAATTTTTCTATCCTCATGCAAATATTTATGATTTACCTCTTTATGGAAATCAATTTGTTCCTCTTGGTATTCAAACAACTTTAGCTGAAAGAGTAAGAGTTCAAGCTATGTTTGATAGTTTTTGTAATGGAGGTTCGATTTTACACGCAAATATAGATGCTCCATTTAATAGTTTTGAAAAAGCTTGAGATATGGTAAATTGGATTGCAGATCAAGGAGTTACTTACTTTGCTTTTAACACTAAAATTCAAGCTTGTGAAGATAATCATGCTTTTTATGGAAGAACTTGCCCTGTATGCGGAAAGCCTGTAGCAACAGAATATACTAGAATTGTTGGTTTTTATACTCCAATTAAAACATGGTCAAAAGCAAGACAAGATGAATATACAATGAGAAGATGGGAGAATATAAATAAAGATGCAAATTAAGGGAATTGTAGATTGCGATTTAGTTAATTATAAAGAACCTTGTTTAACAATAGAAATGCCTAAATGTGATTTTAAATGTGATAGAGAATGCGGAAGCCAGGTATGTCAAAATTCAAGTCTGGCTGCCGCGCCAATAATAGATGTTTCTATTGAAAAAATTATAAAATATTTTGACGATAATCCTGTTACAAAAGCAATTTGTTTTCAGGGATTAGAACCTTTTGATACTTTTGATGATTTATTATCTTTTATAAAAGCATTTAGAGTTTCTCATAATGACTTTATTATTATTTATACAGGTTATTATGCAAGTGAAATTTTAACAGAGTTAGATACTTTACAATGATATAAAAATATTATTGTAAAATTTGGAAGATTTATTCCAAATCAAAAAAGTATAGAAGATAAAGTTTTAGGGGTAACATTATCTTCAGATAATCAATATGCGGAGGTTATTTCTTAATGAAAAAATTTAGAGTAAATACAGAAGAACCTGAATTAGTTGTCGAGATTTTAGAACAAATAAAAAATAATGGGGGCTATTGCCCTTGTAAAATTATTCAAGACGAAGATACAAAATGCATGTGCAAAGAATTTAAAGAGACATTAAGTTCAGAAAAGTGCACTCAAGATACTTGCGCATGTGGATTATATAGAATTGAAAAATAAAAAAATATTATATATAATATTCTTATACAAAAAAAGGAAATAAAAAATATATGATATTAATTAATTGAATTAAAAAAAGACAATCTAAAAAAAGATTAGAAAAAGAAATTCTTAAACATAAAAGAAAAATTTTAAAAGTCTTTTTTAAATATCTTCAAACTCCTCAAGGAGAAAAGTTAAAAAATAATACTAAAATTTTAAAAGAGATTTGATATAATTTATTAGATTATGGAGATGATATTTATGAAAAAGAAAATTTTGAATTATTTAGAAAATATTATTTTCCAATAAATAAGCAAGAAAGAAAAGAGGCTCTTATTGCATTAACCTCTAATAATATTATACAAACTTATAACTGAGAAAATTATCAAAATTGTTGAATTTATTTAAACAATGAATTGAGAAAGAAGGATTTTTATGAAGAAGAAAAATAATAAGAAAAAACATATTGCCAATATAGGTACTTTATATGATATTAATAAAAGTATTATAGAAAACAATATAAAAGAATTAACTTCTGAAGAGATAGAAGAAAAGAAAGAATTAATTGATTCACTTCTTCAAAGAACTAATAATAAATATTATATGTTATTATGTAATGATAGAAAAGATTATACTGTTTTTGTTAACGAAGAAAATGATATAGATAATTTCTTAAAAATATTATTAGATGAATGTCTTCCTAATCGAGGAAAAATAAAATCAATAGAAGATACTGAAGATAATCAAGCTATTGAAATATGATTATCAATAGAAGGAGAAAGTTATTGTTATTATTTATTCCCTTATGATAATGCAATTATTACTTTTTAAGGAGGTAAAATGAAAATACTTATAAATATAAAACCTTTCATTTTTGCTCAAACAATTACTGTTATAAATGATGATAATAAAGTAATTACTGAAGTTAACAGTAGCATAAAAATGTTACCTGAAAATATAAGTGAATTAATTACAAGATATAATTGTGATGAAATAAAAATAAAAGGAAATAAAAATTTTACTCAAAAGACAATTAAAGATATTCAAACTTGTTATATGACAAAATATAACAAACAACTAGATATAAAAATTGAACAAATTTAGAAAGAAGGAATTATGAAATATTTATTAGAAGTTACTGAAAATTATAGAGTTGATAGCGAAGAAGAAGCTAAACAACTTATTGAAGAAGCAAAAAAAGGTGATTATTATACACTTAAAAAATATGTAAGTCAATACAAAGAAAAGAAAATAAAAGGAGAAGTAGCAGATTCTTGGTATCGTGTAACTTTAATAAAAACTTTTACTGATGAAAAAGAGCCTGTAACTTCAATAGATGTAAATTATGACAAAGGTTCTGCATTTTAATTAAGAAAGGAACAAACAATGAGTTTAGGAACATTTGAAATAAAATATAAAAAATTAAATAACTTTGCAAAAGAACCAACTCGTGGAAGTGCGGCGGCCGCAGGATATGACTTATATGCAGCTATTGAAAATGATACTACTATTGCCGCACATTCAACTAAAAAAATAGGAACAGGAATTGCTTTTGAATTACCAGAAGGAACTTTTGGAGCTATATTTGCAAGATCTGGTTTAGCAACAAAACAAGGCTTGCGTCCTGCAAACTGTGTCGGAGTAGTTGATTCAGACTATCGTGGAGAAATTATTATAGCTTTACATAATGATACAGATTGACCTCAAACAATTGCTGCAGGAGATAGAGTTGCTCAATTAGTTTTATTACCTTATTGTGGAATGACTTTTACAGAAGTAGAAAATTTAGAAGATACTGAAAGAGGAGAAGGCGGTTTCGGAAGTACGGGAGTATAATATGAATTTTATTTTACATTTAAATACACAAATGGCGCAACATACATTAACGACAGCTCAATTATTGAACAAAAATCATCGCAAAAAAGAAAAAATAGAGGAAAAGAACAAAGAAGAAAATTCTAAATATATTAATGGAGAAAATATAGATCTTTTATCTATTTAAAAGGAGATAAAAAGTGGATAATGCAACAAGTTATTCAATATATAAACAAGAGATAAAAAAATATATAATTAATCATTTTAAATCAACAGATACAGTATTAGATATAGGTGCCGGATGCGGGACCTATTCAATGCTATTAGAGGGATATTTTAAAAATATAGATGCTGTTGAAGCATATCTCCCTAATATTAAAAATCATAATTTAGAAAAAAAATATAATAATGTTTATAATATTGATATTCAACATTTTAAATTTAATTATTATGATTTAGTTATAATGGGAGATATTTTAGAACATTTAACTATAAAAGAAGCTCAAGAAGTATTAAAATATATTTTACCTAAATGTAAACAAGTTATTGTAGCAATTCCTTATAAATTAGAACAAGAAAAAGTTGAAAATAATTTATATGAAATTCATAAGCAACCAGATTTAACAAGGCAAAATATGAAAGAAAGATATCCTGAACTAGAATTATTATATGGAAATCAAATTTATGGATACTATATAAAAAAAGGAAGTTCTTTGACAAAAAAAGAACAAAAACTACATGAAAAAATGTTACATCCTAGTTTAGATATTATTATTCCTTGTCATGATTTAGCTGAATATATTAAACCTTGTTTAATTTCTTTAAAAGAACAAAAAAATAATGTAGAAGCAAATAGAAAAATATATTTTATTTGTGATAATTGTACTGATAATACAGCAGAGATAATTGAAAAAGAAATGCATAATAGCGATTGAAACTATGAAATAATTAATGCGGCAGTCGGTTCTCCAGGCGGCGCCCGCAACATAGGATTAGATAAGTCTACTGCAGATTATATATGATTTATAGATGGAGATGATTGACTTATTGGAGAAGATTCTATGGATATTATTTTAGATTGTATGGTTACTGATGATATGGATATTATACAATTTAAAATTCGTAGTAATGCAAATCCTAAAGGAGCATTTGGCACTGGAACAGTATGACAAGCTATGTTTTCTAAACGATTAATAGGAGATTATCGCTTTAACGATAAACAAAATGGTGAAGATAACGATTTTTGTGGAGAGATGTGAGATAAGAGACATCCAAAATTAGGGAGAATTGATCTTGCACCTTATTTCTATAACTTTCCTCGAGAAAATAGTCTATCAGATATTGCTTATGGCTGATGGTCTAATAAAAAACAAACAATAGTTTTATCTTGTACTAGAAATTATTATAAATATTTATATACTTGATTGTATGCTTATACAAGAAATAATTATTATAGAAATTTATATTTATTTATTGAAGATGATGAATTAAATTTACCTTTTATAAATATAAAATATATAAATATAAATAAATTAAAATGTTTAAATCCTAAAGGAGTAAATTATGACACAGGTTATTCTAAAGCTTCTTTAGTTAGATTATATTTATCATCTTTACTAAAAGAAGATAAAGTTTTATATTTAGATATGGATTTAATTGTAAAAGATAATATAGATGAATTATGAGATATAGATTTATCTAATCATTATATAGCAGGAGTAATTGATGAAGGGGCTAAAACAAATTTAATGACTCCTAATATTCCTGTTGACAAAAATCATTATATAAATAGTGGAGTTGTATTATTTAATTTAAAGAAAATTAGAGAGGATAATAAACAAAAAGATTTAGATAATTATGTTAATAATAATAAATTATATTATCCAGATCAAGATACTTTAAATGTAGTTTTTAAAGATAATATTTTATTTTTAGATAATAAATATAATTCTTCTATTTTTACAAAAGAATCACCTAAATTTAAAATTTATCATTGAGCAGGAAATAAAGCAAATTGAGTTTACAATAGAGAACACTCTGACCTATGAATCAATGCAGAAAAAGAACAAGACCCTAACTTTAAATTAAAAATTAATGGAAGGGAGGCAGAATAATGACAAAGAATATTTTTTATTTTCATCATTTAAACACAATAGGCGGAGTTGAAAATATGTTCTATGAACTTGTTAAAAAATATAAAGATTGAGATATAGTAATTTATTATGATACAGGAAGCCAGGAACAAATAAGAAGATTAAAACAATATGCTGAAGTTAAAAGATATAAAAAAGGAACAATAATTGAATGTGAAAAAGCATTTTTTAATTATAATGCAAAAATAATTGATTATGTAAATGCTAAAGATTATTATATGGTAATTCATGCAGATTATAAAGCTCAAGGAGTTCCTGCTCCTAATATACCTAAGATTAATCATTATATTGGAGTAAGTCAAGCGGCCTGCGATAGTTTTACTGAATTAACAGGTAAACCTTGTCAATTATGTTACAATCCTATTACTTTGGACCCACCTAAAAGAACGTTAAGGCTGGTTTCCGCAACAAGATTAACGAAAGAAAAAGGCAAAGATAGAATGATAAAATTAGCTAAAGCTTTAGATGATGCTAATATTCCTTATGAATGAACAGTTTATACAAATACAAAAGATACTATAAAAAATCCTCATGTTATTTATAAACAACCTACTTTAGATATAAATGGAAAATTAAAAGAGGCTGATTATGTTGTTCAATTAAGTGATTCTGAATCCTATTGTTATACAATGGTACAAGCATTAATGTTAGGTACTCCAATTATAGTAACCCCATGAAATTGCTTAAAAGAATTAAAAGTAACAAACGAATATGGTTTTATCTTGCCTTTTGATATGTCAATTATTCCAGTACAAGAAATATATAAAAAAGAATTTCATTTTAAATATACTCCTCCAGCAGATTCTTGAGATAAAATTCTTGAACCTGGTAAATCTCAGTATCAAGAAGATTTAAAGAGTTTATTTGAAGTTGCGGCAACTGATCAATATGAAAAAAGAAGAGCAACAGATATAGAATTAAATGAAATTCCAAAACCTGGCCAAAGATGAAAAGTAAATAAATTAAGATATGATATTTTATCAGGAGATAATGAAAGAGAAATACAATATGTTACTCTTGTAAGAAAAATACCTCCTGAAGAAATAGAAAAAGAAAAAGAAGATAGTAAATAAATCTTCTTTTTTTCTTGCGTTTCTTGAAAATTTTTTGTATAATGTACTTAGCAAAGGAGACGCAATATGAAAATCTTATCTTTAGATTTATCTACTCATTCTTCGCGGTTGAGCATATTTTGAAGATGGAATCTTAAAAGATTATGGTTGTATTACAGCTACATCAACAGATTTAATTAATAGAATAAGTAAGATAACAAAAGAATTAAAAGAGGTTATAGATAAATATAATACAATAACACAAATTATTTTAGAAGAAGTAAGACCTGATGGCCGCGGATATGGAGTAGGAAATTTACAAACTCATAGAGCTTTAATGTGGCTTCAGGCGGCAGTGGCTTTTATGTTACATGATAATTACAGTAATATAAAAATGGTATATGTTTATCCAAGTTCTTGAAGAGCTGCTATTGGAATACAAACTGGCAGAGGAATAAAAAGAACAGATTTAAAGAAAAAAGATATTGCTTTCGTTGAAGAAAAATATTCAATAAAAGTTAATGATGATATTGCGGACGCAATTGGAATTGGATTGTCTCAAATCAAGAGAGAGGAGTCTGACTTAAATTGGGAATAATAAAATTTTTTAAGGAGAGAATGAATATGGAAGAGAATGAAGAAGAAGAAGTTATTTTAACTCCAGAAATGGAAGAAGAATTAACAAACGGAGAAGGAGGAGATGAGAATGAGTAGATCAAGTCTAAGTAGTGCTTATCTTCCTGCTAATACATCAAATTATACAAAAGGAAGAAATGGTTATAAAGTTTGTAAAATAACACCTCATCATATGGCAGGTAAATTAACTGGTACTCAATGCGCAAAATTATTCCAAGCAAAAGGCAGAGGTGCAAGTGCGAATTATTGTATTGGATATAATGGAGATATAGTTTGTTCTGTTGATGAAGAAAATAGAGCATGGACATCTGCTAATAGAACTAATGATTATCAAGCTATTACAATAGAAGTAGCTAATGATCAAATTGGTGGAAATTGGCATGTTTCAGATGCTGCATGGAATTCTTTAGTAAATTTATGTGTAGATATCTGCAAAAGATATGGATTTAAATTAAATTATACAGGAGATAAAAATGGTTCTTTAACAAGACATAATATGTTTGCTAATACAACTTGCCCTGGTCCTTATCTACAATCAAGATTTCAAGAGTTAGCAAATACTGTAAATGCTAAATTAGCAACTCCAGCTCCAAGCACAAATACTAAAAAATCAAATGAAGAAATTGCAAAAGAAGTATTAGCTGGTAAATGAGGGAATGGAACAGATAGAAAAAAGAAATTAGAAGCAGCAGGATATAATTATAATACAATTCAAAATCTTGTTAATCAATTAGCAAAAGGAAAAACATCTAGCAGCACAAATACAGGAACTCCTACATCAATTACTTATGTAGTTAAAAAAGGAGATACTTTAAGCGGAATTGCTAAAAAATATGGAACAACATGGCAAAGATTAGCTAGAATAAATGGAATTTCTCGCCCTAACTTAATAAGAGTAGGTCAAAAGATAAGAATAAAATAAAACAAAAAAAAAATAAAGCACAGATTTTTATATCTGTGCTTTTTATTTTTGTCTTACATTTTTTGTAAAACTCTAGTTGCTGAAATATTCATTGTACCATTTATATCTAAAGGAATTGATATTGAATTAATCATATAATCTCCTTTTATATCACTATCTTCATCTGTAACAGTAATTCTAGTATTAGGTTCTAAATAATAAATTGGAATTGTTGTTAATTGAATAGTTTCATTATATCCTGTATATTGATATAATAAATTTTTAATTTCAGTAAAAGCTCCATTTGAAGAGCCTCCAAAGCCAAGAGCATTAAAGATAGAAGAATCTACTTGTGTATAAGCTTGATTGCGGGCTTCGCATTCTGCCCTCTTTTCCGCGGTATCTGATTGCCCAGCCTCAATAATAACTAAATCAGGAATTTCTGGTTCAAATACACAGTTTATTTCATTATTATTTTCAACTTGAGTTCTTCTTCCTATATTATCAATATTAAATTGAGATAATGAACTTTCTGTATCAATAAAATCTAAATAATAATCTAATGAGCTAGGATCATTAATATACTCATCGCGGAAGCCGCCTACATAGACCTGGCCGCCGCCCTCAGTAATTAAAGTCTTTTGTAAATCATATATTTTAGGTCATTCATTCATTAGCTCTGTATAATAATAATTAGATGCTAATCCTAATGGATCACTTTGCACTCCTTGAAGATATAATTCAGAACGTCAATCTGTTGTTTTTATATGAGTTAAAACTATTTCCTCATCTTCTTCAAATGCTTGTTCATTTACATTTCAAATATAAATTTTATCATCATCTAAAGTTATATATATTTCTCCTTCAATTCCTATATTCTCAGATAAAGTTTCATAATCATCAAATTGTAAAGGTAATTTTGCTTTTGTAAGCCCATCTTCTGGATCTTCATAAAAATAAACATCATAATAATTTCCAAAAGGAGGTTTTTTGTCAATAGACAAATGATAACGAATAGGAATTTCATTCCCAGCCGCATTTCTTCTTATTCCTCATACAACATAATCATTTTTAACATTTAAAAATGAAGGAGAATTAGAATAAGATATAACAAGAGGTGAATTAGTAAAATCATAAACAGCTTTTCCTTTTGAAATATCTATTAAATAATCATCTTTATTTATTCTTTCTAAATCTAAAGTTGATTGAGAAATATTTAAATAATTTTTTATCTCTTGGAATACAAAATTTCCATCTATATCATAAAAATATTCATAGTTTCCTAATGTACTAACAATTTTATCTAAAATTGAACAAATATTATCTCCCGCATTTGCTATTAATTCAGTAGGATAAGTAAAATCTGTATATATAAAACCTATATCTTCTCCATAAGAATAAATTTGATATGGATATTGTGCGGCAGTTGCATAATTTGTTGTTAGCATATAGACTTGAGTAGTTTGATCTTCATCAAAGAAAACTAAATCATCTGAAGTTAAATAACTAATTTCATCATTATTATAAGAAACTTGTTCTAAGTCTGCTTTATACATATAAACTGGATTTGAAGCAGTTCATTTCATAACTTGTTTTACTTTTGAATCAATATCACTAATAATTATTTTTCCTAATTGTTCATTTCCAAAATGATTAACTAATTCTCTAATAATTTGAGAAATAATAGGTTTTGTTACTACATATTCACCTTTTTCATCTAAAGTTTCATAAGTATCAAATTGGACTTGTGCGGGGAAGGTACCGCCGCACTCACCATTTAATAAACACATTTTATCTTTTAATACTAAAGAAGCTGTAACCCCGCTAGTAGAATGTGATAAAGAACAATTGTTAATAACAAATAAACCTTGCGGATATCAAATAATATCATAATCAGTATATTTATCTGTTGTATTTTTATATCCTATTTCTAAATACATTTTTTTATTAATCGAAAATAAATTATTTATATTAGTAACATTAGCATATTCTTTTGAAGGAATAAAAACAGAAATATTACAAGTTCTTCTTACAGAAGATTTTCCATCTATATTAATTGTTCCTCCAGAATTTACTAAAGTTTGAATTTCTTGTATAGGATTTTCATTTCAATCTAAAAAAGTTATTTTAGCATATTGTGTTTGTAAATGATTTAAATCCATTTCATTTAGGAAAGCAGAATCTTTTAAATAATCATATATTATCTTCATTTTCTACCTCCTATTTTCCACTATCTTCATTATTTCCAAGATGTCGCATAGTTGAAATATAAATATTCATATCACTTGGAAGAGTATTTATATTATCTAAACGAGTTTTATTATTTTCATCAATAATATTATATTTAACATAATTTTTAATATTATTATCTGCAATTTCAGTAGCAGTTCCGCTAAAAGAATAAATCATTCTTCCTAAAGTAGTATTAGGAGTTAATGTTACTCCAGTAATTTTTACTAAAATATTTCCTTCTGTTGGCGATCTAAATAATTTAACTGTATCATCATTTAAGAATTCTAAAACTTTTTCTCTAAAAGCTCTTTCATAAATAACATCATTCATTTTTGTTATTCCATTATCATCATTATAATCATCATAATTATCAATGTTAGATTGTCCTAATAATTCTTCTCTAGAATAAAATAATCCATTTAAATCCATATTAAATGAAATTAAACCTGCAATAGGAAATTGAGTATAATAAACTTCTGCATTTCTTTTTATAAAAGGGTATTTAGAACCTATTGTTGAAGTAGTTGAATCCATAATAACTTTTTGAAATGAACTTAAAGTATTATCAAATTTTATTTTTAATTGTCTTTCTGAGGTAGTTAAATAACTATAATCAAGACCCATGATAACGGTTTCTGAATAAAGAGCAGTTCCATAGTAACCTTGTGGACTAACTTTTTGAGCTGAGTATTTATAAAAAACTCCACTTTCAAAAGTATCATCATAAAATTCAAAATAATTTTGTGATAAAGTTGTAGTCTTTAAATTTTCTCAAGTTAAATAATTATCTTTACTAGAAGCTCTTCTAAAAACAATACTTATAGCAGAACTAGCTTCATATCTATGAAAACTTACATTTATTCTTCCATTTTCTTGATCTTTATATATATTTAAAGTACCATTTAAAGTATCAGTATAACTTTCCATAATTTCAAAATTATAAGTTTGAGTTTCTGTATATAAATTATTTGTTGTATATTCAAAAGTAAAATGATATACAGCTCCTTGCTCTAAGTTCAAATCGAAATTATAATTAATTACATTATTAGTGTCATAAGTATTATTATAAATAATACCACTATCTAATAATAATTGATTACTTGAATTATATAATTTTATATGATAACATTTTAAATATTCTTGTTCATCAAAATAGGCATAAGTCATTCTTCCCACAAAACTTACTGTTGATGATTGATATCATTCATTTAATACTGCGGGATCCCAATTGGTGACTCCATCTTCCCCATTATAAGTAGCTACTAATTGAGGTTGACTAATTCCATAAATAAGACATACAGTAGACCACTCACTAAAAAATTGCATATTATCATTTAATCAAGTTGAAATCGCTTGAGGAGGGGTTAAAGATACGGCGGCCGCATCTGTACTTGTAAATCTTATTTGAACTTTATAATATGTATCATAACTAAATCCACCTTCAATATCTGCGCCTGTTAAAGTAATATAATACTTTTCATCTGTCGTTACTGTTGGATCTAAAGTTAAATTAGTTAACATAATTTCTGAAGGATATTTAGTTGTATTTAACATATTATCGTTAGTATATTGACTTTTTACTGTGACTTGTACATTTGTAATATCACTTATAGAATTATATTTTGATAATGAAAAATAAATTCTACAAGAATCTGAATTTGATAAAGTCGTAACAAAAGCTGGCATATAGGTTGATATTACAGGAGGGTACAATGTTAAAGTTGGTGCACTCATAAAAACATCTCCTTTTATCTCTATATAAAATAAGGAATTTCCTTATATTTGTTCCTATTGATATATTAAAAATATTTCAATTAAATGATTTATTTTAGGCCAAAAGAAAAAAGAGTGAATATTTTTATTATATTCACTCTTAAACTTATTTCTTTATTTTTTTACTTTTTATTTGCGGACTATCTAAATCACTTAACTTTTGAATTTCTTGTTCTATAAAATAACCTATTTTATATAACTCCTCTGGCTTTTCTAAAAAAGCCTCTTTATTTTCGTATCCAAAAGTTATAAATCCCATTGGCTCTCCATCTTTATCTTTTAATAATACTGCAGATAAAGCTTGATTATTTATTCCTCTTTCTATTTGTATAAAAGCAGCAAATTTATTTCAAATTTCCTTTTCTTGGAAACATTTCTCTATATCTCCACATTGTATTATATCCCTACTATTAAGTAATTTTTCAATAAAAGCAGATGAAATAGGAATTGGAATCTCCATTAATAACATTTGATAAGATTTTATTCCATATTTTACTGACTCAAAAGCACAATTTACTTTTAAAGAAGATACGCCTGGAAGATAATGAGTTCCATTATGAATCAAATGAATACGTGCAGAATCTGCGTTTAAAATATCTCTAACTTTAATTAAATTTTCTTGAATTTCTGTATTGATTTGATTATGTTTAACTATATCTGCTCTGTTAAGTCTCTTTTCAAAAGAAACTCCTTCAAAGTATTTTTCAAACTGAGCTTTGCAAGTTTTATATATAATAAAACAGACAAAAATAAGACTACCTATAAAAGTACCTAATTCAGTTAAATCAATTTGAAGCGGACTCATATTTTCATCTCCTTTTTTGATTTTCTTCCTTTCTATTGTATTTTATTTTTTGCTGTAAGAAATCATATTAAAAGGCCCAAATGCTTATTTATTTTTTTGGTATCATAGTAAAGTAATAATAAACTTTATCTTCAACCGCATCTTCATCTTTAATAAAACTATTGGTATATTTTACATAATAATCTATATTTTCTGCAAATAAATCATGATAATCATTATATGCACTATTCATAACAATTCAAAAATCAACAGGCCTAATTGATTGGTCATTTCTTAATGGCTCAGTTTCTGATAATTCTCATTTCATTCCCATTGGAGCCATATTATTTATAAGAGTTCTAGCTCTAGCTTCTGTTAAAACTTTTCCTTCTACTGTTTCATATATTTTTTGCTCAAACCATTCTTCTTCTTCTTCTTCCATAGAGTCTAGCATTTCACAAACTATTGCGGCCGCCTCTTCTTTTTTCTTATTTTCTGTTAAAGATAAGAATTTCATTATATATTCCTTATTTTCCATCTTTATTTATCCTTTCCCAAATTTTATCAAGCATTTTATCTTGATATTCTAATTTTCTTTCTATATCAAAAATTATTTCATCAAGTTTTTTATTTTGTTCAGTATTTAATTCGTAGTTATGTAAATTAATATAAGTCATTAATACTGATAATAAATCTAAAGCATCTAAATTATTATTATTCATATTAAATACTTGTAGATCCTTCTACAGTTATTCCTCTAGGATAAACTTTTGATATAATTACAAATTGTCCGTCTGGATAATTGTCATTTTGATTTCCAAACATAATTGGATATCTAGTTCTTTTTCTTAATTGATTTGCATATAAAGTATTTCCTGCTTTACATAAAACTGGAATCTCTATATCTCCAAAACGAATAGCAATAGGAAGATTAGATTCAGCAGTTGCGCTGTTACATATTATCAATCCATAATAACCACAATTATTTAAAACTCTAATTGGAGTATTTGGAATTAAAACTACCATATCATCTAAAATTTCTACATTAGATACATAAATTGTATTATTATCCATTTTCAATCTCCTTCCATAAAAAAATTGCGGAAGCCGGTTAAAAATCCCTAGCTCCCGCACAAAGTCAACTTGGGCGACCGCCGCAAGGAATTAATTAAATATTAATATAAGTTTCCACATCCACAACCAGTATAGCAAGGTGGATTCATTACATATCTACCTTGTGAATTTAAAATTGTGTCTGTTGAATTTTGAACAGCTGCAGTTAATGTAGCAGTTTGATTTGCATTTGATAAAGCATCTCTTGTGGTTTGAAGTTTATCACTTAATTCTCTAATATAATTATCTTGAATTAGTTGTCTTGTTGCAGAGTTTTCTGTTGTTACTAAATTACCAATAGCAGCAATACTATTAGATATTTGTTGTTGGATATCTTTCATAGCTACTAAATTATTATAGTTAGTTGTTAAAACTGTATCATTTACACTAGCTTGACCTGCAGCTAAACCACGTAGTGTAGCATCTTGGCTCTGAAAGTATAAACTATTTTGAAGATCCGCAGTTCCTAAAGCAGCGGCAGTTCCATTTCCCCAGAAACCTCCATTTCCACCAAACAATAGGATAAAGATAATTATTAATGAAAAGATTCCCATTGAACCTCCAAACATATCATCTCCATCATGACTTTTGGTTAGCGCTAATACATCAGCAGCTGACATTCCAGTTGATTCATTCATGTTTAAATTCTCTCCCTTCTTAAAAATATTTATATAATAAGTGCGGCAGTCGGTGCTCGCATCTCATTACCTAGATAAAAGTATCTTTTAGCGGCGTCCGCGCATCATATTTAACATACTTGCTAATTGTTCTTTTGTAATTCCTTTTTCATTACACATCTGCGCAATACTTTCCGCTTGTTTTTCTTCACTTAATCCACTTAAATTATTAAAAATTGATTTTTGTTGTGGACTTAATAGGTTTAACAACGCTTGTAGAGGTTGTTTTGACATCATCATTTGACTTATTAGATTCTGTGCATCCATTATTTATTTTTTCCTCCAATCCCTTAATTTTAGCTTCTAATTCTTCTATCTTAACATCTTTTGGGTCTTTAGGTATTACAATATCATAAGTTTTAGATATTTCTCCATCAATTTCTTTTAAAGATATTTTAGAATTATTTTCATCTATAAAAAGTGTCCTTTTAGTAATTATTATATTAGATATATCTTCATCATTTTTTAAAAATTTAACATCAATATCTGTTCCTGAATTAGAAGTATTAATTATATTTTGTACAGGTGGTTGTTGTTGTATAGTAGCATATTGATTAATCATATTATCAATGTTTTCTTTTTGTCTGTATAATTGATTAATCATTCCATTATAATTATTATATGGTGTCATTTAATTACTCCTTTCCTAATAAACGAAAAAAGCCGAGCAAAAGGAAAATGAATACCTATTGCTCGGCTTAATTTATTCTTATTTTATTAAGTCAGTATATGTAATTTAAATTCAATCCATTTTCCTTTATTCATTTAAATAAGAGAGTAAGCTAATAATATAAAATTTTCTCTACTCACACTTTTTTATGATTTGACTTATCTCTATTGGATAAGGTTCTCATACTCTTTCTCATTACTTTTAGAATTTTATTATTATCTTTCCTCTTACATTATTATATAAAAATTTGCTTACAGATTTTAACAAAGTTTGTCCAAATTTTAAAAATTTTTTATGTAGCTGCAGTTAAATTTGATCCGCTTCCTAAATTATATAACCCAGCTATAAAATAATTTCCTTCTGGTAAAATATCATAATTACATAATTCTCCATTAGAATTTAAATATGCAGTATAATTATTTTGAGAACCCAATTCATAAATTCTAAAAGCAGGAGATATAATTGGAGGCCAAACTAAATTTGTATCTGTAAAAATTGCAGTATTAGCTGGAACTTCATCAATAACTTCAAATTGAAAATTAAGATTTACAATTCCTGTTATAGAATTTGAATTGTAATAAGCATCTCCAATAATAGAAGGAGCTTCTCCTATATATGTTGAATTTTTTGTAAAACTAACTGCTTCTTGAGAAGGAACAGCATTGCTAAGAGAAGAAACTTGAGTAATCATATCAGAAACATCATCAGATAAATCATCAATATCTCCTTCTGCAGTAGTCATTCTTCCTGTTAAATTACTAATACTAGTTGTATGACTATTTATAGTTGTTGTATTATTACCTATATTAATAGTATTTTGATTTGTAGTAGTTGCAACTGCATCTATTGCAGTTTTAACTCCTCCGCTAGTTACTAAATGTGTACTATTAGCAGTGGGAGTTGAATCTATAAAAGTATTTTTAATAGAAAAAGTTAAATTATCATTAGAGTCAACATTTGTTACAATTTGATCTCCATTTTGTATTTTTTTTGCCATTTTTTATCTCCTTTTCAATCTAATCTTCTTCTATCTTTAATTGAATTTTCTTTTCTAATTCATTATAATCTAAATTAGGTTTTTCTTTAGAAAACATTAATTCTATAAAGTCATCTAAAGTCATTTTAAATATAATACCTTGTGTATGTGTAGCCTTACTTAACATTGATTGTGAATAAGCATTTTTGTAATCATCTTCACTTATATAAGGTTGAATTTGTTTATAATAATCATAGAAGAAATCTCTTGATAAATCTTCTATTGTATCTATTGTTATTTGAGGAACCTCTTTTGCAAGAGCAACATTGTAATATATAAAACAAGAGAATACAGTTTCTAATGCGGCGGCCGCTATTTCTTTCATAGTGACGCCCTCTCTTTGTGCTACATCATAAGCATGATGCAAATTATAAATATAACCTGGAGTACAGATTCCATATTCATAGTCATTATTACCTCTTCTTGTTATTGAGGTCTCATTATAATGCCATTCATAGGTTGGGAAGGAGAAGATTTTACCGCCTTCTTCTCCCATTTCATGCAAGGCAATTAATTGACATTGAGAATTAAATCCAACATCTTCATTACTTCCTGTTGGAGTAAATCTTATATTGTGTTCTTGTAAAAAACTTCTTCTATACATATGACCAAATAATCAAACTAAGTTTGCATTTACAGGTGCTTGTTGACCTACCTCTTTTCCAATTTGTATAAATGGACTTATTACAAACTTAGCACTTGAATCTTTAAGAATTTTACTTAACATTGATAAAGAACAAGCTTCATAAAATGTATCATCTGAATCTATGAAAGTTATATAATCTCCATTTGTATGGTCTATGCCATATTGTCTTGCATAACCAACTCCTCTATTTTCTCCATAATTAAGTTCTTGAATATCAATAAATGACTTAAATTGATTAACTATCTCTTTATAATCTTTTCCGCCATCATTGACTATTGTAACTTTTAATTCTTTTCTATTTAATTGCATAACAATACTTGCTAAAGTTCTTATAATTGTCTCATGTGAATTGTATGCAGGAATTATTATATCTATCATTTTTATACCTTCTTTCTTTCTATTTATTTTAATAAGTTCAACCTGCAGCTGTTAATTCTGTTCATCTGTTTTGATACCTTGTATTTGCAATATTTGTTGAATAAAAAGGACTTTGAGAATATGTATTTCTAAGATTTTTATATGCAGAATAAATATTAGTACTATTTAAAAGCATATTTATAATATTTTGAATAGAAGCATCTGATAAATTATTACATGCTCTAAACATACCACTTAGATATTGTAAATTTGTTGAACTAGAAATAGAAACATCAACTAAATTATAACAATTTGTAAACATTTGTCCTGCCGACTCTTTTATTCCTAAAATATTAATATTTGTAGCAGAAATTAAATTAAAACAATTAGTAAAAAAACCATACCCATTAGCATTTATAAAACTAATATTAGAAACATTTGTTAAATTAGTATTTTGAAAGGCAAGAAGAGGTCCATAAAACATATTTTCAAAAATAACATTAAAAATTTTTTCTAAACCAGAATCACGAAACATTCCTGAAATATTTACATTTGATCCAAATATTTTTAAATTAGATATTTCTTTTATATTAGAACAATGGTCATACATATAACGCATATCTATAACATTAATAGTATTAAAATTAGGAATAGAAGTTAATTTTGAACAAAAATAAAACATATTACTCATATTTGTAACATTAGAAAGGTCAAAATTAGGTATAGATACTAAATTAGAACAACGACCAAAAGTAAAATATGTATTTGTAACTTTAGAAGTGTTAAAGTTAGGAACAGAAGTCAAATTATTACAAAGATTAAACATAAAACTCATATTTGTAACTTTAGAAGTATCTAAATTGGGAATTGTATTTAAATTATAGCAAAGCTCAAACATATGACTCATATTTGTAACATTTATAGTATTTAAATTGGAAATAGAAGTTAAATTATGACAACCGCCAAACATATTGCCCATGTCTATAACATTAGAAGTATTTAAGTCAGGAATCGTATTTAAGTTATAACAATCATCAAACATATAACTCATATTTGTAACATTTATAGTATTTAAATTGGGAATAGAAGTTAAATTAAAACAATTAGCAAACATTCCCCCCATATTCTTTACATTAGAAGTATCTCAACTAGGAATTGTATCTAAAAACAGACAACGTTCAAACATATAATACATATTATTTACTTTAGAAGTATTTCAATCTGGTAGATTTGTATTCTTTAAATAATAACAGTTAAAAAACATACGACTCATATTTACAACATTAGATGTATTTCAATTAGGAATATTTGGGAAAGGACTTATTTGATTACATCCATAAAAAAACTCTTGTGCATTTGTTCCTAATTTTACATCTTCAGGAAATTTTTTAACTAATTTTTGAAAAGAGGTAACGTTTGTTGTTAAAACATAATAATCATTTAAATTAACTCCAGTTTGAATATTCTCTATTTTACTAGCAAAACTTCTAAAACTATCTCCACTATTAACAGTTTGTCCTTTATTAACTATTGCATTTTTTATTAAACTTTTTGTGTTACTTAAATAATTTAATTTATCTGCGGTAGTTCCCATTAAATCACCTCCCCATTAATAGCATTTAATGCACTATCTATATTTCCTATGGCTGTATTTAATTCTGATTTTGTTGCATAAGTTTCTGTTATATCATTATAATTTTTATCATAAATAGCTGTACCTGCAGAGTTAGCAGAGTTAGCAGAAGTTGCTCCCGCTGCTCATTCAGCAATACCTGCGCTAGGTGTAAAAAGTCAAATACCATCATAAAAATCATTTCATTTATAAATAGGATGATGAACATCTAATTCTATTTGATATTTACTAGAAGCCCTTCCTAAATATATAAATATAAATTCAATTACCTCAGAAGTTTCTCCCGTTTGTATTTCTATACTAGGATCTTCATTGGGCAATTCTTGAACAATACTACTTCTTTCTAAATAATTAGATGAAGAAACATTTGCATATAAAGAAGCCCATCCATTTTGATATTGTGCTTTTATATAAACAGGCAATCCTGCTGTTAAAGCTGTAGTTCCAGCAGTCCCATCAGATTGAATATTCATTGAATATCTACAATCAAAGTTAACATGCTGATATAAGGCACTCGCACCAGCATTACTTCCTGCACTAACAGCAGTCGTTGAACTATAATAATATATAGGAGCTCAAGGATCAAATCCATATGAATTTAATGCTTTTGCATAATTTGTAGTTGCATTATTAACATTGTTATAAGGAATTATTTGTCCTCAAGAATCAGTAAAACATAATTGATATCTATATAAAGAAGTACCAGTAGGCACCTTCAAAGTTGCATTATTATCTCTTAATTGATAAACATTTGTAGTATCATAATCTTCCATCTGTCAACAGCCAGTATAAGTTGTTGCAGATGAACTATTTGCATATCCTGTTGCGGTCTGAGTTGCATTATACGTTAAAGTAATTGTTCCTCCAACCCCATATCTAGTACTTATCATACTATTAACATTATATACAACAGGATGATCTCCTAATCCATTAACATTTAATACTGTTCCATATGTACCATTTCCAGCAACAGGAATCTTAAAAGCTATTGTTAATCCACTATATAAACTTGTTATACGATTATCATTAACTGTTGTATATCATTTTGATGATGTATAAGGAGATGAGGTGACTGCGGCGGTCCCGCTTACGTTTGACAAGAAAAATATTCCATCAGGCATTGATTGATTTGCATATAATTTACCTACTATTCGCGCGTCACCTGTAACTATAAGGTCTTTAAAATTTGCCATATCCTTTTACCTCCTTTTCTTAAATTTCTATAAAATTATTAGCTATTGTATCTTGATTATTAAAGATTTTAGCTATATCTGTAGTAATTAAACTATCATTATCTATTCTAATATAAATATCTAAATATCCAGTTGTTACTGTTAATCCATTCCAACCAGGAATTCCACTATTATAAGCAGCTCAAGCCCCAACAGCTCCTCATCAATTACCACTATTTGCATTATTTTGGCAAAGATAAGTTGAACTTGTTTTTTTATATAAACCACCCATATTACTTCCCATAGAAGAATATCCAGATGTAGTTATTTTAGTAATATCTGCTGCGTCAACATCTGCAAAAACACATGTCATTGGATTTGCAGTTTGAATTCATCTATATTTAGCTTCTGTTGCAGAAGATGTTGTCTTTTGTTTAACCATTAATTCTCATTCTGTAAAACTATTGCAAGCATTTATATTAAATCACATATCAGAATTTTTATAAACACCATTTACAAAAGTGTCTGAATCTGAAAATAAATTAGTAGATGGATTATTATGATGAAAAATTTGTAATCATATTGAACCATCAGGTTCTTCAATAGTAATAGGAGTTATAATTGTTCTAAAAGAATAATTAGAAAATTCATTACTAGATCATATTCCATTTTTATGTATGCTCATTAATTATTCCTCCTTAAATTCATATGAATACATATTTCCTTCATTATCTATTATACCACTAATTTCGTAAAGTTTCAAGATGTCATCTGCAGAAAGAGCTGTACAGTATATGCGGACGTCGCTTAGAGATCCATAGATCTGGTTTCCCGCTCCCGCAGCCGCATTTGTTGAGCTATTTCCTATTGATGCATTTGTTCCAATCTGAATTAAATCTCCTATTGAAGATGAACTTCCATCTAAAGCTCCATTTATATATATTTTTTTAGTATTATTATTTTTATCATAAACACAAGCTATAAAAGTTCATGTATTTATATCTACTGTTCCAGTTTGGAAAAATTGACTATTTCCACCTGTATCAAATCTAATTTTTTTGCTATCTAAATAAAAAACACTAAATCCACTTCCTACTGTTGTTCTATCATTATATAAAGCCATATTACTTGCTTGAGTTGGATTAAATCAACAAGTAAAAGTAAATGCATCTGTTGAAGAATTCAATGGGCTTGACAGATAATGTAAATATCCATAGTCACTAAAATCAGTACTCCCCGCATATCTAGGACTATCAGTGTTAAAAACTAAACTTCCATATTGAGTTCCATTATAGTCAAAACCACTTACATCTCGAGAACATATATTATTAAAACCTAACTTATTATAATCTGTTTCATTTATATTAGGAATCCAATAAGTAGTACCATCTGCTAGAGATAATCTAGCATTTCTATATACTCTTGTTGTAACTTCATCTCATCCTTGAGAAAGAGCAATATGTAAATTTTTATCTGTAGTACCAACATCCGGCATAGTAAAAGTTCCATAATATCTATGTCATTCTGAATCGGTCGCTGTAGTATCTTCATTAATTGGAACAAAGTTACTATAAAAAGCAGTTCCTGTTCCTTGATAAAATCCTCTTATTCTTGCAGTTGTTGCTGCTCCTTTTATATCAATACTAAAAGTAACTTTTGTTCCAGCTGGAATTAAAGTATTAGCATTTTCTAAATCAATCATTCTTCCATTATTAGGATTTCCTGTTTGATTTCCTGGAGTCGTAACAGAAAATCCTTCTGAAGTAAAAGAAGATGAGTTAACATTATTAATTGTTCCAACACTTCAATTTCTAGTATTAAAACTTGTTGGAGATTCTGTTAAACGAGAAGGATAAAGTAAATTCGGATTAGCTCCAACACCTTCCAATTTATAATGAGCACATAAACCTTTAGCAATTTCTTTAATTTGTTTTTGTGATAAACATTCATTATATATTCTTACATCATTCATATATCTTTGAGAACTTGTTGAAATTACATTTGTTTCATAATTAAACCCAGTATATTGAGAATAATTCATGGTTTTTCCTGTTAAAGTTGCATATAAATTTCCATTTTTATAAATTTTAACCTCTCCAGGTTTGTAAGTAACTGCTAAATGAATTCAAGTTCTAACTTCAAAAAAATCTGCTCAAACCCCTCCAACAGTAGTTTCTGTTGTTGTTTTTTCTACATTTGTATATTTAATTCAACTTAAATGCAAATCATCTGCATTTGGATATTGAAAAATGCTATATAATCGAGGATTTGTTGAACGACCAAAAAAACAATTATTTCCACTTACTACAGTGCCTGCATCAACAGGAATATAAATTCAACAACAATAACTAAAAGCTTCATCTGAAAAAAGTTCTTCTGCTTGCTCAGAAGTTCATTTAAAACCTCCTGTAGTTAAACATTGTCCTGTTTTTCCATTTGTATAGGCAGGAGTTGTTACTATTGTTCCTTCTGCATTTCCAATTCCTTGATTATGTATATGTCCATTAAGAGGATATCATGCTATTAATGCCATTTAATTACCTCCTATGCAAAAACAAACTCTATACATTTGTCTGTTGAATTATATTGCATTGTTGCGGCAGTCCCGCCAACTTGCACTGATTTAGTAGTTAAAACACCACTTGTTGCATAAACCTCATTATCTGAATAAGTCTGTGGATTAGCTGCTTGACTTGTTGCTCCAACTAAATATATCTTAGATGATGTATCTGTTGAGCCTGTAGTATTTTTTGTATCTGCTCAATGTGTCCAAGAAATTGATGATGTATTATAATCAACTGTTGCTATATATGGATAATTATCTCCTTGAACCCAACATATTAATTTATATCTATAATCAGTAGTTGAAGCAAACCTATTCATATAAACTTCACAAACAAAACCTGCATCTGTATTTCCTGTAGGCTTATCACTTATTCCACTAGAACCACCATCATATTTACATATTCACCTACAATATTGTTTATAATTAGTGGAACTAACTACTAATGCTTTTGTCCTATCTAATAAAGAAATATTTGTACTAGTTATATCTACACTTTCTATATCTACTTTTTTATCTATGTTTGTAGAAACTGTATTAATTTGATCTGTTACATAATTATAAATAGTTTGTCCTGTAACTAATCCAGTTGCTGTACTACTAATACCTACATTTATAGATTTTATTGCTGCTTCTCCTAGCTGGGCAATTCCATTTTGATCAACGACAGAATAAAAAGCATCTCCAGTTTCTGTTAATTTTGTATATCCTACGTCAGCAACTCCACCCGCATCGCCAGGAATTAAATATAATTCATTTGGATTAACTTTTCCTTCATCTACTAAATAATCAAAAACATCTTGGTTAGCAACTTTATTTATAACAAGGTTTGGTATATTATTTTCTGTCATATACTTTAAGCCTCCTTTTATTTCCAAAAATTAATTAATTTCTATTTTATATGAAAAAAACTTAAATATAATTAAAATAATTAGGCCAAAAGAAAAAAGGATAGATTTTTTAATCTATCCTTTAACTCAATTTTTAGTTGAATCAAACACATTTGTTAAATCTGATTGTTGAACTCAACTACCATTAACTTTTTTATATGCTTTTGAACATTGTGTTCAATTTCCATTCACTTTAAAATATAATTTTGATTGTGAACCACCACCGCCAATAGTAACAGCAATAGTAGCATTTCCGCTAACAGTATATGAATAAGTATAATAATTAAGAGTTCCTCCATAAGTATAGGTTACTTTTCAAGTTATACCTAAAATTCTTCCTCCATAATAGCCAACTATAAATCTTAATTGTGCATCTTGGAGATCTTCTCTTGTTCAGGTTCCTGGATCGTTAATTGTTATAGTTTGATTGCTAGTACTAGTAAAAGATTGTCGAGTAGATTTTAATTCACTTCCACAATATAATTCTATATCTGCATGTCTAGCACTTTCTGAAGTACTTTCTGTTGCCCCATAGCATTTAACTTCTACCGCAGTTACTTCTGCATCATTAGGTAATCCACTAAAATCAAAAGGATAATTCATTCATCCCATTGTATTAGCATCATTAGTTCCATCTTTTACATAAGTATTACTTGTATTAGAAGTAGAATAAGGACTTTCTGCAGAATGTCCAATAGCATATCTCAATCAAGCATCACTTGATGTACTAGAATTTTGATAAAAGGCTCCTCCACTTCTATAAAACCCTGTCGTTACATCACTTCCTGCGACAGCGGAAGAGCTAGTAGAGGTTCCTCCTGAATAATGACCTATTAATTCAGAAGTTACATCTATTCCATTATTAGTTACTGTAACTGTATCCGATTTTGTTGTTGGAGTTATTGTTAAAGTATATTCATCTCCATCATAATATGTCTGTGCTCCACTTGGACTTATTGTACCATTTCCGCTCAATGTAGTAGTAATAGTTCTAGGGTCAGGATTTGTATAATCTACTTCAATTTCAGCACCATAACAATAAAAATAACCTGTTGTATTTCTACTTGATCTTCTAACATAAATCATAATAGTAAAATCATCATCATAATTTGCTATTTGTTGTCATGTTAAAGCACCAGTTGGAATAGTAATTGTTGTTACAGAAGTCCCAAAGTTTGTACTCGCAGTTGTATTAGAAATAGCAGAAGTTCCATTTGCTAATCTAGGTGCATAAGATGTATTTGTTGATAATCCACTTTCAGAACCTTTTATTTTTACTGTAAAAGAATTTATTACAGCTCCACTAGGAATATCATCAAAATTAAAACCTCTTAAATATAAATATCTTGAAGAGGTAGATGCATAAGTATTTGTAATAGTTGCATATGTAGTGTTATCTGTATTATGATACATATTTTCAGCATTAGATACAGATAAATAATTCGTACTTGAAACTGCATATGTACTTGGTACTAATCTAATTGTTGCCATTTTCTACCTCCTTCTAACTTGTTTGTAAATATATATCTCCATTAACTCCAAGAGAGCTTGATGGAGCGCTCGAACCAGTATAGTAATGTTGAATTACTAAACTCCCAGTTATTTTTGAACCATTAACATAAGCAGTTTTACCACTTACTATATCTGTTGCGGCGGCCGTGGCATCAGAAGTATAAGATCCAGTTACATTAAAAATTTGCACTCCTGTTTTAATATTAGCTGCTGTTAAATCACTATCTCCTGCAATTGTTTGAGTCCCTGTTAAATAAGTTCCTGAAGCTATCGTTTGATTAGTAGTTCCAGGTGTAATAGTGGCTGCCGCCTTAGTAGTTACAGAAGCTGTTAAAGCTACTGTTGCTGTACTTGCAGTTGCACTTGATACATAACCAGTACTAACAGTAGGGGTTGTTGTAACTCCTGTTTTTGTTAATGTAATTGTATTTGTCCCTGTACTTACAGTAGCACTAGATCCTGATAAACTTGTAGGACCTGTTGCACTACCATTTGCAACTGCATTTATTTTATAATAACCTCCCGCAGAATTATATCCTGGAGGAATATTTATATATTGATCTGAAGTACTTCTACTTACTGTTGCTTTTGATGTATATCCTGATGTAGCACTTGCCGCAGTAGAAGTTGGTAAAGTCATTGTACTAACTGATTTACTTGCTTGAGAAGCATAATATCCAGCTGGTACTGTTACAGTAGCTCCTGAAGTTGTTAAGTCTGATGAACTTTTTCTTGCAATTCCACTACCTACATATGTTGGAGAAATTCCTGCAACTTTAACTGAGTTTGTATCAATAAAAGTTCCATAAGATCCTATCTCTTGTTCTGATTCTGTAGGAGTTATAGTCATATCCGTGTCAATAACAGTAAGACCTGTTATATCACTAGGATGAAAAGTATTGTGAATATTTGAATAATCTAAATAACCTTGAGTTGTAACAGGAGTTATAGCATAAAAATTTCCATCTCTTTCAGAATATTCTAAAGTACCGTCTCCAAGAACAGCTTCACTAACTGTTGTAGATGCATTTGAAGAATAATAACCAGCCGGAGCTGTAATAATAGCATCATGATCAACTACTTCTGTTTCTAAATCAGAAGAACTTCTTCTTGTTATTCCACTTCCAACATAACTACTACTAATAGCATTAACAGTTACTGTCCCCAATCCACTATATCCTGAATCTGCAGTAATTGATTGTTGAGATTCTGTTGGGCTAACTGTCTTATTTTGATTATTTATTGATGAAGGTACATTAACAGTAACCTTACTTAAATATTTTCCTGTTGAAGGTGTTACAGTTCCATTTGATACAGCAGTTTTTTCTTCAGTTTGAATTGCGGCAACTGTAACTGCACCAGTTGTATACGTATTTGCGGCAACCGCACTTTGAGAAGAAGTTGTCGGGGTTATTGTAGTAGCTCCTTGTGTAGTTAGTTGTTTTGTTGCACTACTTGAATAGTAACCGCTTGGAGCAGTTATCAATCCAGTATTGCTTACTGTCAAATCTGAACTAGATTTTCTAGCAACACCGCTTCCTACATAACTAGAGCTAATTGCATCTACTGTAACAGCAGACAATCCATCATAACCTGTGTCTGGAGTTACTGTAATTTGACTCTCAGTTGGAGTAATTTCTTTAGTCTGCATTGAAGGCGCAGAAGAGGAAACAAATTGAACATTAACTCCGCCTATTTTATTTTCACCTAAATATAACGCCATTTATTTCCTCCTTTCTATGTGCTTGATGGAATGTCACTTTGAGTTCATTCTCTTATTATAATTCTATTATAATCCATTACTTGTCAACAACCTGTTGATGAAGTGGCAGTTGAACCATTATTATACCAAGAAGCAGTTTGACTTGAATTATAAACCATAGCAATATGACTACCCACTTCATATCTTGAACCAATCATACTATTTTTATTATATACAACAGGTTTAAAACCTAATGAATTTATTTGAAAAACAGTCCCATAGTTTTCATCTCCTAAAACTGGAACTTTAACATCAACCACCATTCCGTCTGAATAAGCTGTTACATCACTATCGGTTACAGTTCATTTTGCTGAAGTATAAGGGGAATCGGTCACTGCCGCAGTCCCCATTACACTTCTATAAACTCTATATATCCTATGGATAGTTCCATCTTTTATATTTTCAAAAGAATCTAACTTATTTAAAATTTTCATAAGCTAAACCTCCTTACTATCCAATAACAACTACTTGATATGTCTTTCCTGTTGCTACTGCTTGTGCAAAGCCAATAGTAACTTTACTTGTTGATGTTCTTGTAACATCTACCATAACTTCATCATAGGTTGTAGCATCATAAACTTGAACAATAACATCTCTGCTTCCTAAATTATGAGTTACTTCAAAACTTGTTTTACTGCTATCTCCTGTTAATGTAGTTGAATATTTCTTTAAAATTGTTACTGCTGAACCATATTCTGAAATATGTCCATTTTTATCTATTTTAATTGGATAAACTCCACTTATTGTTTGTGCACTATTTAATACATTACTGTGTCCTACTGTAATTGAACCACTTGTTGTTACAGGACCTCCGCTTACAGATAAACCACCATTAGTTGCATTTGCAAGATTTACACTAGTTACAGTACCTGTATTAGTTGTATATCCTTGATTACTTGCACCAGTTACTCTACCATATTTATCAACTGTAATACCTTGATATGTTCCAGGTGTAACAGCTGTTTTAGTTAAATATAAAGTACCTGTTGTAGTAATTGTACCACCATCAGTTGTAGTATCTGCGCTAGTTGTATTTAAACCAGCTCCTGCAGTGATTTGAGTTACATCTACATCGTCACCAGATGGTACATAAGCCCATGTTGGAGTTGTTGCTGTAGCAATAAATAAATCTCCTACTTTTGCAGCTTGACTTGCATAAGTTCCTGCAGTTACTATTTTATAAGTATCACCAACTTTAACTCCTGTTGTAGGTAAAGTTGTACCAGCTGTTCCTCCAGTACCAACAGTACCTTTGAAGAACATTCCTCCTGCAAGACCTGCTAAATCTGCGGCGGTTGCTATTTTATTTGAAGTTGCGTTATATGCTGTCATATAACTTAAATCATTTGTTAAATCTGTTAATTTTGTTGGTAATGCTGCACTTGTTATATATCCATCTGGATTAGTAGCATTATAAGGTGTATAACCTAATGCTGTTGTTACATCTGATCCAGTAATTCCACTAATAAATCCATCTGGGTTTGTAGCATTGTATGGAGTATAACCAAGAGCAGTAGTAATATCTGTGCTATCAATTCCTGTAATAAATCCACTATCATTTGTTAATTCACTTACCGCGGTTGGGATTGTTTGAGCGGCGCCCGCACCTGTTATATGTCCATGTGCATCAAATGTAATTGGATAAATACCTTGAGTAGTTTTAGCTGTTGTTGTATTAGCATGTTGAATATCAATAGTACCTGAAGAAGTGATTGGACTTCCAGATATAGTTAATGTTGAATCATTAGATGAAACAGCTACACTAGTTACACTACCTTCTTGGTCATTCATTTTAACCCAAGCTGTTCCATTATAAATATAGAAAGCTTTTTGAGTTGTATTAAAATATATTTGACCTGCGACAGGATTAGATGGTGCAGATGCTAAATTCTGAATAACAGAATTTTGCAATTCGTTCTTGTTTAAATCAATATCTGTTAAAAATACCTTTGCCATATTTTTTTTTTCCTTTCTTTTAATTTAAAGTGGCGCTTCCTTTAAAAGCTCCTGAGAAAGTTATTGTTACTTGATTTGCGTCATCATAAGCAACATCTCCAATAACTTCTTCTCCTGCGCTATCTATAACTGTCACGCTAGGATATTTGTTCAGATTATGAACAATAACTCATACATCTGAAGCTGTTGTTTGTTTGTAATAAAAATTTTTATCTTCTACAATATTTAATTCTTCTGAAGTCTTATTTCCCTCTAATACGACACCATTTATTTGAGGTTTATTTGTTAATCTATTATAGTTCCCTGCAGAACCTTCTGCCATAGTCTTAACTTTTATACCCTTTTTTTTCGATAAATCTACCTCAAGGGTATCTGCGCTATTCAAATCAGCAGTTATTGTTTGAGGAGTACCAATAGTAACTACCAAATTTTCTCTATTATCTTGAGGATATGCCATAGTTTATTAACCCTCCTTTTCAGGAGCTTCTGGTCATAAAACAAATAATTTTGGTCCATCATCATCATAGCCAACAAGAGTATCATTGTCATTTAATTCGATTTCATACCAATATGTTACTGTTTTAGTTTTGATAAGATTCTCAAGTTTAGTCTCGTCAGAAGTTAAAGTCATTTCGAAAGTATCTGATTGTTCATCAATAGTAAAAGATTTTTGAAAAACTACTGAACTATAGTCATTCTCTTTTACGATAGAAAATTTAATAACGTCTCCAATAGCAAAATCTTGATTAGCAGTTAATATAATAGTAATTTGATCGCCTCTATTAAGATACATATTTTTACTATCATCTATAATAAACATTTTGACTCCTCCTTTTCTTTAAAATCTTTCTCTTTGTATATTAAAAATCGTTTGGACTTATTTTTGAAAAATACCCAAAATAAAAAAGAAGATAACTGCATGAATTAAGCAGTTATCTTTAAATAAAATTATTCTTCTTCTTCGTTATTTTCTTCTTCTGGTTCTTCGATAGCTTCTTGATCTGCTAGTTGTTGTTTACAATAAACTTCTCTTGCGGCAGTTACTATTGCACCAACTAAAACATCTAGTCCTCCAATTATTGTTGTTGCAACTTGACCTTCTATTTTACCAAAAGTAGTTAAGATTAAAAAGATAAAGTTTACAATAGGAACTAATGTTAAAGCAAACATTTTTAATGCATCATAAGTTTTGTTGCTCATAGATTTCTCCTTTCTTGCGGCGGCAGGGGATATTCTCCCCTACTCGAGACTATGCCATTTCTATATCGGCTGCCGCATTATTCTTCTTCTTCATATATTTCTCAATTATTAGATAAAATATCTGCATTTTGAAAATTATAATCAACTGTTTCTCCTGTATCAAGTGTAAGAATTACTTTTTGATTACTTGTTTCATTAAGAGTATTTCCTTCAAGATCTTTATTTATTATTGTTGAATCTACTAGTTGTATATAAATAAAATTATCTCCTCAGAAAAGTTTATTTGTATTACATATTTTTTCCCCTTGCTGTAAATAATTTATCATTTCATAAAAACTCATTTATTTATCCTCCTTTTATATCTATGCAGTTCTTCTCCACATATAAATTGCAATATATGGAATATTATGAGTGTGGCTATTTAAAGTGTGAGTATGGCTTGATGTCGCTGCAGAATCTCCAATTGTTTCCATACCATAAGTTTTCCATCCTCGATCTCCAGCATAAGCAGAACTGTATCCATAGGCATCATCTCCACTACCTCCATTATTCCAACCACCATATATTTTATGTTGGTGAGAACGTAGACCACTTTGTGCTGCTGTTAATGTTGTAGCTCCAGTATTTCCACTCGCTGCATTAGTAGCTGTTCCTGTGTCATTTCCATTACTTCATGATGCAGAATCACTATTAATATTATATAAGAATTTTCCTTTTGGAAGTCTTTCCCAAGTTCCACCAAACAAAGTAGCAGGACTTGTAGAATTAACACTCATATAAATAGATCCTACTGGATAAATTGCATTTAATACAGTTATATCTACCATTGTGACATAAGAATCACTAGGCAAAGTTTGAGCAGAAGTATATGCCCCAGAATAAAAAGTTCCAAAAGGAGCTTGTTCTTTTGTTGTTCTTCCTGTTTTACTAAGAACTTGATAATTAAAAGTCCCATATTGAGCTCCACAATTTACTCACAAAGCACATTTTCCATTTGTATTATTATAATATAATCTAAGTCTATCTAAAGCTACAGAACCACTTAATCTATAAAGTTGACAGGTTAAATTATATGCTCCTCCATTATTAGCACCATTTTGTCTAATACGGAAACTAATTTGACCTCATAAACTGCTATATCCACCATTTACCTGTAAAGTATAACATTTATCATCATATTGAACAGAAGTAAAAGTTCCATCTCAAACCTTAAACCAATAAGAAGATAAACCGCTAGTTCCAGAAGTTACATACCCAGAATAATCATTTATTAATTTTCCTGTCATCGTTCCTGTGACAGTTAAATTCTTTGTTGCATTAGATGTTCCTATGGTTGTTGCACCATTTATTTGGACATTTCCTTCTAAATTTGTTTTTCCATCTACAAATAATCCTTGTTCTGTTGGAATTGTATTAATACCAACTCCATTTACTGTCTCATCTATAAATAAAATTGGCATACCAGGACCCACTGAAGCTAAAATTGCATTTGATTCTTCTCCAAAAGCATCATATAATATAACTTTAAAATCATAACTTAAAGTATTATCAAAAGTATCTTCCAAAGTAATTAAAGAATTAAAAGTTTCAACATCATCATCTAATAAAGTATAAGTAGATGCTGTAGATAATTTATAATATACTTCTGCTCATTCTTCATGATTAACAGAAGCAATAGCTCATGAAGGATTAATTTTTAATTGAACAACTTCTCCATAATTATTTTGTCTATTAACAGAAATTGTTCCAGATGGATTTGTATAAGGAGTTACAGATATTGTCTTTGTTTGAACTGAAGTTTCTAACCCTTTATAATCAACTGCTTTAATCTTAACCGTTACTGAAGTTGCCGTCGATCCTACTGTCCCAACTGAAATGTGGGTTGCGCTAGCGCTCCTAGTTGTTCAAGAAGTACCTCCATCTGTTGATACTTGATATTCTTTTATTGAGCTTCCTGAATTAGAATTTGCTATTGCAGCTTGATTACCAGTTAAAGCTAAAGAATATTCTCAACTACTTTTTCCTTGCACTAAAATTTGATTATTTCCTGTTATTCTTGTTGTTTCAGAGCCTATGTCTGCATAAGTAATTGCAGTATTAATTGCAAAATTACTACTTCAAGAAGGAGTATAAGAAGTATTTATTCCTAAAGTTCCTGTTTTTGTTGTTGTCCATGAACTATAAACACAAGTATAAGTTAAATTAGCAGATGTTGTTGTTGATGTCCCACTTCCAAGTGCTGTTCTACATTTATCAGCAGGAATTGTAAAAGTTAAAGAAGTTCCAGAAGTAGAACCTGTATACAAAGTATTATTATTTCCATCTTTTACAGTAATACTACAATTTCTACTGTGCTCATTAGTTAAATTAACTGTCTGCGCATTACCAGCTATTAAAGCTGAAGTTGTAATACTTGTTAAAGCAGGAGATTTTCAAGTTGTAGTATTAACAGAACTTGAATAAGTTGTTCCCGCACTATTTGTTGCATAATATCTAAAATAATATTTTGTATTAGTATTTAATCCAGTTACTGAATTTGTACAAGCTGTTCAATTGCTATTATCTGTTGATTTTTGATATCCACTAGCAGTAATAGTTGCATTACCATTACTAGTAATAGTTCCAGTTAAAGTAACTGTAGTTTCTGATGTACTTGCTATTGTACAAGTAACCGAAGGTTTTACAACATTATTATCTAATGTTCAAGAACTATTTCCACTTGAAGTATAACTGCTTCCATAAGGGTGAGCAGTTATACTTACACTAAATGAAGTTCCTCCAGACTTAGTAAAACTTCCTGAAGCAATTGTATTGTCTTTATAAAAAGAACTTGATGAAGTCTGAGTAGAACCATTTACAGTAATAGAAAAACCATAATTTGAAACATATGATTGTCCACTAGTTCCAGAAGTAGCTCTAGTAACAGCAGACCAATTTATTGTAGCAGTATTTCCTGACCAAGAAACAACACTCCAACTAAAATCTCAATACCAAATTCTAGAACCTGCTTTAACTTGATTTGTTGAAAAACTACCTGATGTTGCCATTTTTTCCTCCTTTTATTTCCATTTTTATCCCCCTCTTACAAAAGCAAGTCCATTATGAACAACTCCACTCACCGTTAATGAAGCAGGCTGAGCAATTATCTTTGAATCAAAATTTAATTCAGAAGAAACTGTTGCTTTTGTCATATTAAATTTATCTAAATCGGTATCACTACCAAAAATTAAATTTTCATTAGCATCTGTTAAAGTAATTCCATTTGTCTCTAAAATTCTAGCTCATCCACCATTTACTAGTTTTACTTTAACTCCATTTCCATCTATTATTACAATAGGATTTTCTCCATTTGTTTGATATACTTCTAAATGTCCTTCTGTATTTACAGTTTTTCCCAACGTTAAAATACCATCTTCAATTTCTGAAGCTTTAATATGAACTGCATTTAATTGGCTTAAATCCATAGTACCATCTAAGCTTCATACAGAAGTATAACTACAGGTTGAAAAAGTAGCTGTATTTTGATTTCATCCAGATGCATTATAAAAATATTGAATACCATTACTACCCATTAAGATTCCTTCAGAAACATTGTTCATATCTTCTTTATCAACTAAATAAATAAAGTTATCAAAAATCCTAACAAAACCTAAAGTAGATAATTGAGTAATTCTGTCTCCATTTGCGGTTAACCCATCTTGTAATTGTTTTGTTAAAGTATCACATAATGGAGTTGAATAAGTTTGTAAACCAGTATCTCAATCAGTTCTAGTTCTTGTTCATATATATAAAGAAGTATCTGTAGGTTTAGTCTCTTCTCATCCTGTTACGGGAGCTGTTGAATCACTTTCAGAGCCAGCATATTCTGTTGTATATCCAATTTTATTTTTTATACTGTGCATTTCTGACCAAATAAAAGAACCATTCCCATAAATAATCTTATCTTTTTGTCAAATATAATATTCATCTGTTAAATGAGTTTCATTTAAAGGAGTTGTCCATACATCTGTTTCCTTAGGTTTTAAGCCCGTAGAAGGATAGCAATAGTAAGGAATAATATCTACTATACTTTGATTAATAGCTGTTTGAGTTGATATTGAAATATTAGTATCAATATCTTCAGGAGCCATTGTCCAATCAGTAGCAATATTTCCTTTTTCAAATTTAACTTTAGTAATTTCATTTGCTATATCGCTTACTTCACTATTATCATAGACAGTTAAATGTAAATATTTATCATTTTCCCCAGAAATTCATTGTTGATCAACTAAATTAATATCTGATCTTATAAAATTATCATCTACATCACAAACTCTAAATAAAGCTTTAATTCCACTTTTTGTTGAATATATTTTTATTCAATAACTAGTTTCAGGTTCTATTTCTATTCTTCTTTTTAAAGAAATTCTTCCATTATAAGAAACTATTTCTGTTGGCTCTCCTACATTAGGAATATTTCAATTTCCATTTTGTCAATTTTCTTCTAAGTTAGAAATATAATTTCTCCCACCAATTTCTAAATCGGTAGTATCATATAATTTGACAATAGTAATAGTATCATATACATTAGCATTTGAACTTATACATTTAAAACTTAAAGCAGTAATACTATCTGTAAATAAATCACAAGTTTTTGCTATTGTAAGAACTTCACTGCTAATTGTTAATCCATGTTGTCCACTTGTTACATCTGTTCAACTACTTCCACCATTTGTACTATATTGCCATTTTGAATAAGTAACGGTCTGAAATCTTGGTGTTAAAACAATATTATTTGGACTAAATGTAGAACCACCATCTGTTGATTTAAACATTTGTGAACTTGCTGTAATATCAACTAAACTAGCAGCCTCTCCGCTTGATCCGGTTGTTGTACTAGAATAACTAAAATAAATTGTTCTATCTGAAGATTCACCTGTTATTCTATAAACAATAGCAAGTTGTTCTGTTTGTGTCTGAGGTAATACTGTAGTCGCACTAAATGTAATAGTAGGACTTGTTACCGCGCTAGTTGAACTTACTTTAAAATTCATTCCTGTCTTTCCAGTTGCAGTTGAGCTTGTTGAAGCTGTAACCCCATTTACAGATTTAATTTGAACTGTTTTTGAAGTTGTTCCTTGATAAGCAATTAATTGTGTAGTTACTTCCTTCGCGGTGCCCGCCGCAAAAGTTTGAGCTTCATTTGTTAAATAAGCAACATATGGAGAAGTTCCATTTGTACCATTTGTTCCATTAGTAACTACCGAAACAGTTTGTTCATCTAAAATTGTTGTTCCTGTTGAACTATTATATAAAGCAATTCTTATAGAGCTTGTATTTGCAGGAATTGTATATGAATATCCTGCAGTACTTGTAGGAGTTGCAGTTGCAGTAGAAGATCCATTTAAGAAAATCGCATATCTACCAGTAGTAAAGTTTGTAATTGCGGCATCCCCTGTTTGAGATTTTGCTGTTAAAGTAATCGCACTTGGAGTATAAGTTCCATCAGTCGCTTTAACAACTGCTGCATGACTTACTATTAAAGAATAAGCAGTTGGACTTGTTCCATTTTCACCATCTTCACCTGCTTTAGCTAAACTCCATGAAAAATTCTTTGTAAAAGATTTACCATCAACAGTAATAGGAATTGTTAATACTCCATTTTCAGTAGTTAATGTTGTTGCGGCCGTTATAGTAATTGTTGTTCCCGATACAGAAGTTGTCAATCCAGTAACTTGACCTGTAATAGTCCCAATTGTAGGAGTTATTGATGAAGTCCCTTTATATGCTAGAACCTCGGTTGTAGTACTACTAGCCACTGCCGCAGTATCTGTAGCAGGAAAAGTATGTGATTCATTTGAAAGAACTACTGTATATGCGGGTGCCCCTGCCGCTCCATCATCTCCCTTTTCTCCTTTTAAATCTACTTTTGTAATTGCTTTTGTTAATGTAACATATCCACCTTCATAATCAGAAGTCCTAAAAGCACAAGATATATTTGAAGCAGAAGGATTTAAAGTACAAGTAACTCCATAATAAGAATTTGGCATTGTTACTGTAACAGTTTCAGTATTTCCTGTCCATATTACATTTGCACTTCCATGATAAGAATTCCATCTTCCACTATAATATCCCATATCAAGATCAATTCTTAACATTTCTCCTACTTGCATACTAGAATAATCTACCGTTCTAACAAGTGGAGAACTTGTATCACTACTTCCAGAATGATTTAATATTACAGTTTCTTCAGTTGTAAAACCAACTGTAATTGAATTTCCATTAACTCCTACTATTGTATATTGATATCTATTTTGACCTATTACAATTTCTCCTACTTTTGGAGTTGTATCAGGTCCAATTAATTGACTTCTTAAATATATATTATTTGAAGGAGCAACGGTTGCTGCTCATACTGAAGCACCAGCTTCGCCATCAGAGCCTTCTAATTTAAACCATGTATAATCACCTGGGTTAATAGAATCTTCTTCTGTTGTATCTACATACGTTCCCATAAATTCACTAGGAGTTTTTGTCATTTGACTAAAACTTGAAGGATTTATTACATCTGAGTAATAATAGTGAAAATATGATGAATCTCCTGCTTCACCTTGAGTTCCTCTTAATCCTAAATTTATATTAAATTGTTGAACTTGCGTTCAAGTAACATTATTACTATCTGTATAACTAAATGTCGCAGTAATTAAATTTGTAATATTCTCTATTGCTTTTGTTGAATCTGCAGTTATTACCATATTTTTATTATTTACACTTCAATAATAACTTAAATTTGTTATTGATGAAGGACTAAATGTACAAGTAACACCTGTAACATCAACATTTTTAAATTTTGGATAACATTGAATTGTATATTGTTTATTTTCACTTGGATGATGATTTGTTTCTGAAGGTATTGTTATATTATTTGTAATTGGATTCATTTGTAAAAATGAAGTTGCATTATCCAAGTCTGTAATTTCTTGTTGCACTGTTCTTTGTGAACCTGATGTCATATATAATTGAGTAGCAACAACTTTACCATTCTGATCAATAGAAAAGTTACCATTTCCTCAATCTATACTTGGCGCAGATAAGTTGATCTGCATACCAGTTCCCGCAGTAGTATCATAATTACCAGATGTTAAAATTGCTTGATTTGTACTTGGATCAATTACTATTTGTCCGGATCCAGTTTTTCCAAATCTAGCTGAACCATCACTAGCATCTAAAGCTATAGTTCTTTCTCCAGAACTATATCCAAATAAACCTGTTTCAATCTCTTGCCCAGTTTCTTCTATACTTCCTAAAAATACTCCTGTAAATGAATTGTCTTGTTCTTTTCTACCTGCTCCAACCTGAGGAGATAAAATTAAACCTTCATCTTCATTTATTTGAATACTATTTCCATTTCAATCATTCATTAAAGCATTACTATATTTATTTAAATAAAGATGAATAGGAATTTGAATTGAACCCATACTTGATACAGTACAAGTTATTCCATTATTTACACATAAACCATTAAATTCATCAACAGGCTTGTAATATTTTTGATTATTATTTAAAACTTGTCCATAAGTTTTTCTTAATTCTATATTAGACTCATCTTGTCAACCATTTATATATGTACTACCATAAATTTCCCATGTGTAAGTAGAAGTTCCGCTTACATCTGCAGTTCCATTTAAAGTAACTATTTCAAAAGGTTGATTATTATCATACTGAGGATATCTTCCATCAGTTGAATATATTGCATAGCGGAAGCCGCTATTTTTCTTTAGTTTTAATGTATAATTACTATTTGAAACTCTTGATACTATAACTGGCATTGTATCATAATAAGTCATACCATCATAAGTTACATTACATCTTACTATGTTTGCGGGGTCTGTATACTGTGTCCCGTCAAATGTTACAGCACCGGTTGCCGCATTTATATTTAAGTTAGAATCTTCTGTAATAACAACAGAAGATTGATTTTTTGTATATCTATTTTTTAATATACTCCAAGAAACATCTACATCTTTGAAATTTCCTTCATCATCTTGCTCAATATTAGAAACTCCTGAAGTAACATCTTCAAAAATTTTAATTCCATCATGTCATAATTGAACTTTAAACCATAAGTTTTGACTTACTGGAGTATAATTTAAGCTATAAGTTCCTGCGGCAGTATTATAAGTTACCATTGGATAATCATTTAATTCTCCTGTCGCAATATTTGGAATTATTTTACAAATAAAATCTGTACCATTAGTTCCAGATTCACCTTCTTTTATAAAAGATAAATTACTTTCTGCTTGATAAGAAACCCCTTCATAATCTATTTTTAATTTAATATTATTATCACTAGCATTTATATCATATTTTGTAGCAATCTCATACCCTAAAGAATAAATATTTGTATAAACATAATGTCCATCTTCTACTGTTGGAGTCCCATAAGAACTAGGTATAATTATCATAGTATCTGTCATAGGAACTATCCATTTAATTGCTGAGCCTGGAATTCCACTTTGAGGAATCTCCGCACCTAAATCATCATATAAAGTAAATGTTAATGGCAATAGAGTAATAGGATTATCTAATGATTTATTATTTGGCGCAATTCCTTTTTCATTATATTTATAAACTTGAACTCCATTATTTATTACTAAATTATATTCTTGAGCCTTTTCTAATGAATTATATAATATAATAGAACCAGTTCCAATATAATTTCCGCTATACCAAACTGAACATTTATAAACTGTATAATTTATAATTTCATTTACTGCTACATTTTCATAATTTTTACTTGTAGTATTTAAATCTTTAAAGCTTCCATAACAATCAATAGCAGCTCATGAATAAGTATAATTTGTATCAGTTTGAGAAGTTCCATTTATTAAACATGATAAATCTGTATTTCCTACATCAAAATAAAATTGAGTTCCATTACTTGATGCTATTGTTATATTATAACTAGAACTTAAATTATATATAATAACTTCTTTTTCTAATATTGTATCATTATTATATACAGCTACACATTTATATTTATTTTCTTTTGCTAAATTATCTTGTTTAGCTACTGAAATTTCATTTCCTGCACTATTTCATTCAATTAATAAATTATTTGGATCTGTTTGATCAATTATATTATATTCATTTAAACATTCCCAACCAGAACCACCTAATTTATTATACTTTTCTGAATGAATTGTAATTCCTACATTTTCTTTAAACCAATAGTAAGAAAGATTAGCAAAATCATCACTTGCGGCCTTGCCTTTTACACGAACTTGAGCTTGTATCTTCCTTATATCGGTTGCCGCACTTTGATTATCAAAATAAATTCCTTGAGGTGTTATTAATGATAATCCACAACTTGTTAATTCTTCTTCTGGAATTAAATCTGCAGAATAAATTTGAACATTTTTTACAAATATATCATCTTCTTTTCCTGTTGCTGTGTGAGGAAAATTATTTGAAAAAATTTGTATTTGATCTATAGATTGAAATTTTAATCCATCTATTTCATAAGCACTAATTTGTTTAGTAAAATTTACTAAATTATATGGATTTCCGTTCATATTATCAATATCAATAATAAAGTCCCTTTCTACAGGCTCTCCTGCCTCATCTGCATATGTAGTTTTAAAAGAAATCCCATAATTTCCTCTAAATTTTTGTTCTAAAGGTAAATTAGTTTTAAAATAAGCACCTAATAATAATGCAGTACCATTTTTAATATATAATTCTGCGGCATCCGCATTATAATCTATTAAATTTATATTATTATCAGCATCATATAAAATTACCGAGTCTCCACCCGATTGATAAGAGCATAATCCAAAGACATCTTCAGATTGAGCTATATTATTACCTATTATATTATATCTATTTTCTACAGAAATATTATTAATATAATCTGTTCCTAAGCTGTCAACAGTACCAATGATAGTTTTATTACTTGCCATATTATTGCCTGGAACAAGAACATAAACTAAACTGCCAACAGAATAAGTAACATCTGTTGAAGTAGAATAAGCATAAAAAGCACTATCTTGAAATTTTACCTTATACTTGCCAATTGCGGCATCTTGTACTTTTAAAATAGTACATTGAATAGTTTTATCGTAGTCAGCATTTTGAACCGCATGATCAACAAGGCTTTGGATTGTGTCAAGAATTTGTTTCTCATAATTTGTTGCACTCATTCTTTTCTCTCCTTTTTTCTCCTATTTTTTAATTCTATATAAATTTTAATTTTCATTTATATTTATTAATCTAAATTAACCAAAATAAAAAAGGAAGATACCTGAAGTATCTTCCTTAAATTTTATTTCTTTCCTATATATTGAGATGCGGCATTTGTTAAATTATTTAATGCTGTTTCTATTTCAATAGCACTCTTAACATTAGGGAAATTAGCTGTAATATGAACATCTTGTTCTAATACTGAACCATTTCCACTTCCATTTGCCACATAACCGCCTGAAGTTGCACCTGAAAGGCGCTCAAGGGTAGTTTGACCAACTGCCGCAGTTATATTTCTCATAATTGCAACAGTATCAAGTAAATTTCTAGTATCTTTTGCATTTAATACTAATTCTTTTTCATGTAAGAAAGCAGCTTTTGCATCTCTACTATTCCAAGTTCCTGTATAACCACCAGTATCTAGATATACAACTTCTCCTGGATAAATATAGTTAGCATTTCTCCCTCTTAAATGATCTTTATTATGTTGCCAAATTTCAGTATATAAACTTGCTTTTCCATAAAATCTTCTTGCAATTCCCGATAAAGTGTCTCCAGAAACTACTGTATAAGCCTGTCCACCTAATCTATATCCTGCCCTTGGATTTGAATTAGTTTGTGCGGGCGCTGCTGTAGTTGTTTGTGCTGGTTTAGTTTCTGGTAAAGGAGTAGCAACTGTTTCTTTAGCTGCGGTCTTGCCTTTTTCAGCTTCAGCCGCGGCTTTTGCAGCTTCCTCTTTTTGTTTAGCTAAATAATCATGAGCATCTCTTGCTGCTTGTAATTCATCTTTATACGCGTTTGCTAGATCATTAACCCCTGCCGCAAGATCTTGTACAGCTTCTAATTCAGCTTTATAGCTTTCTATTACTCCATCATTACTCATTGTTAATGCTTGGTTAACTTCAATAATTTGATCCTCACCATTTAAAACATCTCCAACAGTTTCATTTATATCTGCTTGGATATTTTGTATAGCTTGATCATATTCTTCTGCTGCATCTTGAATATTATCAAAAGCATCTATTGTAGTAGGTTCAAATCCACCTTCATCTTTTATTGCGCTAATCATTTGTTGAATTCCATCATCTCATTGAGGAATTAATCCATTTAGAATTACATCTTGCTCTTCTTGAGTCATATTCATATAAGTATCATATTCTTCTTGTTTTAAATTAGCTAAATCCATAAAAGCAGATTCTCTTAAGTCTGTTCTTATTTTTTCATTTTGTTCTACAATACCATTAATTATTTCACCATATTCTTGTTGAATTAAAGCTTCCTTTTGAGCTCTTAATTCTGGGTCATTGATTTGTGCAGCTTCCGCCATTGCTTCTTGATAATCATTCCATGTATCATAAGCCTCATTTAAATTATCTATATATCTTTCTTTATCAAAATTATATAGAGAATTATATGCTTCTCTTAATTTATTTTGTGCATCATTAACAGCTTCATCATCTGCAACATATTGATATCTATAATTACCTTGAGTATCTCTTCTTAATCTTAATGTATTCTTTTGTGCTTGTGCTTCTTCAAGAGCTACTTGAGCTACTGTTAATTCATATCTCTTTTGCGCTCTCTCAATATCTTTTTCACTTAATTTATCGGCATTTTTTAATGCATCTAGTTGTTCTTGCATCGCCGCATTAAGTTTCTTTTGTGCAGACAAATTATCTGTATTATTTATTGCATCTTGATATTTATCTGCTAAATCCGCAATTCCTTGTAATCTATTTATTTCATCTAAGAATTGTTCTGTTCTTTCTCCAACAATATCAAATTCATCACTTATATATTGTAAGCCTTTATTATTAGTTAAATTATCATTTAAATTCTTAAATATTTCATTTATAGTATTTGCTAATTTATCTTGTAAATTCTCAACAGCATCTTCAACAAGATCATTTCAATCTGCTACGGCATCCGCTCATTTCTCTCTGGCCGCCTCAAACTGTTCTGAACCTTGCTCAACTGCATCCATTTGATTTTTCCAATACTCAACTTGTTGTCTTTGGAAATCTAATTGTTTATTATAATTATCTTGTTGAGCATTATAATAATTAGTTAATTGAGTATAAGCTTCATCTCCAAGAGTGAGTTGAATTAAAGTCATATCATGTTCAATTAAATCTGAAATTGCTTCATAAGTATCAACTTGATCATCTATTTTATCTTGAACTGCGTCCATTTGATCTAGAACATCTTCTTGAAGTTCATCTTGTATTTCTACAATTTCTTCTAAAGCATCTTTTAATTTATCAAAATAATCTTCTAAATCTTCTAATGATTGACTTCTTTCTCTACCATAAACATTATCTAAACCTTTATCAAAAGCTCTTAATTCATCTAAAGTTTCTTGAACATGTTTACCTAAAGCTTGGACCTCGCCAGTATCTAAATCATTTAAATAAGTTTTTAAATCTTCAATTCTAGCTTTTGCATTACCTAAAATGTCATCATCATCTATTTGATCGATAACTTTTTTCTTAAACTCATTTCAATCTCTTTCGGCTTCCGCAATATCTAGACGAAGATCAACTTCCATTTTAAATTTTTCAATATTCTTTTCAGTAATTTTATCTATTGCTTCTTGAATTTGATCTTGTAAATCTGGAATTTCATCTGTAACTAATTCATCATATCTTTCTAAATTCTTTTTAAATTCATCAAAATTCTTTTTAGCTTGTTCTACAGTTTCTTTATAAGACTCTTGAGCGTCTGCGCCAAGAGAATTATAATGATTAATAATACCATTTACATAGTTTTCTTGAGCTTGAAGCGCGGCCGCATAATTTCCAATAGTTCCATCAGAATTGAATCTAACTCCAGAACCAGCAAGTTTTCCTTGAAGTTCTTTCATCTCATCTGCGGCAATACCTAATTTTTGTTGAGTAACTGTAATTTGATTATTTAAAGCTTCAATTTGCTTATTATAATTTTTTACAAGGTCTCCGCCAAATGCTTTATCTTCAGCATCTTCTAACCTATCTAATGTTGTTTCTATCTGTTCAAGTTTAACATTAACATCATGGTATCTATCAATTTCTTCTTTAAGCGGATCCATTGTATCGGCTTTTTTAGAGGAACCTCCTCCTTTACCGCCGCCTCCGCCTTTCTTTCCACTAGAGCTTCCGCCACCTTTATTTTTTGATGAATAATTATTTGCTGACCCTGAAGCTTTTTTAGTTAAAGATTGAATTTTTGGAGCAGATCCATCTGTAGTCATAGCCATAACTTCTACATAATCAGTATATTCATAAGCTTCTCCTGGGTAAGTTCTAGTACTCATCTTTGAAGGGTATGTATATTCTCCTTGCCCATCTGGAGTCGTTGCCTTTGCTACAGAATCTACTGTAGTTTCAGTAATCGTTGCATGACCTTTCTTTTTTATTTCTTTTTCTTCTGTCGCAAATTGAGCTTCAAATCCCATAGATTCAAAGAAAGCATTTGCTTGATCTGCTGTCATATGAGCTGTGCTAATAATTCTTTGACATTCTTCTAAGAAAGCTGCTTCATTTTGACTCATTCCATCTAAATTTAATTCTGTTCCTACAACAATATCCGGAATTTGATTTTGAATGTTATTTAAACTAGATTGAAGAGTAGCAATTTCTTCTCCAGAAAGTTCATTATCTACTATTATTTTTGCTACAATAGCATCTGTTGTGGCAACTCTTAATTTATCAATAGCTTCTGCACTGCCATTTGCAGCCTTTTCAATTAAATCTGCATTTTTAACAAAGAAATCTCCGTCTAAATATTTTTCTGTATCTTCAGATAAATCAAGAACATCTCCAATAGCATCTCTAATACCTTTTAAAGCATCAAAATATTCTTCACTTTCTTTTCCAGAATCTTTTAAAACATCTATTCAATCTTCTTGACTTTTTGCTAATTTTTCAAGACCATTGTTCATTCGCATAATAGACTGAGCAACGATAACTCCTGCATCAGCATTATGTTCCATCTCATCAGACAGATCATTTATTCCATCCTGTGCATCTTCTGCTCCATTAGAAATAGACATTAAATATTCAGCATAATCTGCTAATTCTTCTTTATCTAAGCCTTTCTCTTTTATCTGTTCGTCTTGTCCAGCCAACACTTGTTCAACAGCTTTGGCAGGATCTCATTGATAATTTTCCTCAGAAAAGCCAGCTTTAAAATTCTCTGTAAATTGTTGTCCACTTTCAAAACCTAATTTTTGGACATCTTCCTCAGAATACCCAAACATATCAAGTATCTCTTGATTTGACTTACCTCTAATTTTTTCAGCTTCTTCTGGAGATATGCTTCCAAAATATTGAGAAAAATCAAAAGTTTTATCTGAATCTGCCATAGCATTGGCTACCGCAAGAGTAAAATTAGCTCCATATTCTTTTCCAGCTTCAGATCCTGCCATTGAAGCTTTTTGTAATAATTTAATGACTTGATCAGTTCCTTCTTCTACTTCTTCTTGAGCTTTTTGCTGAGAAGCTTTTGATGAAGCTTCATTATAAACTGCCGCACGCATTTTTCCTCTTGCTTCATTAGAAGAAAAATCTAATACAGTTTCTCCTGTATCATCAACATATTTTTTTCCTTTTTTAGTTGCTTTAGAGATATCTACTCCTGTTAATTGAGCATATGCTTTAGCTAAGTCTTCATCTGTTTTTAATTCTGATGTTCCAATTAAATTTTCTAAGTCCTTATCAGAAATTCCTTGTGCTTTTTTTAAATCATTAGTTAATTTTTTATTTAAATTTCCAGTTTGTTCTCACATTCCTACTGGATTTACTATCATTCCTAATGCTTTTCCTAAACCTTGCTCTACTTCATGACTTCAGGCTTCTTGTGAAGATGCAACATCTCCTCCTAAATTAACTGTCCTTCCTTGATTTTTTAAATCTTGCGCTTGTTGTATTTTTGTCGCTTGCTGTTGAGGAGCCGATTGACCAAGGGCAGCTAATAATTGAGTATATATAGCTTCATCAAATTCTCCTTTTTCATTATAGGACATAGAAGCTAATCTTTCTCCATACTTTCCAGCTAAATAAGTTTTATTTATAGATTCATAATATTGAAGATTTGCATTTTTTACTTTCTCCGTTGCTTCTGCTAATTTAAAAAACTCTTCTTTATTTTTGTCAATTTCTTCACTTAAGAAATTTAATCCTCATGCATTTCCATCTAATGCACTAACCCATTCTGACATTGATGCTGAGCCATTTTTTAATTGTAAATAAAAATCTTCATTTTCTGCTTTTAATTGAACTAAACCATTAGTAACTTGATCTACTGTTCCTCCATAAATAGGATTTGAAAAAGAAGTTAATCCATTTTTATATGACTCTCAAAAAATTGATCTTTTAGAATCTGTTTGCTGAGATTTTAATTCAGCATTATTAGCTAAAATTTTTCCGCTATACATTCTTGACTCTGCTTTTGCTGCTTTTTCTTGTGCTTGTGTTTGAATATCATATCATGCATCTTCATCAAAAGTTAAAACACCATTTTTATAAGAAGATTTATCATATAAATCATATTCATCTCTTATTTGTTTAGCTTTTTCATTAACTTCATTTAAAGCTTCTGCATATTCTTTAGTGCCTTTTTTTAATTCACTTAATTGTTTTACAGCACCACTATAGTCACTCAATGTATTTTTTAACTCTTCAGCTTTTTGCTTTGCTTCATTATAAGCTTCAGTTAATTCTTGAGCTTTTTCTGCGGCCTCTGCAGCAGCAGTCGCATCTTGATGAAATCAGTCAGATAATCCTTTACATGAAGCAACTAATCCTCCAATAGCAACCACTAATAAACCTATATAAAGTAATAAAGGACCTCATGCAGCTATTCCCGCAGTTCCTGCTTTTACCGCTTCTGCTTCAACAAGTCCTAACTTAGCAGATAAAATTGGTAGCTGTGTAGCAATACCTTTAATACTACTACCAAACATTGTGAAAATACTAATAAGAGAAGTCATTGTTTGCAACAATTTTTCTCCACCAGATAAAGTTTCATTATCCCAAATATCTTTTATTTTTGGAACCATTGATATTGCAGTTGCTAATTGTCCAAAAGAACCTGCCAAGCTAACAATAGATTGAGTTAAACTTACTTTTTCTAATTGTTTATTAATTTCTTCTATATGATCTTTTCAAATTTGTGCACGAAGATCTAATTTTTGACCTTCTCCTTGAATTTGTTTGTCTATATTTTCTTCGCTTTGCTTACTAATTTGTATTTCTTCTTCTAAAACTTTTCTACCTTTTGCTATTGCATCATCAAATTTAGTCTGTTGTTTAGGATTAATAATATCTTGCTTAGAAAATTCTTTAAGAGTAGCTTTAACCTCATTTATTGATTTCCTAGCCTCATTGCTTGTTGGAATTATTTTATATAATTCTTTTCTAAGATTTTCTAAAAAAGGTTTAAAATTACCTTCATCCTGATCTAACTCAGGGACTTCATCAAATAATCTTAAAGTTTCTTGAAGTTTCTTTTGCTCATCTTGAATTTTTTGAATTACAAAATTTCCTTCACTATCTGGATTTAATTCTGCTATAGAAACTTTTGATTTTCCTTGAGTAATAGTATCATAATATTTTTGTGCTTGAGCTATTTTTTCATCTCAAATAGCTTTTTCGTTTTGTGCATTTGTAGCTTCTTGAATTGCATTTCCATATTCTTTTCTTTGTCCTGCATCTAACAAAGTATAATAATCACTATAACTTTGTGTTCATCCGTTTATTAATTTTTGTACTTCATTATTATTTCCTATTTGAGCAAATTGATCTGCAATAGCTTGAGCAAAATGCTGATTTTGTGCATCATTAAAAACTGCTTTTATATTATGAGAAAATATTGTTAAACCTCTTGCTATTTGAGTACTAAATATTTTTATTGCAGTAGTTCCAAGTAAATTTAAAACCCCAATTCCTCCACCAATAGATTCAGTAAATTGAGCTAATAATTTTACAACTAAAGTTAATCCGTCTGTAACTCCAGTAATTGCATCTTTATTAATCATTGCATTATATAAACGTTCTCATGCATTATTTAATTGATTAATATGAGCTTGAGTACTTTCCATATAAATATCTTGTTGATGTTGTAAAGTTCCTAAAGAATTCTTACTTATCTCTAATGTATCTATATACATGTCTCAATTGTCAAATAAAGACATTAATCTTGAGTATTGTCTAGTACCAGCAACTGTTTGTGCTAATGCAACTTGTTGCTCTCTTGACATAGAAGATCATTTGCCACCAATCTCTTCTATTACTTCTCCCATATCTTTTAATTTTCCATTAACATCAAGAACATTAAAACCCATATCTGCCATATCAGCAGTATATTTACCAAGAGAAGTCTCTCCATCTAATCCTGCTTCAATATCACTCATACGAGCATAAATAGTTTTTAATGAAGTTCCTATTGATTCTGGCGCTTCTCTAGTAACAGAAACAATAGTAGCTAACTGAGCATTTAATTGATCAACATCTACACCCATAATATTTGCAGCAGATGCTACTTTTGACATACCAACACTTAATTCTTCAAGATCTGCGGCGGTTGCTGCAGCTGTAGCCGCTAATTTATCTACATAATGTTCTGTTTCTGCTGCACTTACTTTATAACCATTTCAAACAGCTGTTAATTGCTCAGAAACTTCTCTAGTTGACTGCCCTGTAACATTAGCTGCTTTTAAGGTAGTTTCAGTTCTTGCTGCAGTTTCCTCATCATTTAAACCTTGTTGGTAATAAATCAAAGAAGCTTCTGTATAATCTCTAGTTGATTTACCTAAACCTTGAGCCGCTTTATTTGCCTGTAAAGCAAATTTATTCATGCTTTCAGCAGATTTATCAGTGACAATTCTAATATCATTTAAAGAGCTGTCTAATTTCACTGTATAGTCATAAGCTTTTTGAATTGAGTTAACTAAATTATTAAAAATACTTGAAGAAATACCATATCTAACAGTATTTTTAAAAGTTGTTCCCATTTTATCTAATAATTCATTTGATTGCCTTAGAGCTGCATTCTGAGTAATAATAGATGTTTGAATCTGTCTAAAAGAATTTGCTCCAGTAGCTCCAATTGCATTAAAATCTTTTTGTATTCTCTTTAAATCTAATTTATTTAATTCTTGATTTAAAGCTCTTAAATTAAAAGTTCCTAAATTAGAATTAAAAGTTCTATCTAATACACTTTGTAATTGATTAACATCAGATTTTAAATTACCATAAGCTTGTCTAACTTTTTCTATGTCAGCAGTATCCATTTTGACTTTTAATGCATTAAAACTTGTATTTTGTATTTTATTTAATTCTGCTTGTAATTGAGTTAATGCGCTTTTATCTAAATTAAAACGAATACCATATTCAATTTGTCTTCCATAATCAAATTTTGCCATAATCCTTTTTTCTCCTTTTCTCTTTCTTCCAAAAAGAAAAAACCTTTTTATCACAAATATGTGATAAAAAGGCTAATAAAATTAATTTAATATACCCAATTAAATTACTTCTCTACAGTTGTATTTTCTGGAAGAATAGGTCTTCCTCCATTTGCGGCAGTTGCAAAATCAACAACTGCTTGATATTTCTTAGGATCAAAATTTTCTACTATTTTTTGTGCGGCTTCCGCATTTCTAGGCAAATCTGTAATTAATTGATTTACTATGGCTGCCGCAGTAGTATTATATTTTAATTCATCTTCAACTCTTTGATTTAATAAATTTAATAAAGATTCATATTCTTGAGTATTCATATTTAATAAAACTTCATTTATTAAACCATTACTCATTAAGCAATCATATAATTTATATTCATCTTCTCTTTGTTTATCTGTAAAAGTTAAATTTGTATATAAATACATTAAATGTAAATGAAAATAAGCATCAATTTTAATAGGACTATATAATCTATCTTCTTTTGCTTTTTGACAAGTAATATCTATTAAATCAATCTTATCTTGTAAAGGCAAATATTGTTTAACTTCAATTTTATTTCCATTAAAATTAAATTCTTTAATATCTTCCTTTGTTTTTAATTTTAAATTTGCATAACTTATTTTTGCCATTTAAAATCCTCCTTTTTTCTCCTTATATTATATATTGATTTTTTAAAAAAATCAATTAACTGATAAAGTAACTTTTAAATAAAATAATAAAAGTTAATTGGTTAATCCCTTAAAAATAAATTCAATTAAGTTTATAAACATTATTTTATTTTTTCGTTCTTTTTCTTTATCAGTTAATTAAAATTGTAAACTATTTATATCAAAAGCAATAGACACATTTAACTTATGAATTTGACTAATAATATTTTCGATACGAATATCTGCTCCATTTGCTCCTTCAACTTTTTCATTTTTTATTTTAGGAGCAGTAATATTGCTTTCATGAGAAATTTTAAAACTTTTATTTCTTAATAAATCATTATCTAAAATTTTTTGTGTATCTATAACTTTAACTTTTCCCATCTTACTGTCCATTAATACAAAAACATTTGCATTTTCATTATTTGTTTTTAATGGATTTCCGCTAGAAAAAGCATCATATAAAAGTTCAAAACGAACAGCATTATCTATTTCTTCTTGAGAAACATTAACTCCATGAATAGGTTGAATATTTGCCGCATGAATATTTATTCAATGATTCGCATACCCACTATTTATCATTGCTAATAATGCATATAACAAACTTTGTGTTTGTAAATGAACTCCTCATTTATTAACACCTTCCCAATTTAAATTATAATTTTTTACAGAAGCTAATACAGATTCTCCTTTTATATTTATTTTTACATCGACTTTATTTTGAGAACTACCAAAAGTCAAAGTTGAACCATCATCTAAAACATGTGAAAAAGAAGATACTTGATTTGTATCTAATCCAGCTAATGCTGACTTAGAAATTGAAATCTTAGCTCTCTGATTTCCTTGAATAGCTCCTTTTATCGCTTCTAAAGCTTCTTTTTCACTTAAAGCATTTATATTATCATTACAAGCTGCGACTATTGCTTCTCCAAAAAAGCCTCTAATTGCACTTTGAGTTGTATTAAAACTATTATTAATAGATTTTGCTTGCACTTTTTGGAGAACAGATTGTATATTTTTTGTTGAAATATCTTCTGGAGTAACAGTTATTGTTGAGTTTGTAATTTTATTATATAAAGTAATTAATTTTTCTGTTCATTTTTCAAAAGTATCTTTTCGCATAGTTGAGTTAGTCTTAAATTTTTCTAAAAGTTCTTTAAATTCTTTCACATCTGCTCGTAAACTTTTTAATTCTGCGGTTGTATTAGTAACACCTGAAAAAGTTCCTTTTGAAAACTGTGCAACATTTCCTTCTGAAAATTTATTTAATGCCTCTGTTGAAGTAACTTCTTCTAATAAAGTATAAATATAATCTATTCTTTTTTGAATTTCTGTATTAACTATTTGCCCATCTGCATTTTCTTGTATATCAGAATTTTCTTTTAATCTCATCTCTAATTGAGATATTATAGATGGAGAAATTTCTTGAATAGTTCCTAATCTTTGTTTTTTATACTGTTCAAAAGGAGTCACACTAAAATTACTTCCACTCTTTTTATTTACACCATGTTTTATATAATTAATAGTCATAAAATGTACATAATTTCCTATAGCTCCCATAAAATATCTCCTTTATATATTAAAAAAAAGGAGGATTTTACTCCTCCTTAAAAATACCTACTTTATAAGAAGGTACTATAAACTAAATGCTTTCATCATCACCAGGGTGTTTCATAACTGATGTTAAATCAGCTTCTGTGCTCTCAAAGTCTTCAACAACTTGGATTACACATAAAACTTTCTTTGTGCTGTTGAAATATGTATATCCAGGCATTGCATCCATTGTGAATGTAAATGTTGAAGGATCTCCTGTACTAGCCATACTAAATGTAAAGTTAGATTGAATTTTAACATTAGGTAGAGTAATTTCAGCTGGTAAATCTTTACCTGTGCTTTGATCTCTAAATAATGTGCTAGCTTCAACATAGTAGTAACCAGCGAAGTTTTCAGCATCAATTTGTAATTCAGAAATAGTTCCTGCATTTCTTACTATATAGTAATCAACACTTACTGTATCTCCTGTATTTGAAGTAGCTCCAGTAATTTTCTTTCCAGATACTGTTGTTCCTTCTACTAATTCTCCTGTTATAGATCCATCAGCTTCTGTAACTGCGATAAATATAGGAGCTGTAGCGTCGATTTCATCATCTTCATTCATAGCATCTGTTAAATCAATTTCTCCTGTTGCAGAAACAACAGCTGCAGATGTCATATGAACATGAACTTCTTCCTCAGCATCTTTGAATAGACCAGCACCACTTAAGATACTAAATCCAATTGGTGAAAGTAATGCATCTTCAACTGTGAAAGTTAAAGTTTTCTCACCTTCCCAAGCGATAAGTCTTGTATTTCCTCTACCACCTTGAGCATAAACTGTTGTTGCAGCTCCCTCAATTGTAGAAGTTTTAGCTGTGTCTATATAAAGAACAGGTTGACCAGCTTGGAATGTTGTAGAACCTATTTTTTGAGCTGTTTTAGCTTTAAAAACTACGTTAGCAATCTCGCGAACACCAAACTTCATATAAATTTCCTCCTTTTATATTTTTTAATTTATAAAACTCCTTTTATTTCTTTCTGCTAGTATTAAAAAATCAATTAGAACATTTTTTATTGTTCTTCATTATCATTATCAGAATGAATATCCTTCATTCAATCTTTAACTGGGCCTAAATCTTCAGACTTCGCGCCCGCTAGTAATGCACTTTGATGTGCATCAAAAGCAAGTTTCAATTGAAATCTTTGAAATTCATCAAATAATTGATACAAAGAATAATTTAACAAAGCATTCATATCTTTGTTTTCACCTACTGCAAGAATTGAAATATATCTACTCAAAATAGCAACTTTTTGATCATTTTTAGACTCTTTAGCCATAATTTTATTACGACTCTTTTTTAGCTTTTCTGCAATTTTACTTGCAAGACCGCCGGCTGGATTATATTCTTTCTCCCCACCGCCTAAAACTAATATTTCATTCAATGCTTCTAAAAAAATATTATAATTTTTTTCATTTAAACTAAGCATTATATCATCTTGCTTTAAAACTATTTCAGATTTATCAAAATCTAAACTAATTTCATAAGCAGGAAATAATAGAGATAAAACTTGTAAAACACATTGTTTATTATATTGCATTTTATTATTTTTTTCTCTAATTATTGACATTATTATATTAAAATTGCTTATATTCTCTAAACGATTTTTGTCCTCTTCTTCTAAATTCTCTTTAGAAAATCTTAATATTTCACAACCTGTAAAAAAGGTATCTTCTCCTATAAAAGCAATTTCTTTTATTGTAGGAGGGTGAAATAAAATATTTAATTCTACTAAAGGAATATCATTCCCAGACAATAATAACAATTCATTAATCATAAATATTACTCTTCTTCTCTATCTGGTATTTTATCATCAGAACCATGAATAGCTCTATATGTTAAAGTATATCCTGATAATACTTCATCTAATACTAATTCATTACATCCCATAAAATTTAATTCCCCAATTCCAGTTAATTTAGTTTTATTTAAAATTCCATCTATATAACCTGCAATTTTAATTGGTCTAATTTGATAATTATCCATTACCCAATAATCAGTATGACATAATATATCAAAATGAATAGTACAATCTCTAAATTCCGGATTTGTTGCATTAGGAGTAAAATTATCAAAAGTAAGAATAATATAAGATTTTACTTTCTCATGTTCTGGCATAGCAATTTTTGGTGCTAATTTTATATAACCTTCTTGAACAAGAGTAGCTAAATTTGTATTATTAACTTTTTCTATATATTCCTCATTTGTTAAATTAGACAAACAATCTTTAGTAGGAATTACTAATAATCTTAATAATTGTTTATTATAAGGTTTATGATCAAAAAACAACTTTGTTAGTATTAAACTAATATCTTTCTCAATAGAAAGGAAAGATGAACTAATACTTGTAGAAGCTGTTTCTATAAGGTCTCTTTTCATCTAACTCTCCTTTCTATAAAGAATTTATTGTAATTGTTTTTATTATATCTTCTTCTCCAGTTCTTCTATATATTAAATCTACAAAACCACTCTTTGAAGTTACAATAGTAATAGTAACAGAAGAGTCTGAAGAACCATCTATTTTTGCCTTAGTGTTGCTTAGGAACCAAGTTCCATCTGAGGCATTTTCAATAGTATAAGTAGATGTATCAAAAGGATACAAACTATCCTTTCCATTAATTGCGGGCGTCTGGTCTGGTATTGGATCAGTCTCATCTTGAGAAGGATCTGTCTCGTCCGGAGTTTCATCACCGGCCGCATCCGCATTATTTTCTTCAAATTCATTTGTAAATGTTTCTCTTAAATAAACAATTAACATAGTCTCTGAAGTTATATCATCTACCATTTGTACTTCTCATAATCTATCTTTTATAGTTACTTTTTTAAATCTTTCAAAGTAACCTTTTGTTGTATCATCTGCTGTTATATATAATATTACTTCATATCCCATTTCGCTCCAAGAATTATGTCCTTTAGTATGCCATAGAGCTTCATCTCCATCTCTACTAAACCAACCATAATATGATTTTCCATTGACAACAACTTCATCTTCTGCCTTTCTAATAGTTCCTCTAAAATAAGCATTTTCTTCTAATATTTCTTGAATAACAATCCAATGAGTATTAGTTTCTTTCCAAGTGAAAGTATCGCCAACTTTCATATTAATTTTTCTTAATTCTACTGGATCTCAATTTATAAACTTTTCATCCTCCCCATTTAGACATGTATCTTCATAAGGAATTGAAATAATCTTATCATCATAATCTTCCTTTAACTTATCATGATTTATTAAACATTTAAATTCTCTTTCATCATCTAATATTGCGGTTTGAGCTTGATAACTATAAAGTAAAGCTTTCTTTAAACTTCTTAGCTTATCTTGATCCATTCTATCTTCTTGCGCAATCCCGCCTTGATAAGTTAATCTTGTTCGTAAATTATCTAGACTTGACATATTCACTCACCTTATTCATAAGGTTTAAACAATCAAAAATCATTCTTCTAAAACTGAAGAAATCATCAGTATCTAAACTCTTAAGCCCTTCTAATTTACTAAGCAAAGAAACGTAATCAGGACCTATATCTTGATTAAATAATTCATACATTCCTGAAAATTCTTCTATAATAGTAGATAAAGGAACCTTTCAATCGGCTCCCTCTTCTCTACTTGGTAATAACTTATAAGTTCTATTTATAAGTTTTTTTAAATTTGCTAAAATATCTTCTGTAGATATATCTACATTATATTTACTCATCATTATGAAAGACCCCCTTCTGAAGGCGGCTTCATAATAGTATCAAAAGTTGATCTGATACGACCATCTTCTGTAAGAGTCCTTCTCTTATACAATCTCTGTAAATGAAACCCTTCTCTTTCATATTCTTTTCTTAATGTAACTAACTTTTGAATATGATTTGCTTGAGAAGTAAATTTAAAATCTGTTCCACTATACTTCATTCTTACATTCTCTATACTAGCTAACTGTTGACCTAACCATTCTACTACCATATAAGTTGCTAAAATATTAATTTCTTCTGAAGTTAATTTATTATTAAAAAAGCCAACTTTATAAACAGTTTTAGTTTGTTCATCAACGGTTGTTGTAGTAGTATAAGATTTTTTATAATCTGAGACATCCTTACGAGGAAACTCAAATTTAGGAATTGCAGATAATAACAATTCTTCTAACATACTGTAAGTCTCGTCTTTAGACAATTCCATATACATATCATCAGTTATCTTTGCTAGAAAAGAATCATAAATGTCAGAAAAAGGTGTAGTATATAAATTAGCCATATTACACCTCCCTTGTATTATTTATTTATTATTTTATATTTACTCTCTGTGCTGCTACTACCTGATTTTGGAGTCTTAGCCGCTAAAGGACTAGTTCTTCTCTTGTTTGTAGCCGCTACAGGACTAGTTGTTTGCTCTTCTAAATTTAATCTTATTGCTGTATCTACATCAAAATTGGTTTGTTGTTTTATTGCTTCTCTCTTATCTACATTATTAATCTTTAAATCTACTGCTTCTTGCTTAATTAAATCAACAACTCCCGCAGGAGCAAATTCTAAAGCATCTTTTAATTGATCAAGAGTTCCTTCTATTAAAAGTTTTTTAACTGTTTCTTGATCATAATAATATTCAGGCTCAATTTCACCTAATATTTCTTGTGCAGCATCTTCATCACCAATAATAAGATAATTTTTTAATAAAGATCTTCCGCCTTTTGCCCAAGATAATTTTTCTATCTCTTCAAAAGTTACCATTTTAGTTTCTCCAGGACTAAATACCTTACGAGTTCCTGTATCTGGTAATGTATATTCAACAGTTCCTGTATCTCTATTTGTTAAAGCAATTATTTTAGTTTTATCTATCATTTGCTTTATATACCTCCTTTTATCTTTATATTTGTCCTCATAAATAATATATTATAATTTTTCATATTTTTCAAGTTTCCAAAAGATAAAAGAAAAGAGGGAAGATTAACCATTATAATTAATCTTTTGATTTCCTAATTATAACTTTGTCTTCCCTGATATATAACTAAACTGAATATTCTGGTGCTAAACTTGTATTTCTGTATACACAGATATTATTTGATACTAATGTAGCAACACCGAATTTCTTGTAAACTCTAATTTCTCTAGACCAATCTTCGTTATCTACTTCTTTAACTGCTGTAGGACCTTCAAAAGCTATCTTAACTGGTTTGCTATTATCTCCAGCTGGGATAATCCATGCATATGATGGATCTATAACTTTTGTTGTATTTGTTTCATCTTCATAAGCTTGATTTAGAACAATTACATTATGTCCTTTATAGTTAGCTAAGTAACCATTATTCCATCTCTCATCTTTATGATTATCAGATCTCCAACCTTCTTCTGGAACCATTGTTGCAGCAAATTCATATGTACAATAAATTGTAGATTTTCCATAAGAATCAGCAACAGCAATTAAGTTGTCCATAGCTGCTTCATCAAAAGCATTAGTTGTTGTTTTGTTAGCTCCTTGTAATTCTTCTACCATTGCAATTAAAGCTTTAGCGATTTCTTTATAAACAGCTTCGTCTAAACCTTCCATAACAATTTCAAGAATTTCAGCGAAATCTACTCTTCCATCTAGGAATTCTTCAAATCCTATTTGAGCAGCTCCACCATAAGCTTCTGTATTTACATCTACGTATTTTCCATCTAGTTTGAATACTTCATAAACGCCTGCTAAACCAACTCTAGTAACAAATCTTTTAGCTCTACGTCTTGCAGATTCTGTAATTCTTGTTACAAATCTAGCTTTATCACCTTGAGCTAAAGTTTTGATTTCAGCAAACATTCCATATTGCTCTAAAACTTTTCTTGGTAATACATCTGTAACTGTTTCTTCGATTAATTCGAATATAATATTTTTGTTGTTTTCATATTGTCTATAAGTACCTGCTAATTCATTTAACTCTTTTCTTAGAGTATCATTTAAATCAGAATAACTGAATTTATTTTCTCCAAAAGAATATGCTACTTGAGAAGAAGAGTCTGCGTTAGCAACGGTCTTAGCTAGTTTTATTAATTCACTTTTTTCTAACATAATACTTTACTCCTCCTCTTACGCGATTCTTTGAACTTTAACAGCAGGTTGTCCATCAGCTAATGTATAAACATCAACGATTTGGAATTGCATTCCTGTACTTACTGTTTTATCCAAAAATCCTTCGCTATTTATTCCTAATTTTTCTTCTACTGCATAATCTCCCATTTCAAGTTCACTTGTAGCTGAAGTTGCAGCGGCTTTTAAGCAGTTTGTTGTAAATATATCACCGATATTTGTTTTGAATAATCTTGGATATATAACTCCGTCAGCTGCTTCTGATGCTAGAGCAACATAATCTTTGTATGTTCTATAACCATCATATAGTTTTACTTCGTTGAATACTAACATCCATTCTATTTCTGCATCACTTGAGAAATCTACGACTTTTTTAGCATAGTCATATTTTGCAAATTGACCATTTTCTAATTGAGCAATTCCAGTTGCTGGTAATTGTGCATAGATTTGACCAGTTCTTTGAGCAGAAAGATGGTTAGGCTCAACTTGTCCAAAACCTTTTCTTTTCATAGTTTATAATTCCTCCTTATTATTTTTTGCTATTTTGAGTATCTATACAAGCAGAAATCCATGCAGGTACAGCTTCATCTTCTTGAGGAAGATTGAATGTTGCCTCTGGTGAATTTTCTTCTTCTATATTCTTATCATTTTTTTCTGAATCCTCTGAATCAAAATTAACCCTTTTTCTTACACAAATTACAGATAATTTAGATTCAATTTCATCTAAGCTATAATTTTTAATGTTTTCTACTACATCTTTCTTATCTTCATCTGTTAACATATAAAAACTATCAATTAAAGCATTTTTCTTTTCTGTTTCTACGTTTTCTTTAAATTCTACTAACTCTGCATATTTATTTTCTAAATCTGCATAAGATGCTTGTAGTTTTTTGTAATCCTCTAATGTAAATTCTTCTGCGGCTGGTTGCTCTTCAGTTGCTTCAACCTCGGTTGATTCTTCTTCAGCGGCTTCCGCATTTTCCTCAACATCAGATTCTACATCATTTACAGCTTCGTTAACAGGGTTTTCTTCAACTTCAGTAGTTTCTTCTTCTTTTTCTTCTTCTACTTCTGTTGTTTCTGATTCGGTTACTTCTTCAGCTGTTTCAACTTCTTCTGTTGTTGTTTCTTCAGCTTTAACTTCTTCTTCAACTACAGGTTCAGTTTCAACTTCTGGAGTTTCGATAACTTCTTCTTCGTTTTCCATGTTTTTTCCTCCTTCTAATGCAAATTTTAAATCTTGCATCATAGTAAATAATGTTTTCTTAAAATTGTCATCAACTTTTGTAAAAGTTTTGCTTACATCTGGAGCTGTTACACTAGCACCTTCAAAGCAAGGTTCTACATTTTCACCTAAAATGCATAATTTAGAAAATATTGCGTCATCAATTATAAAAAATTCCATATTTGAATTATTATCTATTGACCAATGACCTTTTAAAGTTTCTTCATCTAATTCCATAGATTGATTATTTCCTTTATCAAGAACTCTTTGAGCTTCTTCAAATTGTCCTGTTCATAAATAACCATTTGTCATTAGATATTTTCTTGTTACAACATTTCCAAATTCATCAGTATCTTCAAAATCTTGAAATCATACTTTTGCATCTGGGGCAACAAATCCATAAGGTTTAGTTAGACAATTAAATTTAATACCTTCATCATCAATAATTACTTGTTCACCATGATCTGCAAAATCTTCATCCTCTGGTTTATAATAACCAACGATAGGAGCACCTCTTAATGTCTTTGACATTTCAGTAGCAACTTCTTTATTGATATAACTACCATTACGATTTTGTCCTACATAAAGAACTTTTATCTCACACTTACTCATCAAAGGATTTATATCCAAAGGTTGAAGATTTATAAATTCAGGAGAACTTATGGTTGCTATTGATTTGTGCATCATACTGATATCCTCCTATCTTTTCTAACTACTATTATTTTAATTTTATTTAAACTCCATTAATGTTTTTTGTCCTATTTTATTTTTGAGATTCAAGATTTTCTAAAGTTTTTTCAGAAACTTCTTTACCTTGTGACTCATTTGTAGGACGTCCCGCCTCACTTTCTTCAGATTCTTTATTAGTTTTATTTTGTTCATTAACACGATTCAAAACATCTGAATTCATAGTTGAGCTCATCATTGGTGGAATAAATACATTAATAAGATCAAGTACATCATTTTCAAAATATGCATTAGCAAGTATTGCGCTTTGAGTTTGTCCAAGAGCAATTTGTGCCAATAATTTACTATAACCAACTTGCATTTGTTCTTTGTACATTTTTGATAATTCTTTGTAATTATAAATTGTTGTAGTTAATAATTGTGCTCTGAAAGAAATTTTCTTTGATACATTAAATTTTACTAATAAATAATTTAAGAAATCTTGAAATTGTAATAATAAATTATACATTGAAGCTTCATCATTTAAAATTGATTTCTCAAGAGCTATATTACCATCTGTATTAAATTGCATTTGACTAATTCCTGCTTCATTATATACAGTTCTTTCAACTTTTGCTAAATCATCAACAGTAGTAGTTGTATTTTTATCTGCCATATCCGCAACATCTACATCAGCAAAAGTAGTTAAGACATCAATTCCAACTGCTTTTCCTAACATATTTACTGCATTATTATGTAATTGTTGAGCTTCATCAACATCAAAAACTAAATCGCCATTTTTATCTACTGGCATTTTTTGAATAATAATTTTTAATAATTTTTGAGCCATTCTTTTTCTATCTAGTCCTTGTGCTACATCTAAATCAAGAATAGCAGGAATTACCGCAATTAAAACAGGAAAATCTTCCCCATTAATATTAAATTTAACAGCCTTGTTAATATCTAATAAATACCATCCAGAAGTATCTCCTTCAAAATCAGGAACTAATTTTCCTTCTTTAAAAAGTCTATATCCTTGCTTGAATTCTTTTGGAAATAAATTTAAAATTCTCATTTTTTGTTGAGCATCTTTAAATTTATCATCAAAATATTTCATATTAAATTCTATTGCGGGTCTTCCCATTACACTAAATCTTGATCTACAATATTTAATAGGAAGCTCTTGAATTTGAACACTAGTTATATTATCAATAATATAACCATAATAGCATCCATTTCTAACTACTTTTAAAGCAATATTTCCAAACAATTCTTTTATTTTTGAATTATCAAAATAATTTAATATTTTATAAAAATTAGTTAATAATTTTTTATCGTTTTTTAATTCTTCATCGTTGATATAAGGGGTTATCATTCAATCATATCTATACATATAAGCTAAATATTTACAAAGTCTACCATATATACCACTTGTTCTATAAAAGAAATTTGAAACTGATTGCATTGTAAGTAAATCATTATCTGCAATAGCTTTTAACACTCTTTCTTTATTTCCTAAATTAGAGTTTATTCTATTATAAATAGAAACATCTGTTAAAGTTGCATCTTCTAAATGTTGTAAACCAATTTTTATTTTAGAAAAATCAACAGGAACATATGATTCATCTGGATTTGCGGTGCCATTAGAAATAGTAAAACCTTTTTTCTTTATCTCATCCATTCTATTATTAATCAAAGTTGACACCTCTCTTTGCTATAATTTTTTAGTATATTTAATCTAAAAGCCTCCAAGCGCATAATAGATATTCATAATATAATCATAACTAATTTTACTTTCCTCTGTATAAGGAATAGCAATTAAAATAATATTATGTTTTCTACAATATTCTCTTTTTAAAAAATCATTATATTGTTGTCTTTTTAATCCGGCTTTTTCCTCCAAATTTACTTTTTGCAACATAATGCTGAATTCCTTGATACTCTAATACGAATTGTAAATTTTCATCATCATCAAAAACTGCAAAATCAAATCTTAAAGGAATTCCATTTGAGCTAATCAAATCATCAAAAGAATATTCTTCTACGTAATTTAATCCAGCTTGCTCAAAAATTTCTTCTATTTTGATTTCTCCTCGACTCGCTCTCATTCTACCTCCTGTATAAAAATATATACATAGATATGATTCGATATACTAAACATTTCTAATATATATTTATTTTTTTCACAATAAATTAATCAAAATCTGCCCAAAAGAGAGCTAGTTTAAAAATAAAAATTGTGAAATATCTCTTTTCTTTCTTTTTTTCTTTCTATCTTCATCTTGTTTTATATAATATAATCCATATTCAAAAGCAGAAAATTTATCTTTAGGAATCCCGCGGCTAGATTGTTTTAAAATAATATTTGCACCTTCATTTTCTTCTACTAAATTTAACATTTGAGTTTTTAAAATTGTAGTTAATGTAAAAGGTTTTAAATATTCCGCTCTTTTATCTCCAGACATAGTTTGACCTACTTTTGTAGACATTAATTTTACTTTCGCCTGAGTTTCATCTATTAAAAATTTAATTTTTCCATTTAATAATTGAGTTTGAACATAACTATGAGCTTCTGTATTTATAGGTAAATTTGCTTTTATTAAATACATAGCATTACTTTCTACTCCTGGTCCATTAACTTTTTTATATTGTTCTGTTATATCTTCATTAGTTCCACCTTCAACACCAAAAGGAGCAAGATCATCTCCTGACTCAGGATCAACTTGCGCTTTAGTCATAAAGTCAACTAAACCAATACCTAAACCATTAGCATCAATTACAACAGAACGAGCTTTATATTTATAAAATAATCTTTTAATATGAATTGCTTGCTGTTCAAAATCTTCAGCTTCATAACTATATAAATTTACTAATGTTTTTAATGCGGCGCCTTGTAATTGTGGAGTTACTTTAAAAACACAAACTTCTGTAGTACATTTTAAACGACCAACGTCAACTCCTAATACATAATAAGCAGTTTTATTTGAGCGGCCGCTATATTCATACTCTGGTTGTAATAAAACTCTGTATTTATCAAACTTTTCCGCAGAGAAGAATGCGTTTTCTGCATCTCCACTTCATTCTGATTCATATTCTCTTGCAAATGAATTGTCATTATAAGTTCCATCTAGTTTTAATTCTTCTATAAAAGATTTTTTTAATAGTTTTTCCATGACTGGAACGCGCCAAGATCCTCCTAGAACGACTGCTTCCGCAGGATCAATTATTTCTTGAATTAAAATTTGAATTAATTTATCATAAGCAGAACTATTTTTTCAACCTGCGGTAGTAACATAAACTTGACTTTTATTAGTAACTTCTTCTTCAACTCTTGAACCATCAGATAATCTTCTATCAACGTTCATAGTAGGAATAATAACTTCATTTAAAATAGTTTGATCTATCAAAATACACTCTTCCATTAAACCACCAGTTGCTCTCTTACCACGAGTACTTTGCTGAGCAGCCATAACATCAAGTTTACTACCATTTTTAAATTTATATTCAACCATATTCTTAGAAGACTTTGTTGCGCCTCTAGTCCAGTCTATTTCATTCTTAATTCCAGGTATTAATTTACAAATTTCATCTGCTTTATCCTTTAAAATGCCTGCCGCTTGTTCTTTTCCTCCAGTAGTAACAAATAAATGTGAATTAGGATATAAAATACATCTTAACATCAATACTAAAACTGATAAAAAAGATTTTGAATAACCTCTAGGAAAAGTTGCATAAGCATATCTATGACGCATCGCCGCACGCAAAAATAATCTTTGATAAAAAAATAAACTAAAATTTTCTTTATTTTCGGGTCCGCATAAAAATTCAACAAATATATCAGGATATTCTCTCCAAAAAGCAATTTGTTTTCTTAAATTAGACATTTGTTGTTTTATACGGTCTTCAGATATCCCAACTTTTTTAGCTTCTTGATTTTCTACATGTTGCAAAATATCATTAAGAGCCATTTTTACCATCTCCTTTACTTAAAGAAGTTTGTTCTGCAAATGTCTCTTGATCTAACTCTTTTTGTCTTTCAGCTTCTGCAAGAAAAGCTTCATAATCCTCATCTTCGACCTCGGTCGTTCCTTCTTCAGCCGCATCATTCATCTCTTTTTGAATCTGGATTTTCTTTAAAGCATCTTCAATCTGTTGCCCAAAACCTAGGTCCTGGGTAACTAATTTATATAAATAATCATTCATATCTTTTAAAGTAAAATCTACTTTATCTTGTGGAATATCAATAGCATATCTAGGGATAAAGCCTTCTCGTTCACACATAGAAACAAGCTCTCCAACGGAATCAACAAAATCATTTTTATTTTCTTTATTTTGAGCAGCAGTAAATTTCGCTGATTTTCTTAAATTTTCACTTACTTTTGATAATTTTTGAAAAGAATCTATATCTCCAATATCAAGAGCCTGATTCATTTTTAAATTTGTTTTACAAATTAAAATTAATGTATTTTTAGTATCTGCATCTTGAATATCAAAAGATTGAGTCATTTTATCATAATCAGTTTCTAATTCAACTCATTCATTTGGTTTATACATTCTTCCTCATTTAACAGCTAAAGCAATTTTATCTTCTTCTGTTAAATCTGCGGCAGGATCTGGTAATTCATCTTCCGCCATGTATTGATCATTAAAAACATCAACACTCATAGGTGGGATTGCGGCTGTTGCAGAATTCTCCGCTCCAGGTATAGCTCAAGTAGCTCCTGGCTGAATATTTCCAGTAGAACCTATTGGAATAATAGGTGCTGCAGGAATGTTACCGAGGTATATCAGGAGGAGGATCGCCTTCCGCATGTCTAGCTTCAGTAGAAGTTAACGTTTTATATTCCGCTTCAGAAATTTCTCCTTTTTCAAACTGTTCTTTTGCCAAAGCATTTCTTTCTTCTCTACGTTTCTCCTCTTCCGCCTCGCGCTCTTCAAATTCTTTTTGTATTCTTTCTGTATCTTCCCAACTATAATCTTTTCATTGTCTTAATTTCATTTTTGATAAATATCTACCAAAGACAGAAGAAGAAGTAAGTTTATTAGGATCTTTTTCATAAATTCTATCTCTTAAAGTATTTCATTCAGTAGGAATATAAGGAACATCCATCTTCTTCAATAGTCATAAAAAAGTCTCAGGATCAAAATTATCAATATGCATTGTTAAACATTTTTTACAAAGTTCTGTTTTACTACCATCTTTATAAGTGAAAAATTGATTTTCATCCATTGTTTTTCCACATTTTTCACAATAATATCTTGCTTTTCCTTTATCTGGCATAAAAATCAACATCTCCTTTAATCTATTATAGTTAAAAGCATTTTTAATCTATCTTCTTTATTCTTTTTATTGCGACATTCCTTACAAATTGAATAAAAATGGTCTTTAGAAGTTTTATTTTTTGAAAAAAATAAATTGTTTGCGAGTTTATATTCTCCGCATCGCGAACATTTCTTCCATTGACCGACCGCCGCATAAGTATAATATCATTCTAAATAACGCTTTTGTTCATTTTCCGCAATTATCTTTGGTATTTTATTACGCCATAATGCACTAATGTATTCAACAGAGTGCTTAATATGAAACTCACGCTCTAAATTTTCTTGGATTTCCGCATTACTTTTTCCATCTATTTTATAAATCAATAGTTGATAATACATTGGATATTTATCTTTTAATGCGGCATCTACCGCGTTATCTAGATCTATCATTGCGCCTCACATATCAGTATTAAATTTTGCATAAGTTTCTTCTTTTAGCGCTGAGTAATTACACAAGAGAGCACTAATATGAGAAGGATTAAAAAAAGAGATAATTCCATCGCTATGCGGCAACCCTTGCTCATCAATGTGTATGTGCTCGCTTAAATCCGCATAAGCAAGGTTTTGCGCAAGTCCGCGGTGTTTTATGAAAATCATCTTTTAATAGATATTGTTCTTGATACATTTCTATTAATTGTTTTTTTAATTTATATTTCTTTTTGCCTGTTGCGGCCTCCGCACTTTTTTGTACTATTGATATGGCCTCGCGCAAATTTTTAAGATCTGGGTTACGCTCTACATCACGCGGCGTTATTTTTATTTTAGGTGTTAATAAAATATTTTTATCATTTTCTATTATTAGGTTTGAAACTCCATCTTCGCCATTTTCAAACTGAGAAACAAGTCCTTGATAAGAAGTTTCGCGCTTTTGAATAGTTAGCATGCGATTATCTGTCAATATTTCTTTTGTTTTTTCGGCTGATATAATATAATTAGATAATATTTCTATGTAGCTTTCTGATAAATTTTCTATTGGAGTTTCTTTTACTATTTGGTCAACTAAATTTTTGCGACCTTCCGCATCTAAACTATAATCTAGCTTCAACTTTTTTGTTCCTCCTTTTTATGAGTATATTGTAAGATAAAATTTTCTGAAAGTCAATGGCAGATTGGACAAAAATGAAAAATGATATAAATTTTTTTGGAATTTAAGTGAATTTTTGGAGTTTAAAAGAATTTTTGGAGTCTGAGATGTCCAGGCGAAAACTTTTTAAGAGTACTTAAAAAATTTTTTCCCAAAAATGTACCCCATTAGAGTTCCTAAATGGTACGTTTGCGTAGTACATAGCATTGGAATAAAGGAGAGTACTAAAAGAGGATTGGAATAAAAAGAACAAGAAAAATAAAAAATAATTATTCAACATTTTTCTAAAAGTTTTTTATTTTATTTTTAAAATAAAAATTATTAATGATCGGCTTGCTTGCGGTTATGGCAAGCCGAATTTTACAGTTTACATAATGACTAAACTTTTTTGCGAACAAAAATTTGTTTTTTTACAAATGTTTTAAATTCCTAAAACTCTTGTGTCTGTAGGTTTCCGCTTCAGTACAGTAATCAAAAAGCGAACATTTGTTTGGTTTACATAATTTATTATTTTGCGAGTTACCAAATTTTACCAATCCGCTTCAAACCTTACTCTAACAAGGCTTACACGCTTTAAAAAATATTTTAAAAAAGTTACGGAAAAAGTATTGACAAAGGTTCGTTAATAATGTATAATAGTATTAAGTTAAGAGAGAGAACAAACAAAGAACAAAAACAACAAAACTAATAAAAGATAATAACAAAGAAAAGACAAAGACAAACAAAAGATTTTGTAACAAAAATGTAATAAAATAAATAACAAAAACTTATTGACAAAACATAATAAAAAGATTATAATTAAGATAACAAAAGGAAAGGAAAAAAAGAAAATGAAAGATTTAAATAATAATGAAAGAAATGAGAAAAAATTAGGAATTGCAAAATTTATGAAAAGAAGTGATTTTGGTTTGTATGATTTAAGAATAATAAATGATGAAGATTACTTTGACAAAGAAGATGATTGTGGAATAATGTTCTTTTCTAAAAAAGGTATGACAGACTTTTTAAAAGAAGAATTCGAAAATTACAAGTTTACATTAGTAGAATTAAAGGCTTAACAAAAGCCTTTTTTCTCTAACATCTATTGACAAATAAAAACTTTAATGATAAAATAATAATAACGAAAGAAAAGAAAAAGAAAGCAAAGTAAACATAATTAGATAGAAAAGGAATTGAATTGATTATGAAAAAAATATTTTTAGATTTAGATGGAACATTAGCAAAATTTAATGTTAGAAATGCAATAGAAAGATTTGCAATTGAAGAAGGTTTTTTCGCAAAACTTGGAGCATACAAAGGAATTGAAAACATAGATGAATTAGCAAAAAATGGAAATGTTTACATTATTTCTGCAAGTCCAAACGAGCAAGCAGACAAAGATAAGTTGACATGGATTGATAAGTTCTTACCAAACTTGCCAAAAGCAAACATTTGTTTTTGTAGATTAGGAAAAAATAAAGCGAAAGAAATAAAAAAGAATTTTAACATACAAATAAATAAAGAATGTATTTTACTAGATGATTATACTAAGAACTTAGTAGAATGGGAAAGCGTTGGCGGAGTAGGGATTAAGAGATTAACTTCTGTTGCTGATAACAAAAGTGGAAAATGGAAAGGATTAGCAATTAGAAACTTAAGAGAACTAAAAGGCGCATTAACTCTTGTAACATAAATGTAATATTTATTTTTTAAAAAAAGTGTTGACAAATAAAAATAAAAATAGTATAATGTAATCAAGTTAAGAGGAAAGGAAAAAAACAAATGAAAAATTTAAGTGATAAAACAAAAGTAGAAATAATGGTAGGAAAATTAGTAATCTTCTTATTAAAAAGTGTAATTGCCTTTGGTGCTTTACTAATTGGAATTTGGTTAGTTTGTCAAATTTATAATTTTGTACTAATTCACACTTGGGCATTTATAGTTTTAGGAATAGTTGACATAATTCTATTTATTGTTTTCATAATCAGAGGTTAAAAGCGGGCGGCAACCCCGCTTTTTTCTTGGCTTTGCGGAAGGCTGTAACCCTTGCAGCTGTAAGGCTTTTGCGCAACGGCGCGCTACCGATTGAATTTAATGAAGCGCGCCGAGTTTACATAATATTAGTACCGAACAGATTTTCGGAACGGGAAACCCTTGCTACACTTGGGTTTGCAATCTCCTGAAAGTGCCGCTTCTACTGAGGTAGCGAAAACCGAACATTTGTTTGGTAGCACTGAACACGCGTTTGGGTTTACATAATTTTGTAACATTATTGTAATATTTCTGTAACAAAAATGTAATAAAAAAAATTGTAAAAACTATTGCAATTTTTTTTATTTATGATATAATTAAGACAATGAAACGGGAGGAGAAAAACAAAAAATGAAAATAGAAAAAATCTTTAATTTACATAATATTGCAACTATAAATCCTATCACTCACAAAAAAATAAATAATGGGTATAGAAAAGAAATTTGTTACAAGGCTTTTAAAACTGGAGTAATTGATTATAAACTAGATAATACAAGTTATGACAAGGACGGAGACTTAAACAAAAAAAGTTATATATATCAAGTAAAAGGTTGCAAGGCTGAAATCAAACTATTAAAGCAATATAAAGACATCAAAGGTTTTGAAAATGTATTAAATCAATATTTAGAGACAAATAAAGCAAATAGATATGTTTACATAATTGAAAAAGAAAATGATACATTAGCAATTACAATGAATAAAAAAGAATTCAAAAATTTTGTAACAGAATTAGGAACTTATAGCGAAACGAGAAATAATATAAGACTTTACAAAAATGACAATATAGTTTACAACTGGGTAACAGCAAACGCTTAATATATAAGCGTTTGCCGCTTCAACCAAAAAATTTATATAAGGACTTGACAAACAAATCAAGCGATGATATAATATAAACATAATAAGGAAAGGGAACATAAAAAAATGAAAATTGATAAACGAAAAAAATATTTTCTTACTTTAGATACTGAAACAACAAACAATAATTTTGAAAGTGGCTTCAATGATGGACTTGTCTATGATTTAGGCTTTACAATTACTGATAAAAAAGGCAATATTTACCAAAAAAAATCTTTTGCAATTAAAGAGATTTTTGATTGGAAAGAACTTATGTCAACTGCTTATTATTTCCATAAATTACCAATTTATTATGAAAGATTAAAAAATAAAGAAATGGAAAAAATTAGCATTTGGAAGGCAAGACAAATAATTTTTGAAGAAATGGAAAAATTTGGAATAACTGAAATTTATGCTTACAATACTTTATTTGACATAACAACATTAAATAATACTGTTAGATATTTAAGTGGGAGTTCTTGTAGATACTTTTTTAAATATGGTATAAAATTCAATGATATTTGGCACATTTCTTGTCAAATTCTGGGAAAACAAAAAACTTTTCAATGGGAAAACATAAGAAATAAAAATAATAACTTAATTACTAATGCAGAACGAATGTTTGGTTATTGTGAACAAATAGACTTTGAAGAAGAACATACAGCATTATCTGACGCAATAGTCGAAAGTCAAATACTCTCGCGATGTTTAAAAAGTCATCAAAAGGTTGATAAATCAATAAGTCGAGGGTGCTGGAGGCTCTGTCAACAAGCGGCTTAGCGGCCGCCCTTGCCGCACCGGGGCGCAGTTTACATAATTTTGTAACACAAATGTAATAAAAAAAGTATTGACATTTTCAATTTAAAATAGTATAATAAGATTAACAAAGTTGAGAGAGGAAAAAATAAAATCTCAAAAAAAAATTAAAAAAAAGTATTGACAAACAAAAACAAAAATGCTATAATAATATTAAAGAAAGGGTAAGAGTGAAATAAAATGAACCAAGCAAAAAGACACGAAATGAGAAAAAAATATGAGGCTAGAGACCAAGAAAGAAAGGCAATTCGCTTAGGCTTAAAACCAAAGAAATCAAGCAAAAAGAAAGGGAGAAGATAAATTCCCAAACGCTTGATACATAAGGGAAAGGGGGAGAAGGGAAATTCCCCCTCCCACGAAAAAATAACAAGGGGGTTACATAAAATGAGTAAAAGATATAGATTTACAAAACAAGATTTTGAAATTTTACAAAATTTTATAGATGAAAATATTGAAAGCGAAGAGCCTATTGATTTACATAAAAGTTATAGATTTGAGTGTAGCCCCTTTGAAAATGAAATTTACATAAGTAATAAGAGGGTAAACAAAACAGATGTTCAGTTTAAAAAATGGTTTGAAAAACAGCCAGAATATACCCCAATTAACATAACATTTTTATCTATTTTACATGAAATAGGACACATAATGACTAGAAACCAAGAAACCCTTGATAATAGGGACTTACAAGAAAATATCTACCAATTTTTGGAAGAACAAAAAATAATTACAAATGAAGAACATAATTTTGCATACTTCTCTATCCCTTGCGAGAGAAAGGCTACAATGTGGGGAGTTGAATTCTACAAAAACAATGTTGAATTATGTAAACAAATAATTAAAAAAATAAATTTAGAAAATTTTTAAAAAACTATTGACAAGTTTATAATAAAATGTTATAATATAATTAAATTAAGGAAAGGAGATTTTAAATTATGGAAAAGAAAATCACAAAAAGAGACAATTACAATACTTTGAGAGGAATAGTTGAAAACCTAGGGAGAGTAGACTTAGTAGAATTCATTGACCACGAACTTGAATTACTTGACAAGAAAGCTTCTGCAAAGCGTCCTACAAAAGTACAAATTGAAAACGAAAACATCAAAGGCTTGATTTTAAAGGGATTAGAGAATTTAGGTAGACCTGTTACAATTAGCGAGTTACAAGAGAGTGAAGAAAACCTTGCAATCCTTTCAAATCAAAAGATAAGCGCCCTATTAACTCAATTAGTTAGAGAGAGTAAGGTTACAAGAATTGAGGACAAGAGAAAAGCATACTTTACAATAGCCGAATAATCTCAAAGCCTAGAGCCACAAAGGTTCTAGGCATTTTTTTTTGTCTCAAAAACAAACATTTGTTCGGGCGGGCGGCGCGTGGGTGGCCGCTCTGATGTACTGCGCGCCGCGTTTACATAATAACTTAACTTTTATACATTTTTAACTGGCAGCCGCGAACATTTGTGTGGTTTTAAAACTCCTAAAATTAAGCGTTTGAGCCATTTTTTTTTTATTTTTGCGATAATGACATCATTTTTCAAAAATTTTTAAAATCTGCTTGACAAACTAAATAAATTTTGATATACTTTAAGTAAAGAAAGGAAGGGAAAAATGAAAGAATTAGAAATTTTAAAAAATGGAATGGTTAACATAATTGAAATCTATCAAAATTTTGTAAATAAAATTGATGATACTATTGAAATTAAACAAGGTGAAGACTACACTGCAAGCCTTGAAGACTGGGACATTGAGATACCTTTAATCGTAAGCGAGAGTAACACTGATAAGTTTATGCTAAGTGTTAGGGAAATGAGCTATTCTAACGACCTTGTAAACTCAATAGACGCAAGTGTTTGGAGCTTTTTACATGAAATTGGTCATTTACAAACTAGACAAGGCGATTTAAAATCAAAAGTTATAAGATTTTTAAGTCATAGATTTAAAAGTCCATTACAAGATAAAATTTACTATAATATTCCAGAAGAATTAAACGCAACAGAATGGGCAGTAAATTATGTAAACCTAAATTGGTATGAAGTAAAAGCCTTTGAACAAGAGCTTTTGAAGGCTTATGAAACCCTTTATACTAAAGTACTTGCGGAGGCTGTTTAAGCCTCTTTTTTTATGTAAACCTACAGATCTTCACCGGTGCGCAATTATGTAAACCAAATGGCAAATCCTGCCTTTTCTGCTTAACAAAAAAAGTTCAGTATTTATGCGGCTTCCGCGTCTTTTTCAAAAAAATTTAAAAAAAGTGTTGACATTTAAAAAGTAAAATGTTATAATAATTATAATGAAAGAGAGAGAAAAAAACAAAAATCTTTTTCAAAAAAAATTTTTTAAAAAACTTTTAAAAACCTATTGACATTTAAAAATTAAAATGTTATAATAATTATAACAAAAGCAATAAACAACCTTGAGAATTGCTTGAAAAGGTTCATAAATTAACATAAAAAGGGAGGAATTGAAAATGGAAAACAAAAAAGTTACAAAAAGAGAATACTATGGAATGATTTTAGGAATGGCTGAAGTTCAAGAAAGACAAGACTTAGTAGATTTTATCAATCATGAAATTGAATTATTAGACAAAAAAGCAAGTGCTAAAAGACCTACAAAAGTTCAAATCGAAAATGAAAACATAAAAGGAATAATCCTTGAAACACTTGAAAATCTAGGCAAAGCAGTTTCTATCTCTGAAATGCAAGAAGCAAATGAAGATTTAGCAATATTATCAAATCAAAAAATTAGTGCTTTATTAACTCAATTAGTAAAGGCTGAAAAGGTTGCAAGAGTAGAAGATAAAAGAAAAACACTTTTCAAAATTGCAGACTAGAAATTAAGGCGGGTAAGCCTTGCCCGCCCGCCTACTTTTTTAAAAAAACTATTGACATTTAATTATTAAAATGATATAATTACAATAGTGAAAGGGTAAGAGTGAAAAAAAATGAAAAATAAAAAAGATATTAAAATACCAAAAAATTACATTGAGCAAGCTATGAAAAGCCTTGATATTACTGAAGAAGAGGCTATCCAAATGTATTTAGAAGATGAAGGCATTGAAATCAATGAAGAACAAGAGAGATTATGTAAACTTGCAAAAGAAAACAAAACAGGCGCAAAAGCAGATAAAAAGCCAAGAAAACCAACAGAGCGCAAACCTAAAGAAAATCCAATAAAAGAACAAATAATTAAAGAAATTTACCAAATTTTAGAAAAAAATAACAATTATTGTAATATTTTGGTAACAAATTCAACTAAAACTATTGATTTTTCAATAGAAAATAGAAATTTTACAATAAATTTAATAGAACACAGACAAAAAAAGTAAGAAATTGTCCTAAAACTTGCGGAAACCGCTTGTTTTAGGGCTTTTTTATTGCATTTTGCATAATAAGTTTACATAATTCAGCGGGCCGCGGACACCGGTGCGGCTCCGTTTGCAGGTTTACATAACAACTTTACATATTTTAATGTCAAAAAATAGTTTACATAATAATTATACATAATCCCAAAATAGAGGGCGAACCCATGTTCGACCGCAAGGCTCCTTGAGGCCGACCGCGACTATATGGCCAAGTTTTTTAGGCTTAGTTGGGCCGCTTCGCGTTCAATAATATTTTTCCCGAAAACATAGGGTACCTTTAGGTTTATATAACACCTAAACATAAAATTTTAATTTTATGAAGCGGCCGCACTCGGTAGGAAGATTATATGGTCTAAATTTAGAATATTTTATTTGGAGATTTTAATCCCTAACGCAACACAGTATTATATGATTGATTATTATAAATTTTTATGATATAATTAAAAGGGAATATAATATAATATATATAATATTATTATTTATATGTCAATAGAAGAAAAAAAAAAATGAAGCGGCATCCGCTTCAACTATAAATATATATTATATGAAGTAATGTAAAGAGAAGCGGCAAGCGCTTCTCTTTTATTTGGGATCCTTAAAACCAATATCGCATCTCTAGCGAGATGCTTAAATTGGTTTGTACAGGCTCTGAAGTGCCTACGGCACTTCTCATCTGAACTAAAGTAGAGTAGGAATATTAAACGTCGTCTTCTAAAAATAAAAAAAGGTCTCATATATAAGTAACTTTTATTGAGAGCGACCACCACACCAGTACAATTTTCAACAATTTTCAACAATTTTCAATAATTTTTAACAATTTTATAATCCTCAATAACTTCATATAATTATTATTTGCATATAATCATCATTATCTCTTCTCTAAAAAATTTTTGTCTAAATTAAATACTTCTCTTAAGCTCACTGGCTGCTAGGGGTCTATTTGCAAAGCAAAATGGTCTAAATTTAATAGTTTTCTTAAGAATATATATATCTCTTTTATCCTTAAGAAAACTATTAAATTTAGACAAAATAATTAGTTTTGCTCATTATAAAATCCATTCAACTCTACACTTTGACCTAAACACAAATTAGTATCTATATATTCTCTCTTAGTTTTAAATATATCATTACTCTCCAAAAGTTTTTTACTTTCTCTTATTTGATATTCACTAAGTCCAGTTATCTTAGCAATATCTTCATTAGTAAATGGCTGATTCTTTTCCGCTTCAATTACACCAATCCAAACCTTTAAAAGCGGGATCCAGCTTCTTTTATTATTATTCTCCGCAATCTCTTTACACTTTCTTATCATATTAATTCCAGTTTTCATATCACATTCTGCGGACCTTACTATTGCGGCAACGAAATAACCTTCATCAGTAGATTTATCTTCTTTATATATTATAAAGTCTCTTTCTTCAAGTTGCTTTAAAGCTTGCTTAATACTTATTATATGTTCTGCGGAAGTTGGTACACCAATATACTTTAAAAAGTCTTTATAACTTCCTCTAAATGTCAATAGAGGAGATATGATAATAGCTAAAAATGCTACAAAATCTCAATTCATTAATCGTAAAATTTCTTCATTTAGCCCGATTTCAGACTTGCCCTCTTCATAAATTGTTAGCGCCCTACAATCATCCTCGAATAGCTCTATATAATATGCGGCAGCCCCTCTCCCCCTTTTTTCTAAAGATACCCCATATTTCTTTTTTATACTATTCAATGTGCGTTGCCCCTTAGTTTTTAAGGAAGATTCAGATACATTATATTTCTCACATACCTCTTTAATACTTAATTTCATGCGGCGGCCCCCTTATTTTTTATTTATATCGCCCTCTTTTTCGAATAATAAAAGTCTTTTTTCGTTTTTTCTCGTATCGTCTTGAAAAGATATTCAGAAGTCAGAGAGTTATTTTTTATAGCCCCTTAAGTAAAGAAAAAGGGTGCTTAATTAAACACCCTTCTTAGCTATACGCTTTTCTACTAAATCTAACTTCATTTCTTTTCCATTATATTTAAAGGTAATTATCTTACCTATATTAACGATGCGGCAGTCGGTCACTAGATCTCCAAGTCCAGTCAAGTAGTCTGCTAGCCCCGCAATTAAAGCTTCTTTATCAGGGTTTGCTTTTCTTTCAACTTTACGAGTGCGGTTGCCGCGTCCTGAACTTGCTTTGTGAATAGATGCAGTTATTCTATTATCTTTTGCTTTTTGATTTAATTCTTCTTGTTCTTCGTTAATTTCGAAACCCTCATCTTCAATCCACATTTGAATTGCATCTAATTCTGTTATATCTAATGACTTCATACTTTTGTCTATATATGACTTTTCTACTCTTTTGATAGTTCCATTATCTAATTCAACATCATATGTATTATTTATTAACTTATAATCTTTCATGCGGCAATCCCTCCCTTTTAATAAAAAATTTAAAATATATTTTTTCATTATAAATATTATATCATATTTTTAAAATTTTGTCAACTTATCGTTCTTAATTTTTTTAATAGAGTATGCGGCAACCCAGCCTTGACAATCTCTTAACCGGGCTCCCGCACATATTTCTGAAAAGAATTGATATGCAACATATAATCTATATGCTATAAAAAGAATAATACATATGATAGCGATAATTTTTTCTTTATTCATTATTATATCCCTTATCGATTTTTTCTATATATCGTTCTAAAGAGGTTCTTTGATAATATGGACAATCTTTTTCTCTTGTTTCGTTATAATAACCTTCGTTATTTTTACAGGTCATAAAATAATCACAATTAAAACATTTGTTTGCCATAATATACCTCCTATTCATAAATTTCTATATAAGTGCAAGGATAAATATGTCTATCTCTATTTTTTACATTATCCCAACATTCAATATCTTCGTAATCTTCTCCAGTTCTTACAAACTCGATTTCATCGCAATCGTATAGAAAATTCATTATAGCATTAACATCTTCGTATTCTGTATACCATTTAACACTATCCCAGCCTATTATGCGGCAGCCGTCTTTAGTTTCTTGGTCGCAATCAAATTTTGTCATATAAGGATATAAATCTTGTAAATCTTCTTCTAATCTTTTTATATCCTCTTTTCTTCCACAAATTCTAACATCACTTCTGTATCCCATTTCTCTCACCTTTTACCCTTTCCTTTTTTATTTATTTATACAGATTTCCCATTCTGTATTATTTAACTTTTTAAGTTTTACATTTAATTTTTTGTAATCATCGTGAATTCTTTCGTAAATAAATTTTTGTAATACATATAAATTTTTACTCTCAATTTTTTCTTTTACAATATTATCAAAAACTTTATACATTTTTTATTTCTCCCTTTCCTTTTCTATATATATTATATAATATTTTTTTAAAAATATCAATAGAAAATAAAAACAATGCGGCAGCCAGGTTACTAGCCGCCACATACCTACGCTTCCGCAATATATTCTTTTAATTGTCTACTTCGTATTGGATTTCGTAATTTTCTTAAAGCTTTTGCTTCAATTTGTCTTATTCTTTCTCTTGAAAGATGCATTTCTTGTCCAATTTCTTCTAATGTTTCAGGAAGATCGTTTTCAAGTCCAAATCGTTTTATTATAACTTCTTTTTCTCTCTTATCTAAACTATCTAATGTTTTTAGTATTTGATTTTTTAAATCCATTTTATTAACTGCCGCATTTGGAGATTCAAATTTATTATCTTCTATAAAATCCCCAATAGTACCATCATCTTCCTCATCTCCAATAGGAGCATCTAAAGAAATAACTGTATTATTATATTCATATAAATCTTGAACTTCTTGGAGATCCATTCCCGCTTCTTTTGCTATATCCTCTATTGTAGGAATTCTTTTTTCCTTCTCTTGAAATTGTTGTTCAATCTTTTTAAGTTTATTTATTTTATTTATTATATAACTTGGTAGGCGGATCGTTTTACTTTTATTAAAAATTCCTTGTAAAATTGCTTGTTTAATCCAATATACTGCATATGTACTAAATTTATAGCCTAAAGTATAATCAAATTTATCAACAGCCGTCATTAAACCAAAAGTACCTTCTTGAATTAAATCAACTAAATTTAATTCTGACCAACCCTGATATTTTTTAGCAATAGCAACAACTAATTTAAGATTTCTAAGTATAATTTCATCGCGGACGCCAGCTTCACCATTCTTTAACCTAGCGAAAACTTCCTGTTCCTGCTCAGGAGTATATAATTCATATTCCCCTAATTGATTTAAAAATATTTGTAAACCATTTATACTATTTTCCATATATTACACCCCTTATAAAGAATAAGGTGAATATATTTCAATTCACCTTATTTAAACATTTGGTTGTTTATATATTAGTCATTAGCTACTTGATAAGCAACTTTCTTTCCGTCTTTTGTCTTTACAACTCTACCATCATCAACTAATTTTTTAAGTAAAGCTGAAGCTTTTTGAGTAGAAGTTAAACCAAATTCACTTACGATTACATCTATTGTTGTTGGTTCTTCTTGAGCATCTAGATATTCGAAAACTTTCTCGATAACTTCTGCATTTTCTCTTTGAGCTTTTGTAGGAGTAGTTCTTTTCTTAGAAACTAATTCGATTTGTCTGTCTAAGAATGCTACTAATTCAGCATTATCTGCTACAATCTCCTTTAATTCATTGAAATAATCTTTCTTTGTTTTTTTGTCTGCCATGATAATCACCTTCCTTTTCTTAATTTTATTTTTTTCTTTTTCTTTAATATAATTATAACAAATTTTTTATTTTTTATCAATTTAAGATTATTTAAGTAAGTTTGTTGTTCTTCAGTTTTCTGTGTATATGAGCTCCTATTCCACAGAGAGTATCAGGGACGCCACGTGAAGGCAAACAACAGATCCCCATAAGTATGGTATATGAGAGTTTAACTCATCTAATGAACAAGTTCCCTAAAGCTGGCCTGCTTGAACTACCCTTCCATCTCGGTATCTCGACCGATACAATATGCATCTACTTACTGCAGATAAGGAGTAACTTCCCCTATAGGCTTCAAAAAGTTACACATATTGCCCATACTTTTTTTATGTTCTTCTATTGAAGGCTGCTATTAGCTCATAACATTTAACTTTCTAGCCTCAGATTGTACCTTCATAAGATATTTTCAAAGTATATTTGTAATAGAAAGTAAAGGATTTTACAACCTCCGCACACACGTTTCTTATTTTATAAGGAGTTTCACCTTTGCACGACATTTATTTCTTACTTTCTTATTACATTATTATTATATAATATTTTTTATAAATAATCAATATTATATATTTTATTGGGTAAGAGTGTTGTAATTAGTTGGAATCCAGACACACCACGAGGAGGTTTACAACTTGTGTCCATAGAGATAAATAAAAACTAATGTAATTATTTATCTCTTTATATATAGATTATTTTTTACATATGAGAGTGGTTTTTATTTAGGTACCACTCAAACCCAATCTATATACAATAAATTCTTTTGTTCAGGGGGAGAATTTATTACGAAAGAACCCCCATTTATATTAATCTGCTATTGAGAAATAAGATTTTCTTTTATCTGTTGTTTTTACAACTTTATTTGAATTTACTAATTTTGTTAATAGAGCAGAAACTTTTTGATTTGAAAGAATAGCTAATTTTTCATCAGCCTCTTGAATTTCAGAAATTGTAGCAGGTTTTCCTAAGTTTTCTAATGTTTCTGTTATTAATCCCATTAATTCAATATTTTCAACTTGAACCTTAGTTAAAGTTTTGTTTGCTGCTTTTTTATCTAATAAAGCTATCTCATGGTTGATAAATTCTACAATATCTTCTCTACCATTTTCTTTTGCTAATTCAATAATTTCTGCATAACGCATTCTTTTTGTTATTCTTTTTTCACTCATTTTTAATTCCTCCCTTTTCTTTATATTTATATTTTATAATATTTTTTATAAAAAATCAATAGCTATTACATTATTCTATCATTATCTTTGTAGCCCTCATCTTCTAATAATTGAACCCAACTTTTTAAAGATGATAAAGTTATTTCATAAGTTGCTATATTTAAAAGTCTAATAAAACCTTTCATAGCGGCATATCCAGAAACATCTGAACAAAAATTTATTTTAGTTTCTATATCATAAGGTTGTTCTTCATTTGTTCCATAATTATCTTGCTTATAATTTATAGTTATCATTTTTTTTATTTCCTTTCCTTATCTTTATATATATTATATAAAAATTTTAAATAAAAATCAAAACAAGACTTATCATGCGCGGCAGCCCGCATCATTTAATTATTTTAAAACTTCCCATTGTTTATATAAACATCTAAATTGGTCATTTAATTTAATATTTTTATGAAAATGTCCAAATCATCATTGATTAAAGTCTATATAATTTTTAAGCGCCTCTAATTTATTCTCACTATTATGATTTATTTTACTTTGGTCTAAACTCAAATCGCATAAAGAAAATTTATATTCATTTAAAATACTTATAGGACAAGTATGAGAAAAAACATAATCATATTGACCTATATCTATAAGGCTTATATCTTGATCTGTAATGCTCTCTTCTGGCCATCAAGAAAGATGTTCAACTCTATTAAAATTGTCAATACTTTCGGCTCCGCCTATAAATAAACATTTTTTATTTTCAAAATATTTTATTGTTCCTCTTTTTAATCAATGAATATGATCTGAAACAATTCCTTCATTATTTTCAATAGATAAAGAGTTAAGAATGTCAAAATTTTCATGATTTCCATCTAAAAAATATAACATTGGTACACTTTCATAATTTTCTCACTCTTTAATATAATAATACATATCTTTTTTTGTATAATGTCAACATATTCCAGCATCCCCTAAAATTATTATATTGTCTTCTTCTGTTAAATTCATTTTCTTACGAAAATCAAGCACTTCTTTAAATTCTCCGATGTAGGTCTCCTCTAATATAAGTTGCCATTTATTTTATCCTCTTCTTTATCATATCAAAAGCATAATCAATTTGACCTTCTAAGATTGCATCTTGTTCTTCTTCTGTTATATAAAGACTTTCTGGTACATTAAAAAGAAACATATTTCTTTCTTTTTCTGTTAAATATGTATCAATATTAATTTCTTCTACAATAGTAACAGAATCTTCTAACAAAGATTCACAAATTTTATGCAAAATATTTGTATGTTTACTAGGATAAATTCCTATATATTTTCTATCTATAAAAACTTCTGCTCCTGCTAAATCTTGAGTATGTAAAATTAACATAACTTTTGACATATTTTTATTCTCCTTTCCTATTTTATATAATAATTATATCATATATTTATAAAAAAATCAATATGGAAAATGCGGCGGCCGCTCAGTAGATCTCCTCATTGAGATTATATCTTTCTACCGACCAGTCGCCGCACAATTCTTGGTAGCGGGGGATGGACTCGAACCATCGATCTTCAGGTTATGAGCCTGTTATGTTAACCGCTGCACCACCCCGCAATGTCTAAATTATTTGAATTTCTCTTCTCAAATAATATAAAGGAATACCATGGTATATAAATATTTTGCATGATTTTTAAGTGGCACGCTGACACTATCTTTATATAAAAATTGGATAACCCTCCCTTTGATTTTACGAAAAAGTTTACTGCTATCATAGCGAGATACTTATTCATAGGTCATGACTCCTATTACTTCATTTTCTCGGCTCACTAGAGACAGGTTTAGTTAACCTATTAACTGCGTACCTATAGCAAGGTCTCCTCACTTAAGGGAAACGAGCTTTTTCAACCAATTTATATTAAAAATATTATATATTATTTTTTTAAAATTGTCCATTTTAATCTTCTGGATATTTGCCCCAAATAAGTTGGCTTTCTCCTTCATCATATTCATCACTACCCCAACAATATTCTACATAAGCAACTTCATCAGAATGGTCTTCTGCATATCTTACGGCATCACTTTCTGAACACCAGCAATCTATAAAGTCATAATCGTGATCATAACATCTATATTCTTCCCAAGATTCATCTGCAACATGATAATTTTCATTTATATGGCCCATTCCATTATACTCAAATCTTTCATCATAATCATAAGCATCTGTATAAGTACCCATATATTCTTCTCCGCAGCCGCATGGACAATAAATAGTTGTATCATAAATTCTAAATGCAGGATATTCTGTTATATCATCATTTTTTAATAACCATACTTTTTTGCTACTATATTCTGAATATCCATATTCATCATGTTGTCTATAAGGCATTATATCATCATGGTCTAAATTATTGTTTTTCCATAAGTTTTCAACATTTTTTACATTAGCTATATAAGTTTCAACTTTATTTCTTAATAATTTATGAAAATTATCACTTAAATCACTTTTGCCTGGATAAATTTCATTAAAATGAACTGCTGTAAAGTTATCATTAACTGCTATTGTCATTCTCATCATTTTATATCGAATATCTTTTAAATCATAAGTTCCATGAAGTTTAAATGAGCCATGTTCTTTCCAAATATAAGTAATAATAGTTGAGTGATCTAACACCCCTGCCAAACAACCATCAGCGTGGCTACCTTCATTTGCATCATTATCTAATCTATAACAAGATTTCCAATTATATGGATTTTCACTTGAAAGCATAATATCAACAGGGTCAATAGATAAAGTAAATGTAGCTTTCATATTGTTATTTTCCCATACTCTACCAAGAGCAGTAATCATATCATCTGGAGCATTTAATTTATTTTTAAAGAAATGAGTAATTGTAATTCCATTAAAATTTTCTTGTTGAAAAGCATCATATAATAAACTTCTATTATCCCAAGAAATATAATTATCATCAACTTTATTAGAAGGAGTATTTAAGAATATTCTTATCCAAGGATAATAAGCTACATATTTTTTAGAAATATCTAATAATTTATTTTTATATCTATCGCGGTCTTCCTCTAGATATTCAATAGGTAAATCTATTTGTGTGCGGCCGCCAAAGAAATCAAAAATATATTTTTTATGTTTAGCCCAGTTTAATAAATAATCTTTAACTACTTCATCTTTTAAATCTTTTATAGCTATTCCTGAATATTGAGAAATACATTTTGTAAAGTCTGCAATATTAATTTGCTTTATCATTAACTCATATTCTTTTCCTAATTCCTCAATTAACTCTCTTGCTTTTAACATATCTCAATCCCTCTCTTTCCTTATTATAAATATATTATATTATATTTTTAATAAAAAATCAATTAAGATATTTTTTCATAGGTTTTTATTTCTTCTTCTACTAGATTACTAATCCAAAGATCCCTATCTAAAACTTCTGGTATAGAAAGATGATAAACATCTGATATATATGTATATATAGCATCACTATAAAATTCCCAATCCTCAACCCCGCTATTTTCTAATGCGGCAAGGGTTTCATTTGCCCATAGCAAATTTTTTAGTTCTGTTTTACTAATTTTTACATATTCTTCTTTATCCATTATTTTCTCCCTTTAAATTTTCTTTTTCATACATTTTTTGAAAATTCTTTCTTGCAATTATACATTCATTTCCTGTTACTCTTCCAGTATAAAAATCATAATTCAAAGAATAACAATCTCTATTATATTTACAGCCTCCGCAATATTGACTACCATAATACATTTTAATTCTCCTCTAATAATTCTTGATAAGCATCTATTTTTATATAAATATCTGGATTATCTTCATCTGCTATTTCTTTTAATTCTTCTATTTTTTCTCTTATTTTGGCTTTGCTAATATAACTATTTAATATATTTTTATGTACCCAATTTTCTAATTTGTGATTATTTTTATTTTCATTTCTTTTCTCCTTTTCCTTTACTTATATATAAATATTATAATATATTTTATTTAAAAAATCAATTATAAATCATGCGGCAGCTGGTCCTCCGATCTCTAACCGAAGCCCGCACATAAAAACAAGGAGAAGCATGATACTTCTCCTTTAGGAAAGGGATTGAATTTTGTAAATAAACATTTCTATTTATTTACATATACATTATAATAAAAAATTTTTTGAAATTCAACTTTTTATTATAAGTTTTTTCTATATAAGTTAAGATTGTTTTTTAAGAGAGAGGATTTTAAAATAAATAAAACCCTCTTTTTCCATTTATATTTTGGAAGAAATGAAAATATGAAAATTGATATTATTTATAAAGCATTTCAATTTCGCTTTTGTAATACATTTAGTTTTAATCCAGACTCACCGCGTGGAGGTATGTATTTATTAAGTCCTTATTTATTTTCTAATATTATTATATAATAAAATTTTATATTTTTCAAAATGGGGGAGGTGATCAGAATTGAACTGATGTACAAAATATATTCTCATTAAAGAGGTATGTTTTTATAAAACAATATATCTTGGCGAAACCAAGCACCCCCATTTTATATAAACTAGAAGGTAGACTTTTACAAACAAATGTATGGTGCTACCTCAACCATTAAGATATTATTTTAACTAATTATAATATCTTTCATTCCTTTAAATTGACAAATAATTCATTGGATTAACTAATTTTCCGCCAATTAAAACTTCAAAATGCAAATGATAACCCGTTGAACGACCTGTCGAACCTACATATCCTATAACTTGACCTTGAGAAACTTTTTGACCAACAGAAACAGATATAGAATTACAATGTCCATATCTAGTAATCATGCCATCTCCATGGTCGATAATAATAAATTTACCATATCCACCATATCAACCTGCATGAATAACTGTTCCAGTTTTTCAAGCATAAATAGAAGTATTACATGGTGCTATGATGTCTACTCCAGTATGCATCCTGCCATGTCTCATACCATACGAAGAACCAATATAGGTATAATTTGCAAGCGGGATCCCCTTAGAAGAGTAGCTTCTCACAATAGAAGAACGTCTTGATGTTGTGTTGTATTTCTGCATAGCTGATTTGGCTGCACGAGCGGCCGCCTCTTCTTTCTCTTTCTCTGTTTTTACTTGTGCTATTTTATTATCAAGCACTGCTGTAGATGTAATTGTGGAATAACTTACATTACATTCAGTTATATCGTACTCTTGTGCTTTTATATCATTTAATTTTTTAATAAAATTTTGACAATCTTCTTTAGATTTAAAATAATAATTATTTTTATCATTTTTAATATTTAATTTTGCACTAGATACAATAACATCTAAAAGGTTTGAGATATTTCCTTCTTTAGAACTTTTTTCAATATTTTGTTTAATTTTTACAGGCTCTATTGAAGTAATATTATAACCATTTTGTTGTAATTCTTTTGTAAAATTTGTTACCATTTTTTGCACTTTATAATCTGCTTGTAATGTTATTGTTCCAATAGGAGTAATAACATTATTTTTTTCAATACTAGCATAAACCATGCTAGTAGAAGTAATTAATGCATATAAAATAATAACAATACAAATTAAATTATATATAGCTTGTTTTTTACTTGCTGTATATCCCCTTATTAGGGAGAGGGGTATCTCTTTGATTTTCATAATAAAATCCTCCGTTAAATTAAGATATTTAAAGGAAACTTTATTATAGGATATTGTGTTTTTGAGGGCGGGCGCCCTCTGGTTCGCTCTCCATGACTCGAACATAGACTCTTTGGGGCCAAGGCCCAACGTGTTACCAATTACACCAAGAGCGAATATATAATGGCATTTATTAAATAATATTATGACTTAGGTCAAGTAGATTTTCTCCGTGAATGTACACTTCCGTTACCAGAAATGCGCTTTCGCTTTAAAATTCAGATATGCGGTTGCCCTACATATGACTTGATTACCACTTAGTTCATACCTTAAATTTAATAAATATCGGCCTAGAAGTTTTCCTTACAATAATTTGTTATTAACTAGGATACCGTGCCATTAAAAATAATAATGGAGCCACTTGTCTGATTCGAACAGACGACCCATACTTTACAAGAGTATTGCTCTACCAACTGAGCTAAAGTGGCATAAATATAAAGGCTCCTGACCAGAAAATATATAACTAGTATCAAGTATATAGCGAGTTATGTTCTCCCATTTTTCTATATTCTATATTTTCTACTTTTTAAAATCAGGATTAGTTATTTTATACTCTATAACTATTGAGTTGGTGATCCCAACGGGAATTGAACCCATGTCTCCACCGTGAAAGGGTGATGTCTTAACCGCTTGACCATGGGACCAAAAATTATATGGCGCGGAAAGTAAGATTCGAACTTACGGACCAAGAAATCTTAGTCGAGGGTTTAGCAAACCCTTGGTTTAAGCCAACTCACCCATTTCCGCATTAATCCCACAAATCCCAAAAGTATTTAGTAAATAATTCAAATGCTTTTTCTTTACATTCATTTCTATATATATAAATTTCTTTATCTTTATTAAACATATCAGTTTTTATTTGTTGATATTCTCTATATCGATCTGGTTCACAAATTCTGAATTTATTCCAATTTCTTTCGTTTGCTTTATTCCATTCTTCACAATCTTTTATTTTTATATCCTCTGTTGAAAGTCCACCAAATTTTAATATATATGGAGGAAGTTCAAAATTCATATATTTTTTAGTAAGTTCTTCAACTTCATTTTGTCTTGAACAAGTATCTTCATTAGCCTCTCTAAAATAATATATCATTTGATTTAGTATTTTAGTCCATTCTCTATCTTCTAAATTGCCAGGATATCCATGTCTTTTCTCATTAAATTCAGTTAACATATTTGGAACAACAGTAAGAAACCAATAACTTATATCATATAAATCACTATCACAATAACCTTTTTCTTGTCTTTGTTTTTTCATTTTTCTTTTAAAAAACATAATTATCCCTCCTCTAAGTCGGCATCTGTGCCTTCTTAACTATTTCTACTTTTGCAATAAAATTACCTAATTTAAAAGTAATAAATTTTCCTCCATTTCTTGTATAAGGAATATTTAATTCTTTTAATTTATTACATATTTTAACTATTATTTCTTCTTTAGTATCATCTCTAAAAGCTTTTTTATTATCATTTTCAAGAAAAGCTTTTGCTTCTTTTAAACGAACATCATATATTTTATTATTAACTAATACTAAATTAAAAATACCATCTCCAGTAAGAGAATATTTTCTTTTATATTGATTATAATTATCATTAAAAATAGATTTTAAAAATACTGTACCAAAATTATAATCATACTCCCAAAAGTAATCAACTTTTTTATTAAAAAACTTTTCCATTTCTTTTTATCCCTTTCTTTATTATAAATATATTATATTATATTTTTTTATAAAAATCAATATGAATAATGCGGAAGCCCATAAAAAGACCTCCGCAATAAAAAGTTGCTTATACTAAAATTAAAAAATCATATGTTTTATTTGATTTCAATATTCTTCTTTGCTATTTTCTTTTGTTCAATCTTAGGAATAGTTATATAAAGCAAACCATTCTTAGCTTGTGCTTGAATATTTTCTAGGTCTAAGGCCTTATCATCAACAGCGAGTCTTGATGACATTGAGTACTCTTTACCTGTTATTTCATCTTTTGTTTTACCTTCTATAACTAAATAAGATGTATTACTCTCATGTTCTCTTGAAATTTTTAAATCTTCTTTATTAATTCCTAAAATATTATGAGTAATTATTATTTTATCATTTTTATGATATGCAGAATAGGGTTTCATATCTTTCTCATCTCTATTGAAACGATAAAATTTCCTATCCCAGTCAAATCAATCTTCATCCCAAAATAATTTCATTAATCCATCATTTAACATACTAAAACCTCCTATTAAAAAATCATTTTAGTATAAGCAAATGGTGGAGCTAAGGAGAGTCGAACTCCTGACCCCCTGCTTGCAAGGCAGATGCTCTAGCCAACTGAGCTACAGCCCCATATATTTCCAAACAGTATTACTTTTATTTAAAAATTGTTTCATCTTTTTCCATGATTTTAAAGTCATACGATAAAGACCTAATTTTTCAAGATAAATACCTCTGTCTTTTTTGTTAGAAGAAACATGCTGTAATTCATTTTCAATGTTTATATCAAATTCATCAAAACCTCTAGAATTAACTGGTAAAAATTCTTCTTCTTCTTTATCATATTTTGCACATACTTCTATAATCATTTATTACCCTCCTATATTAAAAGCGGGAAGGGAGAAATTTTGTTAATCTCCGCTGCCCGCACTTTAGTTCTTTGATAATAAAATATTGGTAATTCTGGAAAGACTTTTTCATACTTTCAAGTTGGATAAATAATCGTATTATTCTGTCATAAAGTGAGATTGATACTCACAAGATTAGCATAGATTGGAGTTGTATAGAAGATCCCGCGTCTTCTACAAATATACCTGCGTTCTCTGGATTTCCTGCTGGCGCCTAAGCCACATTGTTATAGATAATTTTACTTATCTTCAACCATAAATGCAACACTTCTAATATTATATCTGGAAAGATTATAATATAGCTTGCACCCAATCGCTTAGCAACTTTCTCTAACCTTTTTATATTTTTACCTATTGGCTTTGGTTAAGCAACCTATTGACGATATTTCAATCGTTACCATCATAGTCCTCTATAGCATCTACTATTATTAAGGTACTTACTTATGTAAGGAAATACTTCTTCCAGCGTATTTCAATAATATAAAAAATAGTATTTAGTTATCTATATAATAAAATGGTGGCCGCCATTTTATTCTGCTAAAAGCACATATAGAGAGAGATTGATTACTCTCAACCATTCAGGGTTCATGTTCCTATATTTAATAATCCACGGTTTTATGCTATCTACTCATTGCCCTCTTATTTCAACCGCAGTAGGTAATCCTTAACTTGTTTGCTTCGCTACTAGCACATAGTCTCTACCTACGAGATCAATGATACTTTATACTTATTATTTAGACAGCCCTCTTCCCTCATACTTCTGTATTATATGACGAATCTTTTGAATTCGTGTAAAGAGGCACTCTTAGAACGAAACCATTCTTTTTTGAGTTACTAAATTACAATATTTTATTATCAAAGAACTAATATAAAATTCCAGATAGTCGAGAGTGCAGTTTCAATCACTCGCATTTCCGCTGAGGTTGCGTTTTACCTTAATTCTATATGGGAGATGGCCCTCCCTCGTCCTCGCATTGGAACTATATTTTCTTCTCGCCTTTTAATACTTGGCTATCAACTATCTTTGATATATTTATTATATGAAAAAATTTTTTAAAAGTCAAAATTTTTATATAGAAAAATAACAAATTGATAAAGCTTTTACATCTGCATATTCTTTTTTTAATTCTTCAATGCGGGCTTCCGCATCTTTATTATCTCCTTGAATTTTTTCAGTATATAAAACTTTATATGGGATTTTTTCTCCACTAAATGGAGGTCCCCACCCTTGAGTTACTACTATTTTTTTATGATGAATTTTAGGTTTTACATAAGCTTCAGCTTGTTTTTTTATTGCCATGTTTTTTCTCCTCTCCTTTTAAATATAATACAAATATTTTTTATTAACGCAATTTATTTGGGGAAGCGGCTACGTTCTCCGCTTCGATAGAAATTTATTACCACATACAGTATGTCATTAACTTGCTAGTTCCCAATCCCTAGAATTTCATAACTGAGAACTTATGGATTTCAGTAAGTCCACTAGTTTGAACCTTTCCATCTCACTGACTTTTGAATGACTTTACTTGTTAACTTACTCCATTTCCTGACCATTACTATCAGGCTCGGCTGTTAGATACCCATTTTGGTCCCGGGCGATTTATCGACATCAGATATCACTCTATTATCCTCAAATAATCAAGCTAGACAAGCCTTATTCTAACTGTATTATCGATTAAGTCGAACCCAGGTGGCACCGAAGGCTTGATTCAAACAAACATAACTAGTTTTGGAGACTAGGGTCCTATCATTAGACGACTTCGGTATATAAAAATATGGCACGGGACCAAGGACTTGAACCCTGACCCGAGGTTTTGGAGACCCCGCTTTACGGTTTTGAAGACCGCTGTGCTACCATTACACTAGTCCCGTATCAATGTTTGTATAAGTTAAGTTTTTTTTTGCTTAACTTTATATATTTATTATAATAAAAAATTTATATAAAATCAATATAAAAAAAATTAGGTTATTATTTATAAAAAACAATAACCTAACACATCGATAGAAAGAAGGCATAGCAATAGTCAAAATGACTATCACTAATATTATATAAATTTTAATACATATTAATTAATCTATTTTGCTTAATTTATATTAATATCAACCCTTCTTTAAAAAAGAATTTCATGCGGCAGTTGGACTCCCATATCTTTGTTGAATATATTTTAGTCCCCATCTTATTTGAGTTTTATAATTTGTTTGTCAATCAGATCCCTCACTTGCCATTTTACTTCCTGGAAGTGCTTGTGGGATTCCATAAGCTCCAGAACTTTTATTTTTTGAATAAGGATTTCATTTACTTTCTTTATCTCATAACTTTACTAAACATTGAAAATCATTATCAGACCAACCATATTGACTAAATAAACTATAAGCATATTGCTGATATTCATTTTTAGGTACTGCCGCAGATTGTTGAATTTTTTCTTGTTTTTTAATTATTGTTTTTTCTGTAGAAATATATTTACTAAAAATATATCTTTCTTCTTCTTTCCAAATAATTTTTGATCAGTCGCCTTCTTCTCCTATTTTTGTTAATTCTGTATTAATTCCAACAGTAGTAATAATTTGACTTTCTTTTGAGGCTGCCGCTCTTATATTTACTGTAGTAGTTGTATAAACAATACTACTTTGTATTTCTTCTTTTTCTTCTTCTATTGTAACATTTTCTTCAATTATTATATTTTCTATATAATTAGTATTTTCTTTTTTCTTATTTTCTATATTAGAAATTTTTTTACAAGCAGAAACTATAATAAGTAAAGTCAATAGCATACAACAAAGAAGATATATTCATTTCTTCTCTTTCATATATTATAAACCTAAACTCCTTAATAATTCAGATACATTTGCTTTTTCTTCTTCTGTTGGCTCTATATGTTCAATTTCTTTCTTTTCTACTGGTTTATCTTCAAAATTAATTTCATTTAAATTTCCAGTTGATCCTGGAATAGCATTCTCAGAATCTGGAGTTACATTTTCTTTTGCACAAGTTAAAGAAACTTTTATTTGAATTGGTAAACCATCTTCTTCTCCACAAATTCTAATTTCTTTTCCGCCATTATATAAAAAAGCACCATCAAATGTTTTTAATATTTTTTCTATAATCTCACCTTTTAATATTGCACCTTTAGCCATTTCTTTCTTCTTCCTCCTCTTTTTTCTTTTTAGTAACTATTAAATTTGCTTTTTCTAATGACTTAGATAAATCTATAATTTCATAACATAACTTACAATTATCTCCTTTTAAACAGCGGCAGCCGCATCGAGTTCTTTTTTGCGCAAACTCAGGAATAATAAATCTACTATCTAAATTTTCTTGTAAATCAATTATTATTTCTTTTAAATTTCCAAATCATTTTTTATCTTTTTTATATATTTTATAATAAATATTAAAATTATTTATATCTCCATAAAATTCACATACATCAATATATGGTTCATAAATAGAAATATCTTCAGGTCTAATTCAAAACTTAGTTATATCATTATTATCAGTTCAACTTGTTTGTGCTATATTTGGAAAAGTTCTTATTTGAATATTATTATTTTTTGCTATTTTAGAAATTTTATCTAATTCAAATCCTAATAATTCAGTAATATAAATATCTGTAACTCTATAATTAACTAGCCCAATAAAAGTGCTTCAAGTATTAGCTTTTATATCAAAAAATAATTTAATATCTTTATATGTTTCTTTTATTTTATCTATTTCTGGTGTTCTTTTTATAAATTTTAAATAAAAATTTTTATTATTTAAATCTAATATTTTTTTAACATTTTCTAATGTTGCATTTTCTTCATTAAAACAAATATTAAATCTTTTGTTTTGTTCATTATTTAACTTTGTTAAAGCTTCTAAAGATAAAATTTTATCATATTGAATATTTATTTCATCTATATCTGAAGGAATATTATTTTTATTAAAATCAATACAATATTTCAAAATTTCCTCCTTTATTTCTTTTTATATACTCTAAAAATTCCATCATCAGTTCTTACAATCTCTTTAGTAATTAAATTTTCTTTTTCTAATTGAGTTAATCTAGAAACTATTTTTTGTTTACTAACTTCTATTTTTAAAATATCAATAATATCTTGAATTGTTTTTGTTTTATCTGTTTCTAATATTGATAAAATTTTATTTTTTAAATCATCTTGTTCTTTTTTCTTTTGCTCATTACGCTTTTTAGCTCCTGCCGCCTTTTTGTCAACAGAAGCAATCTGATTATTTAAAAAATAAATTAATTCATTTTTTTCTAAATCATCTGATTTGTATAAAATTTTAATTATTTTTTCAAAATATTCTTTTTTTGTTTTCATTTTTTATTCCTTTTTAGATAATATATATTTTATTATATATTAAATTTTCTAAAAAATCAAAAAAAAAGATATGCGGCCGCGCATATCTATTTTAATAATTTGCATATATCCAATCTAATAATTCATGTTCATCTGCTATTGTTAATTCATCGCTATCTATATTTAATTCTTGCATTACTTTTTCTAAAAATTTTAATTTACTATTAAAAGGATTTGCTATATAATTATTTTTTATATAATTTTGTATATCATTTTTTAAAATAGCTGAGTTTCTAATATGAAATCTTATCCCATCTATAAATAAATTATTTCCATCTTTTGTCGGATCCATCGGATTATCAAATTTGAACATTTTATTTTTCCCCTTCCTTTTTTTCTTTAAAAATTTTTTTGTCTATAAAGAAAAATATTATTCCGCCTATTAAGTTTGCTATTATTGTATTTGTTAATGTTGAAAAATGTAAATTTTTTAAACATAATGCTAATACAGGAGTACTTAATTGCCATCTTATTAAATATAGTATAAATTTTTTCATTAATTTTCCTCTCATATTTTTATGTTCTATCTTACATATTCATCTTCAATTTCTTCAATTTTCTTTTGTATTTCTATTGCAATAGGTCTATCTTTATATTTTTCTTTTAATTTTTTTAATTCATCTAAACTACAAACGCCCCAATGAAATCTAGTATAATCTAGCTCTTCTTCTTCTAACTCACTCATATTTTTATTTCTCCTTTGTTATTTTATTTATTTCTTTTTCTAATATTTCTATTAAATCAAGTAAATTTAATATTTGTAAATTATTTGTATTTTCTTTAATTTTTCTTTTTATATAATCAAATTCTCATTTCTCTTCATAAGTCATTATAATTATCTCCCTTTATTTTTATAATATAAAATAATTTTAAAATTATCAATTTATTCCTCTATCAAATAACCAAATTTTTCTTTCAATAAATTTTTTAAATCTTTATTTTCTTTTTCTAATTGTTGAATATAATTAAAAATTAATGCACTATCTAAATTATTTCTTACTTCTTTTTTTGTTTCTTCTTTTATAAAATTTTTTAAATCTATTTCATTTGATAAAATATTCTTTTTACTATAATCATAAAAAGTAAAAGCTCCTCCAGGATATACTTGTCCATTTGAATAAATTTTTCTATCTGTACATATTTCCATATTTAATCTCCTTTAAATATTTTTATTAAAATTAAAATTACTAAAATTGGACTTAATATAATACTTAAAATACATAATAAATTTATAATTAAATCAATCATTTTTTACCTTTCTTCATATTCTTTTTTTAATCTTTGCATTTCTCTTTTTTCTTTTCTTCTTTGTTTTTCTAATAATTGTTGTTTTGTTAATTTTGTATTTATAGGCTTATCATAATCAAAAGCTTGAATCTCCATGTAATCAGTATTTAAATCAATATCAATTTTTCCACTGTCTATAACTGTTTCTGTTGAAAGAGTAACAAAATCTAATTTTCATTGTCTAATATGATTATTAACTATTTCTTCTTGATTTCTTGGAAGAGAATGCATATATCTATGTGCTAATTCACTTACTTCAGCCCCATTTTCATTACTTGTTGGGCCCCCTTCACTTTTATGTTGTAAATGATGATAATTCATTCTCTTTTTTAATATAGCAATTTCTTTTGAGGTAAAATGTTGTTCTTTTATAAATTGTTTATATCCTTTTATCTTAGGTAATGTTGAAATATATTCCTCAGCCTTCGATCTCTCAAACATACACCCCTTGCCATAAATTCGTTCTAATTCTTCTCGCTTCTTTTTATTGCTTGGCATTTTTTCTATCCTTTTTATTTTTTATATATAAATAATATAACAGATTTTTAAAAATTTCAAGTAAACTATTCTTTTTGCTTTTTAAAAAATTTTTTCTTATAATTTTTTTATAAAAGCTTTCATCAAATGGAAAGGAGTTGATGATATGAAAATAATACAAAATAAATTCTTTTGTACTGAATGTGGAAAACAAGGAATTTCTATTATTAGACAAGAGAACCAACAAAGAGAAACAGGACATTTAAAAAAATTATATTGTTTAAACTGTAAAAAAGAAACTAATCATGCGGAAATTCGTGAAGTAAGCAATTATACTGAAGAAGATTTTCAAAAAGAATTTGAACTAGGCAGATTTGATCGCGGCCGCCGCATAGAACAAAAAAAATTAACGCTTTGTACTAATTTAAAATGTAAATATAATATAAATAAATTTTGTTGGAATGCAAATAAAAGCTTTAAATGTTCTCATAGAAGATATGATAATAAGAAAGAGGTGCTTAATGAGTCAATATAAAATAACAAAAGCTTGGTATGATGAAAATACTGGAATATCATATGCAGAGATAATGACAAAATTTGGAGTGTTCTCTGGAACAAGTCAATTACATGAAGAAGATAAAGATATTGCTTCTAAATTTCAAGGGTGTGAATATGCAAAAGTACGAGCTATTAAAAAATATTTAAAAGCTAAAAGAAGAAAAATAAAAGCAAAAATTGACATTTTAAAAAATATTATAGATAATTTTACTAAATTAAAAGGTTATAATCCTTATTCAAATGAAGCTAAATATGTTAAAAAACAGTATTATATACAAAATGCAGAATTTAAAAAAGTAAATCAATCTATTGAAAATTTAGATAATTATTTAAATCAAAAAATGGAAAATTATAGAAAAGATAAAGAACAATTCTATAAGAAAATAGAAGAAAAACGCGGCGGTCCGCAAGAAAATAAATAAAATTACTAAAAAAATTCTAAAAAAGGATTACCTCTTCATTAGAGGTAATTTTTTTTGATTTTAGTAAAAAATTGTAATATAATTTATATATATGATTTTAAGAAAGGAGAGAGAATTATGGTAAAAATTAAATTTCAATATAGAGATAGCTATTCTTACCCTAATTGGAATACTCAAGAATGTATTGTTGAGTCAATAGAAGAATGCAAAGAAATATATGGTTTAGGGCGAGATTGTGAATATGAAATTTTAAAAGTAGAAGATGTAAAATAAAGGAGATAATATGGGAAAATTATATGATAAGAATTCAATAGAAAGTCTCTCTCCCCTTCAATTCACTCGACTAAAACCTCGGAGTGTATGCAGGGGACACTACCTACTCAACTCAACTATTAGTAGAAATAATTTCTAATGCAGTTGATGAGTTTAGATTAGGGCATGGAAATCAAATTGATATTTTAATTAATAATGAAGATAAAAATACTAATATTATAGTTAAAGATTATGGACAGGGCTTCCTTGTAAATGAAATGCGAGAAGATGGAAAATCAGTATTGGAGGCCGCATTTAATGTTCTTAATACTTCAGGAAAATATAGAGAAGATGGCACATATGAAGGAACTTCTCTTGGTTCTTTCGGAATAGGATCTAAAATCACGACTTTTTTATCTCACTCATTAAAAGTTACAACCTATAGAGATAATAAATATGAAACAGTATATTTTAAAGAAGGTGTTTTTGAGAAAAGAGAAACTGGTTTTTTAAAACATACTTCAGGAACTACTGTTGAATGGTCTCCTAGTGAGCAATTTTTTACTCATACAATGGTTGAAGAAGGAAAAATTAAATCTTTATTAAATACTATAAGTTGTTTATGTCCTGGCTTAAAAATAATTTTAAATATAAATGGAGAACAAATAACTTATTTTTCAGATCATGGACTTAATGATTTAGTAGATGAAGCTGTAAAAAATAAAGAAATTATTGCAAATAGATTTAATATGAAATATAGTGAAGGTAAAGAAAAATTAGATATGGTATTAACATATACATCTAATTATTCTCTTATATTAATTCCTTATGTAAATACAGGTTTAACAGAAAAAGGTCCTCATATAACTCAGGTTAAAACTATTATTACAAGAGAGTTTAATAAATTTTTTAGAGATAAAAAATGGTTAAAAGAAAAAGAAGAAAATTTAACTGGAGATGATATACAAGAAGGAATGTATATAGTATTTAATATGACTGCGCCTAATGTTGCGTATGATGCTCAAGTTAAATCAACAGTAACCAAACTTGATATGAGTAATTTTTCAAATGTTATTGCTACTAATTTACAATATTGGTTAGCTAATAATGAAAAAGAAATAAAAGTAATTTTTGATAAAGCGGCGGCCGCACGAAAAGCCAGAGAAGCAGCAAAAAATGCTCGTGAAAGAGTTAGAGAAAATAATAAGAAAAAAGAAAAAGCATTGAAATTTGATAGTAAATTAGCTGATTGCTATTCAAAAGATAGAAATAAATGTGAAATATATATAACTGAGGGCGATTCAGCAAGTGGAAATCTTAAATCAGCTCGTAATAATGAATTTCAAGCAGTAATGCCTGTTAGAGGAAAAATATTAAATTGTCAAAAAGCAACTTTAGCTCAAATTCAAAAAAATGCTGAAATAATGACAATGATTGATGCTTTTGGTCTTTATATAGATACAAAAACTATGAAAGTTACTTATGATAAAAATAGTTTAAGATATGGAAAAATTATAATCGAGAGTGATGCAGATGTTGATGGCGCTCATATCAAGAACCTATTCTATACTTTTATATGGAATTTCTGCCCACAATTAATTGAAGATGGTTATATATATGCGGGAGTACCTCCATTATATAAAGTTACAATAGGAAAAGAATATAAATATATAAAAAATGATGAAGAACTAGAAAAATTCAAATTAACATTAGGAGATAAAAAATATTTAGTTAATAGAATGAAAGGTCTTCGGAGAAATGTCAGTAGATGAAACTGAAGAAACATTAACTGATCCTAATAACAGAATTATTAAACAAATAACTCTTAATGATTTTGAAGCGGCAGAGGATCTTTTTGATGATTTAATGGGAACAAAAGTTATTCCTAGAAAAGAATTTATTAAAATTCATAGCGCGGAAGGAGGATTGTACAATGCAGAATAATGATTTATTAAGTGAGTTAAGTACAAATTTTATCGAATATGCAGTTGCGGTTAACTCGGATCGTGCGATTCCAGATGCGACAAGTGGATTAAAACCCGTTGCCCGCAGATTATTATGAGGAGCTTTTGAAAAAGGATATACTTCTTCTAAACCTCATGTAAAATCAGCAAAAATAGTTGGAGATGTAATGGGAACATATCACCCTCATGGAGATTCATCAATATATGGAGCTCTTGTAAGACTATCTCAACCTTGGGCTATGAGATATCCACTTATCGATTGGCATGGCTCTAATGGTAATATAGATGGAGATGGACCTGCGGCAATGCGTTATACAGAGTCTAGATTATCAAAACTTGCAGAAGATGGAATGTTAAAAGGAATAAAGAAAAGAAATGTTGATTTTATTCCTAATTATTCAGAAGATTGTGAAGAACCAGTAACATTACCTGCAATATTTCCTAATTTATTATGTAATCCAAATACAGGTATTGGTGTTGCTATGGCTTGTAATTTTGCTCCACATAATCTAAAAGAAGTTGCTCAAGCAATATATGATTTTATGGATGATAAAGAACCAATATTACCTGGTCCTGATTTTCCAACTGGCGGAATTATCATTAATAAAAATGATATTCCAATGATAATGAAAACTGGACATGGGAGCGTAAAAGTTAGAGCTAAATATAAAACAGAAAAACAAAATTTAGTATTTTATGAAATTCCTTATGGAACGAATACTGAAGATTTAATTGCGGAAATTGGCAAAATTGCAGAAGAAGAAATTTCAGAAATAGTTAATATTAGAAATGAAAGTAATAAAAAAGGATTAAGAATAGTTATAGAATGTAAAAAAGATACTAATCCAGAAGCAATAGCAAATAAACTTTTCTTAAAAACAAATTTACAAACAAGTTTTTCATATAATCAAGTTGCTTTAATAAATAAAACTCCAACAGAAGTAAATTTAAGAGATTGTATTGAAATATACTTAGAACATAATATAAAATGTTTAATTAAAGAAGTTAATTTTGATTTAAGAGCTGCGGATGCCCGCTATGAAATTGTAGATGGTTTATTAAAAGCTTTAGAAGATATTGATAATATTATTGCTTTTATTAAAAAATCTGAATCTAGCACCGCCGCAAAAGAAGGATTAATTAAAACATATAAATTTACTGAAAATCAAGCAAAATCAATTGTAGCTATGAGATTAGGTTCTCTTGCTAAATTAGAGAAAATAGAATTAAATAACGAAAAAAATGAATTAATAAAAAATATAGAAGAATTTAAAAGTATTTTAATTTCTTCAGAAAAACAAAAAGGAATAATTAGACAAAGATTGTCTGATCTTGTTAAAAAATATGGAGATGAGAGAAGAACTGAATTAACTCAAATTGATATTCCAAAAGAAGAAAAAGAAATAATTACAGTAGTTCCTGAAGATGTAGTAGTTATGGTCTCAAAATCTGGAGATGTTAAACGAATTCCAAAATCTAGTTTTAGAGCACAAAGAAGAAATGGAAAAGGAATAAAATCTGAAGAAGATGCTATCTTAACTTCTATAAAAACTAATACTATTGATAATTTGTTAATTTTTACTAATAAAGGAAAAATGTATAAAATATTAGTTGATAAATTACCAATAGGAACAAATGCTTCTAAAGGGCAAAATATAGCTAGTTTAATAGAGATGGAAACAAATGAAAAAGTTGTTGCGGCGGCCAGCCTTAACAGGGATCTAGACGAGGATTATGTTGTCTTTATCACAAAGCAAGGATTGGTAAAGAAAACTTTATTAGAAGAATATACTTCTATTAAGAAATCTACTGGAACGCAAGCAATAAAACTTAAAGATGGAGATTCTATTGTTGATATTTTATTCATGAAAGAAGAAGATTTAATATTGTTTTCAAAAGAAGGAATGATAATTAGATTTATAACTAATGATATTAATCCAATAGGCAGAGTAACATCTGGAGTGAAAGGAATTAAATTAAATGAAAATGACTATATAGTTAAAGGTATTCCTATTACAAATAAAAATGCAACAATTGCAATAGTAGATATAAATGGATATGGGAAAAAATGTAAGTTAGATGAATTTGTTATTCAAGGTAGAGGTGGAAAAGGTTTAAAAACAGGTTGCAAAATTGCTGGAGCAGAATTAGTAACAGATGAGGATAACTTATTATTAATAGGAAAACCAAATAGTATATGTATTTCTGCAACAGAATTAGTTACACAAGGTAGAAATACAATAGGTACAAAATTAGCAAAAAATAATATAAATAAAGTTGTAAAAATATAGCGCGGACGCCGGTCTAAGAAAAATTTGACGAGATCTTACATTCTTAGACCGACTGCCGCATTTTTTATTTTGACTTTTTATTAAAAAAAGTATATAATTTATATAAATAATAAATAAAGAGGAAAAAAATATGGAACTAAGGCAAGAAATTTTAAATAATCTATGTCATTCAAAATTAACAGTTGATGAAATTAATCGTATAGAAATGTGGTTAAATAAATTAATAGAAAATGATTTATTTTTACACTGCCTATATGAGTCTGATGTAGAGTCTTGGGAAGGCTATGAAAAAGCTGAAGAAAAATTTATGGAGATAAAAAATGGAAGAAATTAGAGATTTAATTAATGAATTGAATTATTATACTAAACTTTATGATGAGGGCCACCCAGAAATTTCTGACCAAGCATGGGATAATTTATATTTTAAACTAGTTAAATTAGAAAATCAATATAAAATATATTTTGAAGATAGTCCAACTCAGAGAGTTAATTATCAAGTAGTAAACAAACTTAATAAGGTTGAACATAGTCACCCTATGCTTTCTCTTGATAAAACTAAGGATATAAATATTATAAAATCTTTTATTGGTAATCATGATTATATAGCTATGGCAAAAATGGATGGTTTAACTTGTTCTTTAACATATGAAAATGGTAAACTTATTGCCGCAGAAACAAGAGGAAATGGAACAGTAGGAGAAGATATATTACATAATGCCTTACAAATAAAAAATATTCCAAATAAAATAAATTATAAAGAGAAACTAGTTATTGATGGAGAAGTCATTTGTACATATAAAAATTTTGAAAAATTTTCTAGTGAATATAAAAATCCTAGAAATTTTGCTTCTGGTTCTATTAGATTATTAAATAGCGAAGAAAGTGCTATGAGAAATCTTACTTTTGTTGTTTGGGATTTAATAGAAGGTGGAATAGAAGGTATTCATTTTTTAGATTTAAAATTACAATGGTTAGAGAGTTTAGGTTTCACAGTAGTTCCTTATTTTTGTAATGAAGATATTGAAAATACAGTTGAAAATATTAAAAATATATGTAAAGATTTAGAATATCCAATAGATGGAATTGTGTTTAAATATAATAATTGCAGCGAATATAATGCGGTCGGCCGCACAGACCATCATTTTAAAGGAGGACTCGCATTCAAATTTTATGATGAAGAATATGAAACTACTTTAGAAGATATAGAGTGGACGATGGGAAGAACTCGGTCAATTAACTCCTGTTGCTATATTTACTCCTATTGATATTGATGGGACAGAAGTTTCTCGTGCAAGTTTACATAATATTAGTATTATGAAAGAGCTTGGAATAAGTCATTATGGATGCCGCATTAGTATTTTTAAGGCCAATCAAATAATTCCTCAAGTTGCAAGTGTTGTTTCAGATGATAGCAAAGAAGTTATTGTATATCCAGTTCATTGTCCTATTTGTGGAGGAGAAACTTCTATACATAAAGATAATGATAGTGAGGTGTTATTCTGTGATAACCCCGCTTGTGAAGGAAAATTAATCAATCGTATAGAGCATTTTTTTAGCAAAAAAGGTTTAGATGTTAAAGGATTATCAAAAGCAACTATTGAAAAATTAATAAATTGGGGGTGGGTAAATGGAATCGCAGATGTGTTCACTTTATCAACATATGAAACAGAGTGGAAAAACAAGGCAGGTTTTGGTGAGAAGTCTGTCGATAATATTCTTAGTGCCATCAAAACAAGTTGTAATACCAACCTCGAGTCGATTATCTCAGCTGCAGGTATACCACTCATTGGAAGAACTATTGCAAGAGAATTGGCTAAAAGATATCAAACCTATGATTCGTTTAAAGAAGACGTCACAGGGAGTTTTGATTTCTCTAGTCTAGATGGTTTCGGGTATGAAATGAATAAATCATTAAAAAATTATAATTATGATGAATTAGATTATATAGTTAAAAATTTTTTATTTATAAATAATAAAATAGAAGAAATAAAAGAACAAAATTTAAAATATTTAAT